>Ga0157376_10002769_pt1 | contig 11971 bp, 6 predicted proteins | sample M45metaG_FD_121801 | JGI IMG/M metagenome (GOLD analysis project Ga0157376, IMG submission 121801) | Miscanthus rhizosphere microbial communities from Kellogg Biological Station, Michigan, USA - M4-5 metaG | ecosystem: Host-associated > Plants > Roots > Rhizosphere > Soil | place: USA: Michigan... | reverse complement strand
GCCCGAGGCCCAGATGCCACCGTTCGCCCGTCCCAGCATCTCGGGGCTGGAGGAGAAGGAGCCACCCGGGGGTTCACCGTGTCGATCGCCAGCAGCGAGCCGACGCTGCCGCCGTAGTAGCCGCCGAAGGGCACGTAGACCAGCCGACCGTCGGGGCTGGTGACCAGACCCCCACGCTGCGACAGCCGACCGGGCTCGAGGAAGGCGGCCGGACCGTTCTGGTTCACCGGAACGACCGTGGACGCGTTCAGGAGAACGGGCCACCCGGCGAGCACGCTTCCGTCGCGAAGGTCGAGCGCGAAGACACGCCAGGCAGTCCCGCCCTCCGACGCGGGCGCCTGCACGTCGGCCGCGACGTAGAGGCGCGGCGGCTGGGCCTTGAGATCCACCACCGGGGTGCCGAGCACGCCGACGCGGAGCTCGTCGATGGAGTCCCCCGGGTCGCCGAGGTGCCGCTTCCAGATCACCGCTCCGGCCCGAGCGTCCCCGTCCGCCAGCGCGTTCACGGCGTAGACGTCGGCGTTGCTGGTCGCGACGAAGACCGCGTCGAGCGCCCGGCCCGCGTACGGTCCTCCGGTCACCTTCACCCCTTCCACGTAGAGCGGGCTCGCGTAGGCGCGACCGGGACTGCCCTTGAAGGCGTCGAACTGAGGCGAGTCCCAGCGCTTGCCGAAGACGCCGTCGCGGATCAGATCGGGGCGGAGCGTCGTCTCCCTGTGGTTCCACCCGCTCCGGATGGCGTCGCCGTGGAAGCCGATCCACGACACGGCGTCGCTGCAGCCGAGCGCGCCGAGCGCGACGGCCACCACCACCGGACGCATGGAATGCGCGAACGTGCGGATCGCTGCCCCTCCGCGGCCCAAGCTGCGCAGGGACCCTCCGCTCGCCAATCGAGCGGCCGGCTGCCGCGCGACCGTGGCGTCCTCGAGACGACAGCTGACGGGCCGACCCTCCTCCTGAACCTGCACGGCGCGCACCGTGACCCTGCACGAATCCAGGCGCCACGGACGCCCGGTGCGAGGGGCTACTCGTGGCGGAGCGCGTCCGCGGGGTCCACCGACGAGGCCCGGCGAGCGGCGATCCACGCCGCGCCAGCTGCAACTGCGGTGAGAACAGCGGGCCACCCGAGGAAGGTCAGCGGGTCGATCCGCGAGACGCCGAAGAGGAGTCCGGCGAGCACGCGACTGAGCAGCGCCCCGGCGACGAGCCCCGCCACGCACCCGGCGCCCACCACCCCGACCGTCTCGGCCGTCACCATCTTCACCAGGCCGCGCGGCGTCGCTCCCAGCGCCAGGCGGACGCCCAGCTCGCGGGTGCGCTGCGCGACGCCGTAGGCCGTGACGCCGTAGATGCCGGCCAGCGCCAGGAGGAGCGCCACCGCCGCTCCGGCGGAGAGCACCTCCAGGGTGAACCGGCGGACGGCGAGCGAGGCCTCGGCCCGCTCCTGCATCGGCTCGGGGTGGACCAGCGGCTGCTGGGCGTCGACGGCGTGGATCGCCGCCCTCACCGGAGCGACCAGCGCCTCGGGCGGAACCTTGCCCCGCACCACCAGCGAGAGGTTGGACCAGCCGACCGAGCCGATCGGCCGCCAGGCCTCGGCCCGCGGCTCGGCGTCGAGTCCGGTGTGCCGGACGTTGCCCACCACCCCCACCACCTCGCTCGGGACCTTCTCGCCCCAGATGAGGATGCGCTGCCCGAGCGCGCCTCGCCCGCCGAAGGCACGGCGGGCGGCGAGCTCGTTGATGATCGCCACCGGTGGGCCTCCCTCGACGTCGCGGGCGACGAACGGCCGCCCGCTCCGGAGGGGAATTCCGAGCGCCTCGAAGTACCCGGGGCTGGCCAGCCGCAGGTCGCAGGGAAACGCGGCGTCCTCCTGCCCGGGCAGCGCGAGGTCGCCGACGGTGTTGGACGGCGAGAGCGGCAGCCGCGAGACGAACCCCGCCGCCTCGACCTCTCCCTGGGTGCCCAGGCCGCGGAGCACGTCCATCGCGAAGCGCGCCTGCGCATCCGGCGTGGGATGCCGCAGGCGGGCCAGGGGCAGATCCACCGCGAGCACCCTGCTGCTCCGGAACCCCGGGTCCACCGACTGCACCGCGCGGTAGCTGCGGAGGAGGAGCCCCATCCCCAGCAGCAGCAGCAGCGACAGCCCCACCTCGAAGCCGAGGAATGTCGTCCGGAGCCGCCGCGCGCCGCGACCCTCGGTGCCGGTCCGACCGCCCTCCTGGATCTGTTCGGTGGTGTGCACCGGCTGGAGCCCGGCGAGGAGGGCCATCGAGAGCGCGGAGGCGAGCGCGAGCAGCACCCCGAGGCCGACGATCCGCGCCGAGACCTCGGGGAGGGGAAGGCCGGTGGCGCGCGGGCTCGCGGCGACCAGCAACGGTGCGGCCCAGGTCGCGAGCAGCAGCGCGAGCGCCCCGGCTGCACCGGCGATGAGCGCCGCCTCCTTCAGGAACAGGACCCAGAGCGAGCGGCGGCTCGCTCCCAGCGCCTGACGGACCGCGAGCTCGTGCGTCCGCCGGGTCCGCCGGATGAGGAAGAGGTGCGCGGCGTTCACCCACGCCACGGAGGCCAGGAGCGCGGCGACGGCGAGGAGCACCGCGACCTGGGGGCGGGCCGCGCCGAACAGCTCCTCGCGGAACGGGGTGACGACGGCGCTCCGGACGTCGCCTGCGTCGTCCGGGAACTCCCCGGCCAGCCTTCCCTGGAGCGTGGAGAGCACGGCCCCGGCGCTGCTCACCGACCAGCCGGGACGGAGCCGCGCGACGACGGTGAGGAAGTGCCGCGCGCGATCGTTCTCGGGGTCGATGGGGTACGTGGGGTGCTCGGGCACGCGGGTGCGCGCCGAGACCCAGAGCTGCGCGGTCAGCGGGAAGCGGAACGCGGCAGGTACCACGCCGATGACCTGCACCGGCTCCCCGTCGAGCGACAGCGTGCGCCCGAGGACGCCGGGATCGGCGCCGAACCTCCGCCGCCAGAGCGACTCCGACAGCACCGCCACCCGGGGGCCGGGCGGACCGGGGTCGATGACCCGGCCGAGCAGCGTCCTTCCCCCGAGGACGTGGAAGAAGTCGGCCGAGACCAGCGCGCCCTCCACCCTCTCGGGCTCGCCGTCGCTGGCGAGGTTGAAGCCGCGCGCGCTCACCGCCGCCATGTCGGTGAACGGCTCGGCCCCCGCGGCCCAGGACAGGAAGTCCGCGCCGGTCACGGTGATGCGGGTCCCCCGGGTGTCGGCCTGCCAGGCGAACACCAGTCGCTCGGCGCTGGCATACGGGAGCGGTCGCCAGAAGAGCGCGTCGGCGATGTCCAGCACGGTCAGCGCCGCTCCGAGGCCCAGTCCCAGGACCGCGACGGTGAGGCCGAGGAAGCCACGCCTTCGCCAGAGGCTGGACAGGAGCGCGCGCAGGGACGTCATCGAGGTCGAGCGTGCCACGGCCCTGCGCCCGACAGAGCGGCCCGGCAGCGAGCGGTGTCCGCCGCAACGCGCGAGGGGTGGCCGTGTCCCAGAGGGAGTGGCCTCCGGCGGAGGCCAAGGGAGCGCGTCATGGTCCTGCGTCGTCTGTTCCGTGTCCTCGTGGTCGGCGGTGGTGCCCTGGTGGCGACCGGGTGCGGCGGTGACACCGCCGTCCGGCCGAGCGGCGGCCAGCAGCAGGTCCTCCCCGACGGGGGCGTCATGCAACCCGCGCCGATGCCAGGCGGTGGCGGCGGCGGAGGCGGAGGCGGAGGCGGAGGCGGCGGTCCGATGGGGTGGTGAGCCCCCGCCGTCACTCCTGGAGCGGGTCCAGCAGGTAGAGGACGTCGGTCCGGCGCCGGAAGTGGAAGGCGAAGGTCTTCCCGTCGGGCGTCACCATCACCTTGGTGAGCCGGGGCACGCCGGCCACGTCGGGCGGCGCGAGGGTGCGGTACGGGGTCACCGCCCGGGTGTGCAGATCGAAGCGCAGGACTGCCGCGGGCAGGGCGTTCCGCTCGAAGACGAGCAAGGTCCCGTCCTTGAGCCACCCGATGGTCTGGTACCTGGGCCCGAGCTCGCGGATCGGCTGGGGCGCTCCGCCGTCCACCGGGAAGAGCGTCGGGGTTCCATCGCCCTCCACGGCGACCACCCAGCGCTGGTCGGGAGACACGGCGACGCTGTACCCGGGGTTGATCTCCGGCGAGATCGGACGGAGCTCGCTGCGCCCCAGCTCGAGCTCGAAGATCCTGCTGCCCTCGTCGCGCCTCTTCCCGAACAGCGCCACCCGCTTCCCGTCCGCGAAGAAGCTCGCCGTGTACGCGCGCTCGAGCCCCGCCACGGTGAAGTCCTGCGCCTCGCCGGCTCCGGTGGGCAGCAGCCGGATACGGTCCGTCCGCTCGTCGGTCCGGCTCACGAGCGCGCGGCTGCCGTCCGCCGACAGCGCCAGCCCGCGACCCACGCCCAGCTGGATGGGAGCGGGTTGATCGAGGTTGCGGAGCACGACGAGGATGTTCGGGGACGCGCCCACGCCGGACTCGAAGGAGAGGACCTTCTTCCCGTCGTCCGAGAGGCCGGCGATGCTCGCCCAGTCGAGCCACTCGATGGACTGCGGCGCCCCCTCCGGCGGCACCACGACCAGCTCCTGACCCCAGTCTCGCTTCCGGGCGAGCATCCGTCCGTCGCGGGCGACGTCGTCGATGAGGAGGTTGCCGGTCCCGCGGTAGACGAGCCGCAGCGGCCGGCCCTTCCGGGTGGCCCAGATCGCCGCCAGCTCTCTGGGCAGCGCGGCGCCGACCATCACCTCGTCTCCCGACGGGGCCCAGGCGACGCCGAAGGCATCGTCGAATGGCTGGCTCCAGGTCTCGGCGTGCCCGTCCTTGCCCACCACCATCACCATGCCGCCGCTGTCGCCGGGCCGCGGATGGTCCAGGAAGGCGATCCGGTCTCCCGACGGTGAGAAGCGCGGGTCGCTGACGAACCCGGTCGAGCGGTAGAGGACGGTTCCGAGCGGATACTCGAGCGTGGTCCCCTCGGTCCCGCCCCGGACCACGGCCAGCGTTTTTCCGTCCGGCGCCCAGTCGGCGTAGAAGACGTCGGTGGCGAGCTCGCGCGGAGTGCCCCCCAGCTCGCGCACGACCGCGAGCGTCCCCTTGAGCCCGAAGGCGAAGGGAAAGCTCGGGTTCAGGAGCACCGCGAGCTCTCCTCCGCTCGACACCGAGAGGAGATGGGCCTTGCCCACCCCGAGGCCGCGGAAGACACGCGAGTCGGCCCCGGTGGTGAACAGCTCCGGGATCGCGTCGTTCCAGGCGGCGCTGAAGTGGACCGCCTTCCCGTCCGAGGCGAAGCGGGCCGCGTAGACCGTGCCCCGGTGGAAGGTCAGCTGCTGGATGCGGGGCTGTGGCGACGTGCTCCGGTTCAGCCGCCCGGCGACGTAGGCCCCGAGGGCGAGCAGCAGCGCCGGCGCGAGCCAGCCCAGCAGGCTCAGCACCCGGCGGCGGCGGGCCCCCAGCGGCGGGAACGCCTCGGCGGGCGTGGACGAGCCGGTGCCCCGGAGAGCCTCGAGCGCGAAGGCCACGTCCCGCGCGGACTGGAAGCGCTGCTCGGGGTCCTTGGCCAGGCAGCGCTGGACCACCTGCGCCACCCCCGCGGGGACCGAAGGCGGCAGCGGCGGGGGGTCGTCGTGCAGGATGGAGTAGCCGCTCTCGACGATCGACCCGGCCCGGAAGGTGCGCTGACCCGAGAGGAGCTCGTGGAGGAGGATCCCCAGGGCGAAGATGTCGCTCCTCGGCTCCAGCGCCTCCCCGCGGACCTGCTCGGGGGACATGTAGCCCGGCGTTCCCAGCACCGAGCCGGTCCGGGTCGCCGACCCGCCCGGGCTCACGGTGGGGTCGAGGAGCCCACGGGCCTCCGTCACCCGAGGGGTGGACTTCGCGATGCCGAAGTCGAGCAGCTTCACCTGACCCAGGCGGGTGAGGAAGACGTTCTCCGGCTTGAGGTCGCGGTGGACGATGCCGTGGGCGTGGGCGGCGGACAGCGCGTGGGCGATCTGCCCCGTCCAGTCCAGGGCCTGGCCCACCGAGACCGGGCCGTGCGACAGCCGCTCCCTCAGGGACTCGCCCTGGAGCAGCTCGGTGACGACGTACGGCGACCCCTCGTGGACGCCGACGTCGTGGACGGCGACGATGTTGGGGTGGTTCAGCCCACCCGCGAGCCGGGCCTCCTGCTCCAGGCGGCCGAGGATGCCCGCGTCGCCGGCGAGGGCCTCTCCCACCACCTTGATGGCCACCTCGCGCTGCAGGCGGCTGTCCCGGGCGCGGTAGACCTCCGACATGCCGCCGGAGCCGAGCACCGCCAGCACCTCGTAGGGTCCGAGACGCGTTCCTGGGGTCAGCCGCACCTGCCCACTCTAACCGCCGGGCCTCCCAAGCTCTCTCCTCTCTTGAGATCGAATCCCGATCAGGGGGGAACTGTTCCGGGAGGCCCCGGCGCAAGTTTCGCCGAGCGCGGTGGCGCGAGACTCCTCCGTCGCCGCGAGCCTGCCCGGTCCCCGCGCGCGCTTCCCCGGGGGTGTGCGGATGTCGCCTTGGCGTGCCGCCGGAGACTGGTAGGCTGATCCCGCTCCCTCCGATGCCCGTCCTCGCCCCGGCCCTCGTCGCCGCGCTGCTCACCGCTGCGCCGTCCACCCACCAGACCCGGATCCTGAATCGCCGCGTCGAGCGGAACCAGGTGCTCGCCACCGCGCTGCGCGCCGCCGGTCTCGACGCAGGTCAGACCGACCGGGTCGTCGGTGCGCTCCAGGGCGTGTTCGACTTCAGGAGGTCCCGCATCGGTGACCAGCTGCGCCTCGTCTTCCGCGACGGCGAGCTGGACCACTTCGACTACCGGCAGAGCCCGGTGGACGAGTGGCAGGTTCGCCGCGACGGCGAGAAGTACGTCGCCCGCAAGCGCGAGGTGGAGGTGGAGACCCAGGTCTCCCGGGTCGAGCTCGAGGTCGGGAGCTCCCTCTACGACGCCGCGGTCACCGCGAAGGAGGACCCCACCATCGCCATGGCCCTGGCGGACGTGTTCGCCTGGGACATCGACTTCTACGTGGACGTCCGCAAGGGCGACCGCGTCCGCTGCCTGGTGGAGAAGGTCCTGAGCAAGGGACGGCTCCTGCGCTACGGCGAGGTGCTCGCCGCCGAGTACAGGGGCGACGCGGTGGGCACGAAGCGCGTTTTCCGCTGGCAGCTGCCCGACGGCGAGTGGTCCTACTTCCAGGAGGACGGGACCAGCGCCCGCAAGGCCTTCCTCAAGTCACCGCTGAAGTTCGCTCACGTCACCAGCCGCTTCGGGATGCGCTTCCACCCGGTGCTCGAGTACTTGAAGGCGCACCAGGGCGTGGACTACGCGGCGGCCGTCGGCACGCCGGTGTGGTCGGTGGCCGACGGCACGGTGACGGTCGCGGGAAACACCGGCGCGGGCGGGAACACCGTCTGCGTCCGCCACCGCAACGGCTTCGAGACCTGCTACCTGCACCTGTCCTCGTACGGGGCCGGCGTCCGCGGCGGCTCACGGGTGGCGCAGAAGCAGGTCATCGGCTACTCGGGGAACACCGGGCGCACCACCGGCCCGCATCTCCACTTCGCGATGAAGCGCAACGGCGCCTTCGTGAATCCGCTGAACCAGAAGTTCCCCCGCAGCGAGCCGGTGCCGGCGACCTTGCTCGCGCGTTTCCGCGCCGCCGTGGTGCCCGTCGCCGCGAGCCTCGATGCGCCGTCGCTGGCGACGGTGACCCCGCCCGGTCGCTGAGCCCCCCGTCCCGGTCAGCTCTCCACGAGCGAGCCCAGGTCGTAGAGCGAGGTCGCCTTCCGCTCCAGCCCGCGCTCGTGGGCGAGCAGGTCGAGGTGGAGCGAGGTCCAGTCGGCGAGCAGGAGCGACTCCTTCCCCTGACCGACGTAGGTCTTGAGGTAGCCGCGGCACTCGGTGCAGTGGTCGATCCGGAGGTCGGGCTCTCCCTCGACCTTGATGCCCGCGAGCCGGTGCGAGTCGTTCTCGCAGAAGGGGCACTGCGTCCTGCGCCAGCGCCAGCGGCTGCGACACCGGCCGCAGCACAGCAGGCGGTGGCGCGCCGGATCCGTCCCGGCGATCTGCCCCATCGCCGGGCCCGCGCCGCAGCCCGGGCAGTAGCGGCGCTGCCAGCGCTCGTCGTCGCGCCAGGCGGCCAGGGCCTCCACCACCGGGCGCAGCGCGCGGGCCAGCGCCGTCCACCCGAGGAAGCGCAGCAGGCCAGGCGACGGCGCCTCGAACGAGTCGTCTCCGAGGAGCAAGGGGACGACCTGTCTCGAGAGCGCGGGGTTCCGGGTGAGCTCCGCCGCCAGCGCGGACACCTCGCCCGAGATCGCCTCGGGGAGAGGCTCCGCCTGGAGGGTCCGGAGGATGCCCTCGAGCGGAACCACCGCGGGCGCGAGGTCCACCGGCGCGTTCGCGCTGGTGAGCAGCGGGATCCCGGCCTCGAAGTCGTCGCGGTAGCCCTCCAGGGCCGGCGGCGCGACCTCGGCGAGCCCGCTCCCGGAGACGGCGTGGTCGACGCGCGCGCAGAGGCCGGCGATGGGCCGGAGGTACGGATGGTCCTCGAGCCAGCCCTCGGGGAGAGGACCGGTCAATGTCCCTGGCCCGCCTCTCGCTTCGGGAGCACCGGAACCCAGCGCGCGCCGAGGCCGAAGAGGAAGACGGTGGCGGCGATGAGCCCGATGGAGACGGCCCACTCCACGAACGACGGGGCGTACCGCTCCGCCGCGACCCAGGGCATGCGCCCGCGGAGGTCCATGGCGAAGATGACGACGTTGATGCGGTTGTAGACCACGCCCAGCACGGCGAGGGCCGAGGCGAGCAGCAGGACCCCGGGCCGGGCGCGGAGCGTGGCGCTGGAGAGCAGGACCAGCGGGACGACTCCTCCGAGCACGATCTCCGCCGCGAAGGCCGGCCCCAGCCGACCGGAGAACGCGCCCGCGAGCTGCCCGCGGAGCGCGAGGTCACCGAACCGGAACGCGAGGTAGACGAGGAGCGCCCAGAACGTGACCTGACCCACCGCCGCCAGCTGCCGCTGCGGGAAGGGGCGGTCCCAGGCACGGCCGATCCACATCGCGATCACGACCACCAGCGCGGTCCCGGCCACGATGGAGGAGAGGAAGAAGGCGATGGGCATTACCGGCGACCACCACTGCGCGGCGAGCATGTTCGGCATCAGGAGATACAGCGAGCCGAGCGAGCTCTGGTGCATGGTGGAGAGCGTCACCGCGGCGATGGCGAGGAGGATCGGCTCGTCCCTCTGCCGGAACACCCACGCCACCACGCCGAAGATGACCGCGGTGATGGCCGCGTAGAGCGGGTTGCGCGAGAGCATGTAGACGAACAGCGTCATCGCCAGCGCGACGTACGCGCCCGACCAGCGACGCCACGCGGCCAGTGCCCGGGTCAGCCCGAAGTGCTCCAGCGGCACGGGCACGAACTCGAGGGCCAGGATGGTGACGTAGAGACCCACGCACCACGAGACCTCGAACATCGCCGAGTGATCCGGAGACTGGAGCCCGAGCTGGTAGAAGTGCCAGGGGAGACCGAGGTCGGCGATCAGCGTGACGGTGACGAAGGAGTAGCTGAGGAGCCCCATCAGCACCGCGGTGCGCCCCAGCGCGTACAGGTCCTTCCGCTGGAAGACGTAGATGATGCCGGCCATCGCGAAGGCGCCCGCCGCGACCGCGATCCACACCAGGTCGAAGACGATCCACAGCCCCCAGGGGAAGGTATCCGAGAGGTGCGTGCTGCCGCCGAGGCCGAGCACGAACCGGGCCACCATCGACAGGCCGCAGACCGCCATCACCAGCAGCAGCAGCCAGGTCACCGGGGTCAGGAACTTGTTCGGGAGGCGCTCGAACTCCGGGTGGTGGTCCGCGGCGTGGCCGGCGGTGGCCACCGCGGCGACCCGCTTGCGGAAGTAGGAGTAGACCATCGCCAGCGTGGCACCGAGAGCCACGACCGCCGGCGGGACGGCGGTGAGGGCCGCCTTCGAGTATGCCGGGAACGCCTTCTCGCCGATCTCGGGGAAGCCGAGCTTCGCGAACGGCACCGCGGAGAGGTAGAGGACGCTCGTGCCACCGGCTTCCTTCTCCCCGTAGATCCGGTCCACGTACCTGCCCGGGCGGTTGGCCATGCGGCGCCGGGCCTCGGTCAGCATCTCCTCCCGGTCACCGTAGACCAGCGCGTCGGCCGGGCACGCCTTCACGCAGGCCGGAACCGCCGTCTTCTCCTTGGAGGCCTGCGTCTCGAGGACCGTCAGCGGGAAGCCGTTGCGGGATTTCGGGGCAGGCTGGCCCGTCCGGTCGGCGCAGTGGGTGCACTTCTGGATCTCGGGCTTGAGCGAGTTCCAGTCGGCGGTGGGCACATCCCACGGGCAGGCCAGCATGCAGTAGCGGCAGCCGATGCACTTGTCGGCGTTGTAGACCACCGGGCCGTCTTCCTGCCTGAACAGGGCCGTGGTCGGACAGGCGGAGACGCACGCCGGCGAGAGGCAGTGCAGGCACCGCCTCATCACGAAGGAGTTGCGGAGCCCTCCCGGAGCCGTCTCGTCGGCGAACTCGTGGAAGGAGATCAGGGTGAAGGTCTTCGCGCTGAGCACCGCGGGATTCTGGAAGCCCAGCTCTGGCAGCAGGTCGGTCTGCTCTCCGTCCTTGTCGTTCCACTGCTTGCAGGCGACCTGACACGCGTGGCAGCCGATGCAGTTCGTGATGTCGATCAGCGTGCTCTTGATCGAGCTCGACGAGGCTGGCTCGGACATCACACCCTCCCTCGGGGCGCGTTCGACGCGGGGACGCCGTCGCGCACCTTCACCACGTTCACCAGACAGGCCTTGGTCTCCTGCGTCCCGGCCCCGGGGTCCGTCGCGTCGATGGTGAGGTGATTCACGCTGGGGCCCGTGGACAGCCCCTGGAAGCCCCAGTTGTAGGGCATCCAGACGACGGTCACCTCGCGCCCGTTGGACTGGATGGGCTTCATGCGGGGGGTGACCACGGCCTTCACGGTGAGCTCGCCGCGGGCCGAGGAGACCTTCACCCAGTCACCGCTCTTGACCGAGAGCTTCTTCCCGAGGCTCTCCGGCAGCTCGACCATCGGCTCGGGAACGAGCTCGTTCAGCCAGGCGATGTTCCGGGTCGTCGAGCCCGCGCACCAGTGCTCGGCGACGGTGGAGGTCATCAGCACGTAGGGGTAGTCGGCGACCTTCCCGATGGGCTGGTGGGACGGGACGCGCGGGTACTTGAGCGTGGGGTTGTGCGCGACGCCGGGGTGCAGGACGTTCTCGACCGGGCTCTCGACCGGCTCGTACATCTCCGGCAGCGGGCCATCCTTGGGCACGTAGCCCACGTCGCGCGGAACCGGGCTGTCCCTGTCCTTGCTGTCGACGGAGTGGTCCGGGTCCTCGTACACCGCGGCGAAGAGCCGCCCCACTCCCTCGGCGTTCATGTGGAAGGCGCGCTGTCCGTTCGGCGTGTCGGGCCCGTCGGTCAGCTTGGGCACGTCGGGCAAGTCGTATCCGGTCCAGCGCCCGGCCTTCCCGTCCCACCAGACGATCGGCTTTGCATCCGGATACGGCTTCCCGTGCCGGTCGCAGGACGCGCGGTTGTAGAGGACGCGCATGTTGTTCGGCCAGGTCCAGGCGAAGAGCGGATAGATCCCGAGCCCTCCGGGATCGGTCTTCGAGTCGCGACGCTTGGAGTGGTTGACCCCGCCCGCGAAGACACCCGCGTAGAGCCACGCGCCGGAGGAGGTCGACCCGTCCGCCTTGAGGTCCCCGACCTTGGTCACGAGCTCGCCGGCCTTCAGCTTCGAGTCCGGTTGGTCGCGCAGGGCGAACCCGTTCATCTCCTTCAGCACGTCCTCTGCCGAGAGGTAGGTCCAGGACGCCTTCTTGATGATGTCGTCCCTGGGGGCTCTCGACTCGTGGACCAGGTCGCGCACCCGCCGGAACAGGTAGTCGACGACCTCGCCGTC
>Ga0157376_10002764_pt1 | contig 11978 bp, 10 predicted proteins | sample M45metaG_FD_121801 | JGI IMG/M metagenome (GOLD analysis project Ga0157376, IMG submission 121801) | Miscanthus rhizosphere microbial communities from Kellogg Biological Station, Michigan, USA - M4-5 metaG | ecosystem: Host-associated > Plants > Roots > Rhizosphere > Soil | place: USA: Michigan... | reverse complement strand
TGGGAAAATAATTACACAGAAAGTCATAAAGTGAAGACTTAAAAATGCGAACTTTATATTATGATACGGACTCTTTTTGTATGCACGGTTGCTATACTGATTTTTTCTGCAGCCCCTGCTCAAAAAACAATGGGCCTGACGATCACAAAGGGCCAGATGCCTTATGTTACCCTGGACAAAAACAATGCACTTCATATCGTATATGGTCGCGGTGACAGTATCATGTACATTTCTTCAAAAGACGGGAGGTCATACAGCTTCCCTTCCCTGGTGGCTAACTTACCCGGATTAGCTGCTTCTTCCATGCGGGGGCCCCAGATAGCCACAACCGGCAACGGGCTCGTGATAACGGCCTGCAACAATCAGGGAAATATTTTTTCTTACACAAAGGACGCCTCTGGAAATTGGACCAAATCCATACGGGTTAATGAAGTCAATGGAATAGCCAAAGAAGCTCTGATGGCTTTAAGCGCGGATGGATTAAATGTTTATGCGGTATGGCTCGGCGTTAGTGGACCGAAAGGTCAGGCTATATATGGCGCAAATTCTGCCGACGGTGGGCGGACCTGGGCTAAAAATATGCTGGTCTATGCGTCTCCGGACGGATCGGTCTGCGAATGCTGCAAACCTTCCGTCGTAGTGAGGGGGAAAAACTTATATGTTATGTTTCGAAACCTGATCGAAGGAAACAGGGATATGTATTTAATAAAATCTGAGGATGGCGGCAAGTCATTTGGCCAGGCAACAAAACTGGGAACAGGAAGTTGGAAATTAAGTGGCTGCCCGATGGATGGCGGCGGACTGGTAGTTGACCAGAATGGAAATCCCGAAACTGTCTGGCGAAGGGAAGAAAAGATCTATGCATTTACTCCCGGTATGGCGGAAAAGGAAATTGGTGAAGGCCGCGGTTGCACGATGGCAACAACAAACAACCGGAATTTTTACGCATGGTCAGAAAATGGAAATCTGATGCTGATGAAACCCGATGGCCTGAAAATAAATCTGGGTAAGGGGACTTTACCCCTGGTGAAAGTAATGAGCGACCAGGAACTGATTTGCATTTGGGAAAATGAAAAGCAAATCCATGGCTCTATAGTTCAATAATAATGGATGGTGAATGTTATGTATTATCGCTTTTTTCGCTACTCAACACTTCTATCCGGGCCTGCAGTATTCTCATCTCGTGGAATAATTTTTTTGCATCCCCCAGGTTTACATTATTTGTCAGCGCATCGTCGAATTTCTCAGTTAATGAAAGCAACTGACTCCGAAGAGAGTTAATTTCCGGCTGTAATTCTATTGTGTTCATAACCGACAAGGTTTTTGTATTTCTTTCTATTCCAAAACTGAGCCAAATTTAAGACCTGGTCGAGATAGGCCGAGGTTAAATGATAGTTATTGATTTGCAATTTGTTAAATCATATACCGGCAAAAATAAAGTCGGAATTGTGTAAGAGAGTCGGTAAAAATTTTATATTATTGTTTGGAAATAATCACTGGTTCAACAATGAAAAAAACTGTTTGAATATCCGGTTAGCCGTCACCGTTAATCGAATGCCTTCAAATCCTTAATTTAGTTTTCGAAAAAAATATCAATTATGAAATTCCCGATTTTAGGTTCAGCATTGTTATCCTCCATTATTTTTTTCTCCTGTGTCAGCAATAAAAAATTTGACCGGGCTCAAAAAGCAGCCCGTGCTGAACGGGATTCACTCACGGGTATTAATTCAAATTTGTCGTCAGAATTAACTACCTGTAAGGATTCAGTCACTGCAAAAGACAGGCGGCTGGCTGATCTGCAAAATCAAAATGCTTTACTCAGACAAAATAATACACAGGCCCTAAAACAGTTACAGGATATGTCCGTGATTACCAGTACCCAGGCCGAAAGCATTAAAAAATCATTGGATAATATCGGTGTGAAGGACATGTATATCATGGATCTTCAAAAAGAAATGCAAAGAAAGGATTCACTGAATATGGTGCTGGTTATGAATCTGAAGGGCGCTATCGGTAATATGGCGGATGAAGACATCAATATAAAGGTGGACAAAGGAGTCGTGTTTATTGATATTTCCGATAAATTATTATTTAAGAGCGGAAGCTATGATATCACCACAAGAGCGAAGGAAGTACTGGGCAAGGTAGCCGTTGTACTAAAAAATCAGCCGGACCTGGAATTCATGGTGGAAGGACACACAGACAGTATTTCCTACAAAAGAGGTCCTCTCCTCGATAACTGGGATCTTAGTGTAAAACGGGCAACGGCCGTGGTGCGGGTGCTTCAAAATGAATATGGACTACCTCCTTATCATATTACCGCAGCGGGACGCAGCCAGTATCAACCCGTGGCTTCGAATGACACCGAAGAAGGCCGGGCCAAAAACCGTCGTACAAGGATCGTCATTCTGCCGCAGCTGTATCAGTTTTTTAAATTGCTTGAAACAAAATAGTAGAATCTGCTTTCATCATTCATCAGCAGGATGGTATTCGTCCTTTATATACTGAAGCAGATTAACCGCATCAGTGAGTAATCTTCTGTTGTTAGTTAAGAGCTCCGCGGTATTAATTCTGATCAACACCATATCCACACCCAATTGGGTGAGATCCTCTGCTGAAAAATTCCGAAACGCCGCATTGGAGTCAGGAGAATTTTTGAAAGCGGCACTCAGACTGGCTGCTGTAAAATGTTGAAGCAAAAACGGATCTAAATAGCTCCGTTGATATTGAAGGGTGATTGCCTGAACGGTGCGCAAAAGATCAATATGCTTTTCATACTCTGCAATTAAACCGATTATTTTAGAGCTCGAAAATTGCTTCAGGTGCAGTTCGTTTTTAATTGCAGCAATAGCGCCCGTTGATGGATGAAAGGGCCAGAAGTCATGCGAGCGAATGATCCATTGCTGCAACATCACACTATTTCCTTTATCCACCGGAGATTGAAGATGAACCACCAGTGAATCATTGGCGTTGAGTATTTGCAACTCAGCCTGATAAACTTCGTTTAACTGGGCGGTATCATTCCGGAGATCATGAGAAAGTTGTGCAATAAGCTCTCTTACATGTGCCCGGTTTGTAATGCCTTCACGGATGTTTTCAGCGATAAAACCCATCATAACGGCAACAAAAATCATGAGGCCTTCCAAAATATATTCTTTCCAGGCCTTGGGTTTGTGCTCCAGCTGCGGATGGTGGTGTACTTCCATTACTGTATCCGGTGATTTGTTTTCTGTATTTGTCTCATTAATAACCGGGACAGTATCGGCTATTTCCTTTTCCCCGGTTTCTATCTCTTCGGGTGCCTTCAATTCTTCCGGTGGATTCACATCGGGTGGCTTGTTGGCATCCTCTTGATTACTTTCATCCATAGATTCATCCAAATTAGCATGATGGGACATTCCCAACGATTAAATCGTGCGGCAATTTATGATTAAATGATAAAACCCAGGATAGGACAGCAAAACCGGGGCCGATGAATAAATAAACTCCCGGGCCGCGAAGTAGCCAATGGTATGGGTATATTCGTTATTATTTAAACGGGTACTTTATGAGGAAGATCTATTATAGTGTCTGTTGCCTCCTCCTGGCATTCCAATACAGTGTTGGCCAGGATATGAATATCGACTCCCTGATACAAACGCGAAAAACAGATACACTCACGGGAAAAGTCAAAACCTATTATTCCCCCGGTCACAAGGAAATTGCCTCCCAGCTACAAAAACTGATAACTAACGCGATTTCATATTATGAAAAGAAGTATTCCCTCAAATTTAAAATACAATTAATTGTACTGGATTCGACCCAATGGTTCCGTGAGATGATTCCTTATGGATTTGTGTTTTATGATGGGACACACTGGCTCGTATTAAATACCGGAATGGACTATACCGAATTTAAATTGGTCTACGGATTCAATGCCATTTCGGCCCAGCTCGACAGTTCATTTAAGAAAAATAATATTACCGCAAAAGAAGTTATTTACTCCCGGTTGAAATTCTTAAGTCTTCATGAACTGGGACATTATTTCATATATAATTTATCGACCACCCAGGCTCCGGATACCTGGACAAATGAATTTATAGCAACCTATTTTGCCAATGAATATATCACACAATTCGAGCCGACAATAAAAAATGGTTTTGATATATTCTGCCGGACAATTGTAAAATGTTATCCGGCTGATTACAGATCACTGGCCGATTTTGACAGTTTATATTTTAGAATGAAACTTGGAAATTTTGCCTGGTATCATAGCCGTTTTTATTTCCTGGCTGATGCCCTTTATAAATGTTCAGGCAATAGTTATATCGTCTTATTCCAGCAAAATTTTCCGAAAAAGGAAGGCCTTGTATTCAATACGGAAAAGATCAACAAGCTGGTAGAGGCGAATTGTACCGGCGAATTCTCAAAGTGGAATAATTTATCCGCTTCGGTTGTCCCGTGATGTGGGCCTTTTTGCATTTAATAAAAGGAATATTATTAATTCACCGCCTTCTGGTGATCCAGAATAAACTGGATGATTTCATCCAGGTTCTGATCAATACGGCTGATAGCATCTGTGATATCTTCCCGGCTTACCTGTGCGGCAAAAGAAGCAGTCTTCAGTTTCTTGAGCACTGATTTTACATCCATCCCTTCATACCCCGTCGGCCTGATCAGCGCTGACGCGTGGACAAACCCGGACAGTTCATCAAACACATAGATCATCTTGTCCATCGTTGATACCGGCTCCACGCCAAAATATCTCGGGCCATGGGAAGCGATGCAATGGATAACGGCCGGGTCGATATTACACCGCTCCAATTCTTTAATGATCACTTTGCCATGTAGGTCGGGATATTTCTCCCAGTCCGCATCATGAAGCAGTCCCGCCAGTTCCCAGGCGAGAGCAGTTTCCGGGTCCGCCCCTTCTTTTTCGACCGCCCATGCCTTCATCATCGCGGCTACCTGTTTCATATGCAGTCGTAATCTTTCATTACCCACCCAGTCTTCAAGCAGCTGATGAGCTTCTTCTATACTCATCAGTCTGCCGGCATTGGCCGGATCGCCAAATTCTGTTCTGCCCAGATCCAGATTATATTGTGACATATGAATTTACTTAATAATGCATATCCAGTAAAGTAACATGCGCGGAAACGGCAACCCATTTATTTTTTCTCTTCATGTATATATCCTGATAACAATTTTTTCCGTTCATTTCCCTGCCGTTAATGCTAAGCAAAAAACTTGTCCATGCAGTTACTATTCCGACATCAGGAGTCAACAGCCGGACTTTCACACTATCAATCCCCACAGATTTTGTCTCAACGCTGGGCGACATCAGGTTCATTAAATTGTCTTTTTTTGTCTGACTCGAACCATTTGCTCCTATCATTATAAAATCATCCGCTAAGATCTTGATCAGCGTTGAACTGTCTCTTTTTGGCAAAGCATTGAGCCAGTCCTGATTTAGTTGTTTTATCGTTTGGATATCCTGGCTTTGCCCCACAGAGGTAAAAGAGAAAAATATCACGAGGGAGCCAAAAACCAAAACTTCTTTCATTAATATTTAAAGATTATTAGGTCTGAAAATAAATGATTTTTTACGATTACGAACGCACCTTAACAAATTATCGCTGACATTAGCATCCAATTCCAAGTCAATCCTGGGTTTAGGCTTCATCGCTAAGTCATTATCAATTATATTTTTAAGTGTATCAAAATGCGATCAATAAATTCTAAGGATGAATCCATGAGATTAAATCGAAATTTTATTAGTCCGTTTATCTATCTAAATTATACCTTTAAGGACCAGTTTGACAACAACATCTATTCCGCCCGCCTACAAAAACGGATTTTTTTCTTTTCGGATTAACTTTTCACGCTCAAAAAAAAGGAGGTCTTATGTTTGCCCGTTTAACTTTCATCGACATTTTACCGGAACACCAGGAAGAACTCAGAAAGATTTTTAATGAGGAAGTCATTCCTGTTGTAAGAAATCAAAAAGGTAATATCGGGATTTGGTTACTGGAACCGACTGATATGTCTACTGAGTACATTTCATTAACCGAATGGCGGTCTGCAGCAGATGCCGAAGCTTATGATTCCAGCGGTACCTATCGTAGCCTGGTTGATAAGATTAAAGCCATGTACAGAAGTAAACCCATCCTGAAAACCTATAATATTGCGGAGAGTAAGCTGGTTACTTCCTTATAGGAATTTTATTTAACGTTTGGAGGAGTACGAACCTACCCATACCACCTTAACGGGGGTATGGCCGATTTTTCTATACTGTTACATCAATGGAATCTGTACTACGAACTCCGCACCTTCTCCTTCTTTTGAATTCACCTTCAACTCGCCACCGTGCGCTTTTACAATATCATAACTCATGGACAATCCTAATCCCGTTCCCTGTCCCGTCGGTTTCGAGGTGAAGAATGGGTGAAAGATTTTATCAACTATTTTCTGCGGAATACCGGTTCCGTTATCTTTTATAGAAATCAAAACTTTACCATCAGTCATTTTTGTGTTTACTGAAACAGTTGGCTCATATCCTGCAGGCTTCTGATTCTTTTTTTCTGTTACTGCATAGAATGCATTATTGTATAGGTTTAAAAGTACGCGCCCAATATCCTGGGACACGATATTTATTTCCCCGATAGATGGATCAAAATCAGTCTTCAGACTTACGTTAAATGAAATGTCTTTAGCACGCAGACCATGATAGGCCAGGCGCAGGTATTCATCGACCAGAGCATTGATATCGGCGGGTTCTTTCTGTCCCGAACTCGCGCGGGAATGTTGGAGCATCCCCTTAACAATCGCATCTGCCCGTTTGCCATGGTGATTTATTTTTTCTTCATTGTTCTTAACATCGATAGCAATTGCCCTGATGCCCTCCGTATTCCCCTTGTCGATTTCCTGCTCCATTTCCCCAATCAATTCCTTGTTTATCTCTGAGAAATTATTAATGAAATTCAAGGGGTTTTGTATTTCATGAGCAATACCCGCAGTAAGTTCACCCAGCGATGCCATTTTCTCCGATTGAATCAACTGTGCCTGTGTGGTTTTCAATTCGCCATAGGCCTTTTCAATTTCTTTTGCCTGCGCCATCTCCCTTGCTCTTGTTTTTTCCCGCTCTGCACGGATCAGCCTGTTTTTTTGAAAACGGTGAATGAACCAGATTAGGCCAATAAGCAATAAACCATAAATACCATATGCCCATACGGTTCGCCACCAGGGCGGAGCGATGATGACTGAAATATTTTTCTCCATCCATGCTCCATTCGTGGTGTTTGCGGCTTTTATTTTAAAAATATATTTGCCGGGCGGTACATTAAAATAGTATGCCCTTTCTTCTATTCCGGAGGGATGCCAGTCATCGTCATAGTTTTCCAGTTTATATAAAAAAGTCTTATCTCCCGGATCTCCATAATCTGTTGCTGTAAAGCCGATGGAAAATACATTTTGATCATGGGCAAGATGAATTTCGTTTAATCGGGATAGAGGCTCCGGCAGGGGACCATCCTCTCTGGCATTAATCATAACACCTCTTAGCCATAAATTGGTGAAATCAATTTTAGCAACTCCAGCCCGGATTTTCAATTTATCCGGATAAAAAGCATAATAACCAAAAGATGTAGCGAAAAAAATCTCTCCATCCTGGCCCTTATAACATACGGTCAGGAGATTCAGGTATTCAGGGTCTATCCCGTTTTTCTTATCATAGCGGATGATCTGGTTTCTTTTCTGATTGATCCTGAAAATTCCGGAAGGCGAAGCGATCCAGAGATTATCCTGGTTATCACAAATTATCGAATACACATTATCAATTTTAAAGCCCGCGTTCCCTTCTCCAAACAGTAAAAACTTATCGGTTTTCTGATCATACTGATAGAGACCACTTGCCGTACCCACCCATATGATCCCGTTAAAGTCGCTGGAAATACTGGTGGTGAAAGCGCCGGAAAGATAATGGCTGAATTTCCCCGTTTGCCGGTTCAGTCTGCTTAATCCGGCAAAGTAAGTACCCACCCAAAGGCTGTTCGCTTCTCCGTACATAAATACTACTTGAGCTGAACTAAAACTGCTCACATCATTTGGATCATGATAATAGTGAATATATTTCCCGGTTTCATGGTCCAGCCGATGCAATGATTCATTGGTACCAAACCATAAATCCGAACTACTATCTTCATAGACGACACTGCTCGCATTTTTCAGGATATCTGAGCTGATAACTGTATCAAGCTCAAAACGGGTAAACAAACCTGTAATTGGATTAAACCGGCTCAGTCCTGCATTGCTGCCAATCAAAAAATCACCCTGCCTGCTTTTGATAATGCCGGTAATCAAATTGATATTGGGATTCCCCTTGCCGTCAGTCTTATTGATGAAGCGACGATAAGTTCCTTCCTTTCTATCCTGGCGGATCAGTCCGCTATTCGTACCCAGCCATAGCACCGATGGCGATTCCTTATAAAAAGAATTTATTCCATTGAAATTACTTTCAAAACGGGGAATTTGATTAGTGAAAATGTTTATCCTGTATAAATGGGATTCCTGGGTACTTAACCAAACGATGCCATCCGTTGAGGCATTTGCCCACCAGCCGGAATTGTCCTTAAACCCACCCGATCCGTTGGCATTATTGCCATAATGGGTAATTTTTTTTGTTCCCGTGTCATAACGGTTTATCCCGTTTTCTAATGTTCCGATCCATAAATCCCCATTTGCATCTTCAGTAATAAAAGTGATATGATCAAAGAAAGATTTAACCGGAGGCCGGCTCAGCTGTTCCGGATCACCAGGTTTATATGTATGGCGTTCGAATGATCCGGTTTTTCTATCCATCGTATGCAAACCATCACCTCCGGTACCGATCCAAAAATTTCCACGGCTGTCTTCAAAAATGGATCTTACTTTATTATTGATCAGGCTATGGGGATTTTGGGGATCATTCAGGTATCGCGTGAAACTGCCCTTTTCCGGATTGAAAAGATTAAGTCCGCCTTTATTATTATTCACCCACTGATCAGCTGTGCCAACCCAAAGCCTTCCTTCCCGGTCTTCATAAATCGCTCTTACTGTATTAAAGCTCAGGCTGGTTGAATCATTCTCATGATTTCGGTAATGTTTAAATTTGCCCGTCTTCTGATCAAGCAGATCCAGACCTCCATCAGTACCCACCCAAAGATTTCCCTGGCGATCTATTAATAATGCTGAAACAACATTATTCGCCAGACTTCCCGAATCATTTGGCTGATGTCTGAAATGTGTAAAATGATTTGTTTCAGGATCAAACCGGTCAAGTCCCATCCCTGTGAAACCGATCCATATAATACCGGAACTATCCGCAAGTATGCATTCAGGATACCAACCACCCAGGGAGCTAGGGTTGGACGGATCATACCTATATTTGGTCATTTGTGTACCGTCAAACCGGATAATACAATGATTATTCTGATCTGAAAACCACATCACACCCTTGTGGTCCCTGGTCATGCAGTTAATCTTACCTATTGAGACGCCATTGGCCCCCGTGACCAGATTGAAACGTGGCTGTACGGTCTGAGCATGCGCCAGACCTATGATGAAAAAAAGAAAAACAGAAATGAAATATGCAACATGGATTTTCACCTGTCTATCCATTTAGAATAGTTACAAAAATCAAACCGGGCAAGGAAGCATTTAAGTCGCTGCTATTTGAACAACGAACTCCGCACCTTCCCCTTCGGTTGAATTCACTTTTAACTCGCCACCGTGCGCTTTTACAATATCATAACTCATAGATAATCCCAACCCGGTTCCCTGGCCTGTCGGTTTCGAAGTGAAGAAGGGCTGGAAGATTTTGTCTGCTATTTTTTGTGATATCCCCGTGCCATTGTCTTTTACAGAAATTAAAATCTTATCATCTGTCCTTTTTGTGTTTACTGAAACGGTTGGCTCATATCCATTAAGATGTTGCTTCTTTTTTTCCGTCACTGCATAAAATGCATTGTTGTATAAATTTAGCAAAACCCTTCCCATGTCCTGCGACATAATATTTATTTTACCGATTGACGGATCAAAATCAGTCTTCAGAATTGAATTAAAGGAATTGTCTTTTGCACGCAGACCATGATATGCCAGACGAAGATACTCATCAGCCAACGCATTAATATCAGCCGGCTCTTTTTGCCCTGAACCCGCACGGGAATGTTGCAGCATGCCTTTTACAATCGCATCAGCCCGCTTGCCGTGGTGACTTATCTTTTCTTCATTGTTCTTAACATTTTCGGCAATGGATTTCAGATTATCTGCATTCCCCTTATCGATTTCCTGTTCCATTTCTTCGATCAGCTCCCTATTTACTTCAGAAAAATTGTTAATGAAATTCAACGGGTTCTGAATCTCGTGGGCAATCCCGGCCGTCAATTCGCCAAGTGAGGCCAGCTTTTCAGACTGTATGAGTTGGGCCTGGGTGGACTTTAAATCTGTCAGTGTAGCCTGCAGTAGTCTGTTTGCCTTTTGCTTTGCCTTGTTATTCCTCATCTGGATCAGTGCAATGGTTAATACCGCAAGGATCAGAATCCCCAGGGCAAGCATAACAAGATTCTGTTTATTTCTACTCTCAAGGTGCTCCTCATCCTTTTTTGCCAGCAAAGCTTTGGCCTCGGCTTCCCTGACATTATGCTCATGCTGCATACGGATGGCGAAAAACTTTTTGTCGTTCCTTACACGGAATACGCTGTCACGGTTTTGTATATACAATTTATATTCCTGCCAGGCCTTTTGATAATTTACTTCAGCGCTGTCCAATGCTGCAAGGCTGGCATAAGCATCACCGAGATCCGTTTCGTAAATAGTGTTGCCGGGTTGTTTAAAAAACTCATTCAATAACTTTCTCGCTTCCCGGTATTTCTTTAACTGAATATCAATTTTAGCAATATGAATTCCCAAAGGAATTATTGCCGAACGATTATTTTTTCTAATGAAAATTTTCTTCGTGCTGTCATACATATCCATGGCCTGTTTATATTTTCGCAACCCCGCCACGGGATTGCTCTTCGAAAATTCAAGTTCTCCCTGCCGTTGATAAGTATTCCCGATTCTGATATAGATTTCTCCCGAAATTAATTGTCCGGACCCGGCCCGTTCAGCCATTTGTATTGCTTCCTGAAAAGTTTGCAGTGCCTTTTCATATTGTTGCAGATCGAACTCAATATTCCCCAATATTTCCATCGCGTTCACAGCGACATTATAGTTTCCGGTTTGTTGTGCGATTTCCGAAGCAAGCCGGGCGTTAATCAGCGCTTCTGAATCATTCCCCTGGTTAAGATAGATCTGGCTAAGAATATACCTGACACCACCGGTAAACAAATCATTGCCGGTTCCTTCATGAACTTCCAGCGCATGATAAAAATTTTCGAGGGCCTCGGGCAGACTATCCAGCATCATGTAATAGTCACCGATGGAAAAGTAGGATCGGGCGATCTCCTTTTTCCTACCGATCTTCTGACGGATATCCAACGAAGTCAGGAAGTCCTGTTTTGCGCTGTCAAATTTACCCTTCGTCATATATCCATATGCCCGGTTTTCTATAGCGCTTGCTTCAATTCTTGCAAAAGACAATTTTCGGGAAAGAGTCAGCGCGGAGTCAACATAAAGAAATGTATTTATCGTGTCCCCAATACCTACATATTTTTCGCTGAGCCTCACATAGGTTAATGCCTTATTGGTATCCGGTTTCTGATGAAGTAATACATTTTTCAACGAGTCGATAGCCCGTTTCTGGCCTTCCGATGATTGAGAGAAACCATAGAAAGGCAGGATGGTCAGCGCCAGGATTAATGGCAGTTTCATGGTTTTATAGAAAGGGTTAATGGCGATGTCTATATCTCTTCCTGAAGTTCCGAATTATTTTCGGGATGGGCCGTGACCAACGCAATACTTCAGGCAAAGTATTTAAGGAATGGGATAGCTCCTGTAAATTATTCCCCTTTCTCCAGGGGAAT
>Ga0157376_10002761_pt1 | contig 11989 bp, 6 predicted proteins | sample M45metaG_FD_121801 | JGI IMG/M metagenome (GOLD analysis project Ga0157376, IMG submission 121801) | Miscanthus rhizosphere microbial communities from Kellogg Biological Station, Michigan, USA - M4-5 metaG | ecosystem: Host-associated > Plants > Roots > Rhizosphere > Soil | place: USA: Michigan... | reverse complement strand
CGCAAGCACCAGCCCGATCAGCGCGAACATTCCCGCCAGGGCGCTCTGGATTACGGCGAAACTGCTCGCAATTTGAGTACTCTCTCGCATGGGGCGAACATCGAAAACCGGCAGCCGCGTATCGATTTCGTGGATAGCGTTTTCCACCGCAAGCGCGAGGTCGGCCGGATTTCCCTCGGTCTCCACCTGCACGATAGTCTCGTACCCCTGTTGGAAAAAACTCATGTAGACCATAGGCTCGGGTGCCTCATTCACTAACATATGTGTCGAATTTTTCGCGACGCCGACAACCGTGAAAGGGCGGCCCCACACCATGAGTTTCTTTCCCAGCGGATCCTGTCCCGGCCAGTAGCGCCTCGCCGCAGCCTGATCCACGATGAGTACCCGTGGGGCCTTTTCATCGTCATCCGGTGTAAACTCGCGCCCTTCCAAAATGGGTATATGAAGGGATTCGAAATACCGTGCGGACACCTCGGCGTGGTACACCTGCAGAGCTTCATGCGGGTGTGGCACATATCCTTCCGGATACGCATCTTCCCCCTTGTGGCTCAGGGTCATCGGAATCCAGTCGGTAAAAGACACAACCTTCACGCCGGGCAATGCCGACACACGATCCAGTATCTTGTGCCGGATCACCTTTTCCTCGTCGTGGCTGTAGCCGGCAATATTCGTTCCAACGGTCGCAGTGAGAATGTGGTCCTGCTCAAATCCGGGATTCGCGCCGGCGAGATTCTTGAGCGTTCGGAGAAATAGCCCGGAGCACAACAGCAGAGGGAGTGAAAACGCGATTTGCGCCACCACCAGCGCGCTAAGCAATTTCCGGTTGCGTGAGCCGCCGGAGATACTTGCGGACTCTGCCTTGAGCACCTCAACCGCCGGCGCGTGGGACGAACGCCAGGCGGGGAGCACCCCGCAGAGCATGCCGGCCAACAGGCTGGACACTGCAATCCCGATCACCACTTTATAGTCCATGCTCCCGTTGATTGCGACGGGATTCGAGTTCGGCGGAAAGAACCATGCGAATGTCTTCGATGTCCACGATGTCAACGCAAGGGCCGCGACTGCCGCGACGATGGAAAGCATCGCGCCCTCCAACACCAGCTGCCGTATCAATTGAATCTGATTCGCCCCAAGCGACTGCCGGATCGCAAGCTCGCGCCGCCGGGATACAAACCGCACCAGCGTCAGCGTAGCCACGTTCGCGCAGGTCAGCAACAGCACCACACCGGCGAAGGCCAGCAGAATGGGCAGCGTGGCCGCCATGTATCCGTTGGCGCCGAATGGCGAGCGCCACATGGGATCCAGCGTGATCCGGTTGTCGCCGAGATGATCGTTCGGATACGCCGCCACAATATGGTGCATCAGGGTGTCGAGATCCAGGGCTGCCTGGCCACGGCTCACGCCGGGCCGCAATCTTCCTATTACGTTCAGCCAGACCGCACCACCACTGCGATGCGTCATCCGCCAGACATCCGTCCCGAGGGGATCAAGCGTTACCCAAAGATCCTGACGGATCCCGGGCATTGCTCCGACAAACCCCTCCGGCGCCACGCCTATCACCGTCACCGGATGCCGCGCGATCTCGATCGACTTGCCCACAATTGCCGGGTCTTTCGCATAACGAGTTTTCCAGAGCGAGTAACTCAAGACCACGTTGGGAACCGCATCTCCACGCGACTCCTCTTCAGGCAGAAAGAAACGCCCGAGCACCGGCTTGATGCCGAGCACATCGAAATAGTTCGCCGTCACGTTCGCAATATAGGCGCGCTCCGGCTGCGTGCCGCCGGTCAGCGTGATCCAATCGTGATGATAGGCAAGCATTCCGGTTAAGGTGTGGTTCTGCTCGCGCAGATCGCGATAGTCGAGATATGAGAATGGCGGAGTCGGAGAGAAGTTCCGTTCCCCCCTCTGCAGGCTCACCAGGTCGCCCGTGTCTCGCGCGCCGGGAATCGGACGCAACATGGTGCCGTCAATCCAACTGAATACGGTGCTGTTGGCGCAAATGGCTACGGCCAGCATCGCCGTCGCGGTGATCGAAAAGCCGGGGCTCCTGCGCAGTTGCCGCAAGGCATAACGGACATCCCTGCCCAGTTGTTCAAGCCAGCCCTGGCCCCACATCTCGCGCGTCACATCTTGCACCAGAGGAATGTTTCCGAACTCCCGCGCTGCTGCTTGTCGCGCTGCCTCCGCCGTCTCGCCTCGCGCAACTCGATCTGCAATTGCCATCTGCAGGTGAGCATCGATCTCTTCCTGCAATTCGCGCATGCGCCGCTGAAAACCGAAGCCCGGAAACCACTTCACGACTCACTCTCCTTCGGCTTGACGTACATCACCGACCCAATCGCTTCGACAATCCGCTCCCATCGGCCCAGATCCGAGGCCAGCTGCTTTTTCCCCTTCGCCGTGATTCGGTAATATCGGGCTTTTTGCTTGCTCTCTGACTGCTTCCACTCAGACTGCACCCAGCCCTGGCGCTCCAATCGATGGAGGGCCGGATAGAGTGATCCAGTCTCCACCTGAAGCACGTCTCCGGATCGCAAACGTAAAGCCTGGACAATGCCGTATCCGTGCTGCGGCCCCCATTGCAGCGTTTGAAGAATCAGCATGTCGAGTGTTCCCTGCAGCAGCTCAATCCGGTTCTTATACTGGTCTTTCTCGTTCATAGGTGTAGACACTCTACTCCCAAGGAGGTAGATTGTCTACTACGTTTTATACAGCGCAGGGAGCAGCCTTGCCCACTCTGGAGATTCAACAGGGCGCAGTTCTCAGGACGAGAATTGATGATCCTACAATGGCGCTAGATCGCCAATGCGCTCACTGAGTTCGACCTGTTGGGAGTTATGTTTTCGGGTCTAGGTCGAGTGACCGGCTATGCGCTCACTGAGTTCGACCTGTTGGGAGTTATGTTTTCGGGTCTAGGTCGAGTGACCGGATGAGGACACTGAGGCCAAGAGATTGCCAACTTCTCCATGGGCGAGCATCCACTCGAAATACAGTCATGAATGATTGTCGAGAGCCCAATGTGTATCCTATGGCAGGTGTCGAATGTCTGAGCAGCCCCGTCACTGTATCGCCGCGATCGTTCCGTGCAATGACATCGAGGTGAGCACCGCGTTCTACAGGCGCCTCGGTCTTTCGGTTTTTAGCGATCATGGACGCTACCGCCTTCTGAGTGACAACAAAGGATGGCTTCTACACTTGTCCAGTGAAACGCCAGCGGGATGGGTGGTCCGCGGCCGCAACCCTAACGGCCTCTATTTGTATCTGGCGGAAGTAGAGAGTCTCGCGAAGTCCCTGAGCGATCTCCTGGAAGGCCGTGGTCCTGAACACAAGCCATGGGGGATGTATGAGTTCGCCCTGTCTGACCCTGATGGAACCCTGGTGCGGATTGGCTGGCCGAGCCGACTGATGAGTGAATCGCGCAGATAACTGAAACCGAGCTTACGCTCGAGTCACCGGCGACTCTTCCCCTGAGCAAATTTGGGCCCGGTTCTCGATTGCCGACGATAGGCCCGTTTGTCACTAACTCTGCTATCTCACTGGTCTATCGAATACAGCCGTGTTGGTGCCTATGCCGAGAGCGAGTGTGAGTATGGCGGTGAGGGCGAAGCCGGGCGTTTAGGAAGCTGACGGAGCGTGTAGCGAAGGTCCTAAACAAGTAGGGACATGCAAAGCCTCCGACCAGGGAGCTGAACCTTGCGTTCCATCGAGGGTACCAGAAAAGTCGTTTGTTGTTGGATGGTGAGACGTTCGTGTGGAAGTCACCTTGCGGCCACAGCGGAAAGCCTGCAAACTGTTGATTCGAACGGGAAGTGAATTACACGACGCCTCACGACCCAGCCAACGGAGCGTCAAACAATTGCAGAATCAAATGCGTATCTTTCGCGTGTTCGTACTTGCAGTTACTCTTCTGCTGTTGCCGCATGTCTCTCTCGCCGCGGATCAGGACCCATGCGCTGTCGAGCCCAGTGTCTCCGATGTGCAATTCACTTTGTCTTTACAGAACGGGCAGAAGATCTTTCATGAAGGCGAAGTCATACGGATGCGCCTTGCTTTCTCTTCCAGCTCGAATCGGTATTTCGTGCACTCTACCCGCGAAGAGCGATCGAGCCGATTCGGTTACGACGTGTTCTGTCCGCAACCGAAAGGTGACGAGGTCTTTCGGACCTACTTCAAAGGAGGCGGATCCCTCGTAACGCCTGGAAATCTGGGAGAAGGCGACATCAGCGAGTTCAAGCTTACCCGGGCGCCATCGGCAGTGGACGAGGAACTGAACGAATGGGTCCGGCTCCCGGCCGGTCACTACAGCTTGTATGCCGTGAGCGGCAGAATATCTCGATTGCAGGAGAAGGGCGAAAGTTCCTTAGGCCACATGGTGGTTCCGGTGCGCTCGAATCCGATCGAATTCGACGTGCAGCCCGCCGATGAGGCCTGGCAAAACCGGCAGCTTCACGATGCGATGGCGATTCTCGCCAACTATTCGCAGCCAGAACATGCAAAGCGGGCGGCGCGTATCCTGCGCTACCTGGGCACACGTGAATCCATCCAGCCCTTGATTGAATTCGCAGATGCAACCAAGGCAGAGCCCGGCCGGTCCGATCTGCTGCTGGGACTCCTGAGTTCGCCCTTTCCGGAGCAGGCGGTCAAGGCCATGCGATCTGAATTCGCCGCGCCTACATATCCCATTGATGGCGGATTTCTGCGGACGCTCGATTTGATCCAACTTGAACCTGACCCGCCGCAGCCCTGGCTTCAACTCGAAGCGCATTACCGGCAGGTCATGCATGCTGAAGTCTCCGCGCTGGCATCGGTTGTCTTCAGCAAGATCCAGCCCGCACGAGCTATCTCCCTCAGCACCATGCTCTCGGCAGTTGACGTGGATCACTCCTTGATTGGGACCGTTCGTCCTGCCCTGATCGCTTCTTGGAAAGACCTTCCGGTCGAGACGCAAGAGCAGGTGATCGTACATCGCTGGGAGTTGTTCAACACGCCCGAGATGCTTTCGGTTCTACGCAGCATTGTTTCTGAAACACCGCCACGCTCGCAGTCTCCTCAATTACGAAATGCTGCGCTCAAGCACATCTACGAAATCAATCCCGCAGAAGGCCGGGCTCTCATCGCTAACGACCTGTACAACCCTATCTCGTTTCCTGATCCCGATAATGTTCGCCTCCTCACGCGCGACCAGATCCAGGCAGCTGTACCCGCTGCCATCAAGCGCATCGCGAATGGCACTCCCAATGCCCTCGACTACGAAATCCTCGACCATTTTGGCGACGCCTCTGCGATCGGAGCTGTGCAGGCCGCTTATGACTCCCTCGCTAGCGTGCAGGACTGCCAACCTCGAGGACATCTCATTCGCTTCCTGCTCCGAGTCTCTTCGGAAATCGGAGTCGAGCAGGTTCGCGAGGCACTTGCTGACCGGAGTACCCGGTGCTACACATTCGTATTTCAGAATCTCGACGATGAGCTTCCCGTGGCCGAGGAGCTCGCCATCGAGGCGTTGAACGATCCCGATTCTCTGGTTGTGTCGAGTGCGGTTCGAGCTCTGGGGCGATGGGGAGATGCCAGGGCGGAAGCACCATTGTGGTCAAGACTTGAGCTTTTCGAGAAGGAATGGAAACCACGCGCTTCTGAAGTGGTCTTCAACATTGGCGGAGACACTCCCGGTCAACGCGCGTTTCACCTTGAGCAGGAACTGGAAGTTGCCCTTTCCACGGCAAGAGGATGGATCTGTCCACTGGAGAAGCTCACCCGGCTCTCTGATCTTGCGCTCTCGGATTTCAATCGCGACCAGATCAAGTTGGAGATCAGTAAATGGCAGCATCCTCCGTACGAAATCGATCCGGCCTGGATTCCGGAACAAGGGCCCGTTTTCGGTTTATTCAGCTACCCAGACCTGGATAAAAAGCTGCTGTATGCGAAGCTGGCACAGTTTCCTCGGGGCACCGTTTTTGCGTATATTGTCTGGACACCCAGCCACATGCACCCGCCGGTGGACGCCCAGATCCAGGAAGATGAGTTCCAGCGCACTCGCGCGTTCGCGGAATCCATAGGGCTCGTGGTGACCAGAAAGCAGAACTAGCGGAGCCTTATCTTCCGATATCACCGTCTACGAAGTGGATCCATCTAGGCGATCGCTTGTTCGGATCCTGCGAAACCCTTGGTGTTCTGCAGTCATATGCTCGCCGATGGGAGTGTCACCGGCAATGCTGACATTGAGACCAAATTATTGCCAGTGTCTGTGTCGCCGACCACTCCGGTGCAAGTGCATCCAGAGCGCCAAAAATGTCGCTAATTTATTCTTACTGCATGTTTCGCTTCTTTTGCGCCATGATTTTGGTTGCACCACTTGTTGCAGCACAACCGTCGGTTCCGGTTCAGCGGTCGACTGACTTACCGACCGCGACGCCCGAGTCTCAGGGCTTCTCTTCCGCACGGCTCGATGCGCTCCGCAATTGGCTCAAAACTGAGCCGACGACGGCGATGATGGTGCTTGCAAACGGCAAAGTCATCTTCTCCTACGGCGATGTAGCGCATGTCAGTAAGATCGCTTCCGTCCGCAAGAGCGTGCTTGCGATGCTAATGGGAAAGTATGTAATCTCCGGGCAAATCGATACGTCGAAAAATGTCAGGCAACTGGGCCTCGATGACAATATTCCTTTTTCCACAATTGAAGAGAAAGCCACGCTGGAGCAGTTGATGACCGCACGCTCGGGAATCTATCGCGATTCCCCCGACGGCGACATCTTGGTACAACAGGCGCCATCAAGAGGATCGGTTTACCCCGGCACAGTATTCGCCTATAACAATTGGGAGTTCGATGCGGCGGGAACAGCGTTCGAGAAGCTCGCTGGTCAAAACATTTATGACGCCTTTCAGAATGATCTTGCGATCCCCTTGGGCATGCAGGACTTCCACCGCGAGATGCAGCACAAAATACCATCTCCCGGCTCAGTGCACCCCGAATATGCGATGTTTCTCTCAACACGCGACATGGCCCGTCTCGGGCTGCTGATGTTCAACAATGGAGATTGGTACGGCACCAAGCTCATAGATAGTAACTGGATTAACTACATGATTGATGTCTGGACACCATGGGAAGAGATGGAGCCTCCAATACTTCGGCAGAGAGGCGACCCGAGCCGATGGGGTTTCGGGTTCGGTTGGTGGGTATGGGATGCTAAATTTTATCCCGGCAATACCTGGGCCAGTCCGTTCCAGCGGACCTATGAAGCTCGTGGAACTGGTGGCCAGTTCATTACGGTAATTCCTGCGCGTGGATTGGTCTTGGTTCATAAAACAGATATAGATGCAAATCCCGCTGCCAATCTGGAAGACTGGCCAACAATTACTTCGATGGTGCTGGCTGCGGCGTGTCCACACGGAAAATGCGCAGCGATTCATCTGCCGTGAGGTGACGGAAGGTTTGGCCTGATGAGCCCGCAATCGTCCGGAAAATTGGGCATTGCTTCGATGCTGAGTTTGCGTACGCTTCCGGTTGCGACGATCACACGCGTGATTTCGGGAAATTAGACGACACGTATTTGTAGAACGGCACACTCACTGAGCCATCGAGACGATCGCTGGTGGTTGACCGTCTACTCGGAACTAACCGATTTCAAGCGGCTCGTTAGCCTATGGTTTAGCTGGCCCGAATCCTGTCTTCTGTATGAACCGCTCTATTAACTTCGGATCCAGCATTTCTTCGGGCCGAAGGCCGTATGCACGCAAATACTTGTAATCTGGCAGAACGAAATTGAAGCCGGCTCCCTTCTGGTCGGAGCGGACAAGTTCGGAGAGAACGCAGATCGAGTCCTTCGAAGTGCCACCTTTTCGATTCTTCTTCTGCAACGTCATCCGGATTAGCGTACCCGGAGCCCAGCGTTCTTTCGTCCGCAAGTAGAGTCCAGTCGCGCTCATGTTTCCAACTTGAAAAGAGCGCGTCGCACCGCCCGTAAAGTAGTAGGCGATCAGATCGGGTGTCGAATATCGTGTGGCCTGGCATTGATTGGCGTCGAAAAGCCAGCGCAACAAACGCAGTTGCAGCGGCAAGGCTTCCGGCTCTATCGACTGAGAGAAATTTCCGGTTTTGGCCGGTTCCGGTGGCCCCACCGGCGAAGACAGCAAAGCAGGGGGCTCCGGACGGAGCCATTTGGCATCACCTTCGGTGCTCGCATCGGCGCGCTTCACCGGAGCTTCTACAACGCACTTTTCGGGAGCGCTTTGGGCCTTTGCCGGCTGGGATGGCGGCACGTCGGATGGGATCGTGACAAAGAGCGGACGAAGCCACTTGTCATCCCATTCATCACTGGCATCGAACCGCCTCGCCGGCACGGATTCCTCACGCCATTGCGCCGCCGGAGTGCTTTCGTCAAGCCACCGGAGCATGGCAGGACCTTGCTCGTACCATGCTGGCATTTTCGAGATTCGCCTGACCGGATTGGAAATCACTTCACGGTACCTTTCTCGCCATTCACCTTGCCCCCCGGCGTATTGGGAATTGAACACACGGGCTTCAATTTCATCGTCTCTTCTATCGAGATACCATAGGTATTCTTTCTTGCTCCATCGAGAAGAGTTGCAGGCAGGTAACGGATGTCCCTAGTTACCACGCCGGCGAATGAGACTTTCGTGTTTTTGGAATGGGACTTCCTGATCGATTCGCGGCGAGGGTATATCGTTCGCTCGCCGAACAGATGACGCCAGAACCAGCGTTGTGAGCGAGTGACCGGCAAACGTCGCTTTGCGGCCAAGAAGTTGCCAGGTTCCCAGTCGGCGACAATCCAACAGCTAGTTTGCCGAACAGGTTGCTGAAAACTCCGTTGAGTTTCTGGGGAGGTCATTACAATCACACTGGGCGGCAGCAGATGCGAGAGGACAGAGAGTGAAAAGGACACGAGGAGCACTCTTGACCCTGTTGATGGGTCTGACAATCGGATGCGACCCCGGAATGGTGATCCGTCAGACCTCATCGCTCGGAGCTGCAGGCGGAGCGAGTGTAGTCGTTTACGTCAAGACAAGCCATCCATTGATTGGGGAGACTTGGTATGCGCCGGGAGTTGAGGTCACCAATTCGTCCGATTCGCCGATTACCGTTACTAGTGTCGAATTGGCTGCTCGAAGCGTCACGTACGCAAACAACCCTGGACGGGCTGGGACCTATCCCCTGATAGTGCCGCCGGGAAAAACAGAAGCCCTCGACATTTGGTTCGACCTCCACGATGACGTAAAGAATACTTTTCAGCAGCCAGCCGAGCTTCGCGTTCATTACCGGAGTAGCGGTACAGAGAAGATTGCGCAGGCGAACATAATGGGGGGATCGCAGAATACTAATGCTCCCTAATGTGCTCTCCACTCGTATTACCGGCAAATGGGACACTGAGGTCAAATTATTGCCGACCCGGCGAACGGGCTGGTAGAGCATCTTCACCCCCCGAAGTCTCCTCAAAATGCTCTTTGATTCTTGTCGATTAGCCAGCAAAACACTGTGAGACTAAAGCACTTACTTACCACCTCGAAAATCGGCAAAGGTATGCTTGAAAATATTGAATTTAATATATTTGTAGGTCATTGAAAACACGTGAGTTCGTTATTGCTGAACGGTTGCCGAAACGGCAGATCTTTGGTTGTTTTTGCAGAGGAACGCCGGGCCTATTTCTTCGGACTGACGGGCTGATCCTAGCTCACGGTCGATTCTTTGGCACCCTTTGAATTAGCATCGGCCGTATTTTTCGACACTTGACTCGGGTTTTTCTGGGCCGCCGAAGTTCGCGGTTCACCAGCGCGCGATTCCGCAGTTGCAGGCGCCTCGGGAGTGAGCAGCGCATCAAGCCGGTACTCGACTTTGTCAGCTTCCGCCGATGCGGTGTGCACCTTTTCGCTCAGCGCTTGGACTGCGCCTTTGCTTGGCGCGGACTCGCTTGCGATACCAAGGAGAGCCGGCATCTGCAGCCACCAAACCAATTCTTCGTAGGGCTCGCAAACGAACCACGTGTGCCCCCCAGCATCATGAACGCCGGTCAGCCAACGAACGTCCGGATCGGTCCAGAGAGAGCGCGGAAGTCCAGCAATGATTGATTTCGGGGCGGCCGCAGCCTTAGCATTTTCTGCGGGCGCGGATTGAACGATTTGTTCAACAGCGCTCGCCCTGGATTCACTCGACTTGACGGCATCCGCGAGCTTCGCTTCCGTGCTCTGCGATGCTGACGCGGAAGACGCCTGCGGCGCGGGTGCTTGCTTGATGCCTTCGGCCTCGGCCAGCAGTACAACCTTGAGGCGCGCTGCTGCTCGCCATGCGGCTTCGCCTTCAAACCCCAGCGCGTTGAAAGACTCGGCAAGGGGTTGCCGGAGTCGCAAGCGATCGAATGCGTCGAGCGCGGTTTGCTCGGGCTTTTGGGCGTCGATGGAATCAGCCAGCGTCTCCAGCGCACACCAGGCAATGATGGGTCCCCACATCGCAGTCGCTGTCATTTGAGGACTGGGACTCGGAAGAACTCGGCGAGCAGCGGCCGTCCAGGGCTTCGGGAAGAGGGTTTCAACCACCGGGATACGCATGGCCGCACTTAGCCTCTCGCGGAAGGATGGTCCGAGCAACCCCGGCATGGTCATATCTTTTTGAAGGCCGGTGCGCGATCGGTAGGCGGTCTGCGCGATGCGCAGGAAAGCTTCGCAGCGCGCCCATGCCACGTTGAATAGCTCGCTGCGCTTGCGATTCAGCTTCCGGTCGAGAGCCGCGCTCATTGTGCCGTTTCCAGCAGTGGCGCGAGGATGCTCAGCCAAATCGGTGAGCAAGCGGATCATGTCCGGATCAAGCAGCGCATGCACCGACTGGTAAACCGGCTGCAACTCCATGTCGTCCAGCGCGTCTTCAAGACTCGGAACTCCGCGACCGTTCAACTGGTCGCAAAGCCGATCCCACGGTTTCTCCGCAGACGCCCATTTCTCCTGCCAATCCATGAATACGTGGCACTGGTAGGCGTGGAGATGGAACGTCAGACCGCTGCCCGCGAATTCGTTGGCGCGACGAAGGTATTCGAGACCGGTCAGAGCATCGCGGTAAGCGAGAATCGCGCCGGTGTCTCCGCCGAATCCAAGGCCATCGCCAATCGTGCGCTGGCGAAGTTGCGAAGTCGCCTTGTCAGCGTATGCGGCGGAGTTGTGGATGGTGCCTTGCGCAGTGCCGTAGCGGTTGTTGTAAATCACCACAGCGCGCTCATTGCCGGTGCGATTGGAGTATGCAAATACGTTCTCGTCCACCGAGCCCGAGCCTTCGAAGAAGTCATAGAGCAGGAAGTTGTGGCTCTCGGCGAAGACCCAGCGGCGCTTGAGCAGAGGGGCGATCTCGCGTTCGTGGCGATCCACGAGCCAGTGGTCCGGCGTCTCGTCATAACGCGGGCGCTGATACTCCATGCCGTACTTTTCGGTGAAGCCCTCGATCTGCCCGTGACCGAACATCGGCAGGCCCGGCAGGGTGGCCATCAAGGCGGTGACTCCGAAGCACTTGTCGCCTTTGCCGAACTGGTCAATTGCTGTTCTTTCATCGGGATTACTCATGAAGTTCACGTAGCGCTTCATAATGTCCGGATCGAATTCGAGAGTGTTCTTGATTACGGAACGGTATTCGGCATTCTTTTCATCGCGCATCATGTTCATGAAGGCGCTGTTGTAGACGCGATGCATGCCCAGCGTACGAACAAAGTAGCCTTCCATGAGCCAGAAGGCTTCGGCGAGCAGCAGTGTTCCCGGCACTTCTTTGGCAACACGGTCCACCACCTCACGCCAGAACTCATGCGGCATATGCTTGTTAAACTCGGCCTGGCTCATGCTATATTCAGCGCGCGATGGAATCGCACCGCTCGTTCCCGGGCCTGGAAACCAGAGTCGATGGAAATGCCGCTTGGCGAGGGTCATGGCGGCGTCGAAGCGAATGACCGGGAAAAGCCGCGCCACATAAAGAATGGTCTGAATCACCTGCTCGCGAACGGCT
>Ga0157376_10002758_pt1 | contig 11994 bp, 11 predicted proteins | sample M45metaG_FD_121801 | JGI IMG/M metagenome (GOLD analysis project Ga0157376, IMG submission 121801) | Miscanthus rhizosphere microbial communities from Kellogg Biological Station, Michigan, USA - M4-5 metaG | ecosystem: Host-associated > Plants > Roots > Rhizosphere > Soil | place: USA: Michigan... | reverse complement strand
GTCCTGAAGGAGATCAACCGCTCTAACTGGACGATCGGCTACACGGGACAGTCGCCCGAGCGCCTCAAGCTCCACATGAAGAACATGAACACGTTCGACGTGAAGTCGCTCCGTGCGAAGGGTGGGCCGTGCGACGGCGACTACTTCGGTCTGCCGTGGCCCTGCTACGGCACGCCGGAGCTGAAGCATCCGGGCTCGCCGAATCTCTACCAGACATCGCGCAACGTGATGGACGGCGGCGGCAACTTCCGCGCGAACTTCGGCGTCGAGCGCGACGGCGTGAACCTCCTCGCGGAGGACGGCTCGTGCTCCAAGGGCGCCGACCTCACCACCGGCTATCCGGAGTTCGACCACATCCTGATGAAGAAGCTCGGCTGGTGGGACGAGCTCACCGACGACGAGAAGAAGGCGGCCGAAGGGAAGAACTGGAAGACCGATCTGTCGGGCGGCATTCAGCGCGTGGTGCTCAAGAATCACAGCTGCCACCCGTTCGGCAACGCGAAGGCCCGCGCCGTCGTCTGGAATTTCCCCGACGGCATTCCGCAGCATCGTGAGCCGCTCTATTCGCCGCGCCCCGATCTCGTCGCCAAGTATCCGACCCACGACGACAAGAAGGCGTTCTGGCGGCTGCCTACGCTGTACAAGAGCGTGCAGCAGGACAACGTGGCGAAGGACGTCGCGAAGAACTTCCCGCTGATCCTCACGAGCGGGCGTCTCGTCGAGTACGAGGGCGGCGGCGAGGAAACCCGCTCGAATCCCTGGCTCGCGGAGCTGCAGCAGGAGAACTTCATCGAGATCAACCCGAGGGATGCGAACGATCGCGGCGTGCGCGATGGCGAGTACGTGTGGGTGCGATCGCCCACGGGCGCGCAGATCAAGGTCAAGGCGCTGGTGACCGAGCGCGTGGCCGCGGGGACGACATTCATCCCGTTCCATTTCTCGGGCTGGTGGCAGGGCAGGGACATGCTGGAGTACTACCCCGAGGGCGCGGCTCCGATTGTGCGCGCCGAGGCCGTCAATACGGCCACGACGTACGGTTACGACGCCGTGACGATGATGCAGGAAACCAAGACGACGCTCTGCCAGGTCGCCAGAGCTGCTTGAGGAGGGAAGCATGGCCCGAATGAAGTTCCTTTGTGACGCCGAGCGCTGCATCGAGTGCAACGGCTGCGTCACCGCCTGCAAGCAGGAGCACGACATCCCGTGGGGTGTGAACCGGCGGCGGGTCGTCACGATCAATGATGGCGTGCCCGGCGAGCGCTCGATTTCCGTCGCCTGCATGCATTGCTCCGACGCGCCGTGCATGGCGGTGTGTCCCGTCGATTGCTTCTATCGCACCGACGACGGTGTCGTGCTGCACGACAAGGACCTTTGCATAGGCTGCGGATACTGCTTCTACGCATGTCCGTTCGGCGCGCCGCAGTTTCCGCAGGCCGGGGCGTTCGGCGTGCGCGGCAAGATGGACAAGTGCACGTTCTGCGCCGGCGGCCCGGAACCCAACAACTCCGAAGCCGAGTACAAGAAGTACGGCCGCAATCGTCTCGCCGAAGGCAAGCTGCCGGTGTGCGCCGAGATGTGCTCCACCAAGGCGCTGCTCGGCGGGGAAGGCGATGTACTCGCCGATATCTACCGCGAGCGCGTGACCACGCGCGGCAAGGGCAGCGAGGTCTGGGGATGGGCCACCGCCTACGGTCGTCCCGAGGGGCCGAAGGGGGCCCCTGGAATGCCGGGGGCACCCGCTTCGCCCGGGGCGCCGGCACCAGCGGGAGCCAAATCGTGATCAGAACCACGATTTCCGTCGTGGTCGGCGCCTTGCTCGCGCTCGGACTCGCCGGTTGCGGAGAGCGCCCGCAAGTCGTCAACTACAAGAAGGGCGAATACCAGGGCAAGCCCGACCAGAAGGCGTACGACACCGCGCCCTGGAACGGGAACAAGCGCGACTGGGAGGTCGCGCTCGCCACGCGCAACCAGAGTCAGAACGAGTACAAGCGGATTCGTTAGCTGGCGCGAAAGGGGAAACGGTGAGGCGATCGACCATCGGAAAGGCCGGCGGGCTCGCATTTGCGCTCGTGATCGTCGCGGGTCTCGCTGCCGCTCAGTCGCCGGCGGTGAATTCTAAGGAAGCGTCCGACGCACGCGCGCAGCAACAGCAGCAGGCCGTACAGCCACTCAACAATCAGCCGGTGTGGTCGGAGATTCGCTCCGGGGCGCCCCAGATCACGACCGTCCGGGGCCGGGAAACGAACGTGCTGATCCAGCCCGAAGGGCAGACCTGGCGCGCGGTGCGCGTGCCGATACTGTTCTGGGGCGGAACCCTTTTTGCGCTGGCGCTGGGCGGCCTCGCGGTCTTCTACATGCTGCGCGGGACGATGGGTGAGCGCAGCAAGCCCGGGGAGCGGGTCATCGAGCGATTCTCGCCGATGGACCGCTACGCGCACTGGTTCGTCGCGATCCTGTGGGTTCTTCTTGCGATCACCGGCCTCATCCTGTCCCTCGGCAAGGCCGTGCTGTTGCCGTTGATCGGCTACACGCTGTTCTCGTGGCTCGCGACTCTCGCCAAGACTTTGCACAACTTCGCCGGTCCGCTGCTCATCATCGGCGTGCCGTGGCTTTTCGTCCGCTTCCTCCGCGACAACGGGTTGGGCGGCGAAGACGTCCGCTGGTTCGTCAATATCATCGGCTACTTCAAGGGACACGAGTATCCGTCGGACCGGTTCAACGCCGGCGAGAAGCTCGTCTTCTGGCTGGTCCTCACCGTGGGGTCGACGGTGCTGATCGTCAGCGGATTGGTCCTGCTCTTCCCGAACTTCAATCAGATGCGCTCGACGATGCAGGTGGCCAACGTCCTGCACGCGGTTGCCGCGTACCTCTCGATCGCTCTCGCGTGCGTGCACATCTATCTCGGGACGATCGGCCTCCAGGGCGCCTATCGCGCGATGCGCGACGGCTACGTCACCGAATCGTGGGCCGAGCATCATCACTTGCGCTGGTACCAGCGGATCGTCGCGGGCAAAGCGCGTCAGAAATTCGTCGCGCCGGCGACGATGGAAGCAGAGCGCGCGGGAGCCGAGCCGGTGGAAGCGCGCACGCGGCCGGCATGACGCGATTAGGACTCAGGAGAGGAACGATGACGACGCTGCGCGCGCTGTTGGCCGCCGGGCTGGTTGTGACATCCTTTGGCATCGCGGTGGCGAAGCTGCCACCGGCGCCGCCGATGGACGACAAAGCCAAAGCGGCCGCCGAGGAGAAGAAGGCGAAGGATGCTTCCGCGGCGGAAGCAGCCAAGGCCCAGCAGGCCAAAGCCGAGGATCGCGTTGCCGCACGCTATATCGCCGAGCAAAAGGCGAAGGGCAAAGTCGTTACGCCGCAGATGGGGCCGGCACCGACGACCGCCGATACGGCACCGGCGGCCAAGGCCATGCCGGCTTCGGCCGCAAAGGCCGCCGCGCCAATGGTGGCGCCGGCCAAGAAATAGCTCCGGAGCGCTTCGCCCGGCGGGCGAATCCTGCGCGCGGGAGCTTCGGCTCCTTCCTTTCGATCGACGTATCGCTCACCGGCGCGCCGGGGCTGCCGCATGAAATCGGTATAATCCGCGGTTCGCGGAGAGATGGCCGAGTGGTCGAAGGCGCTTGACTCGAAATCAAGTATAGGCGGAAGCCTATCTAGGGTTCGAATCCCTATCTCTCCGCCAACCATGGCACGGCACACGATTGGAACGTGGGATGAGGCGACGACATATCTGGGCGGCGGTCGGCGGCGTACTTCTCGCCGCGGCTCTCACCTTCCCGGCGCGGGCGGCCGACATCGAGCTCACCGCTCCGGACGGCCGGCGCGTTGTGCTCTACGACAACGGCACGTGGCGTTATGCCGAGGGAGAGGCAGCCAAGAGTCAGGCCGCTGGCCAGGTCAAGCAGGACGGCGAAGCGGTGCTGACCCTGGAGCGCAAGATCGAACGCGGCAACAGTTGCCGCTTCATACTCCGGCTCGTCAACAATCTGCCGTACGAGATTCGCAGTCTGGTGCCTTACTACGCGGCGTATCGAGCGGACGGCGTGATCATCGATACGGTGTCGTCGGCATCGTCATTTGCGGCAATGAAGCCTGGCGACACGCTGATCCGTGATCTCGACTTCACGGGCATAGTCTGTCGCGATATCGTCCGCGTGCAGGTCGTCGGCGGCGATCGATGCGATATGGGCGATCTCGACAAATACTCTTCGGAGAAAGGAGAGTGCCTCGCACGGGTGCGCGTTGTCGGAAGTGACGTGGTGCGTTTCGACAAGTAGCCGCCCGCTCGACCTCAAGATCGGGTGCGACCGGCGGGTCTGCCCGGATAACAAGCGCTGTGCGGGTGGCCGCCGCGACGCCACCCGAAGTCTGCGATGTTGCCGTGAACCGTTTCGATGGCCGAGCGGTATCAATGGCACATTTTGTGCGTGAGACCCCCTCTGGAAGTCGTTTGTGGATGCATTTTTTCCGGGTCTCCGTAGTCCGTCATGCAGAAATCGTCAGGTCTTCCGTCCCGTCTGCGCAGGGGCGGCAGAGATTGTCCAATTTGGGCACTTGTGGGGTACGAGGGGCGGTTGGGCGCCAAAGGCATACTTTGGCAGAAGATGCGGTTAGAATTCGGGCAGCAGGTGCGGGCTAATGTTCGAAGCTTCGCCCAACCCATTGATTTCCGGCGGCTAGGAGGTTGCGATGAATCGCTTTGACACTTTGTTTCGCGTACTTCTATCGGGCAGCGTCCTCCCTTTCACGCTGGGATCGATCTTGCTCGCCGGCTGTTCTTCAGATCCGCCCTATCCGGAAGCACCAGCGTTTGCGGCTTCGCCCGACTATCTCTACAAGATTGGTCCCCTCGATAGCGTTAACGTTCAGGTTTGGCGCAATCCAGAGCTTTCCATGAGCGTTACGGTACGGCCCGACGGAAAGATCAGCGCCCCGCTGATCGAGGACTTGCCAGCGCTCGGGAAAGACCCGACGACGTTGGCGCGCGATATCGAGAAGGCGCTTTCGAAATACATTCGGGACCCGGTCGTCACGGTGATCGTCGGCGGTTTCATCGGCCCGTATCCGGAGCAGATCCGCGTCGTCGGCGAGGCGACAAGGCCCCAGGCGATTCCGTATCGCCAGGGCATGACGATGCTGGACTTGATGATCGTGGTAGGCGGGATCACCGATTTTGCCGACGGGAACAAGGCAACCATCCTCCGGACATCGGAAGGCGGCAAGCAGTACAGCGTGCGCATCAAGGATCTTTTGAAGCGGGGCGACATCTCGGCCAACGTCGACGTCAAGCCCGGCGACATTCTGCTCATTCCGCAAAGCTGGTTCTGAGGAACGCGACTCGGCGACCTTGGCCGGCTTTCGAATATTGCGAGGCGTAACCAATGCAACAGTTGATCGACCAGCTACTCGACTACCTGAGAGGAATGTGGCAGCGCCGCTGGATCGGGCTTGCCATTGCCTGGGTCGTCGTAATCGTAGGCGCGATCTGGGTGTTTCGGCTGCCCGACCAGTACGAAGCATCGGCTCGTGTTTACGTCGACACCCAATCGATGCTGCGGCCGCTGATGCAGGGCATGACAGTCACGCCTGACGCCGGCCAGCAAACCGCGATCCTGAGCCGCACGCTGCTCAGTCGGCCGAACGTGGAAAAGATCATTCGCAAATCCGACCTCGACACCAGCGCGCGGACAACGGCCGATTCTCTCGTCGACGCAACGCAGAATTCGCTGAAAATCCAGCGTACGGTGTACGGCGAGAATCTGTACACGATTTCCTTCCGGTACACCGAACCCAAGAAGGCGCGCGACGTGGTTCAGGCGGCTTTGTCGACTTTCATCGAGCAAAGCCTCGGCGAGTCGCGCACCGGCACCGACAGTGCACGCAAGTTCCTGGACGAGCAGATCCGGGACTACGACCAGAAGTTGAAGGAGGCCGAAGCCCGGGTGAATGCGTTCAAGCTCAAATACATGGGTTTGTTTCCCACCGCGGGCAAGGACTTCGTCTCGGGCATGGGCATGATCAGCGAGCAGATCAAAGACGCCAAATTGGAGCTGCGGGTCGCCGAACAGACCAGAGACGGCATCCGGCAACAATTGAAAGATCAGATGGAAGGACGTACCGCCGCACTTGCCGCCAACCCGGAGTATGCGCCGAAAATCGCCGTTCCGGAGCTCGACGGCCGCATCGACGCGTTGAAGCGCCAGATCGACGAGTCACTGCGCAATTACACCGAACAGCATCCGGATATCGTTGCTAGCCGGCGCCTCCTGGCGCGACTCGAGAGCGACCGAACCAACGAAATCGAGGCTCGTCGCAAGGCCGACCTGGCTCGACCCAGTGCGTTGCCGAGCGGCGACCCGGTTGTCGAGCAACTCAAGGTGGCGCTCAACGAGTCCGAAGCCAACATCACTACCGTGCGCGCCAAAGTGGCCGAGTTCGAGTCTCGATATATGCAGTACAAGGCGGCGGCCGAATCGCTACCCAGAATCGACTCGGAGTTTACGCAGCTCAACCGCGATTACGAAATTCAGAAGAGCCAGTACGCGTCCCTCGTCGTGCGCCGCGAAACCGCCAGCATGACGGGGAAACTTGAGGATGCCGGCGTTGCGGAGTTTAGGATCATCGATCCTCCGCGCGTAACGCCAAATCCCGTCGCGCCGAATCGGATGGGACTCCTTTGGGGTCTCATTGCAGGGTCGCTCGCCGCCGGCTTCGCCGCCGCGCTCGCGGTGAGCGTGATTCGTCCGACATTCCACGATGGTCGCGTCTTGCGCGAGATCGCCGGTCGTCCGTTGCTGGGCATGGTCAGCCTTATCGCCGGCCCGGAGACTCGGTCGAGGCGTCGCCGTTCCGCCCTGATATTCGTGGGCGGAATGAGCGGACTCATGGCGTCTTACGCGGTCGCGTTCACGATCACCTACCTTGCCGCGGGCAGGACTTGAGGGTTCGCCAATGAGCCTCATCGAAAAAGCGGCGCAACGTTTGGAACAACTCCGGCGCGCCGGCGTCGAGGTCGAGCCGCCGGCGGCCGACCGGGTCGCCGAGCCGCCGTCGCCAAGCGCCGTGACCGAACGCGTGGGATCGCCCGAACGTCCGGCGCCATCAGAACCGGGCCCGCAGTCAGAGCAGGCAGTGCTCCTGGCAGATGCCCCCGCGAGGAATGCCACGCCGTCGAACAAATCTTCGCCAAAATCGCGCACTCCGGCCGAGCCCGTCCGGCAGAGCAAGTCGGTCGAGATCGACCTCGCTGCCCTGGCCCTGGCGGGTTGCATTACGCCCGAGGCCGATCGCTCGCAGATCGCCGACGAGTTCCGCGTCATGAAACGCCCGATCATCAAGAACGCGCAGGGCGGATCCGAGACGAGGGTGGAGCGCGGTAATTGCGTTATGGTGACGAGCGCTCTGCCGAGCGAGGGCAAGACCTTCGTGGCCATGAATCTGGCGATGAGCATTGCGTCCGAAATCGACAGCACTGTGCTCCTGATAGACGCCGACGTCGCCAATCCGAACCTCATGAAGAAAATGCACTTGCCGCCGGCGCGTGGTCTTCTCGATCTGCTAACGGGCGACAGTCCGGACCTTTCCGACGTGTTGTTGAGGACCAACGTGGAAAAGCTTTCGTTGCTGCCGGCGGGATCGAAACATCGGCGCGCTACCGAAATGCTGGCGAGTACCGCAATGGCGGAGCTCGTCAAGGAGATGTCGACACGCTACCCGGACCGAATCCTCGTGTTCGATTCGCCTCCGCTGCTCGCGACGACCGAAGCGCGCGTCTTGGCTTCGCACATGGGTCAGATCCTCATGGTGGTCGAAGCCGACGTCACCACGCAAGCGACGGTCTTGAAGGCGTTGGAGACCGTCGAGGGTTGTCCCGTTGTGCTGATGGTACTGAACAAGGCGCCGCGCACGGACGTCGGCGGCTATTATGGGTACGGCTTCTACGGCGCCCCAAGCTGAAGCTGAGAACAAATTCCGTGCTGGGACTCATTCGTTCGAAAGACGTGGGCGACACGAAGCCCTTGCGTTCGGCACGAGCGTACCCAGCAACGATCCCACTCATTGCTGGGATCGGTTGCATCGTCGCGGCCGCGCCGGCGCTCGCCGAAAATTGGAAAGTGTCCGCATCGGCGGGCGCGACGGAGACCTACACCAGCAACGCCAACTACTCGGTTAAGGAACTCGCTCAAGGTGACTTTGTCACGTCTATTACCGGCGGGTTGCAGATAAACGGCGAGGGTGCCCGGGTCAAGCTCAACGGTTCGATTTCCGGAACGGTGTCCTACTATGCCGGCCAAAACCAGAACAACAGCTTCGCGCCTGCGGTGAACCTGAGCGGAACGGTGGAGGCGATCGAGAAATTCCTCTATGTGGATGCCCGCGCGAACGTCAGCCAAACGTTCATTTCGCCGTTCGGCGCACAGCCCGCCGACCTCGTGAATGCGACCCAGAACCGCTATACGTCGCAGACCTACGAGATCAGCCCGTATGTTCAGGGAAAGCTGGGCTTGACGGACGTCACCTACCTGATACGTGACGATAACTATTGGACGGTGGCGAGCAATTACGGCAATTCGTCGACAGACGTGCCCAATACCTACGCGAACGCTCTGAGCGCCTCACTGAACTCGGCGATCAAGCAGGGGAGCTGGTCGCTGACGTACGACCGCCTCTATTACTCCAATGGCCTTGCGAACGCCGTGAACAATCCGGACGCGGTGCAGATCGGTTCGGGCACCACGACGACCCAGATCGCCCGGTTCATCGTAACCTACCAGATCGATCCTTTCCTGCAGATCGCACCTAGAATCGGCTACGAGAAGGACGACTTCGGGCTGCGCAGCACCAGCGACGTGGTCTACGGTCTCGGCGGACAGTGGAATCCGGGCGACCGGACGCAAGTGCAAGGGTTTTGGGAGCATCGATTCTTCGGCGACTCGTACCAGCTGAATATCAGTCACCGGCTGCCGAGGGCCTCGCTCAGCGCGAACTTCTCGCGCGGTCTTTCCAGCTTTCCCCAACTCGCGCTGACCATTCCCGCGGGCGCCGGGGTCAGCCAATTTGTGGATGCTGCGTTCGCGACTCGAATCCCCAATCCTGCCGAGCGCGCGGCGGCAGTCGCGCAATTTCTGGCCGCTTCGGGGTTGCCGCCCACGCTGGCTGCTCCCGTGGACTTCTATGCGACGTCCCTGACGCTGCAGCAATCCGCGAGCTTGTCAATGGTGATCCTCGGGGCGCTCAATTCGATCAGTTTCTCGCTCTTCAATGTGAAAAGCGAAGCCATCTCCGGGACGGGAAACGTATTGCCTCCGGCCCTCGCGTTCGGGCAGAACAACACGCAGACCGGTGGCGGAGCGGCGTACAGTCACAAGCTCTCCGGCTCCACCAGCCTCACGGCGAATGTGACGTACTCGACGACGACGGCGAATTCCACTACCGGCCCCATTGCGAACACCAAGTCGAACAATGCCAGTGGGGCGGTCTACCTCAGCACATCGTTCGGGCCCAAGACGTCCGGTTCGACGGGCGTCAGCTTCTCTCAGTCCCGGTTTCCTAACAGTGCCATCCAAGGGACCACGTCGGCGCTGAACGTCTTTGCCGGCATCAACCATACCTTTTAGGCGCCGGCATGTACGAAACTTTCTACGGGTTCACCGACAAGCCCTTTCAGCTCAATCCCGATCCAGCCTTCTATTTCGCGAGCCGGCAGCACCGGCGCGCGATGGCGTATCTCGAGTATGGCGTGCACCAGAACGAGGGGTTCATCGTCGTGACCGGCGATGTCGGCGCGGGCAAGACCACGATGGTGCGCAGTCTGCTCGCCAAGCTCGATTCGGAGCAGGTGGTGGCCGCCAACCTGGTCAGCACGCAAGTCGACGCGGAGGACACGCTGCGGCTCGTGGCATCGGCGTTTGGCCTTCGCACGAAGGACATCGAAAAGTCGGATTTGCTCCTGGCGCTCGAGGCTTTCCTCGTTTCCCTGTGCCAGCAGGGAAAGCGAGCGCTGCTGATCGTCGATGAAGCCCAGAACCTCACGCCTCGTGCCGTGGAGGAGCTGCGGATGCTCTCGAACTTCCAGCTCGAGACGCACGCGCTGCTGCAGAGCTTTCTCGTGGGGCAACCGGAGTTCCGGCGGACGATGCAAAGCGCGCATATGCTGCAATTGCGGCAGCGAGTGATCGCTGCATGCCACATCGGACCGATGGATTCCGACGAGACGCGAGGCTACATCGAGCATCGCTTGAAGTGCGTCCAGTGGACGGGAAATCCTCACTTCCAGCCCGCCGCCTACGAAGCGATCTACAAGGCCACAGCAGGAACTCCCCGGCGCATCAACGCCGTGTGCGATCGAATCCTGCTGTCGGGCTATTTGGCCGGCAAGCGGGAATTCTCGCGAGACGACGTCGAGATGGTCGCAGCCGAAATGCACGACGAAACGATCGGGGGCGATTCCGTCGCCGCGTCCGAAGCGCAACCCGCGTCCGTTTCGGAGAGGGCAACGCGGTCCCGGCCGGTCACTCCGGGACATCTGCAACTCGATCCCAAGTCCGCCGACGAGGCGTCACGGCTGCTGGCAAAGATGCAGTCCGACCCGATCGAGGAGCGGCTGACACGCCTCGAGCGCCGCGCGGATATGATCGTGGCGCTGCTCGAGCGCCTCCTGGACGCGATCAAGCCGCAGCCGGACGCGATCAAGCCCCCGCCGGAGGCGATCAAGCCCTCGCCGGAGGCGATCAAGCCGCAGCCGGACGCGATCAAGCCGCAACCGGACGCGATCAAGCCGCAGGCTACCAAGAGGCAAGTGAAGCCATGATAACGGACCGGTGGCTTCTGGCCACGGGCCCAGTGCTTTGCGTGGTCGGTGCGCGGCCCAACTTCATGAAGATGGCGCCGATCCTGCGCGCGCTTGCCGGGCACGACCCCGCATTGCCGGCGCAGCTCGTGCATACGGGCCAGCATTACGACGCTGACATGAACGAGCGGCTCTTCGTCGATCTCAAATTGCCGTTGCCGGATATCAACCTGGAAGTGGGGTCCGGCACGCATGCCGTGCAGACCGCCGAAGTGATGCGGCGCTTCGAGCCCGTGATCGACGCTTACCGGCCATCCTGCGTTCTGGTGGTCGGCGACGTGAACTCGACGCTCGCCTGCACGCTGGTCGCGGCGAAGAAAGGCGTGCCGGTCGCGCACGTCGAGGCAGGACTGCGCAGCTTCGACCGGTCGATGCCCGAAGAGATCAACCGCGTGTTGACGGACCAGATTGCGGATCTGCTCTATACGACCGAGCGCACTGCGCACGCCAATCTCGCCCGCGAGGGCATCGACGAGGCGCGGATCCATTTCGTCGGCAATGTCATGATCGACTCGCTGATCGCAAACCGGTCGCTCGCCATGGCACCCGGGGAAACGCTGCGCCGCGCGCGCATCGACCCGTCGGCAGTCGACGGCGCAAGCCCCTACGGCGTGGTCACGATGCATCGCCCGTCGAACGTCGATCGCGAGGACGTTCTGGGGCCGCTGCTCGACGTGCTGGGGGAGGTGAGCGACCGGTTGCCGTTGCTGCTGGCGCTGCATCCGCGCACGCGTGCCAATATCGAGCGGTTCGGTCTGGAACCGCGTCTCGCCGGCAAGCAGATGGCAGTGCTGCCGGCGCAGGGATATCTCGAGATGCTGGGGCTCATGGCCGGAGCGACGCTTGTGCTCACGGACTCAGGTGGCATGCAGGAGGAGACCACCGCGCTCGGGGTGCCGTGCCTCACGCTGCGCGAGAACACCGAACGCCCGATCACGATCGAGCAGGGCACCAACGCGCTCGTCGGCCGCAATCGTGCGCTGACGCTGAAGTATCTCGACGGCATCTTGCGCGACGGCGGCAAGCGGGGCCGCATGCCCGAGCGGTGGGATGGCCATGCGGCGGATCGGATCGCGGCCGATCTCACAACGTGGCTGCCTACGCGTTTCGTAGGCGCTGCTCAGACGAAATGAAGC
>Ga0157376_10002754_pt1 | contig 12005 bp, 13 predicted proteins | sample M45metaG_FD_121801 | JGI IMG/M metagenome (GOLD analysis project Ga0157376, IMG submission 121801) | Miscanthus rhizosphere microbial communities from Kellogg Biological Station, Michigan, USA - M4-5 metaG | ecosystem: Host-associated > Plants > Roots > Rhizosphere > Soil | place: USA: Michigan... | reverse complement strand
TGAGCTTGCGTGGGGCGGGCTCGCCGGCCCGCAGCCGGCTGGAGAAGCGGTCGATCTCTTCAAGTACCTCGTGTTCAACGATGAGCAGTGGGACTTTCGCACGCTCGCCTTCGACACGGCGGTCGCGCTGACCGACAAGGCGGAGAGAGGGGTCCTGAACGCGACCGATGCCAACCTGAAGCCGTTTGTCGATCGGGGCGGGAAGCTGCTGCTCTATCACGGCTGGAACGACCAGCTGGTTGCCCCCGTCAGCACCATCAACTACTACAACCGGGTGCTCGAGACGACCGGCCGCACCAGGGCGGCTGAATCCGTCCGCCTGTTCATGATGCCCGGCATGACGCATTGCGCGGGCGGCGAAGGACCCAACGCGTTCGACAAAGTCGCCGTGATGGAACAGTGGGTCGAGCACGGACAGACGCCCGCGCGCATCGTCGCCTCACACAGCACGGACGGAAAGATCGACCGCACGCGGCCGCTGTGCGCCTACCCGCAGATCGCGTCCTACAACGGAGCGGGCAGCATCGACGACGCGGCGAGCTTCGTGTGTAGAGAGGCCAGGTAACGGCAAGCCTGGAAGGCCTGCACTAGGCCTGCACTACTCCTACCGCGGCGTGGCGACGGGTGCGGCCGTGTTGAATCCGGCGCCGCCGTCGCCGTCCCAGTCCCTCTCGACGCCGTGCCCGCGCGCCACGTCGCCATGCGTGGGCGTGACGTAACCGAGGAGACAGCCGTTCGAGCCGTCCTTGAGCAGGTGGCATCGCACGCGAATGGAGTCGCCCGGCCTCACGTCTTCGCGCTTGACGCCCACCTTGGTGAGCCCGGAAGGCCCGGTGGCTTCGAGCGCCCACGTGGTGATCTGGTTCTTGTCGTCCTTGACGTCCAGGTAGATCCACGAGTGCGGGACGAGCAGGTGGACCTCCTTGACCTCGCCGTTCATCGTCGTCCAGGTCGTCAGGTCGTAGTTGCCGTGGGAGTGATGCGCGCGAACGGGTACGACGGCGCACATCGCGCAGAAAGCCGCAAGCGTCAACCGTCTGGCCAGCATGATGCGTCTCCTTGAACGTCGGGCACGTAGCGGCCGGCTTCAGCCGGCCGGCAAACGTCCGCCTGAAGGCGGACGCTACTTCGGACTCACAGGCGCCGGCGGCGGTCCCGTCCGCGGCGGATCGGGGGCGGGGAACCGCCATGCTTCGGAATATCCGGTCGTATAGAGCGACCGATAGCGGATCGACTTGCCCTCTTCGTCGATGAACATGAGCGACTGCTGAAACAATCCCGGCGCGGGCGCCCGGGGCGGCACCGTGGCCTCGAGAATGTAGAGGCGGGTGCCGTGCCTGTGGATCTCGGCGAAGGTTCTCGAGCCGTCCGCGTTGGTGAGCTGGAGGCGCAGGCCCTCGACCTGATCCACCACGCTCCACCCGAAATGGGTCACCCTGGCGTTTCGCTGGATGAACTTCCACGACGCGAAAATCATCGAGCCCTGCACGTCGGCCCGCCAGTCGTTCGTGCAGGCGTCGCCTTCGCCGCCTTTCGCCTTGCACTGGGCTACCCGCTCCGTGTGGATCTTCTCGGCGTCCTTCAGGTCAACGGCCGTGACCGAGTAGCGGCTCTGGCCCTGGTCGGCGCTGTAGACGTGACCAGGCAGGGTGATGCCGAATTCCGTGGCATAGGCGATGTCCTGCACCGTGGGTTCGCTCGGAAAATTGACGCCGAACAAATCCGCCTTGCTCGCGTACTGCACCCACTCCTGCGCGAACGACGAGTGAGAGACCAGGAAAACCAACGCCGCCAGCGTCATGAGAATCCGGCGCATGATGCAACCTCCTCAACGAACACGGCAGGCCTGAAGGCCTGCACTACTGGCACCTGGAGACGCCGCTGCCTTCAGCGCCGCCTTTGTCACGGTACGCCTTGTGGCAATTCCCGCACGCGTCGTTCAGCTTCTCGCTCACGTCGCCGAACGCGTCGACCTTCCTCGCTCGCGAGGCCTGGCGCGCGAGCTTGCCCGCGTCCGCGAGCGCTGCCACGTACTGCTTCCAGTCGGCGCGATCGACCGGGGCGGGCCTGCCGTTCTGGCAACGCCGCCCGGGCGTCAGCAGCAGCGGCGCGGTCTCGATCAGCGCCACCGCGGCCTGATCGACGGCGAGCCAGCCCGGATACACGGTCGAGCCCCACTCGACGTAGTCGAACGGCGAGGTGGCCAGCGGTTTGGTGCGGGCTGCCGCGGGATCCTTCACCTGCAGGTTGAAGATGATGTTCGCGTTCGGAAACGCGATGGCCCGCATCAGTTCCGCGAGGTTGCCTTCCGGCGCCGGAACGGCGGCGGCAGCCCGCGGCGCACTCACGGTTGGAAACGCGATCTGCGCCAGCACGCCTTCGCCAAGCTCGACGGCGCCCGCCTGGAACTTGCCGGCCTGGAGCATGTAAGCCAGCAGATCCGCGGACTGCTGACGGGACAGGCTCCCGGGCTTTTCGAACGGCATCGTCGTCTGAATTCTGTCGACGATGTCGCTGAGGGGACGCGCACTCCAGTTTGAAAGGAAGCTCTCGCCGGCGAGCGGAGGGCCGATGGCGCCTTCGAGGGCGCGGCCGTGACAGTCGCCGCACTGGGCGCGGTAGAGCATTTCGCCGCGCGCGGCCTGGCCGGCCGAATACACGCCCACGGTCACGGAGCGCAGCTGCCCGGCCTGTGGAACCGAAGCGGCCAGCACGACCGCGCACGCCGCCGCGCCCAACTGGCGGGGTCTCATGTTGATCAGACGGAAGTCGTGCGGGCCTTCAGGCCCGCCTGGACGGGGGCCTGAAGGCCTGCACGACGCCAGGATTCCAAATGCCGTTCGAGAAAATCGACGACGCGCTCGAACGGATCGAAGCCGAAAGCGGCGGCCACCGAGGGCCGCAGGTTCGAATTGGCGTTGATGTCGTAGAACACGCGGCGGCCATCGCCGCTATCCAGATACTCGATCCCGCCCACATCGAGCTTCGCGGCGCGGACGATTCGAGCGGCCGTCTCGACAGCGTCGCGCGGCACTTCCGGGTAGGCCGAGAACTCCACCGGCGGCGCGGCGGTGAGCTCGGGCACTTCGCAGACGCCGCCGCCCTCGTCCGGGTTGCAGACAGGCGACGGACACAGGTTGAAGCGCCCGTGCGTCTTGACCCGCATGGCGTAGAGCAGCTCGCCGCCGAGAAACTCGAGCCGCACGATGCCGGCGTCGGGGTCGTGCGGCACGTATTCCTGGAGCAGGAACAGGTTGTCCGGCAGCCAGACCGACGGATCGCGCGCGAAGAGCTCTTCGATCTCCGACATCGAGTCGACCACCTGAATCCTGGCGCCGCTGCCGCCCTGGTCGGGTTTGAGCAGCGCCGGCCACGTGATCTCGCCGGCTCGTGCCCGCAGCGCGCCGACGTCGTTGAACGTGATGGATCGCGGACAGTCGATGCCGAGCGTGTGGAGCAGCGTGGCCTGAGCGCTCTTGCTCAGCTCGAGGGCGAACACCGGCGCCCCGTTGAGCACGCGCGCGCCCATCGTCTCGAGCGATCGCATCAAGGCCAGAGCGAGGGGCACCGCCCGCGTGTTGCCGCGCAGGTACGCGCTCGGGCTGGCCTGGTTGAAATACAGGGGCGCCACCGGCAGATCGTCGTTCGCAAAGGCCGCGCGCGAGACATCGAACGGCTCGAACGAGATGCCGCGTCGAGTGAGTGCCGCGAACAGCGGCTTCTGCCACTCGGGATGTTCGTACAGCACGACGAGGTCCGGAGCCATGACGCTATTGAGCCGGCGACTTCGACGACCTGACGTACTGTTTCAGCGTCTGCTTCGCTGTGAGCGCCCCATAGATGTGGCCGTCGGCGTCGGCCGCGACCCCTTCGCCGGTGCCGTCGGGGTCGGCATCCGGAATGAACGCCGTCACCTTGCCGTCTTTCGCGCTCCCGACCCTGATCCCTCTCTTGTAGGCGGGATTCGTCTTCTCGTCCGACTGCGTGTCGGCGGCATAGAGCACATCCTGCCTGTCGATGAACACCCCGCTCGGACGGCCGAATTGCTTCCACTCGTCCAGGAACTTGCCGTCCTGATCGAAGATCTGAATGCGGTTGTTGCCGCGGTCGGCGACAAACAGGCGGCCGGCGGAGTCCATGGCGAGCGAGTGCGGCGCGTCGAACTCGCCCGGGCCCGTACCCTTCCGGCCCCAGGCTTTGATGAACGCGCCGTCCTTCGAAAACTTCACGACGCGGGCGTTGGTGTTGCCGCCGTGGCCGTCGGCGACGAAGACGGCGCCGTCGGGCGCGACGAAGACGTCCGAGGGCGGGCCGAATGTGTCCGGACCCTCGCCGGCGACGCCCGCCTTGCCGAGTGTCATCAGCATTTTTCCGTCAGGGCTGAACTTGAACACCTGATCCCCTTTGCCGTCCTTGACCGCCCCGTCGATCAGCCAGAGATTGCCCTGCCTGTCCACGTGGATGCCATGCGGGCTGACGAACATCCCGGCGCCAAAGCTCGCCACGAGCTTACCCGCCGGATCGAACTTGAGCACGGGCGCGAGGTTCGACGTGGCGCACGCCAGCCCCTGGCTGGTCCCGCCGCATCGCTCGAACACCCAGACACTGCGGCCGTCGCGGTCGATGTCGATCGCGCCGGTGGATCCCATCGTCCGGCCTTCGGGGAGCGTGAAGTGGTTCGCGACGACCTGGTATGGATTCGGTTGGGAATCGCCCGCCTGGGCTGCCAATTGAACGTTCGACGGAGGGCCAGACACGGCGATCGCGATTAGGCCCAGGGCCAGCGTCAGGCGGACACGGAATGTCTGTGTCATCTCATCCCCCTCTGGCAGGCCTGAAAGCCCGCACGACACACTGTAAGGCAGGGTAGGAGACTACGCGGCCGATCCGCGCGTCAAGGGATTTCTGGAAGGGCGGCGGCTCATCAGGACCGTCCGGAGCAGCCATCCAAGCGCGACAACGTATACCACCGCGACCGTGAAGGCCGGGACAGCTCCGGCGACGCCGAGGCGCGCAAGGATCGGATTGAATGCCACGGCGCCCCTCCAGAAGTCCGGATACGCGGCCTCGGAAAGCGGGTATTCGGAACCGTACATCGTGCTCGTGGCTGCGAGGACGAACATGTTGGCTGCGGTCACGGCAAACAGCAGCAGGAACGTCTTCCGGTAGGCAAACGCGCGAAAGTCAGGCAGGAGCACGCATACAAACGGCAGCGCGACGATCATGTACCGCATGGACGTCGTCAAGCCGCCCTGGTAGAAGTCGAGCGCCGCGATCGACAGCGCATAGAGCGCGATGTTCGCGATCATCAACGCCAGACAGGCACGGCGTCCCGATCGATACCACGAGGCGACGCCGAAGACCGCCAGGAGCAGGAGCGGCATCTGCCAGAATAAGCCGCGCCCGCGGCCGAACAGCATGCCGAGCAGGTTTCCGGCACTCGGGACACCGAAAAACCCGCCGACTTTTTCCGGATGCACGTACGGGATCGATAACGACGCCGCCGTCGTGAAATAGCTCCCGAACGCGAGCTCCTGGTAAAGGAGGAGCGCGGCAATGGGCGCCGCGCTGCCGGCGAGAAGCTTCCACGCGCGCTCCAACCGGTCGGAACCCGCCAGGACGTAGATCGTCGCCGCCGCGAGGGACAAGGCCGCCAGGTACTCGGTCAGCGCGGCCATCCCCAGCCACAGGCCGCCCAGCAGGCAGCGAGCCCGTGAACCCTCGGCGACGTCCAGGGTTCCGAGCGTGATGAACGCGGCCGCCGTCGAATGGCCCCAGGCCGAGCAGCCGTACGGGAGCACCAGCGTCGCGAGCGAGTAGATCAGGGCGACAAGGGCCGCCCCTTCGGGCGGCTGGATGCCGAGCCTCGGCAGCCTTCGGAGCAGCGCCAGTGCCGCGACGATGTTCCAGAACACCGAGATCCACAGATTCAGCACGAAGGCGTTGATTTGTGTGAGCCCGGGCGCTGCGGGATCGCTGCCGGCCCACCGCTCCAGATGGAACAGGACGAAGTACGGAACGACGGCCAGGAACGACACGCCGGGGGCCTTGTTCGAGTAGAAGGCGCCTCGCGAAAATGCCCAGTCGTCCGTGAAGAACCGCTTGCCGTCCTTGAGGCCGTCGATTCTGAACGTGCCCGTGTACGGCGTGCCGGGTTCGACGAACGCCACGGCGGCGCCGAGCCTCGCGTTCTGGTTCCACTCCCCCGGGTGGTAGAACGTGCCCTGGATGCCGAGGATCAGAAGGACCAGCGTCACCGCAAATCGGCGTTCATCGAACAACGTCGTCAGTGGGCCTCCGCGTGGGATGATGACACATCCCGGAAGCGCGTTTGACCAGGCCGTAGCCTGGAGGAGGTTCGTGATGGCCAGGAAGATCCTGATGATCGTCGGCGATTTCGTCGAGGACTACGAAGTGATGGTGCCGTTCCAGGCGCTGCGCGCGGTCGGCCACACCGTCGACGCGGTGTGCCCGGGCAAATCGGCGGGGCAATCAGTGCGAACCGCGATTCACGACTTCGAGGGAGACCAGACGTACTCGGAGAAACCGGGCCACAACTTCGCGCTGAACGCCACGTTCGACGAGGTCCGCGAGCGGGATTACGACGCGCTGGTGATTCCCGGCGGGCGGGCGCCGGAATATCTGCGTCTGAACGCGCGCGTGCTCGAGATCGTCAGGCACTTCGCGCAGCAGAAGAAGCCGATCGCCGCGATCTGCCACGGCGCGCAGATCCTCGCGGCCGCGAACGTCATTTCCGGCAAGCGCATCAGCGCCTACCCGGCCTGCTCGCCGGAGGTGGAGCTCGCGGGCGCGACCTACGCCGCCATCGACGTCGATGCCGCCGTCACCGACGGCAACTTCGTAACGGCGCCGGCGTGGCCGGCGCATCCCACGTGGATCGCGCAGTTTCTCACGGTGCTCGGGACGCGGATCGAGCACGCGTCTCTGAGCGCGGTTTGAGATACTGAGCCACATGCGCACAATCATCCTGCTGCTGTCCCTTGCCCTGATTCCGTCCGGCGTGCTCGCCGAGTCCGCGGCCGGCGTGCAGTGGACCGCCCCCGCGGGCTGGGCGACCCAGGGCCCGGCGCCGATGCGGGCGGCGACGTACACGATCCCGCCGGCGCCCGGCGACCGGGCCGGCGGCGAATGCGGCGTGTATTTCTTCGGCGCGGGCCAGGGCGGCACCGCCGAAGCGAACATCGATCGCTGGAACGGCCAGTTCGCCGGTCCGGGTGGAACGCCGGCGGCCGGCAAGATCGCGAAGCGGACGATTCACGGTCTGGCCATGACGACGATCGACGTGTCCGGCGCGTACTCGGGCATGGGCGGCCCGATGGCGGGCGCTTCACGGACCGTCCCCGGCTACCGGCTCCTCGGCGCCATCATCGAGGCGCCGGGCGGAAACGTGTTCATCAAGCTGACGGGACCGGCCAAAACGATTGCGGCGAACCAGCAGAAGTTCGAGCTGCTGCTCGCCTCGTTCCAGCGAGGCCGGTAGGAGCCCTCGCCGGATTCGGCCTCTGGAAAATCTCGAAGAGGTTGTGGTAAGAAAAAGAGCTCAGGAGGCGGCCGACCTGGGCCCGGGCCATGTTGCTCACAATCCTTCACGCGATGCTTTTCGGACTGCTGCTTCAGCCGGCTGCAGCTGACCATCCCACTGCGGCGGATCTCCTGAAGCAGCTCTCAGGCGTCTGGCGCGCGACGGAAGACAGAACGCCGCGCACCTCGGACCTCGACGTGAAAGTCTTCGGCGCCGGCGCGTCCAACGTCCGCAACGTCACGCTCACGATTGAGGCCGGAGGACGCGGCAAGCTGAGCGTGTCGACGGCGGTGGTCGGGCGCGACGGCCGACGCTACGCGCCGTCGGTCGTCGAGGCCAACTTCACCATCGCCGATCCCGTCAGCTCGTCTTTCGGCCGCCTCAGCCCGACCATCACCGTGGTCGACGCGGAAGAGCGGTATCTCGACGGCGGCCACGAGCGCTGGCCGATCGAGGGCGCCCGCGTGTCGATCACGGTCATCGATCCCGCCGCCGGCGAGATCGAGTTCCGCTGGGACACCAGGGACGGACGCGGCTCGTTCGGCGCGGCGCTGAAACGCCAGGTGCGGGACACCAGACCGCGTACGTAGCATTGACGCAGGCGTCAGGCCTCCGGACCACCTGAGCTATTGTGAGGCCGGCTCGACCGGCAGGTGCCGCGGTCGGCCTTCGATCTCGGTCGAAGGCAGCGCCCGCACGACACGGAAGAACTTGCGGAAGAAATGCCTCGCGGCCTGACGAGGGCACCGCCGACAGAGAAAGAAGGCGCCTGTCAGCAGAAACCGCAGCCGGCGCGATGTCCGCCACTCCCGGCGCAAGTCCATCGTCAGCTGCTCGCCGTAGAACTCACGCCAGCGGCGCTGACCATCCAGGAACGCCCGCCAATGCCGCTCGCCGACGTTCGGGCGCTCCTTTTCGAGAACCGCAAGCGCCGCGTCGAGCATCAGCATCGCGTCGCGCGACATGTTGCACTCGTGCTTCCGGTACCAGACGGCGTCGCGAGCCTCGAACACCAGCAGGCCGCGCCGCGCGAGCGTCAGCAGCACCGCATAGTCGGCGGCAGCGGGGTAAGCCTCTGGAAAACCGCCGATCGAGGTGATCGTGTCCCGCCTGAACAGGACGGCGCCTGGCGTCCACACGAAGTTGATGCGCAGCAGGTCCGCGTACAAGTCGTCCGACACCGGTGCGGGCGGTGTCGAGGGGACGGGGTCGCCCGCGCTGTCGATGATGAGGCAGCGCCGGGCCACGCACCCGGCCTCGGCACGGCCGGCAAGCGCGGCGACACCCGACCGCACGGCATCAGGCAGCAGGCGATCGTCCGCATCGAGAAACAGGATGTACTCGCCATGCGAGGCTTCGAGTCCCGCGTTCCTGGCCGCGGACAAGCCGCGATTCTCCTGACGCACGACGACCGACGCACCCAGCGCGCGAGCGACGGCGGACGTCCGGTCGGTAGACCCGTCGTCGACGACAATCGACTCGATCGCAGGCCAGTCCTGCGCGTGCACGCTGCCGAGCGAGTCGCGAAGGTAGTGCGCATGGTTGAAGCACGGGATCACGACCGAGACGAGAGGCGCGGCGCTCATACCTTCAGACCGTCCGGTGACTCCTGCGCGAACCGCGCCGGTTCGATCGCCGCCGGGCGCCTGGCCCGGCGCCACGTATACGGCATGTAGAACTGCCCGCGGCTCGCCTGGCCGGGCCCGACGATGAGAGCCGAACCGGCCGCGAACACATGCAACAGAGTGCCGTTGCGCGCGAGGATACGGGCGACCACCGCATAGGCGCCCGGCTGCAGTCCAAGCGCCTCGCAGCAAAACTCGACGCCGCCCGCGCCGGCCGGCAGATCGAGCCCGTCGGACGACCGCGCGGTCGTCTGCTCGCATTGCAGCACCGCGCCGCCGTGCGTCGTGTACCAGACCTCGATGACGACATCGTCGATCGGCCGAGACGCGAGATACGAGACGCGGACGTTGAAGGGAAATCCGGTGCGAATCTCGACGTCACCACGGCGCCCGCAGAAGCGGATTCCGGTCACGGACACGCCTCGATCGGCCTGCCCGGCAGAGTCCCCGAACATGGCGCCAGCCGCAACTGCGCGCCGATACGCAGCTACCACCTGAGACGGCGGCCCATCGAGCGCGATCCGGCCTTGCTGCATCAAGATCACGCGGTCGCACAACCGCTCGACGCTGAGCAGATCGTGCGAGATGAAGATGATGGTCTTGCCGGCGCTGCGCAGGGCCGCGATGCGCTCGTAGCACTTGCGCTGAAACGCCTCGTCGCCGACGGCAAGCGCCTCGTCGACCAGCAGAATCTGCGGATCGAGGTGCGCCGCGATGGCGAAACCGAGCCTGACGTACATCCCCGAGGAATACCACTTGACCGGCGCGTCGATGAAGTCGCCGATACCCGCGAACGCAATGATCTGGTCGAGCTTGGCGACGATCTCCGCCCGGCGCATGCCGAGGATCGATCCGCTGAGGAAGACGTTCTCGCGTCCGGTGAGCTCCGGGTGAAAGCCCGAGCCGACCTCGATCAACGCCGACAGACGGCCGTGGAGCCGGATCTCTCCAGTTGTCGGCGCGGTGATTTCCGACAGCAGCTTCAGCAGCGTGCTCTTGCCGGCGCCGTTCGGCCCAATCACCCCCACCGCCTCGCCGCGAGCGACCGTGAAGCTGACGTTACGCAACGCCCAGAACGCATCGTAGGACGGCCAGACGCGTGACCAGGCACGGCGCGCCCAACCGCCCGGTTCGACCGCAGACCCTATGGGCTTCGGCAGCCAGTAGCGTTTGGAGACGTTCGTCACCTCGAGCTCGGTCACGTCAGGCGGCTCCTTCAGATAACGTCGGCCACGGTGACGTCCGCGTACTTGAACGCGACGTAGGCCAGCGGAAGCGCCACCATCGTCACTGCGGTCCCGACCAGCAGCGCCTGTCCGTCGACCGGCATGCCGAGCACACTGCGTCGGAAACCATCGATGAGGCCGGCGAGAGGATTCAGGAGGTAGAGAGTCCGCCATTGTGCCGGCACGACGCGCAGCGGATAGAGCACCGGCGAGGCGAACATCAGCAACTGAAGCGCGATGGGGAGCGCGACTCCGACATCCCGGAAGCGCACCTGCACCGCCGAGAGGACCAGCCCACACGCCAGCGCATAGCCGCCCAGTACCGCGACGATCGGTACCACGAACCACAGCTCGGCTGTGAGCGGCACGCTGTAATAGATCGCCAGCCCGACCAGCACGGCCGCGCCAATGGCCAGATCGACACCGGCCGCGATGACATAGGACAGCGGCAGAATCTCGCGCGGAAAAAAAACCTTGGTCACCAGTTGGGCATGGCCGACGAGGCTGTTCGTGCTGTTCGATACTGCGCTGGAAAAACAGGTCCACGGGAGGAGCCCGGCGTATGCAAACAAGGCATACGGTACACCTTCGCTCGGAACATGGACGAGTCGCGCAAACACGGCCGTGAAGACGAGCATCATCGTGAACGGCTGCAAGACCGCCCACAAGGCGCCAAGTTTCGACTGTTTGTAGCGAACGTTGATTCGATGCCGACTGAGCGTCGACAACAGATCGCGGTAATGGCCGAGCCGCGCGACCTGCGACCACGTCGCCGCAGACCTCCAAGTGGGCGGGGCGAGCACACGTACACTCACGCCGGCGGAGGGGTGCAAGAACTCCGCCGTTGACTGGTCGGAACGTCTAATCGAGAACGGGCGGCCCCGCAGTGGGGCCGCCCGGCGGGTTGGTGAGACGCAAGGGGAATCGGCGAGCGATCGCGCTACCAGCGCTGGCGGTCGCGCTGCCAGTTGCTCCGGCTGCGTTCCCAATCGCGGCGATCGCGTTCGTACCGGCGCTGATCGTGTTTATCCCAGTGCCGCGAGACGTACCTCCCGCGCGGGACCCATCCGCCCGGCACCCACCGATACCCAACGTAGTAGCCCGGCTGCCACACATAGCCAGGGTACGGCGCCTGCCGGTAGTAGCCGTCATACCCGTACGGTCCCGGAGCCACCGCGACCGGCGGCGCGCCGATACCGACGTGAATCGAGAAGCGATTGTCCGCCCGCGCGGTGCCAACGCTCAGCGATCCGAACAAGACCACCAAACCAGCAACTCGCAGCATCATGCGTGTCATGGCGACCTCCCTCTGTCGCCAGAGGGTTGCGAGCGGGATGCCAGTTTTCTTATGCGATTTCAGGCCTGATTTCGTCGATTTCCTGATGGGCTGTCCTCTGCGGGGAGCAATGTCAGGGACGGGTAGACCTGAAGGCCTGCTGGACACCTGAAGGCACGTAGCCGGTGACGGTGAGCCGAACGCCGTCCGGCACGCGCGCACCATCGCTGACGTACGCCGTCACCGCCAACTTCGTGCCGCGGCGAAGACGCACGGGCTCCCTGAAGATGTAAGGCGTCGGCCACTCGACCGGAATGTCCTTCGCAAACAGCAGG
>Ga0157376_10002752_pt1 | contig 12009 bp, 12 predicted proteins | sample M45metaG_FD_121801 | JGI IMG/M metagenome (GOLD analysis project Ga0157376, IMG submission 121801) | Miscanthus rhizosphere microbial communities from Kellogg Biological Station, Michigan, USA - M4-5 metaG | ecosystem: Host-associated > Plants > Roots > Rhizosphere > Soil | place: USA: Michigan... | reverse complement strand
GAGGATGAGGATGAAGACGAGGATGAGGCACCTCGTCGCAAAACAGCAGCCAAGACGTCACGTCGTCGTGCCCCGGTAGACGAGGACGAGGATGAAGACGAAGAAGAACCGGATGAAGAAGATGAAGAGGAAGATGAAGAAGAGCCTCCAGCGCGAAGCCGAAAAACGGCCACAGCCCGAGGACGAAAAGCGGCACCAGTAGAAGACGACGAGGAGGACGAAGAAGAAGACGAGGATGATGCCGACGAAGAAGACGAAGAAGATGAAGACGAGGAAGAAGAAACACCACGACGGAAGACTACAAAAGCACCTGCGCGGGCAGCAACAACAACGAAGCGACCCCTCGGCCGCCGACGTTAGATACTTCGATCAGATAGAACAGAATAGATAATCTAAGTAGGGTTGCAGGCCGACCGTCCAATGTGGCATACTTTGGTTGTCGGCCCATGCAGCCCAGGGAGAAAAACATGGCAGCTCTTGAAGAAGGCCAGGAACTCTACGACGGGTATTGCATGAAGTGCCGCGTAAAAGTACGCAACCTACGTGGGAGGTACCGCACAACACCCAACAATCGCGGCATGATCGAAGGTAATCACACCAAGTGCGGGACGAAGGTGGTCAAGATCACCAAACTGCGTCCCGAAGTCAAGAAAAAGAAAGTAGTGGCATAACACAATGACGCAAATGGTTGATCGTGACACGGCGCTGCAGTCGCTCCTACCCTTTAGCGGGTTGCAGGAACGCCAGTTCGCCCCAGACGACAGCTACGGGTTGCAAGTGGGCACCAATGGCAAAGTCCAGTACCGCTTCGGTAACAGGGACGACACCATGCCTCTGGGCCAGGGTGCCTGGGATACCATCTTCCGGGTTAGCGGCTTGCAGAGTAACAGCATGCTCAAGTATATGGGCACACCAGCTCAGGAGCACGTTGTGGCTCTGCTCGACCACAGCTTCAGGGAACGGCAAGGCTCCCTCAAGGCACTTACCCGTGACGGTGAAATTCAAGCCATCATCGATGGCAAGGTCGAAGTGCGTGACCCCGTTGACTACATGCGCACCGTAGAGCGTGCAATGGGTGGTCGCAAGAACGTCAAGGGGTACAAGGTCTGGGGAAGCCCTGACCGCCAGTACATCTCGCTGGTAGGCAGCAACGAGTACAACATGGGCGGCAAGGACTACCAGCGTCTTGAAGGTGGGGCACAAGGAGCCAAGGTTAACGACGTAGTTACCAGTGGCATCCAGCTCTACGTCAGCCCATACGGGTACAGCGCCCCTGGTGGCACTGGTCTGGGGTTGGATCTCTCTGGTTACTGGGAGCGTCTGGTGTGCACCAACGGCATGACCAGCACCCAGAACGTAGCGCACTACGGCAAGAGCCGTGAAGAGTCGGACGACAAAGAGTGGATTACCACCAACGTACCCACCATCCTTGATCGGGTGGGCACAGAGGTGGACCGCTTCAAGGCGTTGAAAGACGTCGCGGTGGGTACCCACACTGACGAAGAGCTTGCAGCAATGCTGGCCGACTTCGGCATCCCACCTGCTGTCCGTGACATGATCCGCAACAGGCTGGTCAACCATCCTGTAGAAAACCTGTATCAGTTGGCTAACCACGTGACCTACGTGGCGTCAAACTACAGCAGGGTCTTGGAGGATCCAAGCCTTGTACGTCGCCTTATGCGGGTGGGCGGTAACATTGTTCAGCATCACAGCATCTGTGAGACCTGTCACCGCGTTATGCCCAAGCGGGAACGGCGTAGGGCGGCAGCGCTAGCAGAAGCGTAGTAGAGACTGGCCGGGACCGGAAACGGCGGGGCGTTGGTGTGCAATGCGGGTGCACCTTCGCCCCGTTTGTTTATGAAAGGAGTTTGTCGTGGCAGACCAACCCATAGCTAAGCGACCACATGCACCCAAGCTGACGATCACGGTTACGGAGGATATCATCCAGAACGCTGAGGCGCGTAGTTCATCCCATTGCATGTGGGCTGATGCGGTACGGGCAGCGTTTCCTACAGCCAAGTCTGTGTCTGTGGATGTGCAGACTATACGCTTCACCGACCCAGAGAAGAAGCTGCGCTATGTGTACCTGACACCACGTGCTGCGCAGGTCTCGCTAGTCCTGTTCGACCAGGGTATACACACGGAACCCATGTCTGTAAACTTGCGGCACGGGTCTGTAGTCAAGTCCAACAGCTACGTCAAGCCTTACCGCAAGCCTGTCAGTAACAAAGCCGTGGTTAGCATGCCTGATGGCAACCATGTAGAGCTTCAGCCTGACAGTCACATCCCCAATGTCATTGGTGGCCTCACACCTCCCATTGGTGCACTAAGCAACACGCGCTACAGAGGCAAGCGCCGTGCATTCGGTCTAAGGGCTATGATGCCGTAATGAACATAGTAACGCCAGCAGATATGCAACGGGTGGACATCAAACCTGGGTGGCTCATCAGACAGTTTGCCAGGTTTGTCTTTGGCGACAGCACTAGCGACACAGATGCTGTTAGTATCGAAGATAGTATTCTAAACGTAGGTGACAACACCTACGTGATGAATCCTGTGCTGCTGCTGGCGTTGAAGGAGTACGATGCTCTGGTAGTACAGAAGAACGAGCAATACAAGGATGCCTGGCAGAAAGACGGGCCAGTCACGGCACTGGTAGACCTGAAGGACAAGCTGTACAGGCTTGACTCTGCCAGCGAGAGTGGGGCCGTGCTGAAGTGGGACAAGAACAAACTGCACGGCACCTTCTTTGACATCCTTGTGCGCGATTTCATGTGCATGGCTTGGTTTGGCCTGAATTTCGTTGATGACGATGATGATAGGCAGCACCAGTGAGAATCGCACCGTACACTTCAGGTACTATGCGGGTAGGGTGGCGGTACACCCTAGAGAACCTGTACAGAGATGCGGTCCGTGAAAAAGTCGCCAAGAAATGGTCGATGGTCCCCCCGGACTATACGCGGCCTCGTGCAGACATTGATAAGCTCGTTTGTAGTGTGGTGTGGCTTCATCCTCGTCCCCCGGATACTCTTGCTGATGGGGGTAGTACCACCAGAGCTGAGTTCTACATTCCTCGTAACCTACGCCTTATCCACGATAGTGACTTTGTCTTATCTTGTATATATCCAGACCACCCCTCCATTGACAGCGCTCATGAAATCGGTGTCGCTTATGCTTGGGGTAAACCTGTTGTCACTGTGGATCTCACGCATGGTCTTGGAGACTATGCAGCTTGGCGGGCTATGAGCCTGGTGGTATTGGACAGTCTGGAAATGGCTGCCGACTATCTACTGTATCAGGTTCAGGAAGATGAGTTTGCTCAGCAACCCCTGGTAGGTGATAAACTACCTGTATGAGATTTATTGTAATCGACTTTGAGATAATCGAACGTGGCGGCATAAACCGGATAGTTGAAGGTTTGCAGTACGGTCTGGAAGCTATCGGGTGCACGTTCGATTACTTTTGGGCTAGCAGGGCAGGCAAGGTACGCAACCTAAGCCAGACGAGCGCTACGATGGTCAACCACAGGTACTACCGTTTGCCAGCACAGCAGTTGCCCTACCGTGGAGACGAAGCAAGGCGGCAGTATCGTAGATTGTTACGCAACTACGACGTGGTAATGTTCATGCTGCCATGCCCTCATGATATCAAGAGCAATACGGGGGACATGTCATGGATGATGCTGTACCAGGAAGCGGCAGACCTGGGCCTTCCAATTATGGTTATGATCCACGACAACTTGTGGGACACCTACTACCCCTGGTATCGTCAGGTATCAGATATGGTCAGTCTTCACATGTTTACGTGCTATCAATCCAAGTACGATTCCCTGGCGAGACTACCAGGACACTTTGTATTTCTGCCCACACCGCTAGACACGAGGGGCGCAGCATTGTGCCTACCAGACAAGACTGGCGCGATTTGCTGGATGCCTCAGTGGAAGAAATGGAAAGGTATATACCCCTTCATCAAGGCGCTCCCTAGTGTAGACTATCCGGTTGATCTGTACAATGCCGGGATCGAGTACCACAATGTTAGGAACAAGGTGGGGGCGGGCTGGAAAGACGCTATTGGTCTTGACCATGTTGGCAAACGTCGTGGTCGTGGCAGGAGTGATCACCAGTATTGGGGAGCACAACTTCCGGATGCTCTTCCTGATATCTACCGCGGCCATAATGTTAGTGTGGACCTTAGCGGTTCTATTGGAGGCCAACGTTTCGACGGCCAAACATCCTGTGTCATGCTTGAAGCCATGTTGTACGGTTGTGTATCGGCCGTATCCACACGTGTTCAGGAACACAGGTGGAGTCCGTTATCCTCTGTCGACGTCACCTGGGGATTGCCGCCTTCTCCTGCAGGAATCGCGGAGAGACTCAATGAATTGATGGCTGACCCACGGCTTCAACGCCGCATAGCTTACAGAGCTATGGAATTTGTTAGGGAATACAGCGATGCCAGAATTCATGCGCAAACGATACTGGACCACCTTGAGAACAGGCAGGAATACGGGCACAGTCCTGGCATCTATAACCCTAGCTTCTGGGATGACGTTTGTGATGACCCCGTTCCTGAGGTTCGTATGGTTGACCGTCAGGAAGTTTATGTTTCTGCGAACGCCCCAGGGACAGCTATGGTGGCGACAGCAGAGGATGATGGAGAGGAACAAGAGGATCTCGCAGAGGTTCTTGGACCAGAACTCACCCTCGGTGCCTTGGGAGTATCCGAACAGCTAGCAGTACCAGTAACAGACGGGCGATGGATCAAGTTTATAAGCGGTGTAGCAAGGGCGTGGCTTGAAGCATTTGGGTGATAGCTTGTGGCCGAAGATTGGCATGCCAAACTTGGAGGTCTAGAAGCCAGTGGTTCGCCTGGCTTATGGATGCTCGGCGCAGAATGGGTCCTCACTGTGTTAGTATTATTGGGTTCGTTCCTGGTAATTACTAACCACTACGACGTGGCTATAGATTCTGCTGCCGTTGCTGTCATAAGCACAGTTATCGGATACTGGTTTGGTAGGGCCGTCAATAGGAGAGAAGACAACAAGTGATACCGCAATATGCACCAGTAGATCTGCGTACCAAGATACTCAGCTTCCGCAAAGATGCAGTCAGGCTAAACCGTGGTGATATGGTTGCCCCCACGATGGCAATTGTTTATCCTACATACAGTTGCAATATGCGCTGCTTCGGCTGCATCTCTAATGCAGAGAATGCTCACCCCGCCAACATTGGTATTGATAAGTTTGATGCTCTTGTCCACGATTTTGCAAGTATGGGTGGAGAGTCAATTGAGTTCTCCGGTGGGGGAGAGCCTACTCTTCATCCTAAGTTTGCTGATCTTATGTCTATCGTTGCTAGTAATCGTCTACAGTTTGGTATGATAACCAACGGAACGAGGCCGGATGCGTGTACTGCTGCTCTGGTTTACCCTGGAACTCGTTACCTTCGTGTCAGTATTTACACTAGCAACCAGGTGGACGGACTTCGCAGAATCTGTGAGAGCCGCAATAATCTTCGCTCTACTTGTCGCATCGGCGGGAAAATCCTTCTTGGCAGCAGTAGCGTTCCGGCAGTCGAATGGCTCACTGAGGAGATATTAGATGCAGGGGCGGACTTTGTTAGTATCAAGGCGAAGCGCCATTGCAGTGATGATCCTGAACTCTTACCTGAAGAGAGCAGAGTTTCTATTCAAGGTACCATTCAAGGTCTTAGAGATAGGTGGCCGGGAAGAGTTTTCGGTGGAATCACTAAGACTAAGCAGCGAGGAAGTTGTTGGCTCAGCCCCCTACACACTGTTATCGACGCACTTGGCACGGTGTGGGTGTGCTGTTATTATCAGGACAGAGTTGAGGATATCTCCTTCGGGCAGATTACAGGTGTACGAGGTAGCTTCAAGGATATATGGTATTCGCAATCACACAGAGAAGCCATGCAAAGAGTTATCATACCGGAATGCGACTTCTATGATTGCCGATTCCACGTATATCATGACGTCATGAATGAAGAGTTATCTGACGATAATTCTCACCTGGCTTTCATATAATGCCTACGTGGTTGTGGATAGTGATTGGTTGGATTGTGGCGTCTGGTTTGATTGCCTGGGGATTCTCAAGGTTTAAGAGGGCTACTAGAGATCCAGATGAACAAGTATAGGCCGGACAAGATGGATGCGTTCTGGAACTTTGTGGTGGAGCGCCAGTCCATCTATCATAAGCGTATGGTACTTGGAGAACCAGCCCCCTGGACACAAGACTATGTGCTGCGGTCGTACTTCTTCACCAACGTGTACAGGGAACTGGACAAAGGCACTATCTTCCTGATAAAGAACCTGCTCAAGCTACAGGACGACAAAGACCTGTTGTTTGCCATAATGGTGTACAGGTTGTTCAACGACATTGACACCTTCAGGTTCCTCATGCTGCGCTGCAAGATGACAAAGTACGGAGCTTGGGATTGGGAACGTGCTAGTCGGTACCTGAACGCCTACGAGAACCACGGCAGTCGTGTGTTCACTGATGCCTTTACGGTAACAGGTGTAAAGTTTGGTGGGTTTCCAGACAAAATAAGGAACATCTGCTGGCTTATAGGTAACTTGCAACGGCAAACGCCAGCACTGCTGAATGCACTAAAGTCTGCGAACTCGCTGAAAAGGGTATGGCAGATCTTCAATGATACCCAGGGATTCGGCAGATTCCTTGCATATGAACTCGCTATTGACGTCAACTATTCTAGGCTTATTGCATTTTCAGAAGACGATTGGGTCAATGCAGGCCCTGGATGCAAGCGTGGAATCCAATGGATCTGGGGTAAGCGTGACCCTGGCCGTAAATGGGAAGACTATATTTCATATTTACGAGCCAGACAGGGAGACTTTATACAATCAATTGGCCGAGATGAACAGTGGCAGTCCGTCTACCCAGGCTACCCCCTGACATTGCGCTCTATAGAGCATTCCTTGTGTGAGTTCCAAAAGTACGCACGTGCGAGATACCATACTAATCCGGATGGTACACCTAGTCGTACAGCTACGCGAAAGTACGTGCCTGCCTCCACATAAGTAGAATGCTATACTGCCGGTGTATGGCAGTTTTACGCGCACTCCTGATAGTAGCCATGTTGTCCGTCGCTCCGGTAGCGCACGCTGACGACGATGAAGGGCTATGGCAGGAGAACGTCCGACTGACGTTCTACAACGTTCGTGGCACGATGCGATGGGGCAAGCAAACCCATCTTGGAGCGGCAGCGTGCGGAAGCTACTTTCCGGCTGGTACTCAGTTGAAATTCAACGATGGTTGGGTTGTCACGTGTGAAGACACTGGCTATCTCGGCAGGTACCAGGTCGATGTGTGGGCACCGTCTTACTCTTGGGGTATCCAGAACGTTGAAGCTGCGTATGGTACCTATGCATGGGTGACGGTAGTACGTTGGGGGTGGTGAATGCCTACACCAAGTGGATTGATTCTCCCTTTTGAATTCGTTGACCAACAACTAAAAGAAAGAGGTATCAAGGGCCATGTGGATAGCGCCACTGGCCTCTTGCTAGTTGAGGATAATGAGCCTGCCAGAGAATTTGCCAAGACCAATGTTCGACCCAAGCACCGTTCTGCAACCACGAATAGACGCCCCGCTGGGAAGAATCTGGTGTAAGCATTGCCAGAACTATCTGGTTATAGGTGCTGAGTCGGTAAGCCATCAGAATCTGTTCCGTCTGTCACAAGTGTGTATGGACTGCTCAGAGTGGAACTATTTGGACGAAGGTATCGAGATAAAGCACTCAGCATTGTGTGCATCAACAGGCGGTCAAAGGGTAAAATATAGCGTTGGTGGCAACCAGGCAAGAGCCACCATTGTTCCTCTCCATACAGCATCTCAAGAAGAGGCGGCTAGACATCCTTGGCCCCAATCATCTACGTAGTCAAAGTGCTGGGACATCCAGAGTACAAAACAGAGAACATCGCCAGTGAGAATCTGGAAAGTGCAGTACGGGCATACATAGCCATGCGTGAAGTGCCAGTAGATCTGGTCACTAGCATGTCTGCTTACGACTGCTATTCGGGTACTGAATACGTTGTGACACATGTCTAAGTACGTACATCTCCATACCCACACAGAGTATAGCGTGCTGGATGGCTTGGCACGTATTCCTGATCTGGTGCAGAAGGCGCACGACGATGGACAAACTGCACTCGCAATTACAGATCATGGCCGCATGTCTGGAGTTCCTGAGTTTTACCAGGCATGCCGAAAGAATGATGTTCGGCCTATTGTTGGACAAGAATTCTATCTTTGCAATGACTGCTCTGACCGCACCCGCACAGTTGACCCGGAAACTGGGAAAAAGGAGGGTCCACGGCGGCACCATCTGGTACTCCTGGCTAGAGACAGACGTGGGTATGAGATACTCTGCGAGCTTAGCAGTACCGCGAACGATCCCAGCCACTTTTATTACAAGCCTCGTGTTGATTACGGTACGCTGGAAGCAATACCGAGGAAAGACAGACGCCATCTTATTGCCAGCTCAACTTGTCTCAATGGGCCAATCCCACAGCTCATCCTCGCTAACAAGAACAAGTCCGCCCTAGAGCTGGCACAATACTTTAGGGAACTGTTTCCGTACTTCTATCTGGAACTGCAACGGCACGACTACAACCTCAGAAACCAGGATGACAGAAGAGCTAACGACGCGCAGGAAAAAGTCAACGACAAGCTCATTAGCTGGCACGAAAAGTACGGATTCCCTATCGTTATCACCAATGACAGCCACTATGTTGAGCCAGCACATCATTCAATACACGACCTTTGGCTGGCTTGCCAGACGGTTTCTCTCTGGAGAGATGCAACTAGGTTTCGCTTTGACGGGTCAGGATATCATCTCAAGACAACGAAGGAAATGCGAACACTCTGGTCTGACCAGCCGGAGGTATGGCGAGCTAGCCAGCGCACTATACAGCAGTTCACTGGAGACATACTACTCAGTATCCCAGAACTGGAGCAACGTAGCTGGCACATCCCTATTGCTCCAAGAGAAAATACGGAAGTATCATCTGCTGATTTTGTGCGCAGTCTTTGCAATAAGAGGTTGCGACTGCTGGAGAAACGTGGTGGGCTGGCCGCGGATATTCAGGTATACCGGGATCGGCTACAGTACGAGCTTGGAGTCATCTTCGACTGTAAGTTCGAAGAGGAATTCCTTATCGTACGGGATTACATTGATTGGGCTAGGTCTAGGGGTATTCGTGTTGGTCCTGGCCGAGGCTCTATGGCAGGGGTACTCGCCGCCTTTCTTATGGGCATTGTCGACGTGGACCCTGTTCGCTTCGGCCTTATGTTTGAGCGCGCTCTTAATCCGGCTCGTCCATCCCTTCCTGATTTCGATGTGGACTTTCCTCACAGCAGGCTTGACGAAGTAGTCCAGTATTTGCTCAAACGCTACAACAATGCACCATATCAGGCCCAACGGGTAGGAACGTTTGGACGTGGTGGCCCGAGAAGCACAGTGCAGCGTATCCTGGGCGCACTAGGCTTCCCGCGCAATGAGCAATTTGCGGCAAGTAAGTCTTTGCCGGACGCAGCACTTATTGTCAACCTGAAGGCAAGCGGAGACCTTAAGGAGCTGCTTCAAGACGAGCATCTGCACCCCGTGCTAAAGGGGGCAATGGTTAGCTACCCCAACTTCTATGAGTGGGCTACCAACATTCAAGACCTCATTACAGGTGAAGGTAAACATGCGGCTGGCATAGTTATTGCAGACCAAACCTTCAACTTGCGCCAGCTAGTGCCCACGATGATGGTAGGCCGTGGACAAGGCAGAGGTCAACAGGCAGTAGTAACTCAGTATGATATGGATGGTCTCAAGCGGTTGGGTGTAGTGAAGTTTGATATCCTGAGTCTCACCACGCTGGATGTCATACAAGATTGCATCGACCTCATAGGAGAAGATCCATTTGAGGGCATGTACGAGTATGAAGATCAAGCCGTTTGGGATACTCTTAACAAGGGAGCATGCTCAGGGGTATTTCAGGTTGAGGGCGGTACTTCGCGGCAAGTCGTACGAGATCTGCAAATTCGGAGCTTTGAGGACCTCATTGCTGTCATGGCCCTCGGGCGCGGTGGTGCTAACCAATTCGTCGGACCATATAGAGAAGGTCGTGACGGTGCAACTGCTGAGCTACGTAGAAGACTCCCCGACAAGAGACTACGACGTATACTCCCTAAGGGGGTTGTCCTCTATCAAGAGCAGGTCATGGAGATTGGTCTACAGATTGGAGGGTTCGACCACCACCTAGTGGACGAGCTCAAGGAAGCAATCAAGTACAAGAAAGGTGATATATGGGACGAACTCAAGCCACTTTTCTTCAATGGGGGCGAACTCTACGACAAGCTCAGTGGCAAGCCCAAGGGAGCAGCTACGGGCGCCCTCAACAACGGGTGCAACCTAGAAGTAGCAACCCAGATATGGGAGATGATATTCGCTTACAGGGGCTACGGGTTCAACCGTGCGCACAGCACGGCATACGCCATGATTGCGTACCAGACAGCGTGGTTGAAGACGTACTATCCAGCTGAGTTCTTCTGCACATTACTCAGTTACGCCAACAAGGAAGACTACCCGGTATACATTGATGAAGCGAAGATGTTCTTTGGACTGCACTTCCTTCCGCCGGACGTAAACAAGTCAGGTTCAGGTTTTGTCGTGGAAGGTAAACGTGGCATCCGTTACGGTCTGACTGCTATAAAAGGGGTAGGTGCAGCCGCCTGCACTGAGTTAGTAGAGAACAGGCCGTTCAATTCGGAAGACCATTTGAAAGCGACGGTAACCAAGAGGAGATGCAATGTAAGGGTCATTGAGCTACTACGTCGGGTTGGTGCATTCGAGAGCATTGGTACACCTGGCGACGCAGACCGAGGGCAAACGGAGTTGGAACTGCTAGGGACATATGTAACCAGTCATCCGATAGATCAATACCGCAAGATGCTCGACCGCAAGATCCGCCGGCCATTGAACCTTAAAGCGCTTACTTCATCTCAGGATAAATGGTGCTGGCTTGGTGGGCAAGTGGACCGAGTAAGAGAGATAACCACGAAGAATGGTTACCCTATGGCATTTGTCCAGGTCAAATACGAAGGGGTAGGTACCTGGGACGTTGTTGTATTTCCGAAGTATTGGGAGCAACATGGCCCACATTTGTTCAAAGGAAGAGTTGTTCTTATGTATGGCAAGCGGCAAGTCAGCAGGAACAGCGTCATCTTTGAAGATGCCAAATACCCGATTCCAGCGTAATGGAGATACTGATGATTAACTTCTTGAAAAGTCGAGCTGAACCGCTGCACCGATGCTTCACTTGTCTGGAGCCTCGTACTGCGCACCAGCTACGAAAGGTTGTGTATGAGGTCGAAGTCTGTCACCACTGCGCCACCACAACTAGCGGAAGTGCAGACGATATTGCAGAAGAGGTTCGGGAAGCAAGTGCTCTTCCGCGCATCGGACCCGAAGTTCCAGATTCGGAGGATCTCGACCGGCATACTAACGTTAGATTTCCTTTTGGGTGGTGGAATCGCTCTAGGGAGAATAACGGAGTTCTACGGCCAGTATGCAGCCCTGAAGAGTCATGCCTTGTACAGGACGATAGCTCTAGCACAAGCGGCGGGACGCAACTGCGCCTTGATGGATGCGGAGCATAGCTTCGATCCCGTGCATGCAGCTCGCCTTGGTGTAGACCTGGAAAGCCTGTACATGGTGGGCGAACTGGAAGTGGGCGAAGAGATTATCGATGTGGGCGAGGCACTAATACGCTCAGGGAGCTTCGACCTGCTAGGGGTGGACAGTATAGCCGCACTGGTACCCAAAGATGAGCTAGAGGAGTCCGCAGAAGCTTCCCAAATGGGTAAAATGGGTAAGCTAACCAGCAAGATGGCGCGTAAGTGGAATGCCGTAAATTCTGGTGGCACAGCGGTCGTCTTGATAAACCAGGTCAGGGAGAACGTAGGTGTCCACTATGGCAACCCCGAG
>Ga0157376_10002751_pt1 | contig 12009 bp, 20 predicted proteins | sample M45metaG_FD_121801 | JGI IMG/M metagenome (GOLD analysis project Ga0157376, IMG submission 121801) | Miscanthus rhizosphere microbial communities from Kellogg Biological Station, Michigan, USA - M4-5 metaG | ecosystem: Host-associated > Plants > Roots > Rhizosphere > Soil | place: USA: Michigan... | reverse complement strand
AGCGCCCCTGAGGTGACCAGCACGCGGCCATGATTGTCGAAAGGTCCCTCAGCATCAAAAGCGTCACTCGCCAGTTCTTCGATGAGCTCCCGATACGCTTGGAAAACAGCACTATCGGTCCCGGAGGCGTGTGAACGCTCGGCATGCGCTCGCAGTGCCTCATGGCTTACTTTGCAAGCCACTGCGTTACCCAGTTCGTCCGCCATTAAGAAACGGACGCCGTCCTCCTGTTCAAGATACTCGTCTTTGAGCCTTACGAGAGGCATCGGCTCCGCAGCTTATTCATCGCCGTCGAGTTCTTCTTCTAGGTTGATGGCCAATTGAGAATCCGAGTTGACGTGCCTTTTGTCTGAGAGCACCTGGCGTGCGCCTCATCCTCCTGGAAATCGCTCTAACAGGAGCTTTGCTTTTTGAGTGCTTCTTGAGTTCCCTCTCGTCCTGTGTAGTCCATGCGCGGCGGACTATCCGCTTGGATGCTTTAGCCATAACCACGAGGCTCCCTTTTGATTCGCGGTGAGACACACTATCAAGATTGTCGCGCCGGAACACCCCAAGCCCATCAACGTTGCACGCTTGCCAACAAGGAAAAGCGACATGAACCTTCCAAAAGAAAACCTGCCGTCAAGGCCGCGTAAGAATCGTAAGCTCGTGCTTATACTTGGTGGAATAACAATTTTAGGCATGCTGGCACTGATCGGCTTGGTCTTACTCAGCAACTTTCCAGGCCCAATGCAAGGCAGCGCAGACAAATCCGAAGCCCCGCCGGAAGACGTAAGTAAGGCGAAGCCCTAAACACCCGGCTCCATCGACCACCTCGTAAGGAACTTAGCTTCTTAAATCCTGTTTGGCTTATCGGGCGGGGCCAAGAGGCCTCAATGATCAAAGCCAAAATGCTGATGAGCCTGATTGCGGCGACTCTGTCTTTAGGGTTTACCGTGCAGCCTCATCCAGCACCCTTCTGGGACACCAACATCATCATCGCTATACAAACAGACGAATATAGTTCGGCTGCCAAGTCGGCGACGATGGGAAAAGACGACGGTACTCGGATGGGCGGTGCAAGCCAAGCAAATCCACCCGAAAACGACACCCAAAAAGTTGACCAGCCACCGCGCCAGAATCCTTCGACGGGCGATCAGTGATGGAAGGGACGAACTCTCCGCAGGTACTGCTGCGAGCTCGAGTGGCTATCGATCAGGTTATGTTGTCAAGACTGGCAACCCAAAGTGCAATCGAGCGGAGCCGCGGTTCGCTTGCCGAAACCCGAAGGCTGCTCGTTGCGCTAAGGTTTGCGGTCGATCGGCGGCCTCACACTCTCAAAATTCCAATCCGAAGCAGTGCGGCCGTAGAAGCGCAGCGCCTCATGGCAGCGCTGACTAAGATTCACATGACAACTAATACGTAGCGCATGTGCTGACGATAACACTCAGCCGTCCGGAACCGTGTAGTTAGGGCCGCGTTTTGAGTTCATGGCCCCAGCCGTTATGAAGAACCTCGCTGTAATTACTTTTGTTATCGCGTTCACACTAGCTGCGCCTGCTTTCTCCCGAACCAACACAGATGACAAAGCCGATTGCTAGAAGGCGAGTGGGGCATGGGACCGGATTAATACCAAGTGCTTAGCGAGCATTGACTTAACTCGCCCGAATAAGTGCAATCATCGTGACGGCAATACCCAAGATAGTGGTGACTGCAGGGTCAAATCTGCGGGCCACCCAGCCGATTGTTTCCGAGTAATTCGTTAGCCCACGCCCCAAAACCAAGCTGACTAATTCAAACAGAGACGCGATAAGTCGCGGAGGAACCCCCAATCAAACTGACGTTCTCTTGCAAGTGATCAGAGAGCATGGCCCTCGGCAGGAATTCATCCTCGACTATCAGAATGGTCGGTAAAGATGCCCGTTGTGCTGCCGATCCCATAACTGCGGAACGCAATCGGATTCGTGCTGTTCCTTTTCAATTGGGACTTCGGCCTAGCCCCAATCCAGAGGTCGAATGGGAAAGTTCCATCACCCACCGGAATTGCTGATTGGCATAGAGGGCACTTCGGGAATTCATCTTCTCCAGTGGCCATTGCGAACATGCTGTCACCAGGCTTGAGAACCCCGGGGGTGTTCGCCTACACTGACAACAACAGCGGAATGATAAGCCGTAGAGCATCTCGTCCTGCGTAGCTTCTGGCTTGTATAGAGCGCGGAGCAGAAGGAGATGGCGGTATTGTGGTTTGCCCGCAAAGGGATCGAGTCTACAAGTGGCTTTCCGGCCTACGAGCTTCCCATCCAAAACATTGCCGCTAAGTTGGGAAGGGAACGCAATTTCCAGTTCCTATCACCACTCCACATACCCCCAATAGATTTGCTAGGTCGCAGCGCACAGGCCGTTGATTATCGCTCGGTTGTGGTCGAACTCGATGAGACCGAAGCCGAGGCTGCGAACTGGAGAGCTGGCTTTTACAAAATCGCCCTTAGTCCAGTCGAAGTTGTGACAAAGCTAGGTAAGCCGAACTTTACTTGAAGCACTAACTCCTAGGGCGAAGGAGACTGTGGGCCTCAGGCTCTTTCAAATGCGGAGGCATTTGCTGTAGTGCCTCATCGAATGGTGCTGACGATAATACGACCTCGCCAGTAAACGGGAAGTCGAGCAGGATTGCTGGCACTAAAATAAGGGCCACCAGTGCCGCAGTGCGCCGCAAGCATTCGCAATGCCCAAGCGGTAGCAATAAGAGGCCAAGTAAATTTTGGTCCGAGAGTCTTTTCTCCCTGTGCCGATGCCTAACGATCCGAAATCAGCTATTAAAGGGAGCCGTCACCCGTCTGCGGTTTCGTCAGGCACCTCCTCGTTTCCACGCGAGAATGGCTACCCAAAGCTTTGTCTGCTTGACCGAGATTCCGTCAAAAACTGGAACAGGCCGCATGAGCGGCCCTCAAGTTCGCGCGCCTTCTCATTGATTCCACTCTTGGACTGCCACGAAGCCGGAAGGACCCCCTCCCTCAGGCCCTTCTTTCTGATTAGAGGCGCTCATCGCCGACATAGCTGAGCCAGTTCGGCATGGCGGCTTCTATCCTAATGGCATGAACGGCACGCGGAACGACCTAAGCGACGGATTAAGAGCTGCTCTTGGGTTCGTCGCTGTTGAGCCTCGGCCAGCACATGAGACAGCTTTCAACTGGTCCCCCCTCACAAGTCGCCAAAAAGAAGCGGCCCCAGAAAGACCACTTTGAGGCCGCTTCAGTTGGGAAGGCCGTGAAGGCCTCAGCCTTGCGGCGAGCCACATTGACCAGGTCTTACAAGAGAATAAGATTGACGTGACTCAGGAACACCCGTGCAGGTCCGGCAGGTTTTACGGATGTCGCTGGGTCGAGCCTTAGCCGCACGGCTTCCGCCATTTGCCGTGGGGTTTAGGCCTGCTGAGAATGCGAAGCGGGGCGCCTTGGCTTAAACCCCGCCCGGCCCCTTCCTCGCAGCACTTCGCCCGGTCCAGGTAGAACTCGAGTTGGTGGCATCTGCGTCGCCAGAACTACCATCCGGCATACACGCCGCCACTATCGCCGATGTGTACGATGGCATGGAGGCGCTTGCGTTGCGTCGGTTTGGTTCTCCGACGATCATCGCAGCGGACAGGACCTCCTCACCCGCCAATCGAGCAAACTCCCAAATTCCAGCGAACGCGAAGGGCTCTAAGTCTTTCCGGCGGAAGCGGTACGGCTGCTTTCCGTCCTCCCGTTGCTGCCACTCGTAGAAGCCTGTCGCCGGAATGAGACAGCGCCGCTTAGCGAAGGCTTCTCGAAACAGCGGCAGCCTGTCCACAGTCTCGGCGCGCGCATTGATGTGTGGAACCTTCGGCTTCTCCTTCATCCAGAACGGAATAAGCCCCCAACGTGCCATCACCACCTCGCGCTCGCCATCACGGGGATCAATGCGGACGATCGGGATTTGGTCAGTTGGAGCGATGTTGTAGCGGAGGGGAAAATTCGACTTCGGCAGCCGGTTCGCTTTGAAAAGGCCGCGATAGGCGTCGCTAGCAATGAGGTTGTCGTACCGGCCACACATTTCAGCGGCCAGACGTGAGTTCACTCAATAACTCTCGCGTATCGAGGGGGCGGCTCTCCATGTCCAGATGACCATCCTTGGTCAGGGGCCAGTCGGTTTTGGGTCGATCCCAAGACAGCTCGATGCCATTACTGTCGGGATCACGCAGATATAGTGCCTCGCTAACCCCGTGATCCTTTGCGCCTTCGAGGCTAATTCCAGCATCGATCAGCCTGCGCAATGCATCGGCCAGTGCTGCCCGCGTCGGATAACGAATAGCAACATGATAGAGCCCGGTAGTGTGTGGTCCAGGCGGAGAGCCACCTTTGCTCTCCCAAGTGTTCAAAGCGATGTGGTGGTGGTACCCGCCTGCCGAAAGAAACGCCGCTTCATGTCCGTAGCGCTGCATCAAATCAAAGCCGAGGACGCCACAATAGAAGGCAATGGCGCGATTTAAGTCTGCCACCTTCAGATGAACGTGTCCGATGCTCACACCCGCATCAAGGGGACGCGGATTGGGCGCGATGGGCTTGGGTGAAGGAGGCATCTTTACACGACCACTCCATCTGCAACGCGGGCATTACTGCTTGCTAACTCTTTATCGCTCGCGTGACTTCGAGCGTGGCTATCACGACCGACGATGCCAAAGGCCGCCCCACACTCTGGGGCGCTCTGCCAATACTCCATCGAAGGGGCAAGGATGCCAGCCGTAATCCGGATTAAAACAGACCCAGAAAGGCCCCTCGTAGAAGCCGACAGAGGCGTCCCATCCCCAGCCGTGGCCGAAATCGCGCTCCGCCATCCAGCCCCGCCCAATGTGCGAGTTGTGGTCACGAGCTTTCCCGTTCGCGAGCGCTTGTGTCAGAGATCCGCAGGTCAGAACTACCGCGACAAGAATGAATAAACGCGCGTGTGATGGTCTCAACAACGTAAGGATTGATTTGTGCCGCATACTCATGCGCTTGAACCTTTGGACCGACCATCTGTTCCTTCCCGCCTTTCAAAGATAAGCCCACCACCAAGCGCTGCCCGCCTGCTTCAGATGGGCGAACCAACGGCAGATCGGATAGAGCAGCACAATCACTGAAAGCCAGGTGATATACACGTCTATCAAGTTGAAATCGATCTCAGGAGTGGTCGTCAGCACCCCCGTCATCGCGAAGGCGGTCACGACCGCGAGCGCGTGGATCAGGTAGATGTGGATCACGTAATAAAAAAAGGGCACCCGTCCAAAGGTGGCGAAGAACCAAGCCAAACGACCACGTGTCTCATCAAGCCAAGCAAGCAACATCACCGCTGGACCCAGTGTCATCATCAGGTACAGCAGCGACGGTGGATACTTCTCGCAGTTGAGGAATGACAGCATCGTCCACAGCCAAGTGTCTTGGGGGGACCATGGCGTCGGATCACCATAGAGGTTAGTGGCGCGAAGTGCCACGAAGCCGACGGTAATTGCAGCACCGAGGCTAAACAAAATCCGCTGCCTCTCGCCCTTTTCGACCTGCATCACTGGGCCAAGCAAATAACCGGCGGCCATTACTCCCACCCAGGGAATGAGCGGATAAAGAACGTAAAGGGTGGCGCTGTCGCCGAGCGACACAAGCCCAGGCTCATGCAGGAGATGCCAAGCCGAGGATGCATCGCCGGGGCTTTCGGCTCTTAGACTGTCTAGTAAGTTGTGCCCAGCGAGCATTACGAGGACTAAGATCGTCATGCACCAACGGGGAAGCCAGATCAGCGCCGACAGCATCACCATCGACACTCCAATCACGAAAATGACACCGGCACTCAACCTGTAAAAATCGACTTCAAACCTCCAGCCGAACTTGATCAGCGTGACATCGAGCAGCATCAACCAAAGGCCGCGAACCAAGAGGAAGCGGCTAAGCTCTTCCAAGCTCTTGCCGCGCCCATAGAGAAAGCCCGAAAGCCCGGCGAGCAGGATGAAGGTGGGCGCGCAGAAGTGCGTCACCCATCGGGTGAGGAACAGCGGAGGGTCTGTTACGTCTCGTGGACTGAAGCCAGTGGTGGTGAAGAAGTCGCGGGTGTGATCCAACGCCATGATCACCATGACCAGCCCGCGCAGTGCGTCTACAGAGGCTATTCGCGCCCGTCGTTCGCTTGGGTGCAGAGTGACTTTTTTCTGGCCTATTGGTTGTGCCTTGTACTCTAAAGCTCCGAACACCTGGCCTCGATCTCCGCTCGCGCTAAATCACAGTACGAGGGATCAATTTTATCGCGTTAAAAGAATTTCTTTCGCCTCGTTGATGCGAGCGGCAAAGTAAGTTGACCCGCCCTGATCTGGATGGAACTTCATCATCAATTTTCGATGAGCGGAACGGATCTCAGCTTGTGTCGCGCCCGCCTTTAGACCGAGCACATCGTAGGCCTCGCTCACACTCATGCTATGACGCCGTTCATGCCAATCCCTCGGCTCTTCTTCTTCCGCGTGTTTTGCGTTGCTTTCGCGCCAGCCGTGAAACTTGCGATCCAGATAGGCTTCCAAAAGAAGGACGCCCTGCGCATCGGTCGCTCGCAGTTCTCGGAGCAGCTCGAATAACTCATTGCAGCTCAACGATGAGAGAGCCCGGCCCGCGAAGCGACCCTTGAGGCATTTACCCTCCATGCGACCGCTGTCATGGTCCAGCACCATTTCCAGCGCAGCTGTGCGCACGCCCGATTTCTGTCCAGGAGTTTTCCGCTTTTGAGCGAAGGGCCCCTGTGTGATAACCCAGGGTCCAATCGATAAGCCGATGCGCTGCCCGAAGAGGAGAAGCATAAAGGCAGCAAAGGCAACGAAGACTGGCATCGTGGATCAACTGAGCTGTTCAAGGAGGCGAACCGCAGCACTGCTCTTCGTTGCTGCGCAGTAGTCTCGCAAAGCCTTATGGCCACCGGTCGCATATATCGCAACCGCTGACAGGAGGTCTCGCAACTGCCGAGACGAACCAGCATCGAAGCGGCAATAAGCGCCGCGGGTCAATCGCGCGACTTCCTTGAAGGCCAACTCGGCTTTGGGTTCACGCCCTTCCTGGAAGAGGAACATAGGTACATCCAGCAAGCCGAGCGCACCTGCACGTTGGCTTAGCTCGTCTATGTCCTCCTCCATGCAATCACCGACATAGACGACGGCGTTGACCTTGTTCTGTTCGGCCTCACGTCGCGCATGTGCAAGCACTTTGCGGATTTGCGTGTAGCCTCCCTGACAGGAGACACGCGTCATGAGGCGGGCGAGGGCTTCGGGATCGTTGACCCATTTACTCGCGCGGGTTTCGCCATATCCCCGGAAATAGACGAGCTGCACGTCTAGCCCGCCCACCTCCTTTACCGCGCGGAACATATCGGCCTGTAGACCAAGGGCAAGATCCCAAGTCGGCTGCCGGCTCATGGTGGCATCCATCGCAAAAATCAGCCTGCCACGACCACCAGTGGGCTGGACTGGAGCAATGGTTTGGAGGCGCTGGAGGAAGGCGTCCACCTCCGCCCCGCTCGAACGAGGCGTATCGACGGAGCCATCTTCTTTCCTGACTGGAGCTTTTTGTTGAGCGGGCATTGTTCTCAGACCCTACAGCGGGGGCCATATGGACCTTAACGCGCTCGCTTACAAGCACTACTCCCGTCTCACACCAGAAACTCTACCGGGGAGCGGCGTGGCGTGCCAAAGCGAAGCTTTCCCGCTGTCCCAGCATCCCATTGCCTGACTTCGGGGACAATAGGACACGGCGACTATTCAGTTCCGAGATGCCACCCGGTGTTATCCTCAGCTCACGCGAGCTTCAATACACGCGCATCAGAACGAGTCTCGCCGGTCGGAGACACATGGCGATAGAGTGTTGAGCGTGTCACGCCCAATTCCCGGCAGAGATCGCCGACGTTCGTCTCAGGCTTTCCCATTGCCGCTATGGCAAGCCGCAGCTTAGCCGGCGTCATCTTGGGCCTACGACCCCCTTGCGACCGCGAGCGCGCGCTGATGCGAGCCCAGCTCTAGTGCGCTCCGAAATAAGGTCGCGCTCAAATTCGGCGAGCGATGCAAAGATGCCGAAGACGAGCTTGCCTGCAGGTGTGGTGGTATCGATGGCGGCACCATGACCCATAAGGACCTTCAGGCCGATGCCTCGGCACGTGAGGTCATGCACCACGTTCACGAGATGCCGAAGGCTACGTCCCAAACGGTCCAGCTTCCACACGACCAGGGTGTCGCCCTCTCTCAACGCCTGCAGGCATGCTGCGAGCCCTGGGCGATCATCCAACTTCCCTGATGCAGTATCGCTGTAGAGGTGCCGCTCGCTAACGCCCGCTGCGATGAGGGCGTCGCTTTGGAGGTCGAGCACCTGCGAGCCATCAGCCTTTGACACGCGCATGTAGCCAATCAGCGAGGCTTGCACCTTGTTTCCGTTTTTCCTTAGCTCTTGCAAGCGGTTGAAGCTAAAGATTGTGCTCCTCTCCAGGGCGCTCGGGTGGACGTTTGGCACGCGGATGGAATGGGGCTTTATTTAGGCTTTCGCGCCAGGAGACCGGTTCGGCAAACGGTGAGACGTTCCTGCGGGGGACTCAATTCATCGGGGCTGACGGAGAAGTGCACTTCGCTACGATCTATCCCGGTTGGTATCCAGGCCGCACGCCCCATATTCACTTCAAGGTTTTTATCGGCAACAGCAACGTGATTACCGGCCAGCTCTACTTCCCTGAACCCATCACAAAGCAGGTCTATGCGACGACGGTGCCTTATCGCGGGCGGAAAGAGGAGCGAGACACCTTCAGCCGATGACTTCATTTTCGTGAAGCAGGGTGGCCCCGCTACCATGGTCAACCTGACGGAAAAGGATGGCTCCTATCACGCCAGTTTGATCATAGGCGTTGAACGTAATCGCTGATCGCGATCAGTCGTAGCGTCAGTACCAGCGACCCCGCCCATACCAGCCGCCGCCAAAAAGCACTAGTAGCAACAGGATAATGATGAGCAGGGTTGTCGTGTCCATTTTGTCTTTCTCAAGAGCGATATGCAGCTACCTACTGAAACGCTCTTCCTATCACGCCGTTCCGATGTCGGTGGTGGCGGTGGCTTCGGCCGCGGCGGTGGCCCAGGTGGTGGTCCTGGCGGCTTGGGTATGCTTGCTATCGACATCTCTAGTTTTGAGAATAGGCAATCGAGGTGTCAGAAGGGTTCAGTCTGCCCCGATGTGGTTGAGTGCGGCCGATTGAATGCTCATGCCTGCGTCCCTCAATGCGGCTGACACAGATTGGTCGAGACCTTGGGAGGTGCGGGACAGAGCGGCTAGTCCCGGTCGCTGGTAATAGCCTGTCTCAATGTAGCGGGACCGTCTTATCGACTCTTTCTCAGTGAGGACCGCGGCAATGTCGATCTCTTCCTTGCCGAGCGAGAGACCGCGTGTAGATGCTTCATCAACAAGCTTTTTAAAGTCGTGACCAAAAGTGGTCCTCACCTCCTCAATGCCAACCCCGCGCAGCCGGAGAAAGGCCTTGAGGTATAGCTCTATGGCATGGGCGAGGAGGAGGGTGACGGGCGCGTCGGGATGGGTCACCTTCGCTCTCGCATGGTGCAATAGCACGGCAGATTGCCAGTATGTGCGAGCGTAGTTGAAGCGCCCGAGCGGGGTTGTCCGGTCGTCGTCGCTCATCTCAGACCGCGCCGATCCATTGCCTGAATACGTTCCTGAAGTTGCTGCGCAAACTTTAGCTCGCTCGGATGATCTAGCTCCTGAATGCGATCCTTGAGCTTTGCTCTCAGCGAGCGACGGCGAGGATATGCAAGGGCTGCGTTGAATAAGACACCACAAGCAGTAGTTAGAAGCTGGAAGGGGACCCAGGCCGTCTGCTTGCAAGCAGTGATCAAGGCTTGGCGCCTGAGACGACGCTCACATCCTTTAATCGCTTCTGTGTAAAGTTCCTGATGCTGCCCGAGCCATTGCTGGTGCTTGTCCAATTCCGTCCGTGCTGTGACGGCTGCTGCTTTCGCCTGCTCGACAGCCGCTCTGGCGACGGGCAGTTCCTCATCAGCCAAGTCGATCAAATCCATAAAATGGATTGCATCAGCGAGGTGACTTCTATCGGGGTCTTTAGGCAAAGGATGCCTCCACCAGGTTCCGACGTGACCCTCGAACACAGATGCCTGGCATCTAGCGCGTCGGAAGCCGACCCGGAGTGACTCTAGTGGATATTTAGAAGGCCCTCGGGAAGCAGGGGACGCATCTCTAATGCCAAATATCCCGCTTTGGTCACAGTAGCCCGCAGTCGCCGATCGTTGCTGGGGCTAATGGTGACGAAGCCATGATTTGCAAGGCTAGCGAGTATCCAGTTTAGAGAGGCCAGTTCTAATCCTCCTTGCGCTGCGGCGCGCAAAAGTTCCAACTCCTCTTCGCCCATTACCCGCACGCGGTAATCCTGTTCAGGCGTGAGGGCTGAGTGCTGGTCTGCCCTTGTATGTCTTTTAAGCGAAGTGCTGGGGCCAAGACCAACTTGTATGTGAGGACGAAGAGCCATTTGGGGCCTCCGCGCCTATAACGACTTTTAAGCATGAAAAGTTCAATGCAGCGTGCACGGTCGTTTAAGCTTTAATTCAGGCCCAAGCGGCATCCTGCCCGGATGTCTCTCAAGGCAGAACAGTACTCCCAAATCGCTAGGATGGCGCTATCGACCGCTGACATTGCTCTGGCGTGGCCCTGCATTTACCGATGACGCAGCTGTGCTCACCGCCCTATTCGGACTCCCCTCACACATCAAGCCTGTCCATCGTGCGGCAGCAGCAAGAGCGCTTGGCAGGGACATAACGAAGACTGGAGAATAAGCAGTCTCTGGTTAAGGCTCGGAGCTATCTCTTCTCGCGCTTGCTGGCTCTGCTGGTTGACTTTGCAGGGCCCTTGGAGCCAACCTTCGTCTTGCCGCTTCCGGCTTCGACCGCTGCCCGGCGCGTTTCCGCATTGCGTGTTAGCGCCGCCAGCCGTGCCTTATGTGCCGCTCTACGCTGGCTTGCTCGACGCTTCATCTCCCTCGCTTTGTGCGCACCCCGCATAGCGGTCCTCCATAGAGCATCGGCGTTATAGGCGAGAGCACCTTCTCTGCCGCACCCTTGACGCTGGTGCGTGCTCTGAGCCACTTCGATTAAAGAGGTCTGTCTATGTCACTCTCAATGTATCAGGCTTCCGTGCCTGCATTTGTCCAAATGCTAAATAACCTCTCTGCAATCTTGGACAAGGCCGAGGCCTATGCCAAGAACCGCAAGATCGATCCAGAAGTCTTGCTGAATTACCGGCTTGCCGCTGACATGCTTCCGTTCATTCGTCAGGTCCAGATTGCAGCCAATCTTGCTAAGGGGGCCGTTGCGTGGCTCGCGGGTGTTGAAGTGCCAAAACACGACGACACTGAGAAGACCTTTGCAGATCTCAAGGCGCGGCTCGACAAGACGGTGATGTTCGTGCAATCCGTACAACCCAATGACATTGAGGGCTCTGAGGATCGTGAAATCAACCTCACGCTCGGTGAACACACAATGAGTTTTAAGGGCCAGCCTTATCTAGTGCATTTCGTGATGCCCAACTTCTATTTCCATTGCACCGCCGCTTACAACATTCTGCGCCATTGCGGTGTAGAATTGGGCAAGCGGGACTTCATTGGCGCTATTTGATCGGGAGTGTCCCACGCTGTGGAGGAGAGACGTGCCGACCTACCAGTATCGTTGTAAAGAATGCGGCAAATCATTCGAGCGCACCGAAACCATCACCGAACATGAGGCGGCGAAGGTGAGGTGCCCGAAATGTAACAGCAAGAAGGTGACCCAAGTGCCGGGTCGCGTTCACGTTGTGACGTCTAAGAAGAGCTAAAGCCCCTCAGCCCGCCGTGCCGCCTCAATCGCGGCGATGTCGATTTTCTTCATTTCCATCATCGCATCGAAAGCTGGGCGCTTGCCTTGGCGTGCGTACTCCCAAGGGCTTTTTCGTCGGATCGTGGTTTGGGCTAATGGCT
>Ga0157376_10002750_pt1 | contig 12010 bp, 16 predicted proteins | sample M45metaG_FD_121801 | JGI IMG/M metagenome (GOLD analysis project Ga0157376, IMG submission 121801) | Miscanthus rhizosphere microbial communities from Kellogg Biological Station, Michigan, USA - M4-5 metaG | ecosystem: Host-associated > Plants > Roots > Rhizosphere > Soil | place: USA: Michigan... | reverse complement strand
CCGACATCGTGCGCGGGCAGATCGAGGAGGCGAAACGCAAGGGCGCCAAGGCGCTCATCAACATGAAGGTCGAAGGCAATCGGCCAGGCTCACCTTATCTCGCGCCGGAGGCGCTGACCGACGTCAATCACCAGATGGAGGTGATGCGGGAGGAGAGCTTCGGCCCTGTGGTCGGCATCATGAAAGTTCGCGATGATGACGAGGCAGTGACGCTAATGAATGACAGCCCCTATGGCCTCACCGCCTCGATCTGGACGCGCGACACGGATCGCGCTGCCGAGCTCGGCGCGCGCATCGAGACTGGCACGGTCTACATGAACCGCTGCGACTATCTCGACCCTTATCTCGTATGGACTGGTGTCAAGGACACCGGCCGCGGCGCAGCGCTGTCGAAATATGGCTTCGATGCGCTGACCCAGCCGAAGAGCTTTCACCTCCGCGACGTCTGATCGCGACCATCCCGGAGCACGACATGAGCGTACCCACCGCCAATTGGAGCTATCCGACCGCTGTCCGCTTCGGCGCAGGCCGCATCAAGGAGCTTGCGGATGCCTGCCGCGCCGTCGCGATCACACGCCCCTTGCTCGTCACCGATGCGGGCGTTGCCAAGCTGCCCATGACGGCAGCGGCGATGGACCTTCTTAAGCAGTCGGGACTTCCTGTGGCGGTGTTTTCCGATGTTCAGTCGAATCCGGTTGAATCGAGTGTCGAGGCGGGGATTGCCGCCTTCCGTACAGGCAACCACGACGGGGTGATTGCGTTCGGCGGCGGCTCGGGCCTCGATACCGGCAAGGTCATTGCCTTTATGGCCGGGCAGACTCGGCCGTTATGGGATTTCGAGGATGTCGGCGACTGGTGGACGCGCGCCGACCCCGACAAAATCGCGCCGATCGTTGCCGTGCCTACGACGGCCGGGACCGGCTCCGAGGTCGGTCGCGCCGGCGTCATCACGCAGGAATCCACGCATACCAAGAAGGTGATCTTTCATCCGAAGATGATGCCGCGCGTCGTGATCTCCGATCCCGAACTAACCGCCGGCATGCCGCCCTCGATCACCATGGGCACCGGAATGGACGCGCTTGCGCACTGCCTCGAGGCCTATTGCGCGCCGAACTACCATCCGATGGCCGAAGGCATCGCGGTGGAGGGTATGCGGCTCATCTTTGCCAACCTGCCAAAGGCGGTGGCGAACGGCGGCGACCTCGAAGCGCGCGCGCATATGATGAGCGCGGCGGCAATGGGGGCCGCGGCCTTCCAGAAGGGCCTCGGCGCGATCCACGCCCTGTCTCATCCGGTGGGCGCGCTCTACAACACCCATCACGGCACGACCAATGGCGTGTTCATGCCGTATGTGCTCGTTTTCAACCGCGCGGCGATCGAGCCCAAGATTGCGCGGCTCGCAGGTTTCCTCGGCATCGAGGGTGGTCTCGACGGATTCCTCGAGGCGGTGCTCGACCTGCGCAAGCAGACTGGAGTGCCGCACGACCTTGGCGGGCTCGGCGTGGACGGCAGCAAGGTAGAGACGATGGTCGAAATGTCTCTTGTCGATCCCACTGCTGGCGGTAATCCAGTCCCCCTTACTAAAGAGGGAAGCCGGAGGATCTTTGAAGCGGCGCTGGCGGGCGACGTCGCAGCGGCCGCCTAAGCCGCCAACTGGATTTTGGCTGGAGACCTGAAAGTAGGTACGGGCAAATCGCAGAGTCCGCCGCCGAGAAACAGGTGATGCCAAAGCTGGGTGGCCATGACGCCGGTGAGCCCGAGGCTCTTGAACGTGCCCAACTTCTCGCCGCGCCCGAACACCTCATAGTCCTTGCGCACCGTGGCCACATCGAAATAGCCGGTCTTTGCCAGCGCCTCCTCGCTCATTAATTCCCGGACGAAGGCCGGCGGGCTCGTGAAGAAGCTCTCGGCGAGCGGGAGACGAAACATCGATTTGCGACGCGCCGCTATTTCGGGTGGAAGCATGCGGGCCGCCGCTTGGCGCAAGAGATATTTCTCCTTCGTCCCGCGCCTAAGCTTCCATCTCGGGTGCAGCCTTGCAGCGAAGGCGATCACCTCCTCGTCGAGGAATGGGTAGCGCGCTTCCACGCTGTTCGCCATGGCGACGCGATCGCCCTTATGGCTCAGCAGCATACCTGCAAGCAGGACCTTGTAGCCAAAATAAAGCGAGCGGTTCAGCGGATGCCAGCGGCGCATCCGCTTTGGATCAAAGTGAAGATCCACATAAGCGACGAACGGTCCGAGCTGGTCGCGGAAGTCGGCGTTGTAGTAGCGGTGCCGGGAGCCTGCCACGAAATTGTAGAGGATCGACTGAGCATGCGGCCCGCCGATCATGTCGTCGATGCGCCGCATTTCGGAGAGATGGACGTGCGGTGTCGTGGCCTTGCGCACGGCGCGGCTCAGGACCGTGCTCAGATGGAAAGATCCCACGTCGAACATCCGGCCAAGCTCTCGCCACTTGAACCAGAGATAGCCGGCGAAAGCCTCATCGGCTCCTTCGCCGGTGATCACGACCTTGTTGCCCTGCTTATGAACCTCGCGCGACAGCGAAAGGAGCGCGGCACAAGAGGTGTCGAGCACGGGGCTCTCGGCGGCCTCGATCAATTTCGCATAATTTGCGGCGATCACCCCGGCGCTTGCGTCGAGGATGGTTTGACTACTGCCGATCTGATGAGCTGTCGCTGCGGCTCCTTGGGTCTCGTCAAAGACCGATTGCGGCGCGCTAACGGTGAAGCTCGGAACCGGTGCTCCTCGGATGGAGGATGCCATGGCGAGGATGTAGGCAGAATCCACCCCGCCGCTGAGATAGCTCACCACCGGCACATCGGCGCGCAGCCTGATCTCGACAGCACGACGAAAGGTCGCCTCGAACTCCTCGATAAGTGTCGCAGCGTCGGAATCGTGCTCCTGGCCCCAATCCGGAAAATCGAGATCCCAATAACAGCGCTCGTCGATCGACGCGGGCGCGCCATCACTGCGGAAGGTGATGCGCAAGTAATGACCAGGCGCGACCGATTGGATGCCTGCGAACATCGTCCGGCGCGTGCCCATGGCGAAGAAGGTGAAGATATGATCGAGGCCTCGCGGATCGAGAGCAGGGGCCACGGCGTGTGAAGCAAGCAGCGCCTTGATTTCCGATCCGAAATAAAGCCAGTCGCCCTGCCTCGACCAATGCAAGGGGCATATGCCGACGCGGTCGCGCGCGAGCAGCACCTTGCGTTGCTGGATATCAACCAGCACGAAGGCAAACTGGCCCTTCAGATGATGAAACAGATCCTCGCCGTGCTCCTCATAGAAATGGATGATGATCTCGGTGTCGGAGCACGTGCGGAACACATGGCCTTTAGCCTTGAGACGTGCCTTTAGTTCGGGATAGTCGAAGAATTCACCATTGCCGATCACACCGACCGTGCCTGTCTCATTGTAGATCGGCTGACGACCGTTGGTCACGCCGACGATTGCCAACCGCCGATTGCCCATGCCGAAGCCGGGCGCGAACATGAACCCATCATCGTCAGGGCCGCGATGACGCAGGGCTGACGCCATGTGGCGCACCACGAGGTTATCGGGCTCACGGCTGCCCGTTAGATCGATCGCGCCCGCTATCCCGCACATGTTGTCTGCCCGTTTTTGTGGATGAGATCAGCTCCGCAATATCGCACGAAGCTGGTCGCGATATGTTCAGACCATGGCAGAGCTTCAACAGAATCTTCAATGCCAAATATCCCCTTGCGTGCTAAACATAGCTGAGGCGGCTTTAACTTAGGGGTGTTCAAATGAGATGGGTAGCATTCCTCTGTTTCCTTTCCTTCAGCACCTCGGCATTGGCACTTGAAGACTGCAATGCGAAGTTTCCAAAAATGAGCCAATTAGAAGAGCGACTAAAATGCTTTCAATCGAACAATAACGATCTCCAAAGCCAGATAGACGCCATAAAACCGCAAAATGGAGGGTCGAGCGCCAAACAGGCAATCGCCAAACCCGAGGCTAAGCCTAGTAAAGCTTACGGGAACGCACCGCAGCCGTTAACCCGCGCGGACTGCAAGAAGGCCGGTCTGCAATGGAACAACAATGCCAATGTATGCGGCGGCAAACAGGCAACTGCTAAATCGGTGGCGAAGCCAAGCAAATTTCACGCGATTGCAGCGCAGCCTTTAACCCGCGCGGACTGCAAGAAAGCGGGTCTGCAATGGAATAACAACGCCAACGTGTGCGGCCGGTAGACGATAGCTGGCGGAGAGGGTAGGATTCGAACCCACGGTACGGTTACCCGTACAACGGTTTTCGAGTTCTAAGATTCTCGTGCTGCCCTGTGCCGTTCTGTAGCCAACCGTGCGGCTTGGCTTGGCATTTTGACCACGATCATCTCGTCCTGTGATGTGCCGCACCGCTTCGTGATGCGCAGTTGGTTTGCAATTTGGTTTGCAAAGCTCCTCACTGGCCGATTTCCGCTTTCGACGCCAAACCGTACCAAATCAACAGGAGCCTGTTGCGTCTGCTTTTGACCCATAGCCGACAAAAGAAGACAAATTGCCTGCGAGAGGTCCAATTTGGCAAATTGCTAAATGGGTTGGGAAGCCAATTCAATGGTTCGCAAACTCACTCTCATTTGTGCCGTAGCGGTCGCCTTATTGATCCCTATACAAGCGTTCGCAAAGCACGGCGGTGGATCGGGAGGACGACACGTTGGCCTCGGATGGCACAGCGGTCCGACCTGGGGCGGATGGCACTTCGGTCCGGGATGGGGCGGCCCCAAATGGGGTGACCCCGGTTGGCATGGCGGTCCCAGGTGGGGTGGGTACTGGTGGGGTGGGCGCTGGTGGGAGGTTATGGGATAGCTCCTTGTTGGGCATTTACCCCGGTTGGCTGGGTTTGGAATTGCCAGTAAGAGCAGCCACCGGGGTAAACCGCATGTGCAGCGCAGAGACCAAACGCTGCAAGAATGACGCTTTTCGGAGGAGTCATGGACTGCAATTTGAGATGGCCTAGCTTGCTAGGTGCTCTTCTAACGATACTTTGCCTCTCAACCCAATTGGTCATCGCCGAAGACGTAGAAAGCCCTAAGGATGACATCGCAGCGCAAATTCGCGCTCAGGGGTACGCCTGCGACCAACCGCAAAGCGTCACGAGGGATGCCCAAGCCTCAAAACCAGATGAGGAAGTGTGGCTGTTGCGCTGCGAGGGCGCGAGCTACCGCGTTCGCCTTATACCTGACATGGCGGCGCGGGTTGAACGCATTGATTAATGAATCGTCGTGTTGCAGACCGCGCGACTATAGATCTTTTGCCGCGGAGTGAGCACAGCGTCCTAACTCTGTGTAAAACGCGCTGCAAACCTCCATCGCCTTTGCTTTGCAGGCGCCAAAAAGGGGTTCGGCGGTGGCTCGTGGGCCTTTCGTTTCGCTTCACTGGCGATTAATGCCGCTCGCTCTCGTTTTTCTCCTACACGGGCAAGCAGACGAAACCAAACTGCCTTCCTGGCAAATGCTGCTCTGGTCTGTGCAGGAAGGCTACCATCGGCCGCTCCTTGCTCGTAAGCCGCAGCAATTTGGGAGTGCTGTTCTGCCTTAAGAGACATCCAGGCAGAATGTCGCTTGACCTTAAATTAAGCCTTAAGCCGATACGGCCCTAACACCGATCTTTTTAGTCGGCGTTTTTAACGGATCGATGGTTTAGGATCGACGTAGTGAAGTGTGACGAGCGCCAATTCTGCCAACGAAACCAATCATCGACCTCTTTGTGCACATAATCGGGGGCAAAACCGTATCGCTGCTCAATGGTTGATTCAAGGAGATCGCGGCGACCATGAATGGCGTCGAGATCGTCGGTAGTGAGCTTCCGCCACTTTCCCCTGATCTTTTCTTTCGTCTGATTCCAATTCCCCTCAAAGCGGTCCCAACTCATCACTTCCTCCTCGTTCAAGAGTCTCCTACGTGCGCAGGCGTGCATTGTTCTGGGATTGGAACCTTCTGGGCTGGTCATTTAAATCGACAGGCCAGCAAAGACAGAACTCCGTCTATTCGACCCTTGGCTTCAACCATTGCTTGATTCTGGTCGTCCGCAAAGACTTCGCTGCGACCAATAATGGGCAGATCGGCTGTTTTCGGGTGAACTCCTACACACCATCCTGAGGGCGCGCGCGTCAGGTCGAAATCATAACCGCGATACACGACCGTGAATTGGCGTTTGGCAACCGCGTTCGAGTAGAGCGGTAACATGGCAGCACCTCGTCGTTGCCAAGAGCCTCGCGCTCCGACTCTTTAAAAGTCGTTTCAAAAAAGATGAAAGCTAGTTTGAGGTTAACGCTCGACCAAGCGTTTAGGCGGGAACGCAGCATCCCGCTCTGAATAGTGCCGGAGCAGTGCGGATAATCCGGCTACAATTTGGCGGAGAGAGCGGGATTCGAACCCACGGTGCGGATAACCGCACAACGGCTTTCGAGTTCTAAGATTCTCGTGCTGGCGCGTGCCGCTCAGTAGTTAAGCGTGTGCTCTTGTTCGCCATTTTTCTAGTGACAATGCGGGCTAATGATGCGCCGTGCATGCTGTGCTGCGTGGTTCGTTTGCAAATCCGTTTGCAAACTTTTCGCCAGCCCAGTCGTTAGCCCGCCAAAGCGGACTTCCACAAAGTCCGATCACATGTCCGGCGTAGACCCCATGAACGGAAACGGGTGCAATGTATGTGGATCGCGATGATCTCAACGATGCGGACAGCCAGGCCAACAACAGGGTCACCGCTTTCCCTCTTTGAGGCTGGAACAGCCCCATTCGATCCGGCGAGTTCTTGTTTCTGCCTTTTTGATCTCAGACGCAAAAGCCTCCTCCCGAACCGGTGACATCTGCCCAGGACGATGTCTGCGCGGAAGAGCTCAAAAGGCTTCGCGCGTTGAAGAAACTTTCCCCTGAATAGACGTCGCCAGGAAAGCGCCGTTTGTGGGGAAGTCCCCGACGCTTGCGACTCGGTCGAGTGGCTGCTCTGGAGTCCGCAGTGACCACACTATCGTTCTTGGTCACTTTTGGCGTCGGACCGGCCCACGGGTTTGGCGGTATGCGGCTAACTGAGTAGGGCTTCGGCTGTGACGGAGCCGAGCCGACCGGGACGCTGGGCGGCGCGCGGCGTGATATAATTTAAGGCGCTGTTCAATCCACAGGGCAATCGATGAAAACTACATTTATTACGGTCCGCGCAGTAAGGCTCATTGCGAAAAAGGTCCTTGTGGTTCTTGTGATTGCAATTTGCTGCGTCGGAAGTTTCATGCTGATGGCGATAGCTGCCAATGCTCAGGATGCAAGAAACGCAACGTCGATGGCGGCCTTGAAAGAAAAGACTGCCAAATTGGGCGCGCCAAAGATTCAGGGAAAGGAGGCGATTGACGCCAAAAGCGCCCCCGCCTTGTATTTCGGCTCGACTAAAATGAATAACAATTTCACTGTGGTCGATGAGGTCGCAAAGGGAGGCGGCCCAGGAACGGCGCCACATTGTTCGTCAAGGCCGGCGACGAATACATCCGCGTTGCGACTAGCGTGCTGAACCCTGACGGGCGAGCAGTTGGAACTGTTCTGGGGACACCGGCGCTCGACTCGATAAAAGCAGGCAAACCCTACTATGGCGAAGTCCAAGTTCTTGGGACGCCATATATTGCACCTATCAAAGACGCATCGGGCGAAACCATCGGCGTCTACTTTGTCGGCTACAAGAGGTGATGCCGCGACTAAAGGCGGGTCGCGTTCGTTCAGCCTAACCTATGGTCGCCGCAAAAAGACAACGTCACGGTAGGAGAAGCTAGATCACAGCCACTGCGACAATCTGAGGAGGCAGTGGCGCGCTGGCATCCTTACGCGGCCAAACGCCTTCGACCAGACGTATCGCTCCGGTACCTGAAACACGCACTTTAGAAAAGCCTAATGCGCGAAACTTCCTTGCGATCAGGGCATTGTCGGCTAGCCGCTCAACTGAGTTAAGGGAAAGCGTTGCCCTGTATCGCTTTCCTTGATGGACAGTAAATTCAGCGGCGAAGCTTGCACTGCTGAAAGTGGCGGTGATGGCAAAGGCCGCCAGAGCTTTGAGCAAAGAGCAAACTATTTTGTTGGTCATGGCGGACGTCCTCTGCCTACGCTTCAGCCGCCCGCAGACTGACGGCAGACGTAGTAGAGGTGGTGTGCGCTGTTATCCCGCCATCCCACTCAAATAAGGCGACAATGTGAGCCCGCCTTGATCCGTCCGGTCGTGACCGAAGCGGAAAATTGACGCCTTGAGTGCGACTACGTGGGAGTGACTTTCGTTATGATGAAATGACAACAGAAACGTCAATCAAGGAGAGATCACATGCCCATTTACATCTCTCGAGGTCGCTTCACTACACAGACCGTAAAGGACTTACTGGCTAAACCCGAAAATCGTGAGGAAGCCCTCTCCAAGCTCTTCAAGAGTGTTGGGGGAAGACTCATAGGTTGGTATTTGACGTTCGGCCCCCATGACTGGCTGGTGATTGCCGAATTCCCTGATGACAAAGCGGCTGCCTCTGCGATACTCGCTGCGGCTGCGGGGGGTAGCCTGTCCGAAATCGAGACAACGGTCGCGATGACAGCCGACGACGCCAAAGCGACCTTCGGGGCTGCCGGAAAAGCGGCGACTGCCTTTAGGAAGAAGGGTGCATGCTCCTAGGCTCGCGCGCCACAGGAATTAAGCGCGCCAAATCGAGTTAGGCGGAACGGCGCGGCAATCCCTCTCATCTCGGCCCGCCAGCGGCCCGGAGATCAAGTAACCGACCAAATGTCCGCTTTTGGCATCTAGCAGACGTTAGACAATGCGCTGAGGATGTCAGTAGGCTTGCAGCGATTGCACGTCGGACATGCCGCCCATGGCGACCTTCGGACATGCTATCATCAGCTTCTTTAGGGGGCCTCCATGATCGACGACGCGAAGCTGACGTTCCGCGACAAGCGCGATCTCCGCAGAGACTTTAAGCGCCTTGGGCGGGAGGGCGTGCGCGACAAGCTGCACTCGGGCGGTTACGGCGTGGGTCCGCGCTCCGACTTCGCCCGGACATGGCTGGGCGCCCAAGAGGCGGAGGACGACAAGATCAAACTCTGGACGCTAGACGCGGCGGTGATCGCCGCCGCTGTCAGCGTCATCACGCTGCTCGTCATGCTCGGCATCATCAAGTGAGGCCTTCCGCTTAACAGCGCGGACCATCACTCACTTGGGCAGCGCTCCGCGTTGGAGAATGTCTGCTTTAGAGCGCAAATCAGACATTCATGACGTAAACTTCAATGTCCGCTAATGGCGCAAAGCGGACATGGCAGGTTCTTGGCTCGACCTAAATTGGACGTCTACTCCCCAGGACCTCGTATTGATCGATGGAGTTCGCGAAGATCCTCTTCGGGCAGCCGCTTCCACCTGCTGCCGTTCCCTGGCGGACCCCAAAGGTTACATGTCATGCACCCGGTCCGGTGCTCACTATGATAATCGATCACCGTCAGCGGTCGCTTGCATTCATGGCAACGCGCGATGTTGTTGTCGTCCGTCATTGTGGCCTCGCTGCCTTCCCTCCGAGGGGTTTGTAGCCCCCGGTAACACCGGAAAGCGCCGGTTAGTGACGAGGCAGGCTCTTTAGGGTGAGGTATCCAAGCCGAACAGGATCGGTCTCCCCATTCGCCACCAGCTCCATCAGCTTGTGCCCAATGGCAATTCTAAGCTCGGCATCGTTGACATAGTTGACATAATCGCGAAAGGGGTCATCCGCTCTTAGGATGGTCCAAATGGCGGCGAACGCCTGATCCATCACTGCAAGGGTCTTAGGATCGTATATGTCCGTACGGGGGGTTTCGCAGGTCATCATGCTCCCTCCCTGTGTTTGCAGGCGGGAGCGCGAGTTACCTCTCTCAGCCACCGGTGCCTAGTGTGTTACCTACCGGTGATCAATCAGAGTGCGCCTTTGAAAATGGCTGTAATGAGGCCGGTTAGTCCGAGTTTCTAACTATTGTTTCTAAACGCACAAAGGGGTGCGCTTTGGAACAAACGGCCGCCGGTCGCATTGATCCCCTTCAGGGCTCAGGCGCTGGAAACTGCACAACACTGTAAACTTGGTTAGTGAGGCGAAGTCGATGCGGACCCTCGTGTTGAGTACCGCAGCGATTGCGGGTGTTGTCTGGATAGGTATAGCGCCCGCGAACGCAGCACCCCCGTCAATCTCAGGAATAGGCAATACAAAAATTGAGGTAGGCACGGTTAAGAACGTTGGCTACTGGCGGCGCTACTACCGGCGATACGGGTATCCAGTGCCCTATGCGTACTACCCTCCCGCATATGGCTATTATGCGCCCCCCGCCGCGTACACCTACCCCCCTGCGACCAGCTATGCTCCGCCTCCGGCAGAGGATTACGTCGACGCTCCGCCTTCGGAAGGCGACTACAACGACGAGGGCAACTACGGTGATGGTCTGCCCCAGGGAGGCGACTATGCCGGCGCTCCGCCCCCGGAAGGTTACTAATCGAACTACAGCAATTCGCATTAGCGGCCAATGTCTGCTTTTGGCACTTGGCAGACATCGATGCCGGCGCTGAGCATGTCTGCTTTGGGGGGTAAAGCGGACACCCTACATCCCCGATCTAATGTCTGCTAATGACCCAAAGCGGACATTGTTTCTGCGCGGCCACAACGTGAAAGTGGGCGGCCATCTGACCGCCCACTCAAGTGCAAACTCGATACAGTTGTGCTCCAACGCGGGCGTCATTACCCGAGATCGGCCGGTCGCGCTATCAAGTACGACTATTTCGGGACCCCAACGAACAGAGCGCCGGTCACCTTGCCGTCTGCACCGATGAGCGGTGCGTAGTTGCCTTGGTAGCTTTTACCAAAAACGGTCACTGGGCCGGTGTAGGAGTGTCCTTCGGCCAGCGCTTTGTAGGCCGGGCTATTAGGGTCGAGTTTTGTATTCACGGCGGATTGTCCATTGTTCATCAAAGTTGTTTCGGTTCGAACAAAGTCCTTACCGTCATAAGACAAGATACTCGCATCGAGTTTGGATTGCGCCAATGAAGCGCCGCTGCCAAGCACTGTAACGGGCAACAAGAGGCTGAGGATCAGGAACAATCTTCTCATTGCATCCTCCCCTAGGCTAGGCTGTTGGTAGACGAGCACGTTCGTTCCCGCCGTCAATCGCCCGGCTGTTAGCTCGGGCGAAGATTGGGAAACGAAACTTTGATACGTCTCTTGCAGGAGACACACCATAGCCCTGACCTCCATGAAGGCCAGACGCATCAACAAGATTATCACTGAGCTCCTTGTGTCAGCAATGTTTCTCCCGCTTTTCCTCGAGCCGGTGGGCAGTTGTTCGGCCAAATGCTTAGGAGGCGCGCCACCCTCTTAACGGAACCCGTAGGCACTTGAGCAGAGGCAGCGGGCCCTCATGTCCACTATTGGCACATAGGGGACATTGGGACCACGTTGGAGAATGTCTGCTTTCGAGCGCAAAGCAGACATTGGTGATTTAAACTTCGATGTCCGCTGATGACCCAAAGCGGACGTGCTAGCCACACTCACGAGACTCCGCACTGCGGCGATGCAACTGGCGTTGGTCACTACGTCCCAGGCAACGGCATGATCTCGAGGATTTCTATCCATACGCCGGGCATTTGCAGATGAGGGTGGTCTTTGCCGAATATCTTCGTGGCCGCATCATGCGATTCGGCCTGCACAACCGAATAGCCTCCGATCTCATTTCTTGTGTTTGAGACTCCGTTCGAGTCAACGCGCTTGGTTTTTCCTAAGGGCGCTCCGCCCTCGACAATGGACGTCTTATTGGCATTCATCCACTTCATCCAGGCATCCATCCCCTTCTTCCGCTGCTCAGGTGTGGAGTTTTGCCTCATCCTTTCGAACTCAAGCCCAGAAGCCATATACAGCACCATGAATTTTTTCATCGGAACAGCTGTGGGTGGATCGGATACCGTCACGGAAGGATCTTTTGAGGTGTGAGTGTCGTCTTTTTTCTTTTTCTTTTCATCGT
>Ga0157376_10002748_pt1 | contig 12012 bp, 7 predicted proteins | sample M45metaG_FD_121801 | JGI IMG/M metagenome (GOLD analysis project Ga0157376, IMG submission 121801) | Miscanthus rhizosphere microbial communities from Kellogg Biological Station, Michigan, USA - M4-5 metaG | ecosystem: Host-associated > Plants > Roots > Rhizosphere > Soil | place: USA: Michigan... | reverse complement strand
GACACGTTTACGCGCTGGACGCGGCCACTGGGCGAGTGGCGTGGAAGTTCGACGTCGTGCCGCCGGAAGCCCGCGCGACGTGGGGGAAGGGCGCCGCTTCCGCCTATCCGATCTCGGGCGGAGCGTTCTGGACGTCGTTCACGCTCGATGAGAATCGCGGAGTGCTCTATGTCTCGGCCGGCAACCCGGCGCCGGATTTCGATGCCGCGATGCGCGACGGTGAGAATCTCTATGCGAATTCTCTCATTGCGCTCGACGCGGCCTCCGGACGCATGCTCGGCTTCAACCAGATCGTCAAACACGACTTTCACGATTGGGACGTCGACAGCCCGTCACCGGTCGTCACGCTCAGGTCCGGCCGCGCGGTGGTCGCATCAGCCAACAAGGACGGGTTACTCTCCGTGCTGGACCGAAGCCGCCTCGGCGCGTCCGGCGCGACGCCGGTCGAGATGCCGATTCTTTACCAGGTGCCGACGACGACCCGCGAGAACATCGACGTTCCGCTGTCACGCGACCGCCCGACCCGATTCTGTCCTGGCATTCTCGGCGGCGCCGAGTGGAACGGGGCGGCGTACGACGCGACGCGGAACGCGTTCTTCGTCGGAGCGAACGACTGGTGCTCGACGGTGCAGCTGCAGCGCGAGAACTCGCCGGCCCCGCGCGTGGGCGCGGGCTGGTTCGGCGCCGCGGTCAATCGAAATGATTCGGCGCAGTACGCCCGCGGCTGGCTGACGGCGTACGACGCGGAGACCGGCCGGGTGCGATGGAAATTCGCCGCACCGCGTCCCGTGCTCGCGGGCGTCACACAGACGGCCGGCGGGCTGGTATTCACGGCGGACATCGGAGGAAACGCGTACGCATTCGACGCGGACAACGGGCGCGTGCTTTGGAAGCAGGACGTCGGACAGTCGATCGGCGGTGGTGTCGTGAGCTATCTCGCCGGCGGCAAGCAGCGGATCGGCATCGCGGTCGGGATGCGATCCCCGATTTGGCCGGGCGGGTCCGCGGCGAGCAGAATTGTCGTCTTTGGGCTGCGGCAATGAGTCGCGCGCTGATCGGCCTCGGCGGCGCGATGATCCTCGGTCTGGCTCACCCGCCGATGAACCCGCCGGCGACCTTCGCCGCGCACGAGATCGCGACTGGTCTTACCGGCGGCTATCAAGTCGTCGCGGCGGACCTCAACCGCGACGGCAGGCTGGATCTCGTGGCGCTCGCCTCCGGTCTTCCAGAGTTGGTCTGGTACGAGAATCCGTCGTGGACTCGTCATGTGATCGCGAGCGGCATGCGAGGGCTGATCAACGTATCGGCCGCGGATCTGGACGGCGACGGCATTCCGGAGCTCGCCGTGGCGTCCGGCTTTTCCACGCGCCCCGACCAGAGCTCGGGAGATGTCGCGCTCTTCACGCACGCCGCCGATCCCACGCAACCGTGGACGATGCGCGTGATCGACCATGTGCCATCGGCGCACCGGCTGCGTTGGTACGTCGATCGCGCCGGCCAGCGGTGGCTCATCAACTCGCCGCTCGCCTCGTCGACGGCGCGTCCGCCGAACTACGAGGGGGCGACGCCGGTCTACGTCTACCGCGCGCCGGAGTTCAAGCGCGATTCGCTGCCGAGTGACGAGTCAGGCGTCGTGCACGCGGTCGAGCCGGTGCACGCGCCATTCTGTGAGAGTTGTTTGTTGTCGGCAGGGTTTGCCGGGATCCATCGCTACGAACATTCGACCGACGGTTGGAGGCATTCATTGGTGGCCGCCGGCGACAACGCTCCGGCGCCGAAGGGCGGCTCGAGCGATGCGGCCGTCGGCCGGCTCACCGGAAGCGCGTATTTCATCGCGGCGATCGAGCCGTGGCACGGCAACGAAGTCGTGATCTACCGACCTGGTTCGCAAGGCGCGTTTACGCGGCAGGTGATCGACACGGCAGTCGTCGACGGCCACACGCTCATCACGGCCGATCTCGACGGCGACCGCGTCGATGAGGTCATCGTCGGGCAGCGGGGCGGTTCGCGGAGCGTGTGGATCTACAGCGCGAGTCGCGACGGAACCGCGTGGACGCGCACGACGCTCGACGATGGCGGCATGGCGGGCGCCGGGTGTGTCGCCGCGGATCTCAACGGCGACTCGCGGATCGACGTCGCCTGTATTGGGACGGCGACGGCGAACCTCAAGTGGTACGAGAATCTCGGGCGCTCGGCGGCTCGGCGGCTCGGCGGCTAACGCGGTTCCTGGTAGAGCCCGAGTATGTTGCCGCCGGGATCGCGAAAGCGTGCCGTGATCTCGGGCGCGTCACCGCCGATCGGCTGCACGATCTCGCCGCCGTTGGCGACGATCTTCTCGATCGTCGCGGCGACGCTATCGACCATGATGTAGACGATAACGCCGACCTCGCGCGACGGTGGTCGGCCCGTTTTCCAGCTCCCGCTCACTTCTCCGACGCCGTCGTCGAACGCGGTGCTCCCGTCGCCGCGCGTTCGCACGCTCCACCCGAACACGGACTTGTAGAACGCTGCCGAGCGTTCGATGTCCGACGCCGGCATCTCGACGTAACAGATCTTTCCGTTGCCTACGGTGGGCGACACGCTGGGTTCTCCTCGTTACGCGCTGGGAGCAAGGGCAAGCCGCTTGACGAGCTCGTAGAGGAACGCCTGCGCTTGATAGAACGACTGAACTTTGACGCGCTCGTCGCGTCCGTGGAATCTGATGTCCTCGGGGTCGTAAAAGATGCCCTGGACGCCGTAAGTGGGAATGCCGGCCGCGCGGAGATACGCGCCATCGGTCGCGCCCATCACCATCATCGGCAGCGTGGCGACGCCGGGCCAGATCGTCGTCGTGGTGGTCTTGACCGCGGCCATCAGGTCTTCGCGCATCGGCGACGGCGGCGCGCCGTGCGGCGTGCCTTCCATCACGATCGAGACCGCGGTGTCGTTGACGATTCGCTTGAGCGTTGACGTGACGTACTCGGAGGTCTCGTCCGGCTGCACGCGGCAGTTCACGTTCGCGCCGGCGAGCTGCGGGAGGGCGTTCTTGGCGTGTCCACCCTCGAGCTGTGTCGCCACGCACGTCGTGCGAAGCGTGGCATTCCACGCCGTCGTCGCCGCGGCGACGCGTCTCATCGCTGCGGTGTCGCCATTCGAAACCTTCATGAGGTCGCCGCTGATCGGTCCCTTTTCGATGCCCGACATCGCCTTGAAGTACGACCGCGTGATGTCGTTGACCTTGAGGGGAAACGCGAACTTCGACAACCGGTCGAGCGCGCCGGCCAGATGATAGATCGCGTTGTCCGCCACGGGGAGCGAGCTGTGGCCGCCCTTGTTGTGCACCTCGAAGCGATAGTTGATCACGTACTTCTCGCTGAACTGCACGTCGTTCGCGACCGGTTTGCCGGCGACGGACTCGCCCCAGCCGCCTTCATTCAGGGCGTACTCGGCGTCGATGAGACTGCGCTTGTTCTTGAGGAGCCATTCGACGCCGTTGAACGGACCGCCGCCTTCCTCGTCGGCGGTGAGCGCAACGATGAGGTCGCGGTCCGGCTTGAACCCTTCGCGCTTGAAGCGAATGAGGTTGGCGATCCAGATCGCGGCTTGGGCCTTATCGTCGCCTGTGCCGCGGCCGTAGAAGTACCCGTCCTTCTCGACGAAGGTGTACGGGTCCATGCTCCAGTCTTCGCGCTTCGCCTCGACGACGTCCGTGTGAGCGAGCAACAGGAGCGGGCGCTGCTTGCCGGTGCCGCGATAGCGCACGACGAGGTTCGCCTTGTTGGGATTGGCGCCGCCGACGAAGATGTCGGCGTCGGCGAATCCCGCGGCCTTCAGTCGCCGCGCCACGGCTTCGGCGACCGGCGTCGTCGCACCAGTCGTGAAGCCGGATTTGATCTCGACCATCTCCTTGTAGATCGCGCGCGCCAATTGACGCTCGCTTTCCGGCGGCATGCCGCGGTCCTGGGCGTGAGCCGCGGCTGCGGCGAACATGGTGGCACAAAACAACGCGCGCTTCATCACAATGACGCCTCTGTTACTATGATTGTAAATGGGGTCTGACCCCATTTCAGAAACTCTAAATGGGGTCTGACCCCATTTCAGAAACTCTAAATGGGGTCTGACCCTAATTCGCCTTTAAGGTACGATCAGCACTCGACGACGGCTAGTTGTGCGTAACGGCCGCCGTCAGCGGCGTTGCATCGCTCGCTCGATCTCCGCGGCGCTATAGGGGAGGTTCTTCGTGAGAATCTCAGCGGCGGCGCGAGTGACGAGGATCATGTCCTCCATGTAGAACCCTTGTCCGTCGACGGAAAAGATCGGCTCGTAGGCGATCACCATGCCGGCGCGAAGTGTATCGGGCAGCGGTTCGGCCGAATCGAGGCCGACGCCGTGGAGCTGCCAGAACGGAATGCCATCAGACCGGAGAATCGTAGACGCCGCGGTGCGCGCCAGCGGCGACTGCAACGAGTTTTGGCGCCGTGCGACTTCGGCCAGGCTCGCCTTGATCACCTCGGAAACCGGCGTTCCATCGTGAATCACGGAGACGCCCGCTCGGTACGCGGCAACGACCAGATCGATTACCTCGGCCTGGTCGCGAGTAAAGTGACCGGAGACCGGCACCGTGCGACCCACGTCCCCCATGTAGTGGCCGATGGCGCACCCGAGATCGAGTCGAGCGACCTCACCGTCGCGCATCCGACGATCGAGATTATGTACGTCGGTCAGCGAGGTGAAGGGCGTGGGAAATACGGCATTCGGCCCCGACATGACCCAAGGCCAGAATGACGGTCCGTCGCCGAGGCGTGTGCACGCCTCCACGACGGCGGCCTCGACGTCCCGCTGATGCCGGCCTGGCGAGAAACGTGGCAGCGACGCCCGAAATGCTTGCGCGCTCGCCTCAGCGACGCGGCGCAGCGATGCGATCTCGTCAGCGTCCTTTACCGAACGGACGAAGGTCGCGATGTCGCGATCCGTGCGCACTTCGACTGACGGCCAGCGCAATTGGATGGCGCGCCGCCAGGCGACGAACGGATTCTCGAGCGTCGCCAGCGAATCGAGAGGCGTGCCGAGGCTTCCGGCGGGCGCTGCGCCGCCGTCGACGCGAATGACCGCGCGGCGCTTGGACGCGAGACGCGTGTCGACGTAGGAAGCGAACTCCCGCCAATCCGAAACGTGATCGACGTGAAACGAGTCGGCCCTCGCTCGAGCGGCGGGCGGTTGTCTCGGCGCGAAAAAGCGGACTGATTGCGGAAGCTGGGAAGGGAGAAACAGTTCAGCGTGCTTCGCCCCTCCGTCGAGCACCAGGACGCCCCCGAGCGTCGAGCCGGCGCCCGTGAAGTAATAGAAGGTCGCGTCCTGACTGAAGCCGGCAGTTGCGGCGGTGTTCGGTGCGCTGGCCGAGCGAATGACGAGGAGGTCCTCGCCGAGTCGCTCGTAGGCGCGCGCGAGGCGCGTCGCGTAAGGCTCGGCGATAATGACGGTTGGCTGTGCCGCGGCGACGGAGACTCCGAGCGTCGCCGCGCACAGCGCGACGTGAAGCGTCAGCCGCGGTGCTTGAAGCCCTGGACCTCGCGCTCGTGCTTTTCTGCGGCCGCTCGACTGCCGAAGGTGCCGAGATTGCGTCGCTTGCCGGTTTTCGGGTTCTTCTTGCGCGAGTACAGCCGGTACTTGCCGTCCGGAAGCTTCCTGATCATGGCACCCTCCTGTCTCAATCACCGCCGGATCGCGGGCGGCTCGACGGCGGCACGAGTTTGTTGAGCCGCATATATGTCACGATGTTGCCGTAGTGCTCGCCGTTGTGGGCCGCGTTGGCGAGGAGCGCGTAAAGGCGCGGATGCGTCTCGCCGAACACGTCCACTGGCGCCTTGAGCTTGTCGTCCTGCAACGTGTAGGCCTTCTCGCAATACGTGTTCGATTCCTTGAGCGCCGCGACGAGCGCCGCTTTCGTCTTGGCGGCCTTCTCGACGTCGCCCTCGCCGGGGACTTTATCGCCGAGCGCCATGGCGCAGTACATCTTTTGCGAGCCGGCGATGTGCCCGAACAGCTCACCGAAGGTGCGCACGTCCGGTGTGGGCTTGTATGAGTAGAGCGCTTCGGGCAACTCGTCGGCAGCCTGGACGATGTAGCCGATGTTGCTCTTCCAGAGCGCACGCGCTTCGGCTGCCGGCGAGGGATTCTTCTCGGTTTGCGCTGCGGCGGTCGTCGCGATCAGCGCGGTGAGTGCGAAGGTGTGTTTGAGCATGGGTCGAATGGGTTGGGTGGTGTGGGATACTCTCAACTTCGCCCGCCCGCCTGCAATTTCGCCAGCCGTCGCTTCGCGTCAGCAACGGCGGGCTGCAAATCCGGGTCCGCGTTCTTCCAGAGCTCGATGAACTTTGACAGGTGCGAGATGGCGCGTTCACGATCGCCTTTTGCGTCGTAGAGCTCTCCGAGTCGCTTGTGCGAGCCGGCGAGAATGACCGGATCGGAGTCGAGTCGGTCGAAGTATGGCTCAGAAACCGCCGCCTCGAGCTCGGCGATCGCGGAGTCCGGCTGATTCAGGAGATCGAACGCCCGCCCGAGATTGAAATGAACGGTGACCGCGTCCTCGGATGAGGGGCGTCCGTCGGCATCCACGGCGGCTCGTTTGAATTCGGCTAACGCATCGGCATATCGCTTTTCAACGAGGGCGATTTCTCCGAGCACTTCATGAACGCGCCACTGGCGACTCCGGTACAACGCCGTGTCCTTGATCTGGGCGAACTGAGCGAGAATGGCCCGGGCGCGGTCTGGACGCCCGGCGACGGCATAGGTCCGCGCCAGATAGGGGTAGGGCCGATCGCGCTCGGGGATGCTGGCGAGCGGATGGACAGCAAGCGCGTTGTCCAATCGGGCAGCCGCCCGGGCCGGCTGATTGCGGAGCCACGCGTCGTACTCGACGAAGGTGATTGAATCGCCGATCGGCGGGCCGGCGTTGCCGATCTCGTTGTTCTCGACAGCGAGCTGGCGGTATCGGCGTTCCGCCTCGGCGAGTCGCCCGTGCGTCGCAGCGAGTTGGGCGCCGAAGTAGGATGCCGCCGCCTTCGTGTTCATGATCTTTGACGCGCCGTGAATGCTGTCGGCGAGGTGCTCAGCGCGGCCCTCGCTTCCGTCGACGTGCGCGCGGATGATCAGGTGATATGCATACGCGCTGTTGCTTTGCAACCGGCGTTCTTCGATTGCCATGAAAGAATCCGTCGCGGCCTTCTTCCCCTCCGCGATCAGCACGTTCAGAACGTTGGGAATTGGAATCGTGTTGTCGGGATTCGCACGAATGGCCATGCGATAGAGCGATTCCGCCTTGGCGAAGTCGTGCATCGTGCCATAGGCGACGGCGAGGTTGTTTGCGGCGTACGACGTGTCGCCACGATCCAACAGAGCCTGATACGCCGCGATCGCACGCTGTCGATCGTGGCCCGGTCCACGCTGAAAGTAGTAGCCCTCCGCCAGGTACCGCTCGTTCTCAGGAAGACGACTGCGCAGCTGATATGCCTTGGTCACCGACGAATCCGCTGCCGAGGCGGGGTAGAAGGCATTGTTCATGGCGGTGCCCAGTTTCCGCCACGCCATCGCGAAGCCGGTGTCGATGGTGACCGCGCGCCGGAAAAGTGGAATCGCTTTCTGGAAATCGTGCTCGATATCGAACGCGCGCGCGCCTTCCGAATAGGCCTTCAGCGCCTCGTAGGAAGACGTCGATACCTGTTCGAGCGGCGGACTCGCTTGGACGCTCTTGAGGGATTCCCCGATCTTGCCGCGCAGCTTGCGCGTCAACTCGTCGACGCCGGCGACCAAGGTGCTCGGTCCGTCGACGGTCGTCTGGAACGACGCGAGCACCGTTCCTGAATCGGCCGCGACGAGTCTGAGCGCGATGACGAATCCGTTGCCGATTCCCGTGACGTCACCCGTCACGATCGCCTTGACGCCCTCGCGCAACGCCAGTTGTCGTGCGAGCGCGAGATCGATTTTCGATGTCGGCGGCAGCTGCATGCGTCGCAACGACGCGCCGATGCTCGCCGGATTGAACAGCTTGACCGAGCGCGACTCGCCGAGGTTCGCGCGAACGCCTTCCGCGACGACGCTCGCGACGCTGGAATCGGCGCGGCTCACACCGAAGTCCGAGACGAGCACGAGATCGCGTTGGCTGAGCTTTCCGGAGGCCAACAAAGACCCGACCGGACCAATGCCAAAGGCGCGCAACACCATGAACGCGATGATCAGCGCGACAAAACCGCCGAGCGCATAGAGGCCGCCGCGCGTCGTTCGCCTCCATGAGACATGCGGGCTGGCTTTCAAAGCGATCGTCGCCATCGTGCCTTGCGGCGCCGTTCCTCCGCCTGGCGTGAGCGCGGGCGTCGCGACGAGTGCGCGACGAGCGACCGACTGCACGTAGCCCGTGAACAGGATCACCGGGAGGCCGAGCGCCATGACGATCAGCGAACCCGGCAGCACCCAACTCGGTAAGCCGATCGTGACCGTCGCCGCTTTCGCGATCGCCGCGACGCTGATGACGGCAACGACGTACAGTCCGAGCGCTCGACGGAAAGCCTGCGGCCCGTGAAGCAGCACCGGCGGCAGCGCCGGCATGCCGCTACCGCTCGTCACGCTATTGAGCGCAGTGATGACGTCGGCCACGGTCTGCGGTCGGTCGGCCGGATCCTTTGCCAAGCAGCGCATCACCAAGTCGGTGAGCGTCTGCGGAATGTCCGGACGCGCTTCGGCGAGAGAGGGCGGTGCTTCGCCCATGTGCGCGCCGAGAATGCGTGACGGCGTCCGCCCGTGAAAGGGCGGCTTGCTCGTCAACAGCTCGAACGCCATGCAGCCGAATGCGTAAATGTCGGCGCGGTGGTCGATGTCCGGATCACCGGCGGCCTGCTCCGGCGCCATGTACGCCGGCGTTCCGATCGATGTGCCGAGCGCGGTCAGCGTCGCGCCGGCGCCGCCGGTGCGCGAATCGCTGAGCGCCTTCGCGATGCCGAAGTCGGTAACGACGGCTGTCCCGCCTGAAAGCAGCACGTTGTCCGGCTTGATGTCGCGATGCACGATCCCATGCTCGTGCGCGTATTGCAATGCGCGCCCGACGTCGCCGAGGATGCGCAGGGTGTCGGACATCGACAACGGCGGCTGCTTGGAGAGCCGCGCGCGCAACGACTCGCCTTCGACGAACGGCATCGTGTAGTACGGCAGTCCGTCCGTGTCGCCAGTCGCGAGCACCGGAACGATGTTGGCCTGCTGCAGTGACGCTGCTGTGCGGATCTCTCGCTCGAAGCGCTCGGCGCTGATGCCGGCGGCGAGCTCGGGGGAAAGGACTTTGACGACGACTTTTCGGCCGAGGCGGACCTCATCGGCGACGAAGACGCGAGACATGCCGCCGCCGCCGAGCTCGCGCTCGAGGGTGTAGGCTCCGCTCAGCGTCGCTTGGAGTTGTGCCTGGAGGTCGCTCACGCGGCGGAATGTACGGTGCGGAGCGAGTGGCGGCGAGAGCGAACCGCTTTTGTGGCTTGGGTTTTCCTCGCGCGGTAACGCTGAACGCACGAGAAACAGCCGCGCCTTTGCCCGAGCTCAGCGGGGCCGGGCCACGCGACCGATCCAATTCACCATCACCGTCGGGTAGACGTCCGGGTTCTCGCTCTGCACCATTACGAATTGCTTGCCGTTTGGCATCACGTCGTAGTTCACGCTGGAGCTATTCCGCACGAACACATCGCGGAACAAGGTGTCGCGATGCGTGACGCGAAACGGCTGGAGCGTGATCTTCGCGGCGATGAGATAGAGACCACTCCGGTAGAAAACCTCGTCGCCGGCGGGCGACCAGACCGGCTCCGTGCCGCCACCACTGGAGATTTGCACCCGCGACCCCGCTTCGTTCACCGGCTGCGCGTAGATCTCGTCGACTCCGGTCGCCGAGCTTTCATACGCCACGTACCGACCGTCGCGTGAAAGCCGCGCCAGGCCTGCCTTGGCCTCGGCGGGTACGATGAGACGGGACTGGTCCGGCGCGCTGAGTGGCGCAGCGTGCAGCGAAGACCCGGTTCGCCAAACGATGGTTTGCGCGGCGACGGCCATATCGTTCGGGTCGGACGAGGTTGGAATGAGCACTCGTCCGGGAACTCGCCCGTCCACGCCCTGCTCATGAACCTCCCACGGTGAGGACACGCTGGCGGCGTGGACGAAGGCGACATCGCGTCCACCGTTGAGCCAGCCGCCCGGCCGAAAACTGTGATGATCTGTCGTCACCGCGGCGAACGTTCGGGATTGCAGGTCGTAGGTCCACAGGTCGAACCCGAGCGAATTGCCCGTCTCGAACACGATCGCCGAGCCATCAGGCGAAACGCGCGGATAGTAGAAGCGTCGCACCTCCGATGTGATCGGCGTCGTGCGTCCCGCGCGATCGACCAGTACCAACCGGCGACGCGCTTCGCTTCCTCCGACGTACACGAGCGTCCCGTTGGCGGAAACGTCGAAGTCGCCGCCACCAGTCAGGCTTTGCACGACTTGCGGCACGACCTGCGTGACGCTTCCGCCGATGCGCAAAGTCGAAAGGGAAAACGGGGCGGAGTATAGTGCGCCATCCTCCTTGACGAACAAGAGCTGGCCGAGCGAGTATCGCGCGCTACTACCGGCGAGACCCAGCTCGGAGATGCTGGCGTCTCGCAGCGAGACCACGGCAAGCTGTCGCGCGAGGTTGCCCGGTTCGCCCTTCCAGATGGTCACAACGGCGTGCGCTCCGTCCGGAAGTGTATTCGGGAACGCGACGCCAAAGATCTTGCGAGTGGTGTCAGGTCGTACGAGCAGACGCGGCGACGGCTTGTGAACGTTGGTGATCCAGAGCTCCGGCCTGTTTTTCGAATCAACCCAGAGCTCCGAGCCAAGCGTGTAGATGAGCGATTCGTTATCGGCCCAATCGTACGATACGCCGTCATCGATCACTCGTGAGGCGGAACCGCCGACCACGGGCATTACGCTGATGCCGGCGCCCCGGTGGAAAGCGAGCATCGAACCGTCCGGCGAGTATCGCGGTGCCGAGCCACGCTCGATTCCGCGTACCGGGCGCGGTGAGAGCTCATCGAGCGAACGACTCCAGATTCCCCGGGTGACGTCTCCACCGGATGCCGGACCAGCGACGTATGCGATCGAACGACCATCGCGGCTGATCGCGACAACGCCCCCGGCGCTCGCGCCGCCCGTCGATACGGCCGCGCTATCCGGCAATGTGATCGTGAACGAGTAGGATCCTTCGTCCGCGCTGACGCGCGGACGCCGCAGAGCGGTTGCGCCCGCGGCGCCGAGAAGGAGGCCCGCCGCGGCGAACGGTATCGCCGTTCGGATGGTGCGACGTCGAGCAACGAGTGAGCTCGAGGTGTCGGCGTGAGACGAGAGTGTGGCGAGAGTAGCCGGATCGCCGGCAAGCGCCGCCGCGAACTCGTGCGCGGTGGACCAGCGGTCTGCCGGAAGCTTGGCGAGGGCCCGCGCGATCGCCGCGTCGACGTGCTGCGGCACCGTGTCGCGCATCGTACGCACGGAGTGCGGCCGCTCGGTCAACACCTTCGCGATGACCGTTTGGGAGTTCGCACCGGTGTGCGGCGGCTCCCCGATCAGCATTTCGTACAGCACGGCTCCCAGCGCGTAGACGTCGGCGCGGCGATCGATCGCGCGTTCGCCCGTCGCTTGCTCGGGCGACATGTAGTGCGGTGTTCCGAGCGAGAGACCGGTTTGAGTAAGCCGGCCGGCGCCCGCATTGCTGACGGCGAGCGCAATGCCGAAGTCGGCGACGACTGGCTCGCCGTCGTGAAGCAGAATGTTTTCCGGCTTGAGGTCGCGATGAATGACGTCGTGCCGATGCGCGTGATCCAATGCCGATGCGACCACTCGCGCGATATGGAGCGCCTCGTCGATCGGCAACTGCTGCTCGCGTTGCAACTTGTCGCGGAGCGACTCACCGTCGACGAACGGCATCACGTAGTACAACATCCCGTCGACCTCGCCGCTGTCGAACAGCGGCAGAAGGTTCGGATGCTG
>Ga0157376_10002744_pt1 | contig 12016 bp, 9 predicted proteins | sample M45metaG_FD_121801 | JGI IMG/M metagenome (GOLD analysis project Ga0157376, IMG submission 121801) | Miscanthus rhizosphere microbial communities from Kellogg Biological Station, Michigan, USA - M4-5 metaG | ecosystem: Host-associated > Plants > Roots > Rhizosphere > Soil | place: USA: Michigan... | reverse complement strand
TCCAAGCCGCTCGCCGCCGCCTCGACGATCGCGAGCGGGTCGTGCGCGAACGCGGTCTCGAGCGCGTCGGCGAGCTCGCCCGCGTCCGTCACCCGCACGATCCCGACGGAGGAGCCGAGCCGCGCCGGCTTCACGAACACGGGCAGCCCGAGCGCGCCCAGCTCGCGCAGCACCGCATCCGGATCCGCCGACCAGCGCGCATGCCGCACGGCGCGGTAGTCGACCTGCGGCAGCCCGGCGCGCGCGAGCAGCTCCTTCGCGACGACCTTGTCCAGGCAGGCGGCCGAGGCGAGCACGCCCGAGCCGACGTACGGCACGTCGAGGCACTCGAGCAGCCCCTGCACGGTGCCGTCCTCGCCGAACGGGCCGTGCAGGACGGGAAAGACGGCGTCGGCGCCGAGCAGGCCGCCGCCCGGCGTCAACTCGAGCGGCGCCCCGTCGCGCGCCCAGGCGCCGTCGCGCGAGATCTCGACTGCGACGACGTCGTGGCCGGCACGCTCCAAGCCGCCGCGCACGGACGCGGCCGACGCGAGCGACACGTCGTGCTCGGACGAGCGGCCGCCGCCGAGCACCACGACGCGGCGCGAGGTCGCCGCCGCGCTCATCCGCCCGCCCCGCCCGGGGTCGTGGGGGTGGTCGGCGTCGTCGACGACGTCAGCCGGCCGACGAAGATCCGCACCGGACCGCCCTTCTTCGCCTGCGTGCCGGACGCGGGCGTCTGGTCGAGCACGATCCCGTCCTCGTTCGGATCCGTCACGTCGCGGTAGGAGACGCGCGGCTCGAGGCCCGCAGCCGTCAGCGTGTCGCTCGCCTCCTGCGCGCCCTGGTTCAACAGGTCGGGGACGATGACGGTCTCGATCGCTCTCGCGACGACGATCGCCACCGTCGAGCCGGGATCGGCCCTCGTGCCGGCGGCCGGGTCCTGCCGCAGCACGGTGCCGGGATCGGCGCTGTCGGACCCCTCCTCGGTGACGGTGAACTGGAAGCCGCGATTGCCAAGCGTCTGCTGTGCCTCCCGCTGGGTGAGCCCGACGACGTCGGGCACCGCGACCTGCTTCGGACCCGAGGAGACGAACAGCGTCACGTTCGAGCCGCGGTCGATCGTCGTCCCGGCGGCCGGCGAGGTCTTGATCACGCGACCGATCGGGACGCTGTCGTCCGCCTGGCGCACGACACGATCCACGACCAGTCCGGCATCCGTCAGGACCGCCGACGCCTTCGCCTCGCCGAGACCGTCGACGGACGGCACCGCCACCTGCCCCGGTCCGCTCGAGACGGTGAGCGTGACGGTCGAGCCGTCCTTCGCGTCGTCGCCGCCGGCGGGGTCCTGCGCGAGCACCTCGTCGACCGGACTGCCGCTCGCGACGCGGTCGACGCTCGTCTTCAGGCCCGCCGCGCGCAGCTCCGCCGTCGCCGAGCCGAGCTCCTGTCCGACGACGCGCGGGACCGTCACGCTGCCGGGGCGCGTGAGCAGCACGATGCCGAGCACGACCGCCGCGAGCGCGAGCGCGGCGAGCACCCACGCCCACCACGGCGGGCGGCGGCGCTGCTCCCGCTCCGCAGCCGAATCGGCGTAGTAGGGCGGCGTCTCCGCGGCTCCCGCCCCCGCCGCGGCGCCGAGCGCCGCCGCCGCGAGCGCCTCGTCGCTCGGTGCGTAGGGATCGGGCGGGATCGCGGCCGGCGCAAAGATCGCCGTGCGCTGCCCCGGCGCCTCTTCGAGCACGACCGCGTCGCGCGCGTCCTCGAGCGCATGGATGAACGCGTCCGCGTCGGCGGGACGCTGCGCCGGGTCCTTCTCGAGCGCCCACAGCACGATCGCCTCCAGCGCCGGCGGCACCGAGGGGTCGATCACGCTCGGCGCGGGCGGCGCCTCGGAGACGTGCTTGAGCGCGATCGACACGGCCGACTCGGCGTCGAACGGCACGTGTCCGGTCAGCAGCTCGAACAGGATCACGCCGACCGAGTAGAGGTCCGACGACTCGCTGACGGCGTGGCCCTGCGCCTGCTCGGGCGAGAGGTACTGCGCGGTGCCCATGATCGAGCCGGTCTCGGTCATGTCGGAGGCGCCCGCGCGCGCGATCCCGAAGTCGGTGACCTTCACGCGGTCCTCGTCGTCGAGCAGCACGTTGTGCGGCTTGAGGTCGCGGTGGACGATCCCCTTGCGGTGCGCGAAGCGGGCCGCCTTGAGGATCTGGACGGTGATGTCGATCGCGCGGACGGGGTCGAGCGGCGCCTCCTGGCGGATCACGTCCTTGAGCGAGCGGCCCGGCAGGTACTCCATCGCGATGTAGTAGGTGCCGTCCCACTCGCCGCGGTCGTAGACGCCGACGACGTTCGGATGCTGCAGCCCGGCGGCGGCGGAGGCCTCGCGGCGGAAGCGCTCGACGAACTCGGCGTCCTCGGCGTAGCGGCGGTGCAGCAGCTTGAGCGCGACCTTGCGGCCGAGCTGCTGGTCCTCGGCGCAGTAGACGTCCGCCATCCCGCCGGCGCCCAGCTTCGTGAGCACCTTGTAGCGGCCGTCGATCAGCGCGTCGTGGGGGATCTCGGGCATCAGTTCAACAGGCTTTCGAGCACGGCGCGCGCGATCGGGGCGGCAACGGTACCGCCGAAGCCGCCCTGCGAGCGCTCCACCGTGACCGCGATCGCGATGCGCGGGTCGTCGGCGGGCGCGAACGCGACGAACGACGGCTGCGTGAGGTTGGCGCCGACCTCGCCGATCTCGGCCGTGCCGGTCTTGCCGGCGACCTGGATCCCCGGCAGCTGCACGGCCGTGCCGGTGCCGGACTCGACGACGGTGCGCATCATCTGGTTGACCGCGGTCGCCGTCTCCGGCGAGATCGGCGTGCTCGCGACGTGCGGCTCGACGCGGTCGACGGTGCGCCCGTCCGGGTCGACGATGCGGTCGGCCAGGTGCGGCGCCATCAGCCTTCCCCCGTTGGCGATCGCGGCCACGACCATCGCCATCTGCATCGGCGTGACCGCGAGCTTGTCCTGCCCGATCGCCATGCGCCCGACGTCGACGCGGTCGCTCGTGACCGGCAGCAGCCGTCCGTTCAGGCGCTCGCCGCTGGCGAGCATCTCGTCGGCCGGGTAGTCGAGCGGCGGCCGGGCGTAGAAGCCGAATCTGCGCATGTAGTCGGCCATCGTCTGCTTGCCGAGCGCCTCGCCGATCTGGCCGAAGACGGTGTTGACCGAGTAGGTCATCGCGGTCGTGAGCGAGATGTCGCCGTAGCTCTCGTCCAGGTCGTTGTGCATCGGCACGCCCGAGATGGTCTTCGGCGAGTCGCCGTTGATCACGGAGTCCGGCGTGTACTTCCCGCTGTCGATCGCCGCCGCCGCCGTGATCACCTTGAAGGTCGAGCCGGGCGCGTAGGACGACTGCGTCGAGCGGTCGAGCAGCGGCGCGCCGGAGCCGGTGCTGTTCAGCCGCCTGAAGACGCCGGGCTCACCGAGGTCGTTGGGGTCGTAGCCGGGCGAGCTCGCCATCACCTTCACCGCGCCGGTGCGCGGGTCGAGCGCCACGACCGCGCCGGGGCTGCCGGTCGCGGCGAGCTGCTCGGTCGCGATCCGCTGCGCCTCCGGGTCGAGCGTCGTCAGCACCGCATCGCCCTGCTGACGCTTGCCCTGCAGCTGGTCGGCGAGCGAGCCGAGCTCGTCGCCCTGGCCGGACAGCTCGTCGTTGCGATAGCGCTCGATCCCGGCGAGCTGGTTGAGCGCGACGATCGCGTAGCCGACCGGGTGCCCGAACAGCGAGCCGGTCGGGTAGCTGCGGCGGAACGTCCCGCCCGGTCCGCGCACGCTGCGCGCGAGCAGCGACCCGTCGGCCGCCTTGATCGCGCCGCGCTTGACGTGCAGCTGCGCGAGCAGCGGCCGCTTGTTGAGCGCGTTGTCGCGCAGCGCCTTGGCGTCGAACACCGCCCATCTCGACGTCCACACAACGAGGATCGCGAACAGCAGCACGATCGTCGCGAACAGGCGCATGATCGGAGCGCTCATCGAGCGACCCCCGCGGGCTCTCGCCGCGCGCGGTCGCTCACCAACAGCAGCAGCGCGAGCAGCACGAAGTTCGCCAGCAGCGACGAGCCGCCGTAGGAGATGAACGGCAGCGTGACGCCGGTGAGCGGGATCACGTTCGCGACGCCGCCGACGATCACGAACACCTGCAGCGCGAAGACCGCGCTCAGGCCGACGGCCAGCAGCGTCGAGAACGAGTCGCGCGCGAGCAGCGCGACCTTGAAGCCGCGCTGCACGAACAGCAGGTAGGTCGTCAGCACCGCGACCGCGCCGACCAGCCCCAGCTCGTTGACGATCACCGCGTAGATCAGGTCGGTCTGCGGCGCGGGCAGGATCGGGCCGCCGCCCGGCAGGAACAGGAACGCCTCGCCGAAGCCGCGCCCGAGCAGCCCGCCGTCGGCCTGCGCGAACAGCGAGTTGGCGATCTGGTAGCCGACGTTCGGGTAGCGATGCGCGTTCAGCGGGTCGAGCCATACGTCGACGCGGTCGCTGACGTGCGGGACGTGCGTGCCGAGGTACCACGCGCCGAGCCCGAACAGCGCGAGCCCGACGACGACGAACGAGACGCGGCTCGTCGCCACGTACAGCAGCGCGAGGAACGCGCCGAAGAACATCAGCGAGCTGCCGAGGTCGCGGATCACGACCAGCAGCAGCATCGCGATCCCCCAGATCACGAGCAGCGGCCCGAAGTGCTTGAGCGGCGGCAGCGTGATCCCCGCGACCCGCCGCGCGCCGGCGACGAGCAGCTGCCGCGTGTCGCGCAGGTAGGAGGCGAGGAAGACGACGATCCCGATCTTCGCGAACTCGGTCGGCTGGAAGACGAACACGCCGGGGATCCGCACGCCGAGGTATGCGCCGTTGACCTGCGAGCCGATGCCGGGCAGCCGCGGCAGGCACAGCAGCGCGAGCGAGCCGGCGGCGATCAGATAGCGGTATTGCTCGAGCTTTCGGTAGTCGCGCAGCAGCACGATCGTCGCGACGAACAGCCCCAGCCCGGCCACGAACCACTGCGCCTGCTGGCGCGCGAGCGTGTCGTCGATGCGGTAGATCACGACGAGCCCGAAGCTCGCGAGCACCGCCGTGAGCGGGAACAGGTACGGGTCGGCGTACGGCAGCGCGATCCGCAGGAACACGTGCGCGGCGAGGCACAGCCCGAGGAAGATCGCCCCGTACGTGAGCGACAGGTCCGACAGCTGGTCGGAGCCCCGCTGGATGAAGACGGCCGCGAAGCCGGCGGTCACGAGCAGCGAGGCCGGGATCAGCCCGAGCAGCTCGCGGTTGCGGGCGCTCATCTGTCGAGCTGTCCGAGCTCGAGGGCTCTGACCAGGTCGCCAGCGTCGTCGCGCGAGCGCAGGCGATGGTCGAGCAGCCGGTCGCGCTGGCCGGCGGTCAGGTCGCCGGCCGGCACGCCGGAGACGTACCACGACTCGTACAGGCGGATCCCGGCCGGCAGCTCCCACGGCACGCCGCGGTAGACGGTCACCATCCCACCGCCATTCGTCCCGACGAAGAAGACCGCACGCGACGCAAGCCAGCCCGCGACGCCAAGCGCGCCGACCACGATCACCACCGCCGCAGTCGCGGCAAGCACCTTCACCCGCCGCGGCAACGGCGCAGCAGCACGCTCAGCGGACCCACGAGGCGCCACGACCCGAGGAGGAGCAACCGCAGCGGCCGACGGCGCCACAGACCTCGGGTCCCCGACCTCCTCCAGCCGAAACAGCACCACCGTGATGTTGTCCCGCCCACCTGCCGAGTTCGCCGCGTCCACCAACGCACGCCCCGCATCGCGCAGCGAGGACGCGGGGCCCAGGATCGCCGCGACCTCGTCCTCCCCGATCATCCCGGTCAATCCGTCGCTGCACAGCAGCAGCACGTCGCCGGCGCGCGCGCGGTGCGTGTGGAGGTCGACGTCGATGTCCGGTTCCGGCCCCAGCGCACGCGTGATGATCGAGCGCTGCGGATGCTCGGCCGCCTCCTCCTCCGTCAGCTCGCCGCGACGCACCAGCTCCTCCACCAGCGTGTGGTCGCGCGTCAGCCGCGACAGCTCGCCGTCGCGCAGCAGGTAGGCGCGGCTGTCGCCGACGTGGGCGAGCGTCAGCTCGTCGCCGTCGAGGTAGGCGGCCGTGAGCGTCGTGCCCATCCCGTTGAGCGCGCGGTCCTCCTGCGAGACCTCGTGGATGCGACGGTTCGCGTCGTGCACGCGCGCTTCGAGCCGCTGCTCGGGCGTGCCGTCCGCCGGCAGCCCGGCGGAGAACGTCTCGGCCGCGAGCCGCGAGGCGACCTCGCCGGCCTGCGCCCCGCCCATCCCGTCGGCGACGACGAACAGCGGGGCGCGCACGAAGTAGCTGTCCTCGTTCGCGCGCCGCTGACGGCCCGTGTCGGACTTCTCGAAGTGCTCGGCGACGCGCAGCATGCTCAGTCCGCCAGGTAGGAGAACACGCTGTCGCCGATGCGGATGCGGTCGCCGTGGTGCAGCGGCCGCGGGCCATCGAGCGGCTCGTCGTTGAGGTACGTGCCGTTCGTCGAGCCGAGGTCCTCGAGCACGAGCACGGAACCCTGCTGCCCAATGCGCGCGTGGCGGGTGGAGGCGAACGGGTCCTCGAGGCGGATCTCGACGTCGCCGCGCCCGAGCGTCGCCCCGTGCTCGAGCGAGTAGGCGATCCCGTCGGGATGGCCGGCGGCGTGCTCGATCACCAGCCGCGGCTCGCCGTCGAGCCCGGCGCCCAGCACGACGGCCTCCTCGGCGCGGTGCAGCCCGGTCGCGTCCGGGTCGGCGGCCCCGGCCGCCGGCGGCGCGAGCGCGTGGGCGGGGGCGACCCCGGCCGCGTCGCCCGAGCGCCGCAGGTCCCGCCATGCGCTGCGCACGACCCACAGCAGGAACAGGTAGAGCACCGCCAGGAAGGCGAGCTTCAGCGCCACGGAGGCCGGCTCGAGCGTCGTCATCGCGGGCAGCGGGGGTGGGCGGCGGGAATCATCACTCCAGTTCGAACGTCAGCACGGTCGTGCCGAGCTCGATGCGATCGCCCGGCTTGAGCGCGTGCGCCTGCTCGATTCGCGTGCCGTTGACCGCGACGCCGTTCGTCGAGCCGAGATCCGCGACGATCCAGCCGCCGCCGCGCGGGCGCACCTCCGCGTGGGTGCGCGAGACGTTCGCGTCGTCCAGCACGACGTCGCAGGCGCGGCTGCGCCCGATCGTCGCGCCGCTCGCGCCGACGACGAGGCGCTTGCCGTCGGTCACGAGCAGGGCCCGCGCGTTGCGCACCCGCGCGCGCTGCTCCAGCGGCTCCTGCAGCCGCTCGGCCGCGCTGTAGACCATCGTGTGGCCGACGTCGCCCTGCGCGACCGGTCCCCCGCCGGACGCGCTCGGGCGGGCGGGATCGTCTCCGCTCGGCTCGACCAGGCGCGCCTGGATGCCGAACTCGCCGAGGCGCAGGCGATCGTCGGTGCGGAACTCGATCGCCGGCTTGCTCATCAGCGCGAAGCGCTCGCGCCGCGCGTGCTCGAGCAGGTAGCCGGCCAGCTCGTCGCGCAGCTCGCGCTCGAAGCCCGCGAAGCGCTCGCGGTCCTCGGGCGAGAGGTAGACGGCGTACTCGTTCGGGACGTACACGCGCGAGACCGAGTGCGCCTGGTGCTCCTCCATCTCGCGCGCGAGCTTGCGCGCGATCTCCACCGGGCGCACCTCCGAGCGGAACGCACGACTGAAGGTCCCCTCGACGAGGCCCGCGATCTTGCTCTCGAGGCTGCGGAGGACGGTCATGGGCTGGGCGGGGAGTCCGGCTCCGGCTCATGCTACGGGAGCCCCGGCGCGTCCGGCTGACGCCGCGGCCCGCACGCGCCGCGCACGGCGCGCGCCGCGACCGCCAGCAGCACCGCCGCCGCCGCGCCCAGCGCCGCGCCGCGCGGGTCCGGCTGCGGCACGACGCCCGGACCGAGCGCGTGGCCGATCGTGCTCGCGCCGGCGGCCAGCCCGGCGGCCCACAGCGTCGCCGCCACGAGGTCGAGCGCCGCCGTGCGACCGCGCACGATCCACGGCAGGACCGCGGCGCCGACGGCCCACAGCCCAGCGCACGCGAGCGCGCCCGAGTCGAGCAGCGGCCGCAGCACGTGGACGACCGTGTCGGAGGCCGAGCCCTCCCACGCGCCGCCGCTCCAGGTGCCGCGCGCGGGGCCGTACCAGAGCGTCTCGCGCGCGACCGGCTCGGCGAGCGCGACCATCCAGAAGCCGAGCGCCCCGAGCGCGGCGCGGCGCCACAGCGTGAGCGCCTGCCCCGCGAGCGCCGGGTAGGCGCCCGCCAGCAGCGCGACGCCCATCAGCGGCGCGACGAGCGGGAGCGACCATGCGCGCCCGCGCAGCGGCAGCAGCAGCGGCGGCGCGGCGAGCGCGCAGGCGAGCAGTAGCGCGAGCCCGGCGCCGCCACCCGTGACGGCGTCGCCCGCGACCCAGCCGAGCAGCACGGCGGCGGTCGCGATCCACCCGAGCCGCGGCAGCAGCCCGACGACGGCGGCCGCCAGGGCACCGGCCAGCAGCGGCTTGACGGGCGGCGGACCGTCGCCGAGCGTCGCGAGCGCGAGCGCGACGAGCCCGCCGGCGGCGAGCCCCGGGAGCACGTGACCGGCGAGCAGCGGCGCCGGCGCCCGGCGGCCGCCGGGTCGGCGCTCGCCGTCGAGCGCGCCATCGGCCGGCGGCGCCGCCGGATCCCACGCGAGCGCGCGAGCGCGCCGGTCCTCGACCGTCCAGGCGTCGCCGGCGCCGAGCTCGGCCGCGACCGCGGCCAGCTCGCGCTCGCGGCTGCGTCGCCGGCGCGGGCGCAGCGCGGCGACCCGCGTGACGGCCGTCGCCGCCCGCTCGATCGCGGGCGCCTCGATCGTGCCCGGCTCGTCGCCAAGCTCCGCTCGCGCGGCTCTGAGGGCGCGGCCGAGGTGCGCGAGCGTGCCGCGCTCGCCGGGGCGCGGCAGCAGCGCGCGATCGATCGCGTCGCACAGCGACGGAGGCAGGTCGCGCCGCTGGCGGCACAGCGGCGGAAGCGTCGCGCCGAGCTTGCGCGCGGTGGCGACCGCGCTCCCCGCGCGCACCGGGTTCACGCCGCTGAGCGCCTCGTAGAGCACGAGCGCGGTGGCGTACAGGTCGGCGGGGGCGCCCGCCTCGCGCCCCTCGGCCTGCTCGGGCGCCATGTAGGCGAGCGTGCCGACGACGTCGCCCGTGCGCGTGAGCACGTCGGCGCCGTCAGCCGCGCCCACCACGCGCGCGACGCCGAAGTCGGTCAGCTTCGCGGCCGCGAGCCCGTGCCCGCCCACCCCTCCCGCCTGCGCGTCCGGGACGAGCACGTTCGAGGGCTTCACGTCGCGGTGCACGACGCCCTGCGCGTGCGCGTGCGCGAGTCCCGCGCACAGCGCGATCCCGATCTCGGCCACGTCGCGGTCGCTCAGCGCGCCCTCGTGCAGCAGCTGCGCGAGCGTGGCGCCGCGCACGAGCTCGGAGACGAGGTAGGTGGCGCCGTCCTCGCTGCCGGCTTCGTAGAGCGTGACGATCGCCGGATGCGACAGCCGCGCGGCGGCTCTCGCCTCGCGCGTGGCGCGGCCGTCGGCGGGATCCGACCCGGTGATCGCCTTGACGGCGACGTCGCGTTCCAGGCGCTCGTCCCACGCGCGCCAGACGACCCCGAACGCGCCCGCGCCGAGCTGCTCGACGAGCCGGTAGCGCTCCAGCACCAGCGCCGGCGCACGGGTGGCCCCGTCCGCGCCGAGGCGGCGCGTCGGCGCGTCGTCGGGGGCACCGCCACCGGAGGCGGGGGTCGGGAACCGATCCGTCGGAGCGTCGGTGCGGCTCACCCTGCTCTGTTCCACGTCACGGAAGGGCTCCCTGCCCTCGCGGCGAATGCTTGTCCAGCCGCCGGCCCGGTCATACTGCGGCTTTCACGTTTGCGCAAGGAGCACGATGCTGTCGTTCTTCGACGAGTCCGACGAGACCCGCAGGACGCCTCGCCCGCGCCGTGCCCCCGCTGCTCGCGGCGGCGGACAGCGACCCCCGATGGACAACCAGACGCTGCTCGTGCGGCGCCTCGTGGCTGCGGGCGCGGTGGTGCTCGCCGTCGTGCTGCTCGTCGTGCTCGTGAAGGGCTGCGTCGACAATCGCCGCGAGGCGGCGCTGAAGGACTACAACCGCAGCGTGCGCACGCTCGTGGAGCACTCCAGAAGCGCCGTCTCGAAGCCGTTCTTCGACGCGCTCGGCACCGCCGGGGGCCAGGACCAGCAGCAGGTGCAGGAGACGATCAACCAGCTGCGCGTCGTCGCCGACGAGGATCTCTCGCAGGCGCAGCGGCTCGACCCGCCGGACGCGATGAAGAGCGCGCAGACGGACCTCGAGCTGCTGCTGTCGTTGCGCCGCGACGGCGTCGCGCACGTCGCCGACCTGATCCAGACGGCGCTCGGCGGCACCGCCGGCGCGGGTGCCGCCGTCGACCGCATCGCCGCCGAGATGCAGGCGTTCAACGCCTCCGACGTGATCTACTCGCAGCGCGTGGCGCCGCTGATCCTCAAGGCGCTGAAGGACGACGGGATCGCCGCCAGCTACGACGGCACCGCCGGCGAGCAGGTGCTGCCCTACGCGGACTTCCTGCCGGACGGGAACATCAGCTGGATGAGCCCCGACTACGTCGCGGGCCAGCTCGGCGCCACGACCTCGAGCGGCAGAAGCGGGACCACGCCAGCGCCGGGGCTGCACGGCCATCAGATCGACTCCGTCAGCGTCGGCGGCGTGGACCTGACGACCGACGGCTCGAACCGCATCCCCGCCAGCCCGCCGCCCACGTTCACGGTCAACTTCACGAACGGCGGGGAGAACGACGAGACGAACGTGCGGGTCACCGTCGAGGTGACCGGCAGCGGGTCGCCCATCAGAGCGCAGACGATCGTGCCGAACACGACCGCCGGCGAGTCGGCGACCGCGACCGTGCAGCTCAGACAGTCTCCGTCGACGAGCGGGCCCTCGACGATCAGAGTGACGATCGAGCAGGTTCCCGGCGAGGAGACGCTCGACAACAACACGGCGTCGTACACCGCCCTCTTCGAAGGGTGAGCCGTCGCGCGCGGCCGCGACGCCGCCGAACGCCGCGACGCCGGCCGTATCCTCTCCAGCCGTGGACGAGCTGACGAGCACCAGCGGAATCGTCGCACTCGCCGCCTGCGGGCTCGCGCTGACGGCGCTGATCGCCGCTGCGTGGCTGGCCGTCGCGCTGCGTCGGCTGCGCCGCGACCAGCGCGTCGTATTGGGCGAGAGCGGCGCCGATGACCTCGTCGCGCACGCCGCCGGGCTCGAGCGCGAGTTCCGCGTGTTGCACGAGTACGTCGAGGAGGCGGCCGCGCGCCTGCACGCGCGCATGAGCGCCGCCGAGGAGCGGCTCGACGGGGCCGTCGCCTACCGCGCGCTCGTCCGCTACGACGCCTACGGCGAGATGTCCGGCCACCAGTCGGCGTCGATCGCGCTGCTCGACGCGCGCCGCAGCGGGGTCGTCCTGTCCTCGATCCTCCACCGCGAGCAGGCGCGGCTGTACGCGAAGCGGGTCGAAGGCGGGGTCGGCGAGCTCGAGCTCTCGCCGGAGGAGCAGGAGGCGGTGCGGCTCGCGCTGGAGGGCGCGCCGCCTCCGGCGCGCGAGGGCCGCGGGCGCCGCTCCGCGCCCGAGGAACCCGCGTGATGCGCGTCGCCTACCTCGGTCCGGAGGGGACGAACTCGCACGAGGCGCTGCTGGCGGCCGGCGACGGCGCGGACGAGGCGCCGCAACCGGTCTCGCTGGCGACGATCTACGACTGCGTGACGGCCGTGCAGTCAGGCGAGGTCGAGCGCGCGTTCGTGCCGATCGAGAACGCGCTGGAGGGCTCCGTCAACGCCACGCTCGACGCGCTCGCTGTCGAGACCGAGGACGTCGCGATCGTCGGCGAGCACGTTCACCCGATCCACACCTGCCTGATCGCGCGCCGGCGCCTGGACCTCGGCGCGATCGAG
>Ga0157376_10002743_pt1 | contig 12017 bp, 10 predicted proteins | sample M45metaG_FD_121801 | JGI IMG/M metagenome (GOLD analysis project Ga0157376, IMG submission 121801) | Miscanthus rhizosphere microbial communities from Kellogg Biological Station, Michigan, USA - M4-5 metaG | ecosystem: Host-associated > Plants > Roots > Rhizosphere > Soil | place: USA: Michigan... | reverse complement strand
CAATCATTCAAAAAAACCGATACCGGAAAAGACCTGGCAGATGAGATGGCCGATGTGCTATGGGTGCTTATTTGCCTGGCCAACCAAACGGGCGTTAACCTAACCGAAGCCTTGCAAAACAATTTTGAAAAGAAAAATATCAGGGATGCTGAAAGACACCGGGGGAATGAGAAATTGCAATGAAATGGCTGATTTTTGGATGCAGAGATTTTGAGATTTCTTATCCGCGGCCTGCCTCAATCACCGAATCCCAAAATCAGCAATCGCCTCCGGCTGCAATCAATAAATTGCCAATCCCGAAATCAGCCATCTCGCCTGCGACAATCGCTAAATCACGCAATCCCAAAATCAGCAATCTCACTATATTTGCAGCCACTATGGCAAACGATACCAACAGGTTCCAGGCAATTATTTCTCATTGTAAAGAATATGGCTTTATATTTCCCAGCAGCGAAATCTATGATGGGTTAAATGCGGTATACGACTATGGTCAGTACGGCAGCGAACTAAAGAAAAATATCAAAGATTACTGGTGGAAAAGCATGACCCAGTTGCAGGAAAACATCGTAGGCATCGATGCAGCCATCTTTATGCATCCTACCACCTGGAAGGCAAGCGGACACGTTGATAATTTCAGCGATCCCATGATTGATAATAAGGACAGTAAAAAACGCTACCGGGTAGACCACCTGATAGAGGGTTTTGCTGAGGAACTAAGAGCCAAAGGAGAAAAAGAGAGCAGCCATGCAGACGCTGTACTTGCTGAAATGGATGCCTTGCTTGCCAAAGATGATTTTGCAGGTCTGAAAAAGTTGATAGAAGACAACAAAATGAAATGCGGTGTAAGCGGAACTGCCAACTGGACCGAGATCAGGCAGTTTAACCTGATGTTTTCTACCGAGTTTGGCGCTACCGCTTCTTCTGAAGATGCCGACAGCAAGGTGTACCTGCGGCCGGAAACCGCCCAGGGTATTTTTGTAAATTTCCTGAACGTGCAAAAGACCGGCCGGATGAAGATACCCTTCGGAATTGCACAGATAGGCAAGGCCTTTCGCAATGAAATTGTGGCCCGGCAGTTTATATTCCGCATGCGGGAGTTTGAACAAATGGAAATGCAGTTTTTTGTAAGACCCGGCACAGAGGGCGAATGGTATAAATTCTGGAAAGAAGAACGCCTTAAATGGCACCTCAGCCTGGGCACAGCGCCGGAAAAATACCGTTACCACGATCACATAAAGCTGGCACACTATGCCAAAGAAGCCTGCGATATTGAATATGATTTTCCAATAGGTTTCAAGGAAGTGGAAGGCATACACTCCCGTTCAGATTTCGACCTGAGCCAGCACCAGCAATATAGCAGGAAAAAGATGCAGTACTTTGACAATGATTTAGACAGCAATGGCAAACCCTTTGGTAATTATATACCGTATGTAATTGAAACGTCTATCGGGCTGGACAGGATGTTTTTGCTGGTAATGAGCAATGCCTATACCGAAGAAGATTTAAGCACGCCCGAAAAACCAGACAGCAGGGTGGTATTAAAATTTCCGCCAAAGCTGGCACCGGTTAAACTGGCCATATTGCCTTTGTTGAAAAAAGACGGGTTGCCTGAAATAGCAAGGAGCATAATGAACGAGTGCAAACCCTCTTTCAGGTGTTTCTATGAGGAGAAAGACGCCATTGGAAGACGTTATCGCCGTATGGATGCTATTGGTACGCCATTCTGTGTTACTGTAGATCATCAGACAAAAGAAGACAACACGGTGACAATACGTTACCGGGATAGCATGGCCCAGGAGAGGGTAGCCATTAGTAGTATCAGGCAATTGATCGAAAGTTGCATATAAGTGCTAACAATTATATGGGTACTAGTACTCGGCCGTAATCGAAAAATTACCTTTCATTATATCAAATCAAATCTTACTTTTGGGTATACCTTATTAAAACCCTATTGCGTGAATAACCAAATGTCAAACCCTTATGCTTGCCTTTTTAGAAATATCCATTAATATAGTTCTGCTAACTGTTATTGTTCTTGCTTCAGCATCGTTGGGATTGCTTTTCAGCAATGCGAAAATGAAAAAACAAAAAAGGGCCATCTTAAAATTAGAGGCGGAAATGCTGCAGAACCACGCAGAAATTCTGCAGCTGCATAAGGAGCTGTCAGATAAAGAAGGGCTTCAGTCAAAAACACCCATTTTTTCTATTGCAGATAATGCGTCTGAATCCTTAAAGGAACAAGTATCTGGTGGCGCGAGGCTAACTAAAAAAGTATCCGGAGGCAGTAAGTCAACATCATAGTAGTCTTCCTGAGTTACAAATAATCGTTTACTATTAAATGCAGCAATTATTATTGCCTGTGTATACTATAAACCGTTTTGTTTCGTAATAATATAAATCCGATAAACCCTATTGAAATGATCCTTACCCACCCGTATTTATTTAACACCATTGTCATACTTTTTATAGCATTTACATCCGGCTGGATGGTATATGTAATGGTGAGCAGACGTGCCAGCAATTTAAAAGACAAAATGGAGGCACTGGAAATAGAGAAAGAAATATTGCGTCTTCATGCAAAGGAACTGGAAGAGCAGTTTCTGGAACCCTCAAACAATACACCAGTAATATCGCTTTCGGCTTCAGTTAAACAGGGCAAAACCCAGGATGGCAGTATTTAGTTGATTCATTCTTTAGTGAATGCAAAAGATAAATGCCTGGGGCAGGAGCGCACAATGAAAATTTTGCTAACTCATCCCCATCATCTTTTGTAATCTTTTTGTAAGAAGGAATAATACAAGCGAGGCAATACCTGCCATAAATACAAAAAGCATAAAGAACTCGTACAGGTTGTGCATCTGGTAACCAAGAAATGAAGTTGTTTTGCCATTATTGGGATACAGAGAGCTAAGTACACCCGCCACTTTATTGCCAAATGCGTTTGCTGTAAACCAGATGGCCATCAGCAAAGACGAAAATTTTAATGGTGACAGTTTATTTACCAGCGACATGCCAATTGGAGACAAACACAATTCGCCCATGGTATGCAGGGCATACATTCCGGTTAGCCATATCATACTTACTTTAATACCCGGCTGCACATTATTAACACCTTTTGCAATCCACAAATAACCCAGCGCCAGCAGGAATAGACCCAGGGCCATTTTGGTGGGCGAAGAAGGCTGTTTCTTACCCATCTTTAACCATAGCCAGGCAAAAAACGGCGCAAAGCTTACTACGAACATTGAATTAAGCGATTGAAACCAGCTCGCCGGCACTTCTTCTTTACGCACAGCCGATTGTCCGGTTGCAAACAAGTAAATGTTTGCGGCAATAATAGCACCACCAAACAATAGCAGCAGACCATACACACTTATGCGCAATTCCCTATCAAAAGCAGACGACAGGTTTTTTGCTGCTTTTTTATACAACGAATAAATGAAATAAAGCAACGCCGCGGAGGTGAGGGCTACCGCCCAGGTTGGTATGCTGAGGCCAAGGTGTCGGTTTGTTTGGGCATCTGCAAAAATGGTAAGCGAAGCACCCGCCTGTTCAAAAGCCGCCCAGAAAAAAATCACAAAAAAGCAGACCACAAAAATGACCACCACTTTACTTTTTTCAATGGCATTCAGTCCCTTGTCCGAAAAAATAATGGCCGGTATAATAACAATACAGGCCACCAGCAGGTAAAACAAATAGTTATATCTTGTATCCAGGTATAATAAGCCAATACAGGCAGATGCCAGCACCGCCAGTCCAATAATAGTGAGTACAGGCGAAAGCATTGACTTAGGGCTGTTTTTTGGTACAAGACCCAGCACATTGCCATTGGGATCGGTTACATATTTATGCTGGTAAAGTTTTTGAACCAGTACACTTATCAGCATTCCAACACCCGCTATCAGGAAGGCCCAGCGAAAATCTGCCGGATTGCCGGTATCGCCAAAAAGCCCGCATACAAACGGTCCCAGGGCGCCACCTGTATTGATTCCCATATAGAAAATGGTATAGGCAGCATCCTTGCGCAGATCCTGTTCGGGGTAAAGCTGACCTACAAGTGAAGATATATTGGGTTTGAAAAAACCATTGCCTGCAATCATCAGTCCCAGGCCGGAAAAATACAACAGGCCCGCTATGTCTGGCGAAGATTTGTATAAAGTACCGCAGGCAAATAAAATAAATTCTCCAATGGCCATAACCAATCCGCCGGCAATAATAGAACGGCGGTTGCCCCAGTAACGGTCTGCTATAAAACCACCCAGCAGGGGTGTCAGATAAACCAGGCTGAGATAGCTGCCATAAAGGTTGGATGCAAAAGCCTGGTCGAACAGCAGGGCTTTTGTCATAAACAACATCAGCATGGCGCGCAGGCCATAGAAATTAAACCGTTCCCACATTTCAGTAGCAAACAAAATATATAAACCTTTCGGATGTCCTTTCTGCGCTACGGCTTGTTCTGACATAATTTAGTTTTTGTTGTGGGGTGGCTGGTTTATATACCAATGTACAGAGAATTAGTGAATGCAGTACATTACAAACAATAAATTTGGGCTTAGTTTACGATATTTGCCATTCGTATATTTCTATTAACACAGTAGCAAATCATTTTTTAAATTTCGGGCTGAAAAAATCCATTCATGAAAATTCTATTGTTAGGCTCAGGCGGACGTGAGCATGCACTGGCCTGGAAGCTGACCCAAAGTCCTAAATGCAGCAAACTTTTTATTGCGCCTGGAAATGGCGGTACTTCTCAATGCGGCCAAAATGTGCCCATTGGCATTACCGATTTTGATGCTATTGGCCGGTTTTGTTTACAGGAGCAGGTTGAAATGGTTATCGTAGGACCGGAAGAGCCATTGGTAAAAGGGATTGTCGACTATTTTAAAGCTGATGAAAAGCTACAACAGGTAATGATTATTGGTCCTTCATTGCATGCGGCGCAACTGGAGGGCAGCAAAGCATTTGCAAAGTCTTTCATGCAAAAATACGGCGTGCCAACAGCCAGCTACCGCGAGTTTGATCTAAGCAATTACGAAGAAGGTGTACGTTATATTCACCAGCACAGTCTGCCTGTTGTGTTAAAAGCAGATGGACTGGCCGCAGGTAAAGGCGTGCTTATTTGCCAAAATCATATTGAAGCCGGTGCAGAATTTGAACTAATGATTCAAAGAAACAAGTTTGGCGAAGCCGGCAGAAAAGTGGTAGTGGAAGAGTTCCTGGAAGGAATTGAAATGAGTATGTTCGTGCTCACAGACGGTATAAATTATGTGATACTTCCGGAGGCAAAAGATTACAAACGTGTTGGCGAAGGCGATAAAGGATTAAACACAGGCGGTATGGGCGCTGTTAGCCCGGTGCCTTTTGCGGATGACGTGTTTATGCATAAGATTGAAGACAATATCGTTCGGCCAACTATTGAAGGGTTACAGAAAGAAGGCATGGATTACAAGGGCTTTGTTTTTATAGGGATTATAAAAGTTGGCAACGACCCTTTTGTAATAGAATATAACTGCCGTCTGGGCGATCCTGAAACAGAAGTGGTCATCCCAAGATTGAAAAATGACCTGGTAGACTTATTTACCAGCACTGCACAGCAAAAACTACATGAAGTAAAAATAGATTGTGACGATCGTTATGCCTGCACGGTAATGACAGTAAGCGGTGGATACCCCGGTGAATTTGAAAAAGGTTTTGAAATAGAAGGACTTGAAAATGAAACTGGTCCTGACAGCGTAATCTTTCACGCCGGCACGCTGAGTGCTTATGGAGCCGTGCTGACAAACGGCGGAAGGGTTTTTTGTGTTACTTCTTTTGGCGACTCGGTAATGGAGGCGGTTGACAAATCCATGGATGTACTGCAGCAGGTGCATTTTGAAAATATGTACTTCCGTAAAGATATTGGATATGAATTTGCCTAGAACGGTTCTTAGTTTATAGTTCTTTAGCCCGCAATGAACTATGAACTCAGAACTATTCAAACTTTCGCTTATGCCAAATGATATTCATTACAGCGATTACCTGCAGACAGACAAAATACTCAACGCACAGTTTCCTGAAAGCGATAAGCTGAACCTGTCCGCGCATGACGAAATGCTCTTCATCATCATTCACCAAACCTATGAACTGTGGTTTAAGCAATTGCTCTTCGAGGTGAATTCTGTGAATGAAATTATGCTAAAACCAGCCCTGAATGATAATTCGCCCGAGTTGCAAACGGTGGTACACCGGCTGGCAAGATGCGTTACTATCCTGAAACTGCTGGTGCAGCAGATAGATATTATGGAAACCATGACACCTATGGATTTCCTGGATTTCCGTGATATGCTGCGGCCTGCGTCGGGCTTCCAGAGCGTACAATTTAAGATGCTGGAGGCAAGGCTGGGACTTCAGTTTGAAGACAGGCACGGACAAAATTATTATGTTTCGCAATTGCGCAACAGTGAAACAGAAGAAGTAAAAAAGGCCGAACAAGAGATTTCGCTGCTAAAACTGGTAAACAACTGGCTGGAACGAATGCCTTTTTTTGATGAAGCCGCCAACTGGAAAAATTTTTCTCCTGATTTGTCGTATACCGCAGACACACAACCGCAGATTCATATTTACTGGAAGGCATACAGGGAGCGTTACAAAAACAGTCTTGCTACCAGAGAGATGGGCAACCTGGAACTATTTGATACGACTTTTTTTAAAGACGATAATACGAAACAGTTGTCAGCGAAAACATGCCGCGCTGCATTGTTTATTATGCTGTACCGCGGCTACCCGGTACTGCAATTGCCGTTTCAGTTGCTGAATAATTTACTTGAAATTGATGAGCAGCTAAGTACCTGGCGGTACCGGCATATGAGCATGGTGCACCGGATGATTGGAATGCGCATAGGCACGGGCGGTAGTACAGGCAAAGATTACCTGGCCGCAGCATTAAACAGGCATTATATTTTTAAGGGGCTCGCCGCGCTTACAAGTTTTCTTATTGAAAGAAGAAAGTTGCCGCAGTTGCCAGTAGAAATAGAACAAAGACTGGGATTTGTGCATTAGTGAGGGCAAATCGGGTGAGTTATATCAATTTTGGGGTGCGGTGGAAAGCGGTTTTTTCCGGCAAAACAGCGCCCGAAAAGGCCCGGCAAAAGCCGCCCGCAGGACTGGATAGTAAAAATAGAACTTGTCATTTCCACAATATTGATCTTTTAAGGCACGTTTAGCAAAGCGGCGGATTTGAAAAAAAACCTTGATTGGCAAGCACTTGGCTTTGTTTATTCGAATTATTTCCTTCAATTTTGCCACCATTATATCCTGTTCAAAATCTGAGACTGAAAACACATGGGACTTTTTAATTTTTTTACACAAGAAATAGCCATTGACCTGGGTACTGCTAACACCCTAATCATATATAACGACGAAGTTGTAGTAAACGAGCCTTCTATAGTGGCCCTTAACCGGAATAACCCCAAAGACGTACTGGCCGTGGGTAAAAAGGCATTGATGATGCACGAGAAGACGCACGAAAGTATCCGGACGGTGCGCCCGTTAAAGGATGGCGTAATTGCCGATTTTAACGCCGCTGAGCTTATGATACGCGAGATGATCAAGATGATTCATCCCAAAAAGCCTTTATTTCCACCCAGTTGGCGGATGATGATTTGTATACCATCTTCTATTACCGAAGTGGAAAAACGTGCCGTAAGAGACAGCGCTGAGCAGGCAGGCGCTAAAGAAGTTTATTTATTGCATGAGCCGATGGCTGCTGCGCTGGGTATCGGCATTGATGTGGAAGAACCCGTAGGTAACATGATTATTGATATTGGAGGTGGTACCACAGGTATTACCGTAATAGCGCTGGCAGGTATTGTGTGTGACCAGTCAATACGTATTGCCGGTGATGAATTTACTGCAGATATCATGGAGGCACTGCGCCGGTATCATAGCTTATTGATAGGAGAGCGTACAGCGGAGCAGATAAAGATCAATATCGGCGCTGCCATGAAAGACCTGGAAAACCCACCAGAAGACATTCCTGTAAATGGCCGTGACCTGGTAACTGGTATACCAAAACAAATTATGGTAAGTTTCCAGGAAATAGCCGAAGCGCTGGATAAAAGCATTTTTAAGATTGAAGAAGCCATATTGAAGGCTTTGGAGACTACCCCACCTGAACTGGCGGGCGATATATACCGCCGCGGCCTGTATCTCACGGGAGGTGGCGCCCTTTTACGCGGATTGGATAAGCGACTGAGCCAGAAAATTAAACTGCCCGTGCACATTGCAGACGATCCATTAAAAAGTGTCGTTCGTGGCACAGGCCTTGCTTTGAAACACTATGACAGGTATCCTTTTGTAATGAGATAAAAAATTAAGCACAAAGCCGGACACTGTTCCTGGCTTTGTGTTTTAACTTCAAACTTTCACTTGTGCGAAATATATTTCTCTTCATCAGAAAGTTTTCCAATTTTCTGTTCTTCCTGGTGTTGCAGATTTTCTCTCTTTACTTTCTTTTTAAGTACAATAAATTTCATGAGGCGGCTTTTATGGACGTAGCCGGCGAGTTTACCGGCCGCTTTAGCCAGCGATACAATAATATACAGTATTATTTTCAGCTAAAGAGTACCAATGATTCACTGGTTAAACAAAATACGCACCTGCTGAACCTGTTGCGCCAGGATTATGAAAGAGCCGATACCGCTACAAAATTTTTCACCGATTCGCTGCGCGTGGATTCACTGATTACCATTCAGCGGTTTAGATACTATGATGCCAAAATTGTTGGCAGTTTTACCAGTACACAGAATAATTACCTCACCATACACCGGGGCAGCAACCAGGGTCTGCCAAAAAACAAAGAATGGGGTGTTATCAGTCCAACTGGAATAGCGGGCAGGGTGGTTTCGGTAGGCGACAATTTTTCTGTAGTAATGAGCGTATTAAACCGCCAGTTTAAAGTGAATTCAATGCTCAAAAAAGGCGGTGAAACCGGCCCCGTATCATGGGATGGCGATAATCCGCTTTACCTGCGGCTTATGAATATTCCCAAAAGCGCTAAAGTAGCCGTGGGCGATTCTGTACTGACGAGTAATGTATCTGATATTTACCCACCCGGTATTATGGTTGGTACTGTGGCAGAGATCATAGACGATAAAAGCAGCAATTTTTATATTCTGAAACTAAAAACCGCTACCAATTTTTCCAATCTTCAGTTTGTATATGTACTGGAAGATTTGCAAAGAGAAGAGCGCCAGAAACTGGAAGATCCTATTAAGAAAGGCAAATGAGTACACTTGTAAAAAATACCATCCGCTTTGCTTTGTTCATACTTGTGCAGGTATTTGTACTGCACCAGGTACCCACCCTGCATAAACTCATTACCCCATACCTGTATTTTCTATTTGTAATATGGCTGCCTTTTAGCATGAGCCGCAGCCTGCTTATGTTTACGGCATTTATCTTTGGTTTGACGCTCGACTATTTTCTCAAAACACCCGGTCTGCATGCAGCCGCCTGTGTACTGGTAGCATATGTACGACCCTTTTTGGTAAACCTGCTTATCCGCCAGGAGGGAGATGAACAAAACTATGCTTCCCCTTCAATGGTTAGCATGGGATGGGCTCCCTATTTTATGATGGTCTTTATTTTAACGCTGTTGCATCATAGTTACCTGGTGTTTCTTGAATGGATGCAGTTTGGCAGCTTCTTGTTTTTTATTGGAAAAGTACTGGCTACTACCGGCGTTAGTATGCTTTTAATACTCATCACAGAACTGTTATTCTTCCGGAAAGAAAAATTCCGCACCAACACGGTGTGATCGTGAGTCGTCAGTCGTGAGTGGGCGACGAAAGTCTTTTGAGTAAATATCATTCGCAATTACAGCTTTTACCATAGAATTTTTTGTAAGGCATATCACGATTCACGTCTCACGACTGACGTTCCCGATTAAAAGAAAAATAAATCTTTACGAAGGCACAATAAAATATATCATTTCATCATTCGTATTTTGCACTCCGTAATCCCGCGTTCACATTATGTCTGTTTTCAATCAGTCCCGCAGCAATATTATCAGGCTTATTTTCCTGGGTGTATTCCTCATTATTCTCGGCCAGCTTATCAACCTGCAACTTTTTTCAGATAAATACAAGGCAGCGGCTATGAACAATGCCCTGTTTGCAAAAGTGGTATATCCGGACAGAGGCATTATTTATGACAGAAAGGGAAAGGCAATTTTAAATAATACAATTATGTACGACCTGGTAGTAACACCCAACCAGGTTAAAAATATTGATACCCTCGCTCTTTGTAATCTATTGGGCATTGATACTTCCGAATTTAAACAGCGAATGGTAGATGCAATATTTAAGAATACCAAATTCCGCCCTTCTGTTTTTGAAGATCTGCTGCCACCGGATTTGTATGCAAAACTGGATGAAAATATCTGGAAATTTCCGGGTTTTGACCTGGTGGAAAGACCGGTGCGGCAATACCCTTTCAATGCGGCTGCACACGTGATGGGGTATGTGGGCGAGGCGGATTCATCTGTAATTAAGCGATCCAACGGGTTTTATCGTTTGGGTGACTATGTAGGCAGAAGCGGACTGGAACAGTATTATGAAAGGGTATTGATGGGACAGCGTGGTGTTAAGTATATTATTAAAGACAACAAGAACCGCTTGCAGGGCAGCTACGAAAAAGGAAAGTATGATACTGCGGCTGTGGCCGGTCGCGGGCTACGCACTTATATGGATATTGAACTGCAACAACTGGCTGAAAAATTAATGACCAATAAAGTTGGCGCTGTAGTGGCCATTGAACCTAAGACAGGTGGTATTATAACAATGGTCTCGGGTCCCAATTTCGATCCCAATCTATTGACCGGCCCGGAAAAACAAGATAATTTTAATAAACTTTTTCGCGATGTCAGAAGCCCCTTGCTAAACCTCGCTATTAAAGGACAATATCCACCCGGTTCTACCTATAAACCGCTGGGAGCATTAATAGCATTGGATGAAGGCGTGATTAATCCAAATTATGGTATTGGTTGCGCAGGCGCTTATAACGGTTGTAACCGGCCGGTTAAATGCACAGAAAAATTTGCCGGTCATGCCCGTAATTTAAGAATGGGCATCTCCTGGTCGTGCAATTCCTTTTTTAGCAGTGTATTCAGGCTAACGGTAGACAATGCTAAATACCGCAATCCGCGTAAAGGACTGGAAGCCTGGAGTAAATACATGAATGCATTTGGATACGGGCATAGACTGGGCGTTGATTTGCCCAGTGAAGATGGCGGCAACATACCAGATACAATTGATTATGATAAAGAATACCGTGGCCAGTGGAACTCATGTACCATGGTGACGCTTGGCATTGGACAGGATAAAATGACGGCCACTCCGGTACAAATTGCGAATGCCATTTCTATTGTTGCCAATAAAGGCTATTATTATGTGCCGCATTTTGTAGAAAAAATTGACGGAGAAACAAAAGATGATACGGCTGTGCTAAACCGGTACCGGTACAAACATGAAGTGCTGACTCATATACCCGATAGTTCATACGAAGCGGTGATAGACGGTATGGAAGGTGTGATGACGGTGGGAACCGGCAGGCTGCTGCCAAAAATACCAGGTATTAATGTTTGTGGCAAAACAGGTACGGCCGAAAATTTTCATAAGGGCGTAAAACAAAAAGATCACTCGGTATTTGTTCTTTTTGCGCCACGTGAAGATCCAAAAATTGTAATTGCAGTCATTGTTCAGAATGGTGGATTTGGTGCGGCCGCTGCTGGTCCTATTGCCAACCTGCTGCTGGAAAAATACCTTACAGACAGTTTACGGGCAGACAGCCGGAAAGAAGTAGAACGGGTTACAGCTATTAACCTGATACCAAAATATTTTGCCACCGAACAATACACGGCCGATTCCATCCGCGCGTTTAATTATTTTAAAATGACCAATGATACCAGTGTAATAAGAAAGTTTTTGCGCAGGGCAAGACCCGATACAACAACACCTGCAAAACCCAAATATAAAGGT
>Ga0157376_10002742_pt1 | contig 12018 bp, 6 predicted proteins | sample M45metaG_FD_121801 | JGI IMG/M metagenome (GOLD analysis project Ga0157376, IMG submission 121801) | Miscanthus rhizosphere microbial communities from Kellogg Biological Station, Michigan, USA - M4-5 metaG | ecosystem: Host-associated > Plants > Roots > Rhizosphere > Soil | place: USA: Michigan... | reverse complement strand
TCCAACTTGTCACCCTTCTTCGCGAGACCGATGTTGAAGCCGGTCGCAGAGGTGGAGCCCTTCACGGTGAAGCTGTGAGGATTGTGGAGCACTCCCTGGACGGACTTGGGATCGTCGGGATCGGAGTCGTGGTTTTCCACATGGAAGTTCTTGGTGTTGACCACCACGCCTGAATACGGTAGGAACTCGCAAAATTCGGCGATGACTTCCGTCCCTTTGTAGCCGTCCATGAATGCCTTGTCTTCGACATCCACGACCGCCACGACAGCGTTCTTCAACCCGCCATCCTTGCCGACTTCAATCGTGGGGAAGAACCGCTTGTCCCCATCCATGAGCTCCTTGTGAGGATTCTTCGGGCAGAACTTCGGGTTGGGGAACTTCGCGAAGGAAAACTCTTTCTTCTCAGCCTTCCCCGCGTAGGTAACTTTGCCGGCGATCGTCCCGCCTGCAAAGGAGGTGACAGGAGCCGCGACGAACGCGACGGCTGCCACGCCAAATACGATGGATAACGCACTCTTCATGTTACTGCCTCCTTGTGATTAAACGAAAAACCCAACATTATATGGTTATTAGCTCGCTGTCCCCCGTCTTCATTCCGGTTACGAGAGGAACAAGAAACCGCTCCCTCTCTGGGTACTCGATTGACGACTTGGCTGGCGAGGCTGGTTCTAGACGGAGTAGATATACTGAATGTTACCGTGGGATGTCAACAGGTTGTAACCTCGCCCCGGCGGCCCCTTTCACCGGCGGAAGCACATGGAGCAATGCGCCGGCGGCAGTGGCCCGGACGGCTTCGTTTTGATCGTGCAGAGCGGCTTTCAGGTCGGTCACGATCGCCTGATCGCCGATATGGCCGAGGGAACGAAGGGCGACGGTTTTTGGACCAGGAAGCGGATCTTCGGCGAGCGCCGACAATAGGGAGATGGCCCCCTGGCGATTCGCCTTGGTAGCCTTCCCCATGGCAAACGCAGCCGACGATCGTGAAGCCGGGTCATTGTGCTGGGCGAGCGCCAACAGCGTCGGCCCGACCGTCTCGAACGGCTGGCCCAGCTGGAGCAGGCCTGCGGCTACCGCGGCTCGCACACTGAATGCGGCGTCATTGAGTTTACGCGTCAATGCCGGCACGGCATAATTGGTGCCAAGGTCGGCGAGCGCCGCGGCTGCGGATTCACGGACAGGCGGCACGGGGTCCCCGAGCAGCTTCTCGATGTCTTCCCTGGCCTCATACCCATGCAGATGGCCGAGCCCTCTGGCAGCGGCCGCACGAACCGAAGGCTGATTGTAGGTCAACAGACCCTTCATCAACGGCGTGGCCCGCTGATCGTTCAGGTCCGCCATGGTACGAAGGGCCTCCGCACGATCTTCCGGATTGGGCGCCTCGGCCGCCTTGTGCAATTCCTCCCAGGCTTCCGCACGCCCGAGCCTGATCAATGCCCCAAAGGCGGCAATGCGGACGGTCGCCAATTCGTCCTTCGCAGCCCGTTCGATCAGCGGGAGCACCGACCGGTCACCGCTCTTGCCGAGCGCCTTGACCGCACGGGCTTTCACAATCCCAGCCTGATCGTCCAGCGCGAGTTGTAGCTTCTTTGATCTGCGTCCTCTCTCGGACCGCCCTAGCCCCTCCACGGCCAAGACCCTCACAGGTCCGGAGCCGTCACTCAATCCATCTTCGAAATACGGCACCGCCTCGTCGGAGTCGATTTCCTTCAGCGCCGTATAGGCGGCCCCACGCATCTGCTCGCGCATATCCTTCACGAGCGACAGAATGAACCCAAGAGCCATCTCGCGCAACAGCGGGACATCGTCTTGATGTAGTCCCGCCTCGAGCTTGTCATATTCCGCAAGCGCCTCTCGAGGCGTTCCAAGCTTTATGAGCGTCCGCACTTTCAAGCGGCGGACCTCCGGCGATGCCTGGGCGTCCTGACTCAACTTGGAGAGACCATCTATGACCTGCTGATATTTCTTCTCGTCGTACAACGCCTTGAGGTCCGGCGGCACGGAAGCCGAACCAGCTCCAAGCGCGAAGGACGTCAGAACGACGAGCGCAGCCCATCTCATGTGGCTCATTCCGCTATCCACGCTGCCCTCGAACCGTTGCAAGCTGCCGTTTTTGGTACCCCGGCGGTTCGTTGAAATACTCGGTGGGCTGCGGGGACCATCTGATCCGTTCATAGACGAATGACCAGTCACGGTCGCGGCTGACGAGCTTGAGCACCGTGCCTGTTTCTACATCGACCCATTCGAACCACTGTTCCATTCGTCCATGACGGTCTGTTTGGACTTCGTATAACTGTGCCGGCCGGCCTACGGCCGTTGCTTCGCCGACGAGTGTCCGGCCACGTTCTCCTGGAAGGGTCGGCTGCATCGGAAGCACATCGTCCGGGTCGAGCGGCGTAACCAGCAATTGCTTCTGTTGTGCCAGCAGGTACCAAGCTTCTTCACGATCCAGTCGGATGATCTCGATTGCCGCGTAGCCATAGTCCGTGCGGATCGCGTATTTGTACTCGAGCCTGACACGGTCACCCTTCGCAAACACTTGCGCCTGATGCTTCTTTCCGTTCACCTGCTTGATGAGGGTTCCCGAAAACTCGCGCGGAGAGGCAATCTGTTTTTCGGCAACTGCAGGAACAGGGGGTATCCAAAGCGTAGTGGCAAAGGTCGAGGCAAGTAGGAAAGAGGCCAGGGACTTGGCAGAAGCAATCGGTTCGCGGCTTTTCAACATCCACTAATGCTGATGTTCGACGAACGGATCAATCTCAATAGTTCGACCAAGCGATTCCGGGCCGAAACGGGGATTGTCCACCACCTTATACGCGGACCGGTCACCTTTCGGCGCCGGCAATGAGAGTTGCTCGGTCACTTTGCCGTCGGCCTTTACGGTCACCATTTTCGTCATACCTGGACCTGTCTGCGGATGCCAGACAATGAGTTGATAGGTTCCAGGAGGCACCTGCTCCAGAGAGAATTTTCCGTTCTCGTCCGTCAGGGCATAGTAGGGATTGTTCACCGCCATGGCCCAGCTTTCCATGTACGCATGAAACCCGCACTGCATATAAAAGGTACGCCGGCCCTTGTTCAGATAGATCGGTCCCACGAGCGACTTGCCCGGCGCATGATTGTGAATTGCATGGAGGTCGCCGCGGTTGTGCTGATGGTTCATGACCAGCGGCGTATTGAAGAGTACCCGGGCGCCGGCTTCCAACGAGGTTTCATAGCCCTGAATATCATGCATGACGGGATCCATGTTGACCACTTCGACGGCGTGCCCGTTGCGAACAATCGTCATGAACGGCTGAAACATGCAGTCGCGCGCCTCTATTAATGGGACGGACACTTCAAAGGGTTTGCCTGCCTCTACGCCTTCGAGCAGCACGATCGCATCCCTCAGGCCAGCGTTAGGACCGACCACAAAATCATGAAGGAGCCGCCAGCCGCGGCCGTTCGAAATGCGGCCGCAATACTGAGGGTCCGGAAACGTAATCAAATTGAAGCCTTTGGGTTCGGGCACGGCCCCTTCGAGTGTGACCGTCCCTTCAACGACGCCGCCATGCTCCACGTCGATGACGTCATACCCGAAGGCGGCACTGTTGCTGAGGGCGACCGCGACGACGAGACTCAATCGTAAGAAGTGCGTGATCAGACTTGCATTCACGATGTGCTCCGTATGATGTGAAGGAATGGATAAGACCTATGTATTATGGATGAACGGTCGTCACCTTAGGGTGTCTGCACTTCGAGAGTCGGTCGAATATCTAAGCTCTTGCCAAGCGAATCAGGCCCAAAATGCGGGTTCTCTTCGATTTCATGGGCGCTGCGCCGGCCCTTGGGAGATTCGAACACGAAATCGGCCTGCGCCGATCCCTTGGCCGGAATGGTGATTTTCTTTTCGAGGACCGTTCCCACACCCGGATGCCAGGCCATCAGCGTATAGTCGCCGGGTGGCACTTCGGTCAGCGAGAATCCTCCGCTACTGTCGGTCAATTGATAGTAGGGATTGTCCACCGCAAGCCCCCAACTTTCCATATAGGCATGAAATCCACACTGCATGACGAAAAACCTCCGCCCTTTGGTCATCTGGATCGATTCTCGGACCGGCTGACCAGCCAGATGCTCATGGGTCTCGGCACTCACAAAGCGCTTGTGGTGCGGGTTCATGGGAAGCGGGGTGTTGAAGAGCACCCGTGGACCCAGGTGTGATGTCTCATAGGCTTGGATGTCGTGCATCACAGGATCCATGTTCATCACGACCACCTCTGATCGGTCGCGCACGACTGTGACAAAGGGTAAAAACCGGCAATCTCGCGCTTCGATGGTCGGTGGCTCAAACTTAAACGGTTTGCCTTTGGTCGCATCAGCCAACCAGACGACGGCACTCTTGAGACCTCCGCTCTCCGTTACTTCGAATTCCTTTAAGATTCGCCAGCCGGTCCCGGTCGAAATCCTTCCGCAGTAGACTGGATCTGGAAATGTCACGAGGTTGAATCCTTTGGGAATCGGCTTGCCCGCGGTGATGGCCACTTTTCCTGTGATGGTTCCCCCATCGGTGACCTGAATTTCCTCGTATGCCCAGACAGTTGCGCCAGTCATCACCAGCCAACCGCACAACAACAACAGCAGCCTCTTCATCATGCCTCCAAGATCGATCCGACACCGTGCAATCTGGTCATCGTACCAAATGCACTACACAAAGCAAAAGGGGGAAGCCTTGCGGCCTCCCCCTTCATTGCTGCATTGCCCTCCGTCCCGGAGGGCACCGATGCTTACTTCGCAGCGACCGGAATCACCTGCGTCGCATTGTCGATCGAGGCGCTCTTCATGCCTGCGCCCGCGCCCGCGAGAGGCAGCAGCCGCTGGTCGCCAGCCGGCAACACGCGGAGGTAGCCCCATTGCCCGGACTGCGAGTACGGCAACCGTTGGTTGCTGTACACATAATCGCCTGGCAAGCGGTAGGGTCCACCGGCCGACGGCACGAACGCGTCCAGCACTTCGGAACCGGAGAACTCGACCACGCTGATCTGGTCGGCACCCCGCATGAACGGCTCGATTGGCCACTCATGCTTCTCGACGCTGAACATGCCGTTCTGCTCGTTATTCGCCCCAATCACGTGAATGCGCACGGGATCGCCCGCATGCGATTCAATGATGGGCGTCGCAGGATCTTCGGGCTTGTCCGCTTTGCACGGCTGGAACACCTTGCCGAGCGAGCAGCCCTGCTCTTCACGATACTTGTACGGCTCCGACCGGTAGTTGACACCGGTCAAACCCGCCACGTTCTGCACGTAGGGCATGAAGCTGGTGCCGATGATGTTGTCCTCGTCCTGGAAGAACAAGGCCACGTCTCGGTAATTCGGCCGGCTTTCGTTGCCCGGGATCGTGCGGTCGATGATGACATCGGCCGCCCAGGCATTCTTGTTCGAGAGATCGGCACCGGTCTTCGGGTCGCGATACTTTGAACCCTTCGGACCGACCACGACGGCGCCGAACAAGCCGTTGCGTGGATTGGTCATCACGTTCCCCCAGTCCCAGACCAGCGAGGTCGTCTCGCCGTTGAACGGATCCGCATAGTAGGTGTACGTCCGTTCTCCGCCGGAAGCGATCGTCTGATCGCCAGGGTTGTTGCCGACGTTGGCACCCATCGAATCCTTCGGATCGAACACCAATCCGATGGCCGAGAAGGACGCCTTGCTCTCTTTCATCTTGTTCTTCAACTGCACCTTCACGCAATCCCCGACGTTCACGCGCAGCGTGAGCGGCATCGGATGCGAGCCGCCGGAGACCTTCGCCGCGTCTTCTTCCAACGCGTAGATCTTGGCGTCGGGATTGGTGATTTGGATCTTCCGCTCGAAGTCCACTTCAATGGCCTCAGGCGCCTTCGCATTGAAGGTCATGGCCGGATAATCCATTGCCACGACGTTGAAGGTCTTCACCGGGGCGTCGGCCGGACAGACCGGCAACGCCTTTGGAATTTCACCCTTGACCGAGAACCCCGCCGGAAGCTTTTTCAGATCCGACTGTTCCTTGTCATACACCCGGATAATGCCCCATCCGCCCTCTGAGAATTTCGAGGAACGGCCGCTGAAGTGGATATAGTCGCCGGCTTGATGCCGCGGACCGCCTGCTTCAGGCACCACCAGGTCGTACCGCTCGGCAATCCCGATGTGGATCGAGTTCTTGCGATTCGCATCGGACGCATAGCGCTCGGACCAGAACGTATGACCGGACAAGGTCCACGTCATCGTTTCGTTCATGAGCGTATGCAGCAGCCGGAAGACCATCGTGTCCCCTGTGTAGGCCCGCAGCAGCGGCGTATAGGGATCCCCGTGGATCTGGCTGTTGAACGCCTGCGAGACATCCGGGTTCGTCGCCAACCGCTGGGCAATCGGGCCGGCCCGGAAGTTCAGGCCACTGCCCGTCGTGTGCGTCCCGCCGTTCAGGAACGGCATCGGCGTCATGTACAGCTTTTCAGGCATCATGAAGGACACGGTCTTGCCTGCCTCGAGCGCCACTTCGACCGGCTGTCCGGGAGGATTGCCCGCGGTCACGATATTGACGGTGTGTGGCACGGTGTCGTGCACCTGCACCATCAATTCGCGGAAGCTGTTGTTCACGCCATGTCCGACCGGCTCGTTGGTATGGATGTCCGCGATCGGACCGCTCCAGACGAGCTTGCCGGTTTTCGGATCATGATAGGTCGAGCCGACCGGCTCGGCGATGAACGTCCCGAATCCGCCGTGCGGCCAGGTGGTGGCACCGAACGCATGGTCGTGCCAGAAGACCGTACCGACGTCTGCATCGACCCAGAACCTCTGCCGGACGAATTCCACCGTCACGATGTCGTTCGCCGGATGATCATTCTTCAATCCCTTGGCCAGGGTGATCGTATTACCGTTGATCGCCTTGATGCGGGAGATTTCGTTGCCTTTCACATTGTCGGCCCCGACGAGGATCAAGGTCCCGACATGGTACTGCTTCGCATTCTTCACCGAGAGACTGTTCGAGCCCTTCTTCGCGGCCGCCGTCAGCACCGTGTTCATCGGCATCGGCAGGCCCTTCTTGTTCTTCTTCTCCAGCATGGTGAACGGCCGCACCGACTGCTCATAGGAGAAGCCGGTGATGACGCCGTCCGATGCCTGATTGTCGAATTGCAGGAAGTGCCAGTGGGTGTTGATCTTCGACGACTGGAAGTTCGTGTAGTCGTCGTCGTCCCACTCGCTTGTCAGCATCCAATCCACACAATCATAGATGTTGCCGCGGACCACCAACGGATATTTGAGGTCATCATTGGCGCGGATCGCGGCTTCTTCTTCATGCAGCACATAGATCAAGCCGTTCGGATCGACCACGGGCGGTTCCTTCCCCTGCGCCTTGGCGATCTTGATCGGCAGCTTGATGAAATGCACGTTGTAGCTCTTGCGACCGGCATTCACCGGGCAGAGACTCCAGTTGCCCTGCTCACCCGGCTGCGCCTGGTCGACACTCTCCTCGCCATTGGCGTCACGCCTGATCATCTCCAGCCAGGGCGCGCCCGCGTGGTTCGGAGAGAACATCACCCGCTTGCCGAAGTGCGGCGTGAGGTGCGGCCACGCCACTTTCCCCGTCAGCGGCTCAAACATGATCGGATGCCGCTTGCCTGGATGGGTCGATTTATACTTCGGATTGTCGATCGTGCTCTCCTTTTCACTCATCGCCACGCTGCCGTTCCAGGTCCAGTCCAGCACGGTAGCGTCATAGGACACAATCTGGCCCTTCTCATCGTCTTTGTGGCCAGGTTTGCCCGGTGTGGGCAGCTGCATCTCGACCCAGTCTTTGATCGTGATCGTGGCGGGATTGCCCTTCCAGTTGCTCTTGCCCTTATCAACGATCTTGAACTGCGTGCCGAACCAATCGACCGTTTGACCGACTAACTTGTCGGATGAGATTGGGGTCTTGATGCGGCCTTTGCGATCCGGCAGCTCGCGGAGATCCGGCATCACGTCGTTCCGCAGATCACCCTGTTGGATCGTGTTGTAGACCCGCCAATACCCCCACATGCCCGCTACATAGTGGTGGGCGACGTGGCAGTGGAACAGGAAGTCGCCGGCCAGCTGTTGGCAGAGACCGGACCCGCACTCGGTTTCGAGGTCGAGGGCTTCCGACGGTCCGATGACCTCGACGTCCACGCGGTCGGTCTTGGCCCGAATCACGGGATATTTCACGGGCCCATTCGTAGCCGTGGACCAGAGGTTCATGTCATCGATCGCTCGCGGGCTGCGCGGCCACCGGATGGTCCCGCCGTGCGGATGGTGACTGTGGAACACTTCCGATCCGCCATGCACGAGGCGGAATTTGGCTGGATCGCCCATGTACGAGCGCGGAATCGTCGGGGACGGATCGCCGAACGTATAGGAGCTATAGCCCATCGACTCGTCCTCGAAACCGAAGTATTCGTGCTGCACATGCATGTTGTTGATGCCGAACGGCTCGCTGCGATAGTTGATGGCGCGGCCGCCCGGACGATAGGCGTCGGTGAGCGGATCGCGCTGGGGCAGGAAGTCCCCCTTCTTGTTCAGCGGACGAAACGCCTCATCGCCGACTTCATGATAGATCAGCACGAATTCGCGGAAGTCGGGGCCGGTGCCGTTCTTGATGATGGTCTGCCAGCCGCTCGTGGCCGCCGTGGCATCGCCAGAACCCAATGGCTCCAGGTAGCTCGAGCCGCGCGGTTCCACCACGAAGGCACCGAAAAGTCCCATGACCGTTAACTCACGGTCGTTGCTGAAGGTATGGAACTGACGGACGCCTTCCTGCGTGCTCGGATGGATGTACCATTCATAATCGCCGCTCTTGTCCTTGGCGACGATCGTATCGGGATTGGTCGTGGTCGCCGCCGCGCCCGTCGCGCTCACGATCATGGCCGAGCCATGAATGTGAAGGCTGACGTCCTCGCCCCCTTCCAGTTTGTTGCTGAGTTTCAGCTTGACGCAGTCGCCTTGATTACCACGAATCACCAGTGGCTGAATCCACTGGGCTTGCACACCGGGAATGACGGCACCCGGATCATGACCTTCCTTATCGCGGGCTTCCTTATTGGTGTTTTCTTCCGCTCGAACTTTGTCGAGGTTCTCATCCAGCACGTACATGTAACCGGGATAAAAATCGAGCCACTGATTGAGCGTGATCTCGATGTTGATCGCGGAAACGTTGTACTGCTTGACGGGTGCCGTAGCTGGACACTTGCCGCCACCCGTCATGGCCACCGGCTCCACCCGAGGATCGGAGACGAGCAGCATGTCCTGCCCGCCTGCGCCATACTGGTGCATCATCGCGGAGGTGTTGTACATGCCGGTGTTGACGCCCTGCACCTGCGGATCATGGGACATATGCTCCATGATGCGCTGATGTTGTTGTTCGACCATCGCGGCACGTTCGCCCTTGCCGGACATGGTGTCTTCCACGATCGTTTGCCCCTTGAGTTGCTCCGCCCAAGCGGGAAGCTGATGCGTCATCGCCCCATGGGACGATGCGTTCTCGGCGGATGCAAGCGGAGCCCAGAGTAGGGCCACAGCTGCTAACACGCCGAGCGTGCAGGTGGGTCGGTGGACCCCTGTGAGATGAGACAACATGGACTGGCCTCCTTACAAATGAATGAGTTGACTAACAGAACAAGGTGTAAATTGCCGGTGAAGAACCTCTATAGAAAAAGGACCGATCAATCAGAAGACCGAGTAACAGACGAAAAATCCCTCGCAGAAACTTTGGTGACGCCCGCGAGGGAATTGGAAAGATACTCAAGTTTCTATGGGGTGTCAATCCCCTTGATCCCGTTGGTGTTCTTCAGCAAAGCGGAAGCGCGAGGCCACAGAAAACCTCCCGAATTCGAATGCACTTTCGTCCATCAGGCCCCGGATCGAGTTCTCCTCTCGTTCCCCCCCTGTTTGTGCGATAATCTTTGCCATGATCCTCAAGCGTTGGCTGGTCGGCGACCCCATCAAGACCGCCCAAGCTGCACACGAACGGCTCTCCAAACGGCTCGCCTTAGCCATCTTTTCATCTAATTCGATCTCCTCGGTCGCCTATGCGACCGAGGAAATTCTCCTGGTATTGATTCTTGCGGGGACTGCGGCGCTGGCATGGTCCATTCCCGTCAGTCTGGCCATTCTATTTCTGGTCATTGTATTGACCATTTCATACCGCCAAATCATTTATGAATATCCGGAGGGCGGCGGCGCCTACATTGTGGCGCGCTCCAATCTTGGCGAGATGCCTGCGTTGATCGCGGCCGCGGCACTGATGATCGACTATGTGCTCACCGTCGCCGTGAGTGTCGCGGCCGGAGTCGCCGCAATCACCTCGGCAGTCCCCGAGTGGTTCGGCCACCGAACAACCTTGGGCCTGCTGTTCACCCTCTTCATCGTGGTCGTGAATCTCCGCGGGGCGCGGGAATCGGGCAAGTTTTTCGCGGTGCCCACATATATGGCCATCGGAGCCTTGGGTCTCATGGTCGTGGCGGGCACCTATCGATCCCTGTCGAACGCCAGCATCCTGCTTCCTCCGGTCACTGCAACTGGGCTGAATGGTGGAACCGAAGCCTTGACGCTGTTTCTAATCTTGCGTGCCTTTGCAGCGGGTTGTGCGGCGGTCACTGGCATGGAAGTGATCTCAAACGGCGTCAAAGCCTTTCGTTCTCCAGAATCCGGGAATGCCGCCACCACCATGGTGTGGATGTCCGTCATCCTTGGATCGCTGTTCATGGGCATCAGCTTGATGGCCTACCATTACGGCATCATCCCGAAGGAGGATGAGACCGTGGTCTCACAGCTGGCCCGCCTGACCTTTGGAACCGGTATGGTCTATTACGTCATCCAAGTGGGAACCATGACGCTCCTCGTGCTGGCGGCCAACAGCGCCTTCGCAGGCTTCCCTCATTTGGCATCTATTCTGGCGAGGGACGGGTTTATGCCCCATCAGATGGCCACGTTCGGCGATCGCCTGGTCTTTTCCAATGGCATCATTATTTTAGGATTCTTTGCCTGTCTTCTGCTCGTGATCTTCCAAGGCGACACCCACGCCCTCATTCCGCTATATGCCATCGGCGTCTTCGTGTCGTTTAGCCTCTCCCAGGCAGGGATGGTCCGCCGTTGGGTGATGAAGAAGGGATTGCACTGGCGGAAGAAGTTGATCGTCAACGGAATCGGCGCCATTACGACGGGCATTGCCACAACCATTATCGCCGTGACCAAATTCATGCAAGGGGCCTGGATAGTCTTTCTGCTCGTCGCAGCTCTCATCATGATGTTCCGGGCCATCCGCTCGCACTACAAGGCCGTCGCTGAGCAAGTCTTACTAACCCGGGATGCCCGTCCACCGCGCCCGCGCCGCAACCTCATCCTCATTCCCATTGGCGCGGTCAACAAGGCGGTCGTGCGAGCTGTCGATTACGCAAGAAGCCGGGGAGGCGAGGTGCGCGCGGTGCTTATCGATGTCGACAAAGAAGAAACGGCCCTGGTAGAAATGAAATGGGCGCAATGGGGCTGTGGCGTTCCGTTGATCGTGTTGCCTTCTCCCTACCGGTCGATCCTGGGCGCGCTGATGGACTATGTTGAAGAGAACCTCGACAAAGATCCGGAATGCTGGATTACCGTGGTCCTGCCGGAGATTCTGCCGGCCCGCTGGTGGCAGAATATTTTGCACAATCAACGGGCGTTGCTGCTCAAAGGCGCCCTCTTGTTTAAAGATCGCGTCGTGTTGACCGACGTTCCCTTCCACCTGACGAGGTGACCATGGGCCAACAAGCATACGCTGTGAGGCGTCTAGGGCGTTGGACTTCCTCGGTGATCCTGTGCGGGAGCGCCCTCATGGTTAGTGCGCCGGTGCACGCCTTCAAGATCACGGAACCTGCGCCAGGTGCGAAGCTGGCGGCCGGACAAACGGTGACCGCGCACGTAGACCTCGGAAACGACATCGGCATCGTCAAGGTCCGGTACTATTGGTACCGCGAGCAGGACGAAACTCTCGTGCAGCAGGATGAAACCGACTCCG
>Ga0157376_10002740_pt1 | contig 12019 bp, 10 predicted proteins | sample M45metaG_FD_121801 | JGI IMG/M metagenome (GOLD analysis project Ga0157376, IMG submission 121801) | Miscanthus rhizosphere microbial communities from Kellogg Biological Station, Michigan, USA - M4-5 metaG | ecosystem: Host-associated > Plants > Roots > Rhizosphere > Soil | place: USA: Michigan... | reverse complement strand
ATAATACCAATGCAAACCAATACAAATGCCAGCAGCGTTCCGATACTTGTCAAATCTCCGGTAATATCGCCTGGGATCAGGGTAGCAAATGCGCCCACAAATAGGAAGAGCAGGGCATTTGATTTATAAGGAGTCCTGAATCTTGGGTGTAAATCGGAAAATACTTTTGGGAGCAATCCATCATTGGCCATTGAATAAAATACACGGCTCTGGCCCATCAGCATCACCAGGATCACAGAAGAGAAGCCGGCAAGGATACCCACTGTTATTAATTTTGAAAGCCAGCCATAGCCATGCATATAAGTATCGATAGCATAGGCTACGGAAGCCTCTTTACCTGATTTTACAAAATCCTGGTAAGGCGCAACGCCTGTTAATACCCACGAAAAAAGTACATACAGCAGTGTACATACTACCAATGAACCCAGAATACCAATCGGCATATCTCTTTTAGGATTTTTAGCTTCCTGGGCGGCGGTTGATACAGCGTCAAATCCTATGAATGCAAAGAATACGATGGCTGCCCCCCGTAAGACGCCTCCCCATCCATGCCGGAAGAAATCAGCATAACTATAGGAACTGCCGTCGGGCTGAATAGCAGCGGGCGCATCGGCCGGTATCATATATGGCGTATGGTTAGTCGGGTTGATAAAATTCCAGCCGATAACTATGAATGCGATTACTATGGCTACCTTCACAATTACTATAATTGCATTTACAAAGGCAGATTCCTGCGTACCTTTTATGAGCAATAAAGACAATAATAAAAGAATAATTAATGCGGGTGCATTACAGATACCGTAATGCATCACATTATTTACATCCAATGCTTTTTGAAATGGCGAGTGCGACCATTCATATGGAATAGTCCCCCCGACCAGCTTGTTTAAAAATTCACTCCAGGCAATAGATACTGTTGCGGCACCCAGTGCATATTCAAGTATCAAAGCCCAGCCAATAATCCAGGCAATGATTTCACCCATGGTGGTATAAGCGTAAGTATAAGCGCTACCCGCTATTGGTATCATGGAGGCAAATTCCGCATAACATAAACCAGCAAATGCACAGCCAACAGCTGCCACTAAAAATGAAATGGTGACGGCAGATCCGGCATGGCCTCCCGCTGCAGCGGCGGTACGAACAAATAAGCCTGCGCCAATAATGGCGCCTATGCCCAGTGCTACCAGGGCACCCGCCCCAAGGGTTCGTTTTAATCCTTTTTCGGAATCAGCAGCCTGTGCCAACAGGGCCGACAATGATTTTTTTCGGAATAGACTCATGTAGTTTGGTATTGGTTTTAAGATAGAAATTCCAGGGTCGTAAAATAAACAATTATTTAATACACATAGCCTTTCTTTGACCTTAATAGCTGATTTAGTGATTTAAGTTTTGCGGTATCAGTTTTTTTTTGAATTTTCGGTGGATGGAATTGACTGCAACATCGCCAGGGCCGGGTATGAAGCAAAACAGGCTGACGATTTATATTCTTATTGCGATGGTGCTGGGTATCCTGACCGGTTATTTAGTGCACCAGCAGTCAACACCAGAAACCATTAAGAAATTTTCCGACAATATCCGGCTGCTCACCAAAATATTCCTTTTCCTTGTACAAATGATCATCGCCCCCCTGGTGTTTTGTACGCTGGTAGTGGGTATTGCCAAACTGGGCGATTTGAAGTCGGTAGGAAGGGTGGGGGGTAAGGCACTGCTATGGTTTGTTTCTGCCTCTTTAGCCAGTCTGCTGCTGGGGATGCTGGTGGTTAATTTATCGCATCCGGGTACCGCTATTGATTTAAGCAATGCAGATAAAGCCGGTGCGCAAGATTTGATTGGTAAAACACAGGAATTCTCATTGTCAACTTTTGTGGAACATGTTTTTCCAAAAAGCATTTTTGAAGCTATGTCGAAAAACGAAATACTGCAAATTGTGGTATTCAGTATTTTCTTTGGTGTGGCTACTACAGCTGTAGGTGATTATGGAAAGCCCATTGTAAAGGCACTGGATGCAGGTGCTCATATTATTTTAAAAATGGTAGGTTATGTAATGAATTTTGCGCCATTGGGTGTGTTTGGGGCAATAGCCGCGGTGATTGCCACCAAGGGACTGGAGGTATTTAAGTTCTACGGTTTGTACCTGATGTACTTTATATTGGGCATCGTTTTGTTGTGGACCGTGCTGATAACTGTTGGCTTTTTAATACTGCGTAACCGTATACCTGCCTTGCTTAAACGCATTTCGCAGCCTTTGCTGGTGGCGTTTAGCACGACCAGCAGCGAGGCCGTATTTCCCAAATTGACAGAAGAACTTGAACGCTTTGGATGCCGGGATAAAATAGTATCATTTATTCTGCCACTGGGCTATTCTTTCAACCTGGATGGGAGTATGATGTATATGACCTTTGCCAGCCTGGCCATTGCGCAGGCTTATGGTATACATATGGATTTGGGCACACAGTTAACCATGCTTATTGTATTGATGTTAACCAGTAAAGGCATAGCAGGTGTTCCCCGGGCATCACTGGTGGTGGTTACCGCCACCTGCGCGATGTTTAAGATACCCCCCGAAGGAATAGCGTTAATATTGCCGATTGATCACTTTTGTGACATGTTCCGGACGGGCACCAATGTACTGGGTAACGCACTTGCTACCAGTGTTGTGAGCAAATGGGAAGGAGAACTAACGGAGGAAAATGTGGAAATATGAAAATGTGAGAATGTGGCAAATGTGAACAATGAAACAGGAAAATAGAAAATAATAACAGGAGAACAATAAAATTATTTGAAATAACCATGGCTTATAGCTAACCGCTATTGGCTTAATGAAAGGAGCGTTATGATTGAATTACTGAATATTACATTGAGAGATTTACTGAACCCGGAGTTTTACATTAATAACGGGGGACTATGGCTGATGCTTTTTATTGTATTTGCTGAAACCGGGTTGATGCTTGGCTTCTTTTTGCCGGGAGATAGCCTGTTATTTGTGGCAGGTATTTATAGCAAAATGCTGGTGAGCAGTATTCTGCCCGGTGGCACCGGAAGCGATTTTATAGATCTGTTGATACTGATAGTGCTGGTGGCTGTCTGTGGCATTGTTGGCAATATGGCCGGTTATTGGTTTGGCAGAAAAAGCGGTCCTTTTTTGTACACACGAAAAGACACTTTTCTCTTTAAAAGAAAACACTTGCTGCGTGCAAAAGATTTTTATGACAAACATGGCGGTCAGGCCATCGTATTTGCCCGGTTTCTGCCTATTATAAGAACGTTTGCGCCCATTGTAGCCGGCGTTGTACAGATGGATCGTAAAAAATTTATGTACTATAATATCATCGGTTGCGTGGCATGGGTGGCGAGTATGTTGCTGGCCGGGCATTACCTGGATAAATTGTTTATTAAAAAATTCGATTTTGATTTAAAGAAACACCTGGAGGTAATCGTAATAGGAATTATATTGATTACCACGTTGCCGGTTATTTATAAATTATTTTTTGGCAAGCGTGCAGACGGCAGTGACGTGCCGCCTTCTCAAAATATGTAAGCCTTCATGGAAAAAAAACACCAATCAGTTTTTGGACTGGCAGTGATTGTAGCTGCGCTGGGTTATTTTGTAGATATCTACGATTTGTTATTGTTTAGCATTATCCGTGTTCCGTCTTTACGCTCCCTTGGTTTAAATGACGCGGCCCTTGCTACAGACGGTTTGAAGATCATCAATATACAAATGATGGGGCTGCTGGTAGGAGGTATATTCTGGGGTATACTGGGCGATAAAAAAGGCCGGCTAAACGTTTTGTACGCCTCTATTATCCTTTACTCGCTGGGAAATATTGCCAATGGTTTTGTGCAAACCGTAAATCAGTACGCATCAGTAAGATTCATAACAGGCTTTGGCCTGGCAGGCGAGCTGGGTGCGGGTATCACGCTGGTCAGTGAATTATTATCAAAAGAAAAGAGGGGAATTGGAACTTCACTGGTAGCAGGTATCGGTTTAACTGGTGCCGTGTTTGCTTTTTTTATTAAACAAAATTTTGAGTGGAGAACCTGTTATTTTATAGGCGGCGGATTAGGGTTTCTGTTGTTGTTTTTAAGGGTAGGAGTGCTGGAATCCGGCATGTTCAAAAACCTGCAGGAAAGCAATACTGCAAGAGGTGATTTTTTTATGCTGTTTACCAACAGTAAGCGGTTAAAAAAATACCTGACCGCTATTTTTTTAGGGTTACCCACCTGGTATGTTATTGGCATCCTTGTGTCTTTCTCAAAAGAATTTGCGGCGAAAATGAATGTACAGGGAGTTGTGGATCCGGGTAAAGCAGTAATGTTTGCATATGCTGCTATTTCTGTTGGTGATGTGGCAGTTGGTTTTATTAGCCAGTGGATGAAAAGCAGGAAGAAAGCGGTATATCTTTTTTACGGATTAACTATCATCGGCATCTGTTGGTTTTTTAATCTGCAGGGTCAAACAGTAAGTACTTTTTATGCAGCCTGCGCACTGCTTGGCTTTGCTACGGGTTTCTGGGCCATGTTTGTGACAATGGCTGCAGAACAGTTTGGCACCAATATAAGAGCAACTGTTGCGACAACAGTTCCTAATATGGTGAGAGGTTCTTTAAACCTGGTTTCATTATTATTTGTTTCTATGCAGGCCTCGCAGGGATATCTTAAAAGCGGATGGATAACAGGGATAATTGTGATGACCATTGGCATTATATCCTTGCTATTTACGGAAGAAACCTTTGGTAAGGATTTAAATTACGTTGAAGAATAAGACAGGTGCCAGCGTGTTGTTGTTGGTGAAAACACCAACAACAGCATAAAAAGCCATTCGCGCTATCATTTACCACATAGGATTATAGAAAAATAGAAAGGCATAGCATGAGCTATGATTACCTATGGCGCTATGATGCTATGTGTTGAATGAAGCCCCGAATGCACAGGCGTACCAAATAACGGCGACTTAGTGCGCAGTTGTACAAGAAAACACCAACAACGGCTAACGATAATAAAAGGATCTTAACTACATGGAAGAATAAAATTCTGACCTATTCATGCCAATTCGCATTAATTCGCGTTAATTCGTGTCATGAAATTCCTCATCATCCGTTTTTCTTCTATTGGCGATATCGTGCTTACTACACCGGTGATACGCTGCCTTAAAAAACAGGTGGCCACTGCGGAACTGCATTTCCTTACCAAAAAATCGTTTGCCAAAATTTTTGAGGCCAATCCCTATATTGACAAAATGCATTATATGGAAGATGATTTGGATGCTGTGATTGCCGCATTGCAGCAGGAGGATTTTGATTACGTAATTGATCTGCACAATAACCTGCGTACATTAAAAGTAAAGCGCGCATTAAAAAAACAATCGTTTTCATTTAATAAATTAAACCTGCAAAAATGGCTGCTCACCGCGCTTAAGATTAATAAGCTGCCGGATGCGCATATAGTAGACCGTTATTTGCAGACCGTAGCAGGATTTGGTGTAAAAAATGACGGTAACGGTCTGGATTATTTTATTCCTCCGTCAGACGCGGTGAAGGAAGCAGATATTCCTACTTCTCATCTGGCAGGTTATATAGGATTGGTGATTGGCGCTGCACACTACACAAAAAAATATCCGCTGCATAAACTGGAAGCATTTTGCAAAACAATCAATCATCCGGTGATTGTTTTAGGCGGCAAAGAAGATGCCTTTACCGGCGAAAAATTATCTGCTATTGATCCGTTTAAGATTTACAATGCCTGTGGTAAATTTAACCTGAATGAATCTGCCGATTTAGTAAGAAGGGCCAAGCTGGTTATCAGCAATGATACCGGTCTTATGCATATAGCCGCGGCGTATAAAAGACCGGTTATTTCCCTTTGGGGCAATACCGTGCCCGCGTTTGGTATGTACCCTTATTACGGTGAGCATTTTGGATCGCGCCAGCAGCGTATGCCATACGATATAATGGAGGTGAATAATCTTTCGTGCAGACCCTGTTCAAAGATTGGCTACAATAAATGCCCCAAAGGCCATTTTAAATGCATGGAACAAATTGATGTGGAAGAAGTCGTTCAGAAAACAATGGATAGACTGGGAAGGGGCTTGTGATAAATTGAGATTCCTGCCTGCGCAGGAATTACGAGTTCCGCGCGCGTGGGAATGGCAAACCCTGCCTGCGCGGGAATGACGGCCAGTTCGTGCTTTCACCAGGGTCATTTTATTTGATGTGTGAACCCGTCCACGAACAGTCCTTATCAAAAAGGTTAAATCCTGTCATTGAATCATAAACTAAAAAACTACCTGTCCAGTTTGCTTCAAGGGTAAACTGATTATAAGTACCCTTGGCTGTCTTTACATAAAAAAAAGTCCAGTTTGAGTCTTTATCAAACTGAATCAGTATATCCTGGCTGTACTGTGTTATATACCCTATCAGGTTATTGCTGGAATCGAAAAGATAAAGCCCGCGCCAATACTCATATTTTGGCGACATGTTGAGGGTAAACATCGGGTTCATTTCCGGGTTATATATCGGATTTAATTCTTTATTCAGCTTTGGATTGATAGCAGTCACCTTTTCAGGGTTAATCAATCCATTTTTGTAGGGATTGATATTCCAGTTCAGCCGGGGATTAATGCTGCTGTTATGTTCTGGGTGGATAACTTCATTGTGAACGGGGCTTAAATTCATATCAAGGCCCGGATTGTGTTTGCGATCAAAAAACTGTGCCCGAGAACTTAGACAACCCAATAAAAATAGAGTAGAAATTGTAAAAATCTTTCCCATAATGCGGTTTAAACGTAAATAATAGAGGCGGGGTAGATCAGACAGCCGGAAAGATTTTCATGGAATACTGTGGTAATCTTGAGGTTAGCGCAGGCTGATAACAAAAATAGAAATTGAATCTTGGATTAGAAAGCTTCTGCAGCTTTTTATTTTGTTTACCGGGCCCTGGTATGACGATAAGAACATGCCGAAGGATGCTTTAATTGCAGGAATATGGAAAAACAAACCCCGGCCTGATTTGTCCATCAGGCCGGGGTTGTTCAAAGCAGGTTATTAATTAAATGATTACAATGTTTTCAGCACATCATTCATGCTCCTTACGGCTGCAGCGCTTTTATTGAATTCGGCCTGTTCGGCTTCATTCAGTCCAAAGTCAAGAATTTTCTCCCAGCCATTTTTGCCAATGGTAACGGGTACGCCCAGACAGATATCTTTCTGGCCATATTCGCCGTCCAGCGATACACAGCAGGTAAACAATTTCTTTTCATCGCGCACAATGCTCTCTACCAGCGCAGCGCCGGCAGCACCAGGTGCATACCAGGCAGATGTGCCAATCAGTTTGGTAAGGGTGGCGCCGCCTACCATGGTATCAGCCACAATTTGTTTTTGTTTTTCTTCGCTTAAGAATTTAGTCACCGGCACACTGTTCCAGGTAGCCAGGCGAATTAAAGGGATCATTGTTGTATCGCCATGTCCGCCTACTACTACGGCATTCAGATCGCCCGGGCTGCAGTTCAGGTGTTGGCTAAGCTGGTATTTAAAACGGGCGCTGTCAAGTGTGCCACCCATGCCAATGATTTTATTTTTAGGCATACCTGAAGTAGTGAGTGTCAGGTAGGTCATGGTGTCCATGGGGTTGCTGATGACAATAATAATAGTATCAGGAGAATATTTCAATATGTTTTCAGTAACGCTTTTTACAATACCCGCGTTTGTGCCAATCAGTTCTTCGCGCGTCATGCCGGGTTTGCGGGGCAGGCCTGAAGTTATGACTACCACATCGCTGCCGGCAGTTTTACTATAGTCGTTTGTGCTGCCTGTAATGCGGGTGTCAAAGCCCAGCAGGGCGGCAGTCTGCATCATATCCTGTGCCTTTCCTTCCGCAATACCCTCTTTAATGTCCAGTAAAACCAGTTCTGTAGCCAGTTCTTTGCGGGCAATATTATCGGCGCAGGTAGCACCTACGGCACCAGCACCTACAACAGTCACTTTCATGTAAAAGATTTTATTAGATGAGAAATTATTTGAGGGGCAAAGGTAGGCGGGTAGTATCAATTTTAATGGTTAGGGAAAAGATTTTTTGGCGGCACACAGGTGGTCTTTTATAGAGTATTTGAGGCAAGACTCCGTTTGTCTGAAGACTGTATTAAAACAGTAGTGGCGGGCATTGGCAGTATTACGCGGTGAAAAATATTTGATAGTGCCGGGTTTATACCAATGAAACTTTTCTCCCTGTTTCTGCTGATTCGTAAATAGCGGCCATAATACGGTTATCCTTTAGTCCTTCTTCGCCGCAGATATGCAATGGCAACGGCTTGTTTGCTAAAATGTATTGCGCTATTCCATCCATTTGTGCAGCCTGCTGATTGATGGTGGTTGAAAAATTAAATTCTTCTTTGCTGGATCTGCCTTTGAATGGTCCGTAGCTAATGGCAGGGCTCAACTCAAAAAAACCGTTGTCCGCTGCCGCATAAACGCGGTCGATATTGCTGGTATAAGAACTGGTTGAATTGCAGACTGCCCCCGAAGGAAAATTTAATTGCCAGGTAATGGATGCTTCCACCTCATTAAATATGTCTTTGTTGGTAACAGGATTAAATTGCGCGGTTACTGAAACGGGTTCTTCGCCCAGTATATACCTGCTTACCTGTACACAATAGATGCCCAAATTCATGAGAGGGCCGCCCCCGGACATGGCTTTATGCAAACGCCATTCTTTATTATCATCAACTTTATAGCCGAGCGATGCCTCAATTAAACGCACGGGGCCAAAAACCTTTTCCTGCCCGAGTCTTTTCAGCTCCATATTAAAGGGTTCGTAATGCAGGCGATATCCAACTGCTAACTGTACGCCCGCATCTTTACAGGCTTTTATCATTTCTTCTGCATCCTTTACTGATGTTGCCAGCGGTTTTTCTGAAATAACGTGTTTTCCGGCTTTTGCGGCGCGGATAACATATTCTTTGTGCATTGCATTGGGCAATACCACATACACAAGATCGATTTCTTTGTTATTTACTATCTCATCAAAATGCTGGTAGTCATAGATATTTTTTTCTGGAATATTGTATTGCTTTTTCCAGGCCAGCGCTTTGGCAGAAGTACCCGTAACGATGCCGGCCAACCGGCAATGTTGTGAAAATGCAAAACCATCACCCAGTATGCCGGCGTACCTGCCCAGGCCACAAAGAGCAATGTTTAATTTTTTGCCCGTAAAATTATTCCTGATTGGATAATGCATGGTTGCACCAGGCAGTGTTGCTGCAATTGCGGTGGCGCCAATGCCTGCACCCATATTCTGTAAAAAAGAACGGCGTGATATAGTTTTCATGATTGTGCAACCAGTGGAATTATCTGGTTAAGCAAGTTAGTCGCAATCACAAAAAAATTATTACAGCCCTGCGGGAATTATTTTTTTGATGAATTAAAAGCTTCCAGTATGGTGGCTATTTTCTGGTTGCCTTCAAAGCTGGTAACGTATAGCCCTTTGTCGTTGTACAATGCCAGATGGGGTAAGCTTTTCATGCGATAGAAAGGAGGAAAAAAATATTTTATATCGCGGCCCAGTTTAATGTTACTATATTTTTCTATGCCGTATTTCTGGTTAAATTCCACCATTTCTTCAAAGGGCTGATAGGTGGCCATTACTATCTGTACGTCTTTCAATGAATCCATCGCAGCAATCATATCTTCTGTCTGGTGCTGACAATGCGTGCACGAAGGACTGAAAAACATGATGATGGTTTTGTGTTTCGGTTTGATATCGGCTTTTGTAACGTGTGTACTGCTGTCTGTTTTCAATAAATCAAAAGCAGGTATGCCCGGATTTTTCATAAAGGGAGCATTCTTATCCACGCTGTCTGTTTGAGCATAGATTAAAGTAGAAAAAAAACAGGCCAGTATAACAGTGAGTAAGCGCATTATCAAATGAATTAGTTGAATTATTGTCTCAAAAATAGTTTTCAAACCCGTAAGCGCATAGATTATTGCAGTTTTTTAACAAATAAATTTTGGCGTATTACGAAATGTCCGTAGATTTACGAAAACATCGTAGATATGCTGGAAAAATTAACTCCACAGGAAGAACAGGCCATGAGGGCCGTATGGAAATGCGGTGAGGCCAATGTAAAAACATTTTTAGAAAATATGGATGAACCGCTGCCGCCTTATACAACACTGGCCTCTACCATTAAAAACCTGGAGAAGAAGGCTTATCTCAGCAGCAGGCTGATGGGTAATATGTATTTATATAAGCCCCTGGTAAAAGAAGAAGACTACAAAAAGCAATCGCTGACCCATATGGTAAAAAATCATTTTGATAATTCTTATAAAGATTTGGTGGCGTTTTTTGCCGAAGAAAAAAAAATTAGCTCTAAGGAGTTGAAAGAGATTATTGATATGATTGAAGGGAAGAAGAAATAGTCTTTGGTCTTTAGCCGATAGTCATTAGTCCGTTTGCAGGATTTTCAAAAAAAATTATTGATATGACTGAATGCAAGAAGAAATAGTTGGTCGTTTTTAGTCGGTAGTCAGTAGCCCCTTTGCGGGTATTTTCTATGTGATTCATTAAAAATTATTTTATGCTGCTGTATTTATTGAAACTTTCTATCAGCCTGGCGGTATTGTATATATTCTACCGGGCCGTATTAAGACCGCTCACTTTTTATCAATGCAACCGGTTTTATTTGCTTGGGTATTCACTGCTTTCTTTTGTTATTCCGTTTATAGACATAACTGCCTGGCTGCCCGGTTATGATCATGAGAAACTGGTAAATATTATTCCGGCAATCTCCTATTATAATTTTGCGGCTGATGATGACGATACACGCCGTTCTTTATTGCAAATGCTGAGCATTTCAGACTGGATGTTAGTGGCATTTTGCACAGGAGCGTTGTTTATGCTGATAAAATTGCTGAGGCAATATATTTCATTGCGCAATGTGCGGAAGCATGCTGTATTGCTGGATGGAAATGAAAATGTACAATTATTTGAAACCAGTGCCGTAGTAAGTCCTTTTTCTTTTGGCAATGCCATTTATTTTAACCGCTCAATGCATACAGAAGAAGAACTGCAGCGCATCATTCAGCATGAGTTTGTGCATGTTAAACAAAAGCATACCATTGATTTGCTCATAGGCGAAATTATGTGCATTATCAACTGGTTCAACCCTTTTGCGTGGTTGATGCGCCACGGTATCAGGCAAAATCTTGAATTTATTGCAGACAATAATGTAGTAGCAAACGGCCTTGATAAAAAAGAATACCAGTACCTCTTGCTGAAAGTAGTAGGCGTGCCACAATACAGCATTGCCAACAATTTTAATTTTTCCAATCTTAAAAAAAGAATTGCCATGATGAATAAAATGAAAACCTCAAACCTGCATCTTACAAAATTCCTTTTTGTATTACCGCTGATGGCTGTGTTGTTTCTTGCGTTCAGAAAAAGTGATACTGCAAAAACAGTCAATCCGAAAACAGCCAGCCTGAATAAAGAGACTGCGGATACTATTCCCGGTGCTCCAATCAAAGAAATGGCGGTTACGCCGCCCGTCAATAATAAAGGGTATATCACTACCATATTGGATAATAATGGTGAATGCATTGTTTTGATAAAAGACAAGCAACAAAAAATTGTAAAAGCCATCACACTTGCAGAATGGAATAAGAACAAGAAAGAAAATGAAAGCCGCTATGGTGAAATACCGCCAGCACCGCCGCCGCCGCCACTTCCTGTGATAGTTGCCGCGCCGCAAGTTGAAGAACTTGACCTGCACCCACCAGATAAAAAGGGAACCCATGCAGACAATTTTGAAAACATCACTATCCGCAGTAATACCGATCTTAAGAAAGGAATAAAAACATATACTGCAGTAGTGACCCTGAAAGACGGTACTGTTGAGAAATACAATTTGAATGATCCTAAACAGAAGGCCGCTTATACAGAAAAATATGGTGCAATACCAGCCAAAGCTCCTGCACCCCCTGTGCCACCTGTAGATGCGCCGCTGCCTTCGTCGCCCGATCTCTCT
>Ga0157376_10002738_pt1 | contig 12024 bp, 12 predicted proteins | sample M45metaG_FD_121801 | JGI IMG/M metagenome (GOLD analysis project Ga0157376, IMG submission 121801) | Miscanthus rhizosphere microbial communities from Kellogg Biological Station, Michigan, USA - M4-5 metaG | ecosystem: Host-associated > Plants > Roots > Rhizosphere > Soil | place: USA: Michigan... | reverse complement strand
TTGCAGCACCAGGACGGCAACAGTCACATTCTGGCTCTGCCCGTGCCGAACCTAAAGGCCTACGACCCGGCCTTCGCCTATGAAATTGCAGTGATCATCCAAGATGGAATTCGCCGGATGTACAAAGAAGGCGAGAATATTTTTTACTACATTACCGTAATGAACGAGCAGTACGCCATGCCGCCGATGCCGGAAGGCGTGCGCGAAGGCATCTTGAAGGGTCTGTACAAATACCGCAGCGCCTCCAACAAGAAAGCGAAGTTGAAGGCGCAGCTATTCGGTAGCGGCGCAATTTTGAACGAAGCGTTGCGCGCCCAGGGAATTCTGGAGCAAAATTACGGCGTTGCCGCGGATGTCTGGAGTGTAACCAGCTACAAAGAGCTGTATATGGACGCGATCGAAGTGGAACGCTGGAATCGCCTGCATCCGGGCACAAAGCCGAAGGTGCCCTACGTTTCGCAGTGCCTGGCAGACACGCAAGGCGTGCTGGTAGCGGCTTCGGATTATCTGAAAACGCTGCCGAATATGATCAGCAAATGGATGCCGCGGCGGTTGGCTGCTCTGGGAACCGACGGATTTGGCCGCAGCGAAGGGCGCACTTCGTTGCGCGACTTCTTCGAAGTGGACGCTAAGTTCATCGTGCTGGCGACGCTGCACGAACTGAACGCAGACGGAAAAATCGACGCGAAAGTCGTGGAAAAAGCGATTCAGGATTTGGGAATCGTGCAGAATAAACCGAATCCGGTTATTTCCTGACCGGGGACTCCGGTGATTGCATGAACATCAGATTTTTGCCGCTTTGTATGGCGGTAAGGCGATCTTGTGCTTCGCGGAAGCTCGGCGAAATACGCAGCACGTCTTGATATGCGGCTGCAGCGCCGTTGAAGTCACCCGTGGCTTCGCGGGTGCGGCCAATCCAGAAAATTGCCTGCGGAGTGAGCCGGACGGCGGAAGCACTCTGAAAGTCTGCGCCAGCGGCGGAATAGTCCTTCAATTCAAATTCGGTCATGCCGCGCGCGAGCAACGAATTTTCCTTGTCAGGTGCGATGACCAAGGCCGCGGAAAGTTCTTTGCGCGCAGCTTCGAACTGCTGTTGTTCGTAGAGCGCAATGCCCAGATTGTGATGCGCTTGAGCCAGCTCGACCGGTTCAGTCGCGTATTGAACGGCCATCTCGAATTCGCGTTGGGCGGCATCGACTTTGTTTTGTGCTCGCAGGCTTAAGCCCAGATTGTAATGAGCTACTGCAAATTTTGGACGGAGACGAACCGCTTCTTGAAAATATTCGAATGCCAGTTGCGGTTGCCCGGCTTCGGAATACGCCATGCCAAGATTATTGTAGGCGAGATAGTTATCTTGCGTGACCTGGATGGTGCGTGAAAAGAGGGTGATGCTGTCCTTCCAGAATGTGGTTTGCCACCATGTGAGCCCGCCGAACCACAGCAACAGCAAGGCCGAAACCGGGATCGCGACTCGAGATGCCCGCGAGATTTGCGGCAGGAACTCCGCGATCGACCAGACCATCATTACGAATAATCCGCAAAACGGAAGATAGACGTAGCGGTCGGCGAGCGCCTGGCGGCCGACCTGCACGATGCCGATGACCGGAACTAAAGTCCCGAGATACCACAGCCATCCGGCTGCGAAATAGCGCTTCTCGCGATGAGTCCATGCCAGGTAGGAGATCAGCAACAGGAAAGCCGTCGCGAGCACCGGCTTCCAAATCGGCAAAGTATTTTCCGGATGCGGATAAAACACCGCGAGGCGAACCGGCTCGAGACCCTTCAGGATATACAGCAGGAAGGAATAAATCGCATTGGGGATGCGTTGGACCAGAGGTAGTCCTGCGGAAGTGGCAATGGCGCCGCCTTCGCGTTGGGCATAAAGAGTGATCCAGGCGCTGGCGATTACCAGCAGGAACAGCGGAGTTTTTTCGAACGCAAGTTTCGCGAATGTTCGGAAGAAAGAATCTTCGCCGTTCTTCTTTGCGGGAACCGGCAGGCGATTCAGCGGCCAGTAGTCCAGCAATAATAACAGAAACGGCAAGGTAATCACCATGGGCTTGGAAGCCAAGCCCAGTGCGAAGAACGCCGCGACTGAAAAATAACGAGCGACGCCGGGCTTCTTGACGTACCAGCCGTAGGCAAGAAGAGCCAGGAGCAGAAACAGGGTGCTCAGCAGCGATTTGCGTTCAGATACCCAGGCGACGCATTCGACATTCAGCGGCTGAACGGCGAAGAGTCCTGCCACGAGAGCGCTTCGCCAGCGAAAGCCGGTTGCGGAATCGAGCAACAGAAACAGCAGCAATACGTTGAGGCAATGGAAAAAAAGATTGGATGCATGATGACCGGCGGCCTTCAGTCCGAAAAATTGCACATCGGCCATGTGCGAGATCCAGGTAAGCGGATGCCAGTTGGCTTCCATAGTGGTTCGGAAAGCAAGGGCGATGTTGCGAGTCGCCAGGCCCTTCAGTACCAAAGGATTTTGCGTGACGTAGCGGGGATCGTCGTAATTGATGAAGCCGTTGGAAAAGGTCGGCCAATAGGCGGCAACGGTCAACCCGAAAAGCATCAAGCAGAGAATCGTTCTGGAAGGCGGTGCGAGTGCGGATGTGGAAGCCAAACTGCTGAGCGGCTCGCTCGACGAGCCCTGCTCAAGGCTCACTCTTTCACCATGACGTAATAGTCAGGCAAGAGCTTGTGGCCTTCATTGCTGAAGATGCGGAAATTCGCGAGTCCCCATTTTTGCAGGCGGAATTGGATGGAGGTCGCCAGAACTCCAAAGCCGTATTTCACGCTGCGCGCGAAACTGATACTGGACGCTTCCGGAAAATACCGCGTGGGGCAGGAGACCTCGCCCATGCGGTATCCGAAGAAAATAATTTGTGCCAACATCTGGTTGTCGAAGGCAAAATCGTCGGTGTTGGCTTCCAGCGGGAGCGCGTCGAGAACCGTTCGCGAAAAGGCGCGATAGCCGGTGTGATATTCGGAAAGCTTGTACTTCATCAGCAGATTTTGGATGAGGGTGAGAATACGATTGGCAATGTATTTGTAGAGGGGCATGCCGCCCTTGAGGGCGCCGACTCCCAGAATACGCGAGCCGAGAGCGACGTCGTATTCGCCGAAGGCGATCATTCCCGCAAGGGGCACGATCAGATTTGGCGAATACTGATAGTCCGGATGCAGCATGATGACGATGTCCGCGCCGCGGCGAAGCGCTTCGCGATAACAAGTCTTCTGATTGCGTCCGTATCCGAGGTTTTGACGATGCATGAAGGTGGTGAGTCCCAATTCGGCGGCAACTTTGGCGGTGGCGTCGTGGCTGCCATCGTCCACCAGAATTACTTCGTCCACGAAGTCTTTGGGGACTTCGCGGTAGGTCTGTTCAAGGGTTTTCGCGGCGTTGTACGCCGGCATGACCACGAGAATGCGTTTTCCGTTTAGCATAGAGGAATTGAGGCGATCGCCGGATCGCCAGAGTCCGCTCGCAGGCATGCTTCGCACTCCGGGCGCATCCGACACCCGCAGGCACAGCCTTCGCTCACTTAAAAGTAGTACTCGGTATGGAAAGTCGCAAGCACTCCGAAAACGGGCGTTTCGAGTCCGCTAATGGCTGTCTGGAGTCGGATTTTTAGCGGCAGTCGCCAGAATTTCTGCCGGTTTGATGCGCCCGGTAGCCAGTTCTGCGACCAAGCGTCGATTGGCGGATAGAAAGTCGAACCCGCCGAGCTCTCTGGGCAGGACCCAAGCTACTTGTTCGAACGGGCCGGGGTTTAGCTCGGTTTCCAGGATCGACGCCGCGAAAAAGGTGATTTGTAGCAAGCCCGGTCGGTCGCCGTATTGATGCTCGATTTGAGCCACGGGCACGGCGCGGCGCAGCGTTACTCCCAGCTCTTCCCGGAGTTCACGACCAAGCGCCTGTTCGAGAGTTTCGCCGGCTTCGACCTTGCCGCCCGGAAATTCCCATTTGTACGGCGAAGAATCTTCTCGGCGTCGCTGGCCGATGAGGATGCGGCGATCTTCACGTTCGATTACCGCGGCCACAATCACATGGTTCATGCCGAGTCTCCACTTGTTCCATTAATGATGTGGGAGATTTCGCCAGCGCCATCCATAAGTGTCGGGCCCGGAGTGTTCAGTAATTCGTCCCGGATGATAAAAACCCGTCGATTGCGCACCGCAGGCAGTGATTGCCACGTAGGATTGGCAAGAGTCTTTCGCGCATTGGCTCTCGTTCCAGTGGCCGCCCACGCGAGAACAATGACGTCGGGAGAAGCGGCAGCGACGTCCTCGTCGGAGACGCGAGCCCCCGGAGCGGGGACCATTGCCGCTCCGCAAAGCGCGATGAGTTCAGAGACCCAAGGAGGAGAGCTGATTCTTGGATTGGGCCAAGCTTCGGCATAGACGCGAATGGGTTGTGATTTTTTGGGGCTGGCGCGACGAATCCGCGAAAATCGTTCCTTCATGTCGGCAATTAGTTTGCGTCCGTTGGCCGCGCGGTTTGTGAGCCGCGCAAGGGTCTCGATGTCCGAGTAGATATCGGCCAGCGATCGAGGATTCAATGCCAGGAATTGCGTTGGAAGCGTAAGGATCTTGGCGACCGTTTCTGGATGAAAAGGAACGGAGCCCACGATCAGAGTTGGCCGAAGCCTGGCGATTTGTTCCAATGATTCCAATCGCCAGCAATCGCCAAACGCGGGCAAGCGCTTTACGGGTGCAACGTCCTTACACCATTTGGTTACGCCGGCCAGATTTCGCTCTGCGCCGATGGCGCAAAGAATTGAAGTACATGACGGCGACAGTGAGACAATCCGCAGAGCGGGACGCCGCTTCGCATTTTTTGTTCGAGCCATCTGCTAAGCAGAATAGCAAACGTTGTTGCCACTACGAGCGCCGAACTATAGTGTGCTCCGCGGCCTCAAAAAAAATGCGCTGGGCGGTTGACTGCGCTGCCCTGGTGTGGTCGACTCTCAATCGCAATTTAACTCTGCTCAGGGGAATTCCATGATTCAGCGGTTCGGTGTGCTTTTTCTGGTGTTCGTGGGGGTGGCTTCTGCGCAAAACGCCCCGTCCGGCCCGTCGGCCAGCGTCGTGCATTATCAGGCCACTATCGACAACGTGAAATACGTTTACGGAGTCGCGCCGCCGGTCGCTAACATCGAGCCGGGAAATATTCTGGAGGCCAATTCCCTGGATTGTTTCGGCAATGCGCTACAAAAGCCCGGCGATTCGTTTTCACTGATTAAAGGTGACAATCCGCTGACCGGGCCGTTTTACATCGCAGGCGCGGAACCTGGCGATACCCTCGTCGTGCACATTCTCGATTTACAAGTGGATGGCAAACAGGGCGTCGGAACTTTCAGTCCCGGATTTGGTGCAGTCAATGCCGCGCACTACACTCCAATGTTGGAGACCAAACCGCTGCCGGAAAAAATGTGGTTCTATCCGATTGACACCGAAAAAAATACCGCGACGTTTCAGGCGCTTGATTCGAGCTTCAAAGTCAGCTTTCCGCTACATCCATTTCTCGGCTGCATTGGCGTCGCTCCCGCCAATGGCGAAGCGCGAAGTTCAATCGTCCCCGCGGAATTTGGCGGCAACATGGACGCTCCCGAAGTCAGCAAAGGCAATACCTTATATTTGCCAGTGAACGTTACCGGCGCACTTTTTTATTTTGGCGATGGGCACGCCGCGATGGGCGATGGCGAAGTGGCCGGCAGCGCCGTGGAAGTTCCCATGCGCGCGAAGTTGCGTCTGGACCTGCTGAAGAAAAAGCACATCGACTGGCCGCGCCTCGAAAATCAAAACGAAATTATGACCACTGGCATCTACCGTCCAGTGGACGACGCCGTGCGCATCGCGGTCACCGAACTGGTGCGCTGGATTCATTCCGACTACGGCCTATCCGATCTAGACGCTTACGAACTGTGTTCCAAAGTTTGCAAACTCCACCTCACCGAAATGGTGGATCCCAACTACGTGGTCGTCGCCTCGATGGAAAAGAAATATTTGCCGCAACGCCGCGCCGCGAAGTAGCCGATTTGCGCTGCGGCAGAACCGCATACATACTTTTCAAATGTTCTCGAAAGAACTTCTCGACCATTTTCAAAATCCGCGCAACGCCGGTGAACTCCCCGGCGCAACGGTATCAGTGGAAGTCAGCAATCCGGTCTGCGGCGATGTGCTGCGCCTGGCGGCAATCGCCGAGCAGGGAATTATTCGGCAAGCGCGCTTCCTTTGCCGCGGCTGCACCACTTCCATCGCCTGCGCGTCGCGGCTCACCGATTTGCTCACCGGAAAAAGGATTCACGCGATCGCTGAGATTACACCGGAAACGCTTGCTGCCTCGTTTGGAGAGTTGCCGCCGGAGACCATGCACGGCGCGCATCTGGCCGTGGATGCAGCGCAAGCGCTGCTCGTAAAACTGAGATCCTCGCCGAATCCAGCGCCAGCAAAAAATTCACGCGGCTAGAATCCCTGGCTGGCGAGTCTTGCCAGGGCGTTCGGATCGTTCAGATTCAGGATGCAGCCGATCTCCGTGGTACCAACTTCCGTCACTTGTCCTTTGTGCGCCCACACTACCGCGCGCGCTCCTTGATTATGCGGAGCAGCCAGCAGTTCGTCATACACGGCTGCCGAAAAAATCACTGGATGCCCGCGCCGCCCGTCATACACCGGAACCACCACCGGCGCCGCCGACGACAAAAAACTGTCGATCAAACTGCTCACCAACGCTGCACTCACCAGCGGATGATCCACAGGGCACAGCAATATTCCCGTGGTGCCCGGCGGCAAACTTCCTAACGCCACATGAATCGAACTGAGTTGCCCCTTTTCCCAATCATGATTGATTACCAGTTCATCCGGTGCCAGCGAAAATTCTTTCGCGATATTGTCGGCCTCATAGCCAAGCACCACGCGGCGCACGCCGATTGCGGGATGATTGGTGACCGACAGTAAGTGTTCAAGGAAAGGCTGGCCCTGATATGACACCAAGGCCTTCGGGGAACCCATGCGGCGCGAGGCACCGCCCGATAGAATTACGGCGGCCAGCATAAAAGCCGGTGGTCAGCGCAAGCGAACCTGTTCCGAGGGGACCGCCTCGCGTGCTTCGCGCTGCAATTTTTTGTGTCGCGCTCCGGAAGCTCTTCGCCGCACCGCGATCAGTTCCGCGGTTATGCTGATGGCAATCTCCTCCGGCGACAGCGCGCCAATCTCCACTCCCGTCGGCGCGTAGATTCGCGCAAACTCTTCCGGCGCGTAGCCTTCTTTTTCCAGTGCCTGATATACCGACAGAACTTTGCGCCGGCTGCCGATCATTCCAACGTAGCACGCGGCGGTCCGCGCCGCCCACGCCAGCACGCTCATATCGTCGCGATGCCCGCGGGTGACGATCACCAAATAGGAAGATGCATTCGGCTGAATCCGCTTAAACGCTTCCTGATAACTGGTGAAAACTTCCTGCGCCATAGGGAACCGCTCTTTGTTGGCGAACTGTTCTCGATCGTCAATCACTACAATTCCAAATCCCACGGAGTGTGCCGATTGCGCCAGCGCCATCGAAATGTGTCCACCACCAAAAATATACGCAACGGGCTGCGGCAAGATCGGCTCCACAAAAACTTCCAGCGTGCCGCCGCAAATCAAGCCGTGGTCATAGCTGGCTTCGTTGTTCAGTTGAAATACCATTTTTCGCGGCAACTCTTTGGCCATCACTTCCTTTGCCGCCGCCCACACGTCGGCTTCCACGCAGCCGCCGCCGATGGTTCCGGCAATCGAGCCGTCTTCGCGCACCAGCATCCGCGAACTTTCATAGCTCGGGATCGACCCGTTGGTATGCACGATGGTCGCCAGCGCGCCGCGCAGACCCGCCCTCCGCATCCGCACAATTTCTTCGAAGAGGTCCATGGCTGTTTACGAGTTCAGCGTAAGGTCTGCCATCCATCCTGTCAACGCGCCGTGCGTAAAGCAGTCAGCAGGGAATTGGCCGGTCGGGAATGGACAGTCGGCACCGCGGCAAATACCATAGACTTTCCGAGGGAGCCTTCCATGAAAGCGGTGGTTTTTGAAAAGCACGGTGAGCCGGATGTCCTGCAATACAAAGACGCTCCCGAACCTGAACCGCGCTTCGGCGAAGTCCTCGTCCGCGTGCACGCTTGCGCCCTCAACCATCTCGACCTCTGGGTTCGCCAAGGCATCCCCGGACTCGCGATTCCGCTCCCGCACATTCCCGGGAGCGACATCGCTGGTGTCATCGAAAAAATCGGCGCAGGTGTCACCAGAGTTAGAGCCGGCCAAAAAGTTCTGCTGGCTCCTGGCGTCACCTGCGGCAAATGCGCAAAGTGCCTCGCCGGATTTGACAACTATTGCCCGCAGTTTACCAATCTCGGCTACCTGATTGACGGCGGTTGCGCGGAATTCGTGCGCTGCCCGGACGTGAATTGCTTTCCGCATCCGGAAAATCTTTCTTTTGAACAAGCGGCGGCCGTCCCGCTGGTTTTTCAAACTGCCTGGCACATGCTGTTCACCCGCGCGCAACTGCAGCCCGGCGAAGATGTCCTCGTCCTTGGAGCAGGAAGCGGCGTAGGCTCTGCGGCGATTCAAATCGCCAAATTTTTCGGATGCCGGGTCATCGCCTCTGCTGGCAACGAAGCTAAACTCGCCAAAGCCAAAAAGCTGGGCGCCGACGAAACCATCAATCACAAAACGCAAAAAATTAAGGACGAAGTCCGCCGGCTCACCTCTAAACGTGGGGTGGACGTGGTCTTTGAACACGTCGGCATGGCCACCTGGGACGACAGCCTCGCCAGCCTTACGCGCGGCGGCCGCCTGGTCACCTGCGGAGCCACCACCGGCTTCGACGCCAAAATCGATCTGCGCTTTCTTTTCAGCCGCCAACTCTCTGTTCTCGGCTCCTACATGGGCACCAAATCCGAATTCACCACGGTCCTCAAGTTGGTGGCCGCCGGCCGCCTCCAGCCCGTCGTGGATCGCACTTTCCCATTGCTAGAGTGCGCCGCTGCCCACTCCCATCTTGAAAGCGGCAACCAGTTCGGCAAAGTCGTTTTGCTTATCGAATAGGATTCGTCCAGTCTCCATGCTCCGCACAGTTCGAGCCGTGTATGTACACGGTCATACGACGGTTCACGGCTGGACTGCCTTCAAACAACAGACCGGCACCGTCCCCCAAGTTCGCTTTAGCCACTCACCCTCTGAATTGGATCGTGATGATCGGCGGTAGTGGTGCTTATGCTCCTGAACGCGGTGCGCCAAGGGCCCAAATGGCAGTTCTTTGGAATTTTGATGCTCGTGGCGCTTGCTTAAGGTTTTTTGCGGTCGCGGATCAAGGACAGGTAAGACTCCTCTAGCTTCGAAATATCAGGCGCTGCGCGAAATGTGGGAATTCGCATTATCGCGCCTAGTTGTCGCGACGTTGTTTTTGCCTCTTTGCCGAGTGTCACCTGGTCCGTGCTAGACTGCGCGACGACCGAGTATTCGAATATCCGTCGAAGAAGTTGAACGAAATCTCGACAAGGAGAACAAGCTTTCCTAGCGATCCAAGTCCAAAGCAATTTCTTATGATCGAAACGAACTACGCCTCAGTAGCCCAGGTTTGTCTCCGCAGCCCGCTCTATGCGAAAATACTCGCGAGGCCACGATGAGCACATCTCTGGGCAAGCACGTCACACTCACCAAGCCGGATGACTTCGGCAAGCTGCTTGAAGACGAAGGCATTATTTTCACTACGCTCGATAAAGCGGTGAACTGGGCGCGCCGCAGCTCCATCTGGCCGCTTGGCTTCGGTTTGGCTTGCTGTGCGATTGAAATGATGTCCATGGCCGCTTCACGTTTTGACGTTTCGCGCTTCGGCGCTGAAGTTTTCCGGCCGTCGCCGCGCCAAGCCGATCTGATGATCGTCGCCGGTCGCCTTTCGCAAAAAATGGCTCCAATCGTTCGCCAGCTTTACGATCAAATGCCCGAACCCAAGTGGGTGATCTCCATGGGCGCTTGCGCCACTTCCGGCGGCGTTTTCAATAACTACGCCATTGTGCAAGGCTGCAATCAGGTCATTCCCGTGGACGTCTACGTCCCCGGCTGCCCGCCACGGCCCGAAGCGCTGCTCTACTCCATCCTGCAATTGCAGAAAAAGATCGACAGCGAAAAGGGATCCTTCAAGCGCGCCCTAAACATCGACTAGGCTCGGCTTAACCGCAAAGTTGTCGTTCCGAGCCCGGACGCTGCGGTTGGGCCCTAGTCGAGGGACCCTGGCTACGGTCATCGCGTCTTGGCAAGACCGCTGCGAACTTCCTACGATGGCACCACGCAACATGCGCAAACTAGCCCTCAGCCTTTCCGCCGCGATTTTTCTCTCCGCGTCCACCTGTGGTGGCGGCTCCATCGCTCGACGGCTAACTCATCCTCGCACTTCCGACTACACTCTAAGTTGGTGGGACGAATTTTCCTCCGCCAACGGCTCCAAGCCCGATGCTACGAAGTGGAGCTACGACCACGGCGGAGGCGGCTGGGGCAACCAGGAACTGGAATCCTACACCTCGCGCCCGCAAAACGCCCAAATTCAGGAGGGCAATCTAGTCATCACCGCGCGGCAGGAAACCTTCACCGGAACCGACGGCATCACCCGCAACTACACTTCCGCGCGATTGAAAACTCAAACGTTATTCACCCAAGCCTACGGACGATTTGAAGCGCGCATCAAAATTCCCAAAGGGCAAGGAATCTGGCCGGCGTTCTGGCTACTCGGCAACGACATTGGAACCATCGGCTGGCCCAAGTGCGGCGAAATCGACATCATGGAAAACATCGGCCGCGAGCCCAGCATCAATCACGGTTCGCTGCACGGACCGAGCGCGGTGCGCGCAACTTCCGACCTCAGCGGAGCTACGATGCTACCGACCGGCCAGGGAATTGCCGACGAGTTCCACGTTTTCGCGATGGAATGGGAACCCGGCACCGTGCGCTTGTACATGGACTCCGACAACTACGCCACCTTCACCCTGTCGCAATGGCCAGCCGGCGGAGAGTGGGTCTTTGATCATCCGTTCTTCATCATTCTCAACGTAGCTGTTGGCGGCAACTGGCCCGGCAGTCCCGACGCCTCGACCCAATTCCCGCAGCAAATGTTGGTCGATTACGTCCGCGTCTACGCTAAGAAATAGCTTCAGTCCTTTTGGTCCGGCCACCCTTGGCCACCCATTCCGGTGCCGAATTTGTTTTCTGACGTAGCAGCAAATTCAGTTGAGCCGCGTGATGTTGCACGTGCCGCATGTTGTAGAGCAGCAGCTCGCCATTGCTCATTGCGCGATACTGGAAGGGACACGGGGACGCAGTCCACGCTGCGGTCATTTCCGCCATCACTGTGTCCAGTTTCTTGCGGCAGTGGTCAAGGTAGCCGAGCAGTTCGTCCTTTCGGAAGGCGCGCTCCGGGAGCACTACTTCGTCTTCGAGCTCGCCAAGTCCGAACGGCGCTGGCGGGCGGAATTGGGACTCGCCCACCGGGGAGAGATATAGATCCAAGAAAAAGATCACGTGAAAAGCCAGGTACCAAAACGCCTGCCGCCCTTCGCCGTACCACACCGTACCCGGACAAGCCTCGATCGCGTTGCCCAGCATGTCGATCGCGGCATGGAACTGCTGCCGGATCGCCGCTCTCCAAAAATCAATCATGGCGCCTTCCATTTCCGTTTGACCGGCACTCTTGTTTTGCCTGGCCATTTCCGGGCAGGATATCACCGGTCGCCGATGGGAGGCGTGATGACTACCGCCTTTCCGGATGCCGACTCAATCTCGCTGCCAGCCTCACTCTTCTCCCGCCGAACATACGCCATCGCGATCGGCGCACGCAACTCGGGTGAAAACGCCGCCCGCGTAACGAACCCAGCGTCCTTACCGTCCGCCAGCAGGGGAGTACCGCTCACCGGAATTTCTTCGCCGCCAAGTTTCACCAAGACCCGCAGGCGATTCACCTGTCCGCGCGAACGCACCCGCTCGACAATCTCCTGCCCGGTG
>Ga0157376_10002736_pt1 | contig 12024 bp, 10 predicted proteins | sample M45metaG_FD_121801 | JGI IMG/M metagenome (GOLD analysis project Ga0157376, IMG submission 121801) | Miscanthus rhizosphere microbial communities from Kellogg Biological Station, Michigan, USA - M4-5 metaG | ecosystem: Host-associated > Plants > Roots > Rhizosphere > Soil | place: USA: Michigan... | reverse complement strand
TATCGAAGACCTGTCGACCAATCAGAGCGCCGGACGACGGTCCAGTAGCCCCCGTAGCTCCCGTAGGACCGGTCGGCCCGGTTGCGCCGAATCCCGTCGGCCCTGTCGAGCCGTCGCTGCCGTCGTGACCGCGATGGCCGCGCGGACCACGCTTGCCGCGCCTCCCCCGCTCTCCCCGCTCTTCTTCAAGGGCGGTGTCCACGAGCTCGAACTTGATATCGGCCATGAACTACACTAGGAGCGGGCGGTCACTCGGGCAAGAAAGTCGAGACGCCGCCGAAAGCAGCGCTAAGAACACATCGACGGACCAGGGGTCAAGTAAACGCGTGCAGGTCACCGGTTTTTTGCCCTCCCTGCCAAAAAGCTTTAGGTTCAAACGTGGCCGACATCAAGATCAGCTTCCCCGATCGAGACGATGGTGAGCACGGCGAGCAAGATCGGCGTGGCCCCCGTGGCCACCGTGGTCATGACGGTCCCACAGGCCCGACGGGCGCGACTGGCCCCGCCGGCAGCGCGACGAATACTGGCGCGACCGGGCCCACGGGTCCCACCGCCGCGGTCCTAGGCGATCCGAACACGCAAGCCTATTTCGGCCCGACGGGTGTCCTTACCGACGACCTCGACGCGACAATGACGCTGACGGACTGGCAGCTCAATGGAGCTGGCGGCGGTCCGCAGGCTGCTCATATCAACCGCGCGTTACCTTCCGCCGCGTTCGGCGTCGGCTCGACCGCAAGTGGTGTGTCGTCGTTCGCTGCGGGATCGAGTGCTTCGGCCACGGCGAGTGCCGCGTTTGCGGAGGGCCAAGGCACGCTCGCGAGTGGTGTGAACTCGCACGCCGAAGGTGCCAACAACATCGCAAGCGGGATCGCCGCCCACGCCGAAGGACAGGGCACGACCGCGAGCAACACCAACGCACACGCGGAGGGGCAAGGCACGATCGCGAGCGCGGTGAACTCACACGCCGAAGGCGCCAACAACACCGCGGGCGGGATCGGCTCCCACGCCGAGGGACAAGGCACGACCGCGAGCGCTGATAGTTCCCACGCCGAGGGGCAAGGCACGCTCGCGAGTGCTGTAACCGCACACGCCGAAGGCACCAACACGTCCGCGAGCGGAAGCGCCGCGCATGCAGAAGGAACGAGCACGACCGCCAACGCGTCAAGCGCCCACGCGGAGGGGCAAGGAACGCTCGCAAGCGGGGTGAACTCGCACGCTGAAGGTGCCAACAACATCGCGAGCGGAGTCGGCTCACACGCCGAAGGGCAGGGCACGACTGCGAGCAACGTAAGCGCGCACACCGAGGGCTCAAACACGGTCGCGAGCGGAGCGAATTCGCACGCGGAAGGCGGCAACACGACCGCGAGCGGAGGCGCCGCACACGCCGAGGGTCAAAACACGACGGCCAGCGGCGACTTCGCGCACGCGCAAGGCGTGCAAGCCGTCGCTTCCCGAGAATCACAAGACACGCTCGCCTCCGGCGACTTCACGACAGCGGGAGACGCGCAGACGAGCATGCTCGTGCTGCGCGGAAGCACGCCAGGCCTTGGAGTCAACGAGAGCGTCGAATTGTTCTACGGCAATGCCGGTAACCAGCAGCTTATCCTCCAAGACGGCAAGACGTACGCCTTCAAGGTCACGGCGGCCATCGGCGGTACACAGCCTGGGCGCGTTTCGCGCAGCATCGAAATCGCTTTCAATGTGCGGCGTGACGCCGGGCTCAGCACCATTACCGGAAATGGGCCATCCGCAGGCTATGGCGATCTGCTCACGGCGACCTGGACGCTCACCGCATCGATCGGCGTCGGTCCTGATCGCGTCGTCCTGACGTTCAACACGGGCGCCGGTGCGGCAAGTGCCTGCCATGTCGCTGCCCGCGTCGAATTCACCGAGGTCGCCTACTAACAAGGACAAGGGAGAGACTCATGGCCGACACCGAATTTTCTCTTCCAGTCACGGGCGCCGATCCCACGATCGACGCCAACGCCGTCAAGCTTTACGCCAAGAGCGTCGCGGGCGTGGTCCAGTTCTTCGCCCGTGGAGGCGACGGCACGGTCTACCAGCTCACGCCAACAGGACTGCTACCGGTCACAACCCTTCACGGCACGCCCTTCACCGCGCAGCCCGGCTTCACGAACGCCGTCGATGGCTCGGTGGGAGCGCTCACGGTCAACCTGCCTGCCGCGTCGTCCTCCAAGGGCCAGTTCCTCGCGATCAAGATCGAGACGACAGGGACAGGGCCGATCAACGTGACGCCGGCCGGTGGAGATAGCATCGACGGCAGCCCGTCCTTCGTCATGTCCACCACGCACGAGAGCATCATCATGGTTTCAGACGGCACTGCTAACTGGCTGATCATCGCTACGTACCCCTGAAAACTATGACTACCGTCAACAAACCCTGGGGTCACGAGCTGATCTGGGCCAAGACCAGCCGTTACGTCGGCAAGATCTTGCATGTGCGCGCGGGTGAGGCCCTCTCTCTTCAATACCACCGCGTGAAAGACGAGACGATCATGGTCCTCTCCGGGCGCCTGCGCTTCGAGTTCTTTTCCGAAGGTGAAGATCTCCAAGCGCGTGAGCTGCCACCCGGCGAGCCCCTGCATATCGCGCCGGGCATGCGTCACCGGATGATCGCGATCGAAGACACCGATGTGCTCGAGGTCTCGACGCCGGAGCTGGACGACGTCGTCCGTCTCGAAGATCGTTACGGTCGCGCGGCGCGCTGAAGAAACAAAACCCGATGTCAGATATCAAGATCGGATCAGAAGGCGGCAAGGGTCAACGTGGTGAGCGTGGTGATCGTGGTCCTCGCGGACATGACGGTCCCACAGGTCCAGCAGGTCCAGCAGGGGCGACGGGCCCGACTGGATCGACGGGCAGCGATGGCTCGCCAGGGTCGTCCGGGCCGACGGGTTCAACGGGCCCAGCGTCGACGACACCTGGGCCGACGGGTCCGACGGGTGCTAGTGGCCCCTCATTACCGGACATCCACGACACACCCGGTACCGAGGTCGTCATCGGTCCAGTCAGTAACGGGGGTGGCCCGTCGAGGCTCGACATCGGAAATCCGGGCAACGGCGGCCTCACGCTCAGCACAGATCGTTTCGCGAAGACGTACAACCAGCCTGCGGGTGAGAGCATCGTCAGCACAGTTGCTCTTGGTAGCCCCGCACAGTTCCTCTCTCTCGTCGGCACGAACGGCGGACCGTCGTCCTTCTACCAAGGTGGCGGCGACAGCTTCTTCCGCACCACCTTGAGCCTCATCAACTTCGTGATGCAGGCGGAGGTCGGCTTCGCGCAATGTGACGTCGCGCAGCCCAATCCGTTCGCCGGCGTGAACCGGAACCTCAACCTCGATCTCAACACCGTGTGGTTGTTCCAAACACCTGGCGGAGGCGGCACGATCGGCAGCATCCAGCACGCGGTCGGCACTGGTACCCACCTCGTCGATCCAAACAACAACCCGGTCTGCCAGTACCGCCTGCTGATCAACAACGGCTCCGGCACGCTGACCTTGACCAATGAAGATGCAGGCGAAGGCGATCCGACCAAGCGTCTGCACCTACCCTGTGGTGTTGACAAGGTCATTCCCGTCGGCGGAATCGCGCGGCTCGTGTACCTATCGTCAGCGGTCAACGGTCTTTTCAACGACCGTTGGTGGCTGGAGGCGTTCTCCTCCTGACCGATAGACGAAGGCCCGTAACGAGCACGGTTGGCTAGACAAGGAAGAGGACCAGATGTCGGATATCAAGATCGGACCAGAAGGCGTCAGGGGCCCGCGTGGTAAGCGCGGCGAGCGTGGCGAGCGTGGCCATCGAGGACATGAAGGTCCCACAGGCCCGACAGGTTCAACAGGATCGACCGGCAGCACAGGATCGACCGGCCCCTTCGGACCAACAGGCCCGAGTGGACTTGCTGCATACGGCTATGCCGTAGGGACCGATGACGCGAGCATCGACTCTGGCGTCGACGTCACCTTCGATCAGGGAGCGCTCGTCTTTCGAGATATCGTACCCACAACGCCCGGAGGCACGTCTTTCACGATCTTGGAAGACGGGGACTACGAATACAACTTCTACGCCGTCGGACAGCACAACGCGGCCTCGACCACCTCGATGCTGCTCGGCCTTTCCTTGGACGGCGCGCTCCCAGCGACGGCGCATTCGTTTCGCAGCAACCAAGGAGACAACGACAACGATATACAGGTCGTTCGCGGCGAAGGAATCATCACCTTGTTGGCCGGCACCGTGGTCACGCTACGCAACCTGGGCGACAGGATTGCCTTCACAGCGGCCGTTCCTGGCGGTGGAACGAGCGCGAATCGAACACTCTCCCTGATCTGGCTCGCACCCCCTGCGCTTTGACGCGGAGATGTCAGGTGCGCCACGCAACTGTGGTCAGTCCGTAACCGATCCCGTTTCACGAAGCGCGCTGTTGCGTCGTGACCCCTTTGAGGCATCTGCGCTATAACCTCGACGATGACCAGGACGATCGTGGTGCCATTCGCGCGCCTGATCCTGAGCCACCACGAGATCGGTCGCCACCGCGATCGGCGTTGGGGCTTCGGCGACGTCTTCGGCTTCCGATCGCTGTTCGACCTACCCTTCATCGACCTGGCCGCCAGGGTCAAGCGCGCGTACGCAGGCACCGAGGTACCCTCTCACGAGGGCTGGCCGGCACAGCGTGATGCCCTTCAATGGCTCGTGGACAAGGGGCGCGATGGAATCTACGAGATCGATCCGAAGGGTGTCCGCGTGAAGTCCAAGGTACAGGGCGTGGTAGGTGCGCATAGGACCGGAGCTGCCGTGCGCATCGCTCCCCTCCAACGCTATTACATCACCGATGGGAATCATCGCGCGCTTGCGCTGTACATCCTCGGCGATAAAGAGATTCGAGCACGGATCAAGTACTAACGCCGGACGTCGAACGCGATCGTGATCCGCGGCAGCTCTCCCATATAGCGCGGGACGGCGTGCCACATGTCGCCACGAAGAATCGCGAGACGCCCCGGGTGCGGATCGACCTCCAGATCACCGCCTTCGCACTCGAACACCGTCGGCGTGATCGCTTCTGGGCTTCCGGCAGTCACGTAGAAGATGCCGGTGATCACCGCGACCCGGTGTTGGTGACGTGGGTGATGGCTCCCCGCCCGGTTCACCATTGCCCAGCCGACTGGCGATCGGGCACCAAGCATGGAGGCGATCTTCTCGCGCAGTGTCTGGACCGCCGAATCGGGCCACGAGAAAAAATCCTCGCCCGACTTCCAGCCCCCAACATTGATCGATCCGGTCTTGCGCCCGCGGTCGCGCTGCATTCGCCCGATGATGATCTGCTCGAGCGCCGGGCAAAGATCTGGGAGGACACCGTCGTAGACAATCGGCCGAGCATGACAACTCGCGGCGATCTGTGACGCCGTGATCGCTGGAGCAGGAGTGGCCATGCCTCATTTATCGCACGCGAAGCACGGCGTCGCCAGATCCCGAACAGGCCCCGTCCGCGGTCCTCAAATCACGAAATCTTTGCGCAGTGACCGCCGAATTGCGTCCGGATCGAAAACTCCGAGCCTTGCCGATCCGTCATTGACCGCGTAGCTCGCAACGAGCTTGTCGCCGACATGCGCCAACCCAGCGCAGAACTCGATCCCGAGCCGCTCGAAGTAGAACAACGGGGTCATCGAAACGAGGCGAAGATCGACGTCGAAGAAGACGAAGCGATGGAGATAGATCCGGCCGTCTCCCGGGAAGGCGACGTCGTGCACGATGAAGATCCAGCCGCCGTCGAAGCGGACACCTTGCGATCCACCACGAAGGCGCCCATGTCCGAGGGCCGCGTTTGACGCGTGCAGGACCCTGTGGTCGTGGTCCTCCACGTGGATCAGCTCGAATACCGTCGTGGGATGTGTCGCGTAGATGAACCGCAGGACGTCCCCCATGACGAATGGCATCCAGTTCTTCTGCGCATGCTCGCTCCACGGGCCTCGCAGCGGCGCGGCATGGACAACAGCCCCATCCGCGTCGATCTCAAGCAGTGCGATCTCGCGGCGACCGTCTTCGGTAAAGTCGCAAACAGTCGCCGTTGCCCACCACGAATCCCGCCACGCGAACAGGCGCATGTCCTCGAAGCCGTGGACTGGGTAGGTTGTACGCGGTGTGTTCGTCGCATCCACCAGCTCGACAGATCGCCTCGTCTTTAGGCTCGCGTCCAAATCGAGGAGGAAATTACGGGTCCGGATCAGCTGCCAACCCTTGTAGGGGCCCTTGTCGCGGACGACATCGTCGGGAGGCGTCACGTACTTGCCGTTCACGATCCGGTAGTTCACAGTCCGCACGACGCAGCGCGCCTGATCAACCCCACCGCCATAGATCGACGGGTTACTTGCCTGCCAACCTGGCTCGGGCGAGAACTCGATCGGCCGCGCGACAGCGCCGAACAACTCGCCCGCACTCTGCGTGGAGAAAGCACGATTCGCCCGAAGGCGCTCGTCGTCGGGGCTCCAACGCAGGGCCACGTCCGCCCAGTGGCGCGCGTCGTCCTTGTGCCCGGCGTAGTACGACGAGATCGCCGCACGATCCGCTGCCTTCCAGGTGTAGACGTCCTCATCGAGGAAGAGATCAGTCGGCGGCTTGGGCGTCTTGGCCGCGGCGATCGCAAAGATGCGCGCGACCGAGTGAATTTCCTCGTCGTACCAGTGCTCGGAGATCGAGTAGAGAGGCTCGGCCCGCCGAGGGTCATGCGCGTACGCTTCCAGGTACGCCTGCTGGACCTCGGCCCACGGGCGGCCAATTTTTGCCTTCATCTTGCCGATCCGAAGCTTCGCCTCGAAGACCTCGTCGAAATAACCGCCCATCGTCGCGCGCTGCTCGAAGAAAGGAAGCGCCTCCGCGTACTGCCCTAGGCACTCGTGCGTCTGCCCTAGGTAGAAGTAGGGCCGCGGATCGTTCGGATCGTCGGTGCGGTCTTGCTCGAGCAAGATCAGGTCGCGCTGCCACCGCTGACGCCACTCGTCGGTAGTGCGATTGCCGCGATCGCGGAGAACCATCACATCCGGGATCTGAGGCCCGAGATTGGATCCCATCGCACATTCGTGCGTCCGCCACTTGTAGTGCCAGCCTGCCCCGCAGCGCATCACGAGCGGGTGGTAGTAGTGCCCAGGCGCGATCCGTACCCGGTATGCGCCTGCACGATCTTGTATGTGTGCTTCGAGGAAGGTGCGCAATGCGTCACCGCCCTGGAGAGCGTCACCGTTGGGCATGATCGAGAACACCGTCGCCGTACCGTGCAATTCGAGCGCGCGATTGCGGCTCGTCGCAAAATCTACGAACGGCTCCTCATGGAGCATGCCGGGAATGCCAGCGAGCTCGCCGCGGATGAGGTCTTGCGTGCCGTCCGTTGATCCAGTGTCCAAGATCGTCCAGCTATCAATGTACGGCCGATAGGAGGCAAGGACGGAAGCAGCACGTCTTGCCTCATTCTTGACGATCATGACAAGACCGAGCAAAGGCCGATCTCCAGAGGACATGGGCCGCGGCGTCGACGTGACAGTCACCCGCGGCACCTTTTCTACAGGCTCGTCCGCCGCGGCCAAGACGATAGCGACCTGGAGCCCGCTGGCGTCGACTACCCAGTCAACGAGCCGCCCTTCGCAGACCTTCTTGAGATCATCCACGTGGAGGTGGCTCCAGTCATTGCCGATGAAGCCGACGTCCCATTTTCCGCGTCCATCTGCGCCGAAGAGTCCATAGTCATCGATGTACACGATCGCACGGTGCGGGAACGACGCGCAGATCGTACGGATCTCCGCCAGAAGCGGGACCTGATCTTCCGACGAGGGCTTGCTGCCTGGCTTCCCTCGGTGCGCCGTGGGCACGCCATAACCCTTCCACTCGGAGGCCTTCCAGTCGACCGTCTCATCTCCACTCCAGTGCGCGTCCAAATAGAACAAGCACGGCTCGTGGATCTCGCCAACGATCTCCCGCAGCACACACGCGGAGTCCCCGACGTGGAAGCGTACGTTGCGGTAACCCTCCTCGAGCATGCGCGTACGCGTCCTGCCAGCAAGATCTTCGCCAAGCTCGACCGTGTCCACCTGTCGGTAGAGCCGACTCAACTTTCGCGTCGAGTACCCGGTGCACGTGCCCGTCTCGACGACGCGCGATGACGCGTGCCCAGGATACTGACCGATGACCTTTTGAATGAAGCCATGCTCGTACATGCCCATGCAATTTCTCCTCACCTGCGCGTCCATCACGGGCGGCAGTCCGCGACTTGCCGCGTCCTCGACGATCCACTTGCAATGACCTTCACCACCACGCGACACGTCGTGATTACGTACGATGTCTTCGTAGTCTCCGTAGCTATAGGCGTAGCGCGATGGATCTTGCCCGACGACGTAGGACAGCAGCCCCTCGTCGAGCGGAGAGAGCCCCATCGCGATCGCGCGATCGGTCGCTTCCCAGAAGCAGCGCGTGAGGTCCCGCATTCGACCCCGACTTCCCACGACCAGACCACCGGCGAGGTGTCCCTGCACGCTTCGCCAGTAAGCGGGGGCGTCGACGTCACGCTTACTGAAGCAGCGGAGCACGTGCACGCGGGGAGCGTCTGACGGATCCGCGAAGACATCGACGCCCTCGGACGGGAGCTTGGCCACGTGCGTGATCGCCAGATCGATCCAGCCGAGATGGCTCGTGGTCGTGATGTCGAGCGCCGTATCCAGCATCGCGTACTTCGCCCACATCAGTTGGACATAGGTCGGCGTCACCTTCGCCCGGTTCGCGTTGTACTGGATCGATCCACGCGTCACGGCCTCGAGACGATCCGAACGGAGCAGCTTCTCGAACGGAATGGCAACGATCTTCGTGCGACGGCTGCCGCGACGCTTGAGCAGCTCGGCTTCCAGCTCGGGATCGGTAAAGATCACCAGTTCGCGATCTTGATTGATCACGAAGTCCGATCGCGCGAGCACCCAGTCGATCGTGCGATGCGCAACGCTTCCACGCTTGACGAGGTCGTAGAGGCAGGTAACAAACGCGAGGGTCTTCGACGAAGCCATCGGAAGCTACCGATAGCGCCGCGAGATCACGATGACGTCGGCCTTGGGCAAGCTCACCGTGAAGTACAGCGCCTCACCGATGATGCTCTCGAATTCCGCCTTGCGATCGATGAGGACGCGCTCCTGGTTCGGATCGACGCGGTTGACATCCTCGATCACATAAAGCCCATTGCGCGCGAGACCGGGGAAGAAATTGCGCAGCGTCTTCACCTGGAGCTCGGGGATGTGCGCGCCGTCGTCGATGATGACATCGAATGGAGCCACGCCTCCCAAGTAGGTGCGAGAGGCCTCCGTATCGGTCGAGTTGACGATCGCGGTCACGATCCGCGGCTCGTCGCGGATCATCGTGTCAGGCTGGACGTCGATTCCGTGGACGATGCCACGCGGGAAGTAGTCCCGCCACGCCCGCAGTGAAGCCCCAGGCCGATAACCTGGAAGATCGTGGCCATACATCGAGCAGTACGCCCCTGGGATCACTGTCCCGATGCCGATCTCCAAGATCTGCACGGGCTCGTCACGCAGGTGCTTGAACAGCGCGTGATAAATTGGGCCGTAACCGTTCTGGCTGTGTTTGTCACTGGCGTGATCGTTCAAAAGCTCGTCGATGTCACGCAACGTCATCGGGCCTCCACTCGAAGATGATCGGTCGCTACCGCACGGATCTTGGCGAGCGCGAGCAAGTCCCCATCCGCGAGGCGACACGCACCGCTATGATGCGAATCCCAAAGGAGCCCGCACGCGCGTGCGCAGACCCTCCAGTCTCTCGCGGCGTAGCTGTTCTTGATCACCTGATGAAGTGGCCTCTCGGGGCGCGTGCGCACCCGCGCGTAGTTCGTGATCATCTCCTGGTAATCGCCCAAGTACCAGTCGAACAGATCCGGCGCGTCGAAGTAAACGAGGTTGATGAGCTGCTCGTCGGCATGCCCGTAGCCAGCTTCCAAGCACTCGACGAATTTCTTTTCAACGCGGTCGCAAACAGCCTGCATGTGGAAAGCGTCGCCGGTGAAGAAGCCACTGCACATCGTGCAGCGGCCTCGGCAGCTCGGGCCGAAGTTGTCGATCAGGTTCCGCGTCGTCTTTTCATCGACATAGTCGATGTAGCAAGTCGAGAACTTATCGCGTTGCTGGGCGAGGGCTTCTTGCAGGTACGCGAGGTTCTGGTAGCCCATCCGCTCGATGCAGACGTTGATCCACGCGTAGTGCGATGACCCGAAGGATCGATCAGCGATCGCGCGACGGAGCATCGCGAACCTGGCCACGCAGAACAAGTAGTAACTCGCCGTGTTGCGCGGATCGCTAGGACAGGGCCCGCCGCCGCGGTTCGCAAGGATCCGATCGGCGTACTGCGTGAGCGGGAAATCCTCGAACTGCTGCACGACCACACGCGTGCGATCATGCAAACGTGCCGGGCGGAGCGTCCAGATCTTGGCCTCGTTCTTGGGCTCACAGAAGACCACGAGGTTCTGCTCGAGGCCCAAGACCGACGCCGAATGATCGTCGAGGTAATATGAGGGCGATCGAGATCGAAGCGCGGCGGTCGCGTCCGGACGCGTCGTCAAGTCGAAGTAGCCGGTAACGAGCGTCCAGTTCGCCGTATCGACCGCGCGATGAGACCCCTCACAGGAAAGCTCTTCGCCGAGCGAGACGACCCCCGTCCCCGACCAATGCCCGACGTGCGTGACGTCGATCTTGTGGCGATCATCGATGCGATACCACAGCCGATCCCGCATCGACTTGAAGTACCAGATGTCGTCGAGCACGATGATCCCGCGGTACGCGTTGCAGAGCAGCCAATCGACAAGCGCGTACTCGCGCGAACCTTCGTGCGGATCGACGTCGATGAAGAGGATCGCGCTGCCTAGGATCTGTGGCTTCCAAGCTTCGCGTGTAACCACGTCGAACAGGTCGACCTGGTGGTAGACGATGTTCTCGCGCCTCCGTCGGTGTGCCGGGACCTTGTCGACGATGTCGAACGACAGCACGAGGTTGTTCGCGTTGTACGCGAGCGCATGTGCAGAGTCCCCGAGATGCGTTCCGATATCGATGAACGTCCGGTCCTCGAACTGCGTCGACAGATAGGCGAGGAGACGATGGTGCTCGACGCCAGCAGCGGCGTAGAACCACTCCGATTCACCAACGTAGGCCCGCAGCTTCTCTGGATCGATCGCGGCAAGACCTGCACGAGTGATCTTCACGTTGGCCCAAGTGATATCATGCCGAGTGCTTATGGCGAAACGCCCGAAGACCGTGATGCTCACGCTACGGATCCCGACCACCCTTCGATCCAAACTGCGTGACGCGGCCAAGAGTGATCATCGATCTGTCAACGGCCTGGTCGTCACACTGCTCAGTACGCTCCTCCAGAAGGCTCCATGAAAAGGCAGGGCAGATCGCGTGCTGATCTCGACAGCCCGTGAACTGTCAGCGACGGGTATTCAGCTACCCAGGCGCTTAGATTACAGCGGCTTAGCGATTTGCCCTAGACTGGCGCGCGGCATGAAGTGACCCTTTAATCGTGAAGAAGATCTCCGCTGCGCTACTGGCTCTCGTCGCTTGCTCTTTCGTCCCGCAGCCTGCCGACACGGACGCCGGCACAGATAGCATGCAGCCTCAATCGGCCAGCTGTATCGATCTCTCACCGACCTGCGGCCCCGCCGGTGACGAGGACTGCTGCTCGACCGCGACGACGATCCCGGAGGGAGCGTTCTACCGCAGCTACGATACGGCGAGCGATGGCATGTACCCGGACATGAGCCACCCGGCGACGGTAAGTACATTCAAGCTCGACAGGTTCGAGGTCACGGTCGGGCGCTTTCGGAAGTTCGTCGCGGCAGGGCTGGGAACGCGACTGAATCCACCAGCCGCAGGAGCAGGCGCACACGCGAAGATCCCCGGCAGCGGATGGGACGCGAGCTGGGACGTGAGCCTGGTCGCGAGCACCGCAGCGCTGGAGTCCGCGCTGAAATGCGACGT
>Ga0157376_10002735_pt1 | contig 12024 bp, 8 predicted proteins | sample M45metaG_FD_121801 | JGI IMG/M metagenome (GOLD analysis project Ga0157376, IMG submission 121801) | Miscanthus rhizosphere microbial communities from Kellogg Biological Station, Michigan, USA - M4-5 metaG | ecosystem: Host-associated > Plants > Roots > Rhizosphere > Soil | place: USA: Michigan... | reverse complement strand
GAGTTTTCTGAACCTTGCCGTCCGCTCCGTAACGACATTGAGCGTGCTGCTCTTTCTTCTGCTCTCCTTTAACGGTGACCACCGTGGTTTGCAGCCACTGGTATTTCTTAAGCTTCGCCTGATTCGCGGCCAGTGATTGTTTGAGTTCTGCCACGCGCTGCTGGAGTGCCTGCTTGCCGCCAGCGGGTTGGTCTTGCGAGGAACTGATACCGCTGAGGAAGATGGCGGTCACCGCGATGGCCGGAATCGTGAATCGCATACAGCCTCCTGGTTTTGCGAATTGCGAGAAACGGTTAGGTTGAACTGCCTGTTCAAGCTGGAACGTCTGAAGCTTGGAGGCGAGCATCATTTCGCCCGCGGCGGATAAGCATCGAAAATCTTGATCAGGGATTTGTCGAGCTGGTCGAATCTTTCGCCGCGTTTTTCCTTGAGCGTGCCGGAGGCACCCGACGACCAGATCATCTTGTGTTGTGTGCGGTCGTACATCTGAAAAGTGATGCCACCCTTACGCACCATGCTGGCGGAGCTCCCCATGGCCGCGGTATCCCACATCGTTTGACCCGGTTGTGGTGTGCCTCCGGTCGTGATCGAACTCGGATCTTCGAAGCCGCCAGCCTTTACGTCAGCGTCGCTGGCCGCATGATAAGTGAGGTACACGTCGGCCTGGTTGGGGGCGGCCTTCTGCATACCTCGCTTCTCCAGCATCCCATCGACGGCGCCCTTGATATAGGCATCGAGCGTGGGATTCGCGACCGGTGTGCCTTGCACCCAGGTGTAGGTCTTGAGCTTCGAGAAGTCTTCGGACTTGTCGTAGTTCAGCGTGGTCTTTTGAGCGGACGCGAGCGTTGCTGCCGAGACAAGGAGAATTGCCGCTACCGCGACATAGATGGGTGCGAGGCGCAAAGGGAGCTGCGCAATTTGGGCGGATCGAATGCGGCGCACTCTGTGCGATGGAGGGAGAGCTAGGGAAATCATACGGGCGTACACCTCTGGGAAATGCAAACACGAGAGCGCGAACATCATCGGGCTGAACGCCGTACTTCGTCAATCCATAGCGGAGAGCAAACCGGTGCCTCGCTCGAAGATGCTGGCAAGCTACTACGGCGAGGCTCGTTGGTTCAAGCGACGCGACAAAATGGAAGGTCGAGTATGATGGTGGACCGTCGGGCGTCGAGTCTTTTCGGATCGGATTAGAAGCCGGCAATTGATTGGAACACCGGGCCCCTTGTTGGTTATCAAAATTCCAGTGGCTGAGTGGTAAAGGAGAAAGTGCAGATGAATATTCGACGTATCGTACCTAGCTGCCTGTTCGTGCTCCTTTTGGCAGGAGTGGTTTGGGCGGGTGTGAACGTGGACTGGGACAAGAGCGCCAGTTTCACGGGATTCAAGACATATGCCTGGGGTAAGGGCACGCCGGCTAAGAATCAGTTGATGGACCAGCGGATTGTGGACGGTGTCGACAAGCAACTTGCCGCGAAAGGACTGCAAAAGGTGGCCGAGGATGCCAATCCTGATCTTATCGTGGTGTATCACGCTGCCGTGGGTCATCAAGAGCAGATCAATACCATGGGAACCGGCGGATGGGGTTGGCGTTGGGGTGGTGGCATGTCTACCACAACCGTTGACAAGATCCCTACTGGGCATCTCGTAGTCGACATTGGCGACGCCAAAACCAAGAAGTTGCTCTGGATGGGGACCGCCACCGATACCCTGAGCGACAAGCCGGAAAAGAACGAAAAGAAGATCGAGAGCGCACTGAACAACATGTTCAAGAAGTATCCGCCGCCGGTGAAGAAGTAATTGCGCTGAACCAGACAAAGGCCAAGGAACAATCCCTTGGCCTTTTTTGTTGCTCTCGGCAGGAAAGAGCAGCAAAGCCGGAGGTACTATCAACGACTATCCGAGCCTGATTCGCGATAACCGAACACGATCACGCAATGTCCCGAGTTGATTGCGATCAAGGTTTCGTAGCAGAATAGCGACGGGTTTTCCTGCTCGAGCTTGTCGTGTGTCCGAAATTCCGGGTGCGGCTCGAGTTGACGCCTTCGACACCCGGTTCGATTCGTTCGCGTCGACATCTCTCACAACCAGGACGCGGCTAAGCACTTTTATGCCTCCGAACACACCGGCCAAGATCGGAAAGTACGACATCCTCGAGGTTATTGGTCGGGGTGGCATGGGTATTGTCTACAAGGGCAAGGATCCGCATCTGGGCCGGCCAGTCGCCATCAAGATGATGACGGGTAACTTCACAGATCAGCCCGATCACTTGAAGCGCTTCTTCCGTGAAGCACAATCGACCGGAAGCTTGCAGCATCCCAACATCGTGACGGTGTATGAACTGGGCGACCACGAAGGCAGCCCGTATCTCGTGATGGAATACCTGGAAGGGGATCCGCTCGACAAGATCATTGCTAAGCGGCGGCCGCTACACCTTCTGCAGAAGCTTAATGTGATGCTGGGTCTCTGCCATGGCTTGAGCTTTGCGCACCGGCGGGGGATTGTTCATCGCGACATCAAGCCAGCGAACGTGATTACGCTGAAAGATGGCGGGGTCAAGATCGTGGATTTCGGGATTGCCCACATCGGCGACAAGAGCGTCACGCGCACCGGTCAGATAGTAGGCAGCCTGAGCTACATGTCGCCAGAACAAGTCAATGGCAAGCTGGTGGATCACCGCTCGGATATTTTTTCGGCGGCCGTTGTGCTCTTTCATCTGGTCACGTACTCATTGCCCTTTGAAGGTAGCAGTACGGCCGCAACACTGTTGAGTATCCTGCACGAACCGCCGCGCCCGCTGAAGGATTTTCTGGCGTCGTATCCGCCCGAGCTGGAAAAGCTTTTGCTCAAGGCGCTCGAGAAGGATCGCGACCATCGCTTTCAATCGATCGATGAGTTCGCCGCAGATATCACTCAGCTGCACGGCGAGATCAAGCAGGATCTGGTCGCGCGCCGGATGGAGGACGCCGTGCTTCTCGTGGAGCATGCGGACTTTCTGGGCGCGAGGGACAAGCTGCTGAAGGTGCTGGAACTGGACAAGCACCACACCGAGGCCAACCGGCTCCTGCAGGATGTACGGCTTCGAATCCAGGCGCAAGCCGTCGACCAGTTGCACTCGGCAGTCACGCTTACCTGGACGACCAGTGACTTGCTCACGGCCTTACGAGAAACCGAGAATGCGCTGGTCGCCTTCCCGTCGGAGCCGCATCTTCTCGAACTCAAAAAGGAAGTTGAAAAACAGCTGCAGGACGAGAAAGAGAGTGCGGGCTCCACGGAACTCGCCAGCGGCCACGAGACGTCGATGCGTCCCTCGAATTCGCATACGCCGCCTGACTCGCCATTGTTACGAAATCCTCGGACTGGTGGCAGCGAAGGCGGAGGAGGAACGAGCGTTTCGGGCGAGCGGCAAGCGGGCCCCATTTCCGAGGAGCATACTGGTGCCAGGTCTGAGTCGGGTCCTCAGGATTTCGGCGGATGGCCGGAGAAAACGCTCCGTACTCTCGAAAAAGAACTGGCAATTTTCATCGGGCCGCTCGCGCGGTTCATTGTGCGCAAGAACGCGGCTAAAACTCGAGATCCGGAGCAGCTCTACATGCTGCTTGCGAGCACACTCGAGCAAGAGAGTGATCGGCAGGCATTTCTTGCCCGGAAGGCTGCGATAAGTAAGGAATTGAAGCCGCCGAGCGGAACGGTAGAGCGGAAGATGCCCGTCACAGGGCCGAAAGCGCCGATGCAATCCACCGAGCTCAGTGCAGAGGCTCTCGAACAAGCAAGCCGCCTGGTTGCGGCCTACGTCGGCCCGATCTCAAAGGTTCTGGTCCGCAACGAATCGCGCCACACGACTACCTTGCGAGGTTTGTATCTGCGACTCGCCGAGCACATTGACGATCCGGATGCGCGAGCCCGGTTCCTCCGTGAAGCCCGCGTTTAGCCTACGGGGCTCGCTTACCATCGCTAGTTTTCCAACATCTTGATGGCCTCGACCAGGCTCTTGCGCATGCGATTAAAGGCCGCCGCCAATTGCGAAATCTCGTCGTTTCCGGGTCGAGTGAACTCCGGGGCGTTGAGATTGCCCAGGCTGACCTCGTTCGCCAACTTCGACAACTGGTTGACTGGGCGAGTGATCAGGTAGATGAGCATTGCGTTGAGGGCAAGAAAAAGAACGAGAAAGATAAAGGCCAGGGACACCATGAACACGCCAAATACGCTGCGCGCGCGTTGCAGCGGAAGTGCCATGGGAGCGGTGACGATCTGCGCGGTTACGACATCGTTGAGTTTCCATCCGAAGCCATTGTCCGGCCCGTACTTATCCACCATGGTCCGGGGCGCGGATTGTGCGGTGTCGTGGCACATAAGACATTTGGCGTCGGTTATCCGCATGGGGCGCGCCATGTACAGCATGGGGCCGTTCGGGGTCTCGCGTTCGCCGATGACTTCCGTACGCTCCGGTGAATTGCGAAAGGCCGTGACGATGTCGGCTTCCCAATCGGTGGCACGGTTGATCGGGTTGGTCGGATTGAGAGTGGCTTCCTTGTAGGAGTAGTCAGGAAACTTCTTTCGTAATTTGCTGAAGTACTGATTGGCCGAATAAGCAGGCACGGACTGCGGCAGGAAGGAGTACTTCATCTGGGTGTCGAGCAGAGGCTTGATCTCCGCAGAGGTATAGCTGCGAACTGCCAGCGCCGCCTCCATCATGATGCGGGCGTTTTCGAGGATGTCCTTCTTGGCGTTCTCCTGCAGCAAGCGATTTGTCATGTACCCAACAGCGATGAAGCCCAACGCGAATACGAGGAACAGGACGAGGTTGAATTTCACCAAAAGCTTCATCGCTAGTAAGCCCCCTGCTTCGTGGAGTTGCCGCCCGCTGGCGGATTGGCCTGATATTTCTCCGGATGGAGCGCCCGGTCCCATTCGGGGAGTTCGGTGAGATGATTTTCAATGGCCTGCCGAAATGCCGGATCGTTCAACCGGGACTGAAAGCGCTCGACGAATCCCCTGCGCCAGGCCGGTGCAATCGTCAGCCAGGATTGAACCTCCGCATAGGTTACTTCATGGTCGCGCTTCGGTTCGGGTGGTTTGCTGCCTTGGAAGCGTGACCAGCGGGAAGGGAACGTGTCGCGGAACGGCGTGGGCATCGCGCTGAGAAACGCTGAGTCTGGCTGATCCGCGCGGCTGGCGCTCTTGCCCATTTTGCGCGAGAAAAATTGGCCAGCGATAGCGGCCGCAGCAGTGCGTGCCCAACTCCCCTGCGGGCTCAATTCCGCAACGTTGCCAGAACCGGACTCCACAAAAATCTCAGATGTTCCAGGAGCGGCGTGCAAGACGAAGGTGGAGTTCTTTGCAGCGGCGCCGAGAAGGGGCGTGCTGTAGCGGAAGGTGCTTTCTTTCGCACTGGTTTCAGCCTTCAGCCAGCCGCTTAGAAGGAACATGTCGGCGACCGTTCCGCTGATCCGTTGCAGAAAGAGGCGGCTCGCCGGCCCGAGCACTACGATGGTGGAGCCGCCGCACTCGATTTGGGCGAGGCCAGAACCGGGGTTTTCGACGATGTCCCCTGGGCGCATCAACATGCCTTCCTGTCCTTGAAGGACTGCGGTGCCGCGGATTACGGTGACCTTGCCTTCCAGCAAAGTAGCTTTGACCTCTTGCGACGTTGCCGCCAGAGGTAAGAACAGAATCGTCACCAGGAAAAGCGTCGCAGAATTCATTGGCAGTATGAGCGGGGGACAGGAAACTTCTCAGGTAAAGATATGCCAGATTAGACGAAACGGCAAAGATGGTAGAAAGGTGCGTCGAGCAGTGGCAGGGATGTGCGGGGTTCGACACGGGCAGCTACCCAAAATTCAAACGCGACAAACCATTCACAGAAGCGATTCCATCTACTTTCTTATGCGGATTTCATTCAGAGCAAGCAGAACGATCCTGATCTGGTGTTTGCTGGCAGCTTCGTACGGATTCGCGCAGGAAACGGTAACGATTGACGCGAAGGCTAAGGGGCGGCCGTTCCCGCACTTCTGGGAGCAGATGTTCGGCTCGGGGCGCGCGATTCTCTCACTCCGCGAGAGTTACCGCGATGATCTGCGGGAAGTGCGAAAGGTGACCGATTTCCGCTACGTGCGATTTCACGCCATCCTGCACGACGAAGTTGGCGTGTATGACGAGGATGAACACGGCAAGCCGGTCTACAACTTTTCTTATGTCGACCAGATTGAAGACGGGTTGCTGGCGAACGGGATCCGTCCGGTGGTCGAGATCAGTTTCATGCCGAAGAAACTTGCAGCGGGAGAAGCGCCCCATCCTTTCTGGTACAAGCCGAATGTCGGTCCACCGAAGTCCTACGAGCGGTGGGATGACTTGATGAAGCATCTCGCCCAGCACCTGGTCGATCGGTATGGGATCGACGAGGTGGCGCAGTGGTACTTCGAGGTGTGGAACGAGCCCAACATCGACTTCTGGGCTGGAGAGCCGAAGCAAGCCACGTATTTCGAGTTGTACGACCGCACGGCTCGCGCTCTGAAGTCAGTGAGTCCGAGGTTGCGGGTAGGTGGTCCTGCTACGGCGGCGGCCGGGTGGGTGCCGGAATTTCTGGCGCACGTTGCGAAGGAGAATGTGCCGATCGATTTTGTCTCATCGCATGGGTACGCCGACGATACGCCGCAGAATCTGTTTCACACGGACGAAGACATTCCGATGGCTCAGCGGGTGTGCAAGGCGATCCAGATGGTGCGGAAGCAGATCCAGGACTCGGCGGCACCGAAGCTGCCGTTGTTTTGGACGGAATGGAATGTGCCCGGACGCGACGAAGTACGAGACACGATCTACGCAGGCGCGGCGCTGGCAAACACCATTCCGCAGTGCGACGGGTACGTCGACATGATGTCGTGGTGGACGTTCGACGACGTGTTCGAGGAGAACGGCGTCGTGCACGATCCATTTCACGGAGGCTTTGGGCTGATTGCTGTGGGCGGCATCAAGAAGCCCAGCTACTACGCGTTTTCCATCTTGCACGAGCTTGGAAACACGCGAATCGAGAACGCATCACGGAACGTGCTGGTGACCCGGCGGCCGGATGGAACGATTGCAGTTGCTGTGTCGAACCTGGTGGAACTGGGCCAGCCCGGCACGACTCGACGCGTTCGCTTGCAATTGCAAGGAGTTCGCGCAAATGCTTCCGTGATCGTGAACCGGGTGGATGAGAGGAACGGGAACACGCTCACCGCATACGAATCTATGCAGAAGCCGAAGTATCCGACTCGAGCGCAGATCGATCAGATGAATCGAGCATCGGAGCTCAAGCCCGCCAGGCAATCCCTGAAGGATGGGTCCATTGAGATCGAGTTGCCGCCGAACGCGCTGGTGGTACTGGAGGTCGCGAAGTAGGCTGTGCCCGAGTCTTCGGCAAAGAACGCGGGAGCAGGAGGACACTCCCATCCATGACTTGGGGAGCCGACAACCCCGGGGGCTAAAGCCCGAAATGCCCCGGCAAAACTAAGGCGGGGCTGAAGCCCCGCCCTTTCAAGGCAATCGTCACGCTCACTCTGACATTTCTGCCAGTGCAAATCGCTGAACCGACCTAAGTTTTCAGCGAGTGCTAGAAAGCGAATCGAGCACCTAAGGTGACGACGCGGCCAGCGAGCGCGACCGTAGCCTGCCCGAAGTTCGCGTTGCTGATGTTGTTGGAGATATCTCCCGGGTTGGAATTCCTAAAGTTCAGGTTATTGAAAACGTTGTAAGCGTCCATCCGGAATTCGATTTTGGCACCTTCGCCCAAGACTTTGTTATTCGGCAAGCCGAATGCCTTGACCACGGTTATGTCGACGTCTTTATATCCGGGGCCGTTGAGCGAGTTGCGTTTTACAAGAGGAGTCTGGGGATTTTCGTTTCCGAAATCCGTGGGATTGCTGAATGCCGTAAAGGTCGGCGGGACAAAGACTGAGCCCCCTTGGGGAAAGTTTGAACCGGTCTTAAACGCGTCGTTGCTGGTGCTGGTACCGAATGCGCCTTGAACGTTCGCGGGCAGCAGAGTCGTGTAGCTGCAATTTCCGCAATAGAGGCTGCCGCCGGTAACGCTCGCGACCGGGCTCCACGGGAAGCCGGAATGAATGTTGAAGACGCCGCTGAGAGACCAGCCACCCAAAACCTTCTCCATCCACCCGTGGTCCCCATGGAAAAAGACTGGTTGCCACAGGCCATACAGCTTGAACGATTTGTCGATGTTGTAATCGGACCGGCCGTAACTCAGGTTGAGGTCGTAAGGATAGTACTGTTCCCAGTAGGGCCCGGAGCTTGTATCCATGCTCTTCGCCCACATGAATTGCGCGTCGGCCATGAATTGATGGGAGAAATTGTGGCGCAACGTTGCTACCATCGCGTTGAAGTTGCCCCATCCATTGACACCCCAAAGATCGCCGCCACCAATCTGTGGATTCAGCTGGAAGCCTTGAGAGGCGGTGGTTGCGTTGGGATTTGAGTGGTAGAAAATGTTGCGAGACAGGCTGCCCTGGTAGCCAATGGTAGCCATCAAGTTGTGCCCCAGATCGATTTGAGCATCGGCCGAGTAATGGTGCACACGCATGGTGGGCAGGTTTCTCGGGAAGATGCTGACGTTGACTTGCCCAGTGGTGGGAAGGCCATTCGGACCGAACTGAACAATGGCGTTCGGGTTCGACGGGTAACTGTTCAGGTCATGTAAATCTCCGGCCGTCGAATAAACGATACCTGGGTTGGGCGAAGTCGGCGTCGATTGAGTGAAGGTCGGGAAGACGATCAGGCCGGGATTTCCTTGGACGTTAGCCGAGATGGAAATTTGTTCCTGGTTGTAATTCAAGCCATAGCCGCCGCGCAGTACAACTTTGTTGCCCCAGCGATCAGGGTTCCAGGCGAAGCCAATCTGTGGCCCGAAGTTGTTCTTCTCGGGATCCCAGGAATTGGCCTTTTTAACGTTCAGACCAGTGAGGAAGTCCGCGCCTGAACCGGGGAACGAAGCAAACATATTATTTTGCTTGGCGTAGAGCGGGCCGAAGTAGGACCAGCGCAAGCCAAGGTTGAGGGTGAGGTTCCTGCGAACCTTGAGATCGTCCTGGACGAAAAGCCCCCAGATGTTTTCGCGGTCGTCCTGACGCTGGGTGGTGGGGATGCCGGTATTGGGATTGAAACCGGTAGGTCCTTCGACGTGAGGAGCATCGTTGAGGAAGTCCCAGACGTTGAAGAAATTGTATCCGGGGACGCCGCAACCGGTGCACTCGTTGAGATAGAAGAGGCGAGTGATTTCACCTCCGAACTTGATGGTGTGGCGGCCGTGAACCTTGGTCGCGACATCTTTGAAAGTGTAGGTCCACTGTTTAAGGATGCTGCCGATGGAAGCGCCGAAATGCTGGATTGGATTGTTGCCGCTCTGTCCGAGGTTGCCGATCTGATCGATGTTGTCTTGCGGGAGACCGACGGGCTGTTGCGGATTCGATGTAATTTCGTTCCAACGCCAGCCAGCAGCGTTCACGCGAAATTCGTTGACCATGGTGGGTGAGAAGGTGTGATTCCAGATGACGGAGTAGGCTTCATTGACCTGCGAGTGATGGAAGAAATTGTAGCCACGAGCAGGGCCATTCAAGAACGTCGACGATTGTGGGACGTAGTAAATGGCAAACGCGAGCCGATCGGAATCGCGGAGGTTGAAGTCCAAGCGTCCGTTGTACTGGGCACTATCACTGGTGGCCTGACCCGCGGTAACAAAGTTTGCGATATCGGCAATCCCATCCAAGCCGCTGCCAACACCCGGATTGGTCACACTCTGCCAACTGAGATCGTGAGTTCCGAGAGGAGTGGTCAGGGGCGAACCGATATCGAGACCTTGGCCGGGAATGGTGGCGTAGTTGACGCCTTCGTTGAGGCCGGCATCGGCGCAGGTTGAGGGGTTGATGGCGGAAGTTACGGGACTGTTCCCTGGAAAGGAAAGGTAGGTTGCCGCAATGCTTCCGGCCGGAGCAAGGCCTTCGAAAGCAGGGGTCTCATACCACTGGTTGGCGATGCTTCTTGAATTGGGATTGCGAACAGTCTCGTAGTTGAAGAAGGCAAAGATTTTGTTCTTCCAGATCGGGCCGCCGAGGTTGGCGCCGAACTGATTGAACTGATTTTCGTCGCGCAGGACTTTGTTTCCATTGCCATTGAATGGCTGGAAGGCGTTCAGGCCGGGCGTATGTCTTGTGAAAAACGCGCCGCCATGGAATTGGTTCGTGCCTGCCTTGCTGGTCACCTGAATCTGAGCGCCGCTGAAACGGCCATTCTCGGAGTCGTAGCTGTTGGAGACGACTTTCACGTTGTCGACGGAGTCTTCTGACGGCGTGATGATGGTGGTGCCGCCCCACACCGCGCTGGCGGTGCTGATTCCATCGAGGCTGATGCCGTTGTTTTCATACTGTTGTCCACCCGCAAGAGCTTGCGGGCCGTTTTCTGTGCGGAAGATGCCATCCTTGCCGCCGGTTGCGCCGGGACCCTGAGACCCGGGAAGGTTCTGGCCAGCACCACCGCCGCCCTGGGCGCCGTCGCCAATCACGCCGGGTGTCAACTGGATGAGTTGGAAGACATCGCGCCCGAAGGAAGGAAGATTCTGGACCTGGCGCGCGGAGAGCGTGGAACTGACGGTCGCCGTTTCGGTGTCGAGAGTCTGGATTGAGCCGGAGACGGTCACGGTTTGCTGAACGTCGCCCACTTCCAATTGCAGGTCCAGTGCGTTCAGTTGTTCCGGAATGATGGTGACGTCGTCCAGGACCTTCTGCTTGAATCCGTCGCGCTGGGCAGTGATGCGATAGTGCGCGGCAGGGAGTGCGTTGAAAGTATAAATACCATCGTCGGTGGAAATCGACGTTTGTATCTGACCCGTGTCTTTATTAGTGAGGGTGACGGTGGCACCAGGAACAACGGCACCTTGTGGGTCGGTAACTGTTCCCCGAAGCGAAGCGCGAAACTGCGCCTGCATCAAAATTGGGAAGCAGACAGCGACCAGCATCAAAGAAACTAGAAGACGGGAGAGTGACTTCGCGCAACGCATGGGGGGATCCTCCTCTGAGCACGGACAGGTGGAATAGGTTGCGCCCACTGAGACGACGCGGAAACACAGCACCACCTCGGACTTTCAGGGCTTACGCGTAGCGAACAGGGAACCGAGAAAAGAGTTGAGCGAAAATATGTGATACCCAAAGCAGTCCTTTTAACAAGAAGTCCAGATCTTTAGGCATCGGTGTTCATCCGTAAACACTTGAGTTGAACGCTGTAGGAGGTTGGATGCCGATGCGCGGACTCCGGATCAGTTTGTAATTGAGAAAAAGTTGAATTAAGTCGGCATACGTATTTCTGAAGCGACCTATTCACTGCGTAGGAATTCTATGAATTTGGGAAGATCAGAAAATCGTTTTTTCCGCGAGCCTATGAATTTGTGAAGGACATAATTCACGGGAAGGTAGAAAAACTGTTCGAGGACAGCAAGGATTTCCAGCTACGCGCGTCTCTCGGATCGACGAGTGGTCATGACGAGATCGGATGTCGTGCCGATGACCGTCTTATGCACAAAAGTGGTCGGCAGGGAATTCAGATCACAACATGGCGCCGGTCTGCACGCCGAGGATTGCGAGGGCGCTTTCAATCTTGTGGATGGCCTGACCGAGTTCGGGGTGCTGGCCGATCTCGGCTTCCAAGGATTTCAACAATGCCTTGGCGCGTGTGAGATGTTCGGTGGCAGAGGTGGCGTCGGGAGACAATTTCGAGTCGGGTTGAGAAGACATGGCGGGTCTCCGAGGCTTTCTATTTTAGACCTGCAATGCAATCGGGAGAGTTTTGGGCATGATGGAGGTTACGGAAGTGGAGGTACTTGCGACATTCGGGGCGCGGAACAATTTCTGGTAGGAAGGGTTTTGACGAAATGGAGTCGCAAGCATGCAGAAATTGGGGTGGATCACGGTGTTGTTGGGAGTGCTGGCACTGGGTACGGCGCTGGCGCAACCTTGCTCGGAAGAAGGTGCGTTGTTCCAAGCAGTG
>Ga0157376_10002733_pt1 | contig 12032 bp, 10 predicted proteins | sample M45metaG_FD_121801 | JGI IMG/M metagenome (GOLD analysis project Ga0157376, IMG submission 121801) | Miscanthus rhizosphere microbial communities from Kellogg Biological Station, Michigan, USA - M4-5 metaG | ecosystem: Host-associated > Plants > Roots > Rhizosphere > Soil | place: USA: Michigan... | reverse complement strand
GAAGTATTGATTTCTTACAATATGACTAAGCTAAATATGATGGTACTTTATGGCAAAAAGTAGGTGGTTCAAGTGCTTCAGTTGCATGGGTAGATATTGCAGGTAAACCTACTGAATTTAAGCCAGAAGCACATACGCACGTAATAACTGATATTACAGATTTAGCAACAACCTTAGCTAATTATTTACCATTAAGTGATGTTAAAAGTCAAGTAAATAATAGTGATGCAGAAGTACCTACATCTGGTGCTGTAGTAAGATATACATATTCCAAAGATGAAACAGATAATATGTTTAGACTATTATCTACTTATGGAATAAAATATGCTTGGAATAATCAAGCTGAACAAGATGCTCAAACAGGTCAACATGCGGGAGATTTAGGTCTTAGAAGAGATACTAATGATGTATATAAATGGGATGGTATTTCATGGGGTGCTCCCTTCTTTTCAATAGTTGGTACAGGTGTAGGACACGTAATAGCTAATGATACAACTTCATTTGCTCAAAGAAATAAATTACAGTTCTTAGGAAATGTTACTATAACTGATGATATACCTAATAGTGCTACAGTTGTAACTATTAATAATGATGGTACTGTTACTTCAGTTAATGGTGCTACCGGTGTTGTAACTTTAGATACAGATGATATACTCGAACCTACTAATCCTAATAATAAATGGTTTAGTATGGATAGAGTATTAGCCACTCTACTTGCAGGATTAACTATAGCTACAACTACGACCATTACTGCTGCTGATACTGTAATTATGGCTTTTGGTAAACTTCAAGGTCAGATAAATACTTTATTAGGAAGAATACAAAATAATTTAAATACAGATGGAACAGGTAATAAAATACCTACTGTAGATGCTGTTAATGCAGGAGATACTAAAACATTGTCTGATTCTAAAATGTATATAGATGGTGTTCTTACAAAAGGTGTTGGATATATTGCTAAAGAGATTACAGTAGAAGAATTTGAAGCTGTAGGAACAAATAAAACATTTTTAGTAACTCATGTTGTCAATACTGTTATTGAAATATCAATGAACGGTCAGGCATTATCTTCTACACAATATGCTTTTACTGCTCCAAATAGTTTTAATATACCTATTGCTGCGGCTACAGATTTAATAACTATAATTTATACTTATGGTTCTACTACAGTAGATGTAGCTAATAAAGAAGATAAAGCTAATAAACAAAATTCATTAGTTATTGATGGTACTGGAACTAAATATCCAACAGTAGATGCCGTTAATGCAGGAAATGCATTAAAAGCAACTGATAGTGCTGTGGTTCATTTAGCAGGTGCTGAAACAATTACAGGATATAAAACAGTTTCTAATAATCATTTCTATGTTGGAACAGATGGTTATGGTTTTCAATTATTTGATGGTGGACTTTTCTATAAAAAATCAGGTAGTGGATTAGTAATAAGACTTAATACAGGAAACTTACGATTACAATGTGAAAGTAATGGTGGTGCACCACAAGGTACTTATGCCTATACTTCAGATTTTGATTTACCGAATAATGTTGCGACTACTAATTTAACTATTGGAGGAGGTTTTACAACTGTAGTAAATCAAACTAATATAACACGAACAAATGGTATATGTCAATTATCTATAGTTATTACTAATGCTGTAATTTATTTTGCAGGTGGTATTATAGCAACTCTTCCAACAGGTACAAGACCATTAACTGCAAAATATTTTCCTGTTATTGGAGATAATGGAAGTACTAATATACTTAAGATTGAAGCTGCAACTGGAAAAATTTCTCTTGTAAAAGATTATGATCAAACAACTATTAGAGCAACAATGACATATTTTCCAAATTAATTAATCTAAGATTATGGCTATAGATAATAGAATAAAGAAAGAACAATTACGAGATTCTGTATTTGATTTTTTAAAAGCTCCATTAGATATTACTTATGCTAATTTAGTACTTAAGATTGCAGCTAATAGTTTAATACCTGGAACTTATTATAGAATAGTAGACTATCAAACTAAGCATATAATTAACGGAACTTCTATAATTAATACTGGTCCTATTGAACCTATAAGTGTAAGAGCAAATGCAGTTAATGTTTTGGATTCTAATGCTTTCTCTTCTATATATCCTAAAGATATTCTTCGATATGATATAAAGGATGATCGTTGCGAAGATAATGTAACTGCTAGAACAGGTTTTATAACTTATCGTAAAGATACTATTCTTAATAATGAAGTTATAGGATATGACTTCAGAGTTATTAAGTTTAAAAAAGGTAGAGCGCAAGCGGAACTTTGGGATGCAAATATTCCTTATTTAGTAGGTGCTATTATTAAATATAATATTGGTGGCGTTATGGGCTACTATATTTTAACTAGAGATAATACACCTGCCGGTACTGTTCCAACTGCTGCTCCTACTGCAACTGATGTATGGGAGTTATTATTTAAAGAATCAGATAATTTTTATATGACTGATTACTTTATATTTACTAGAGATGATAGTTATGCAAATGATAAGGGATTAATTGCATCAGGTTCAGACCTTAAATATTTTTATACCTTTAACGCTTTAGGTCACGATGCTAGTAATGGCAACTATAATGAATTTAAAGGTTACAATAATGTAATTGCGAATAGCACTAATAATGACGGTTTAACTTTCTTTGCTACAGATGATGGAGCAAATATTAATAATAATATCTCTATAAATCCAGGAAATCAATCTACTTTTCATGGTAATAAAATTCAATCTAATACATTTGTTTATCTAGCACTTGGTATGTTTTGTCCTGGATGTGAAATATTCGGAAATAATATGGGGTTTTATAATGCTTTATTTAAAGGTATTTTTGCTAGAAATACTCTATTAAGTGCTTATCTTACTTATTTTAGTAATGGAGTAACTGATTCTACTTTTACTGGTTATACTAATCAAAATATAATAAAAGGACCGTGTCAATATAATACAATAGGTATTATGCAGAGTGTAGTAGGAAGTGGTTTTAGTGATAATAAGATTAAATTTATAGGTAGTTCATTTATTGAAAATGGATGTACAAATAATATTTCCGGATTTAATATGATGATAGGTACACCTACAATACCTATAAGTATTAATAATGTACAATTCAATCAACCAATTACAGCTGCATTAGATAACAATAATAATCCAATAATAGGTACAGGACTACTAACTAATGCCGGTGTAACTTTAAATAATATGGTTTTTAATTCAGCTATAACAAATAAGAAGATTCTCGCTAATCAAAGTGATGCAACAGTTAACGCTTCTCCTGATGGAGCATTGTGGGCATTAACTGTTCAATCTAGTACAGGTAGTTTAACCACAACTTTAATAAGCTGATATGGGAGTACATGCACAATTTTCTGAGTCTCCTATTGGAATGGTAGGTACTTATGCTCAGATAAAAGCTCTAGTTACTGCTGGTACTTTAAAACCAGGAGCATATTATAGAATTACAAATTTTCAAACAATACATATTATTCCTTATACTACAACTGCTCCTAGTACTAAAGCCCTTGCAGTAAATGGAGTTGTTTATAATAATCCTGCTTTATGGGATCCTGCTCTTACTGTTGATGGAGTTGAAGAACTTGCTATATTAGCTGTAAATACAACTTCTTTTTCTCCTATTGCTTATTCACCTACATATCCTACTGATATAATCCATTTTGATTTTAATGATATTCTTTGTGAAGATGGAGTTACACCGAGAAGAGGTAAAATCATTTATAGAAAAGATAATGTAAATAATCTAGAAGCTTTCTACGATTGGAGAAAAGTTAGATTCCGTAGATGGAAACTAAAACCTAATGCGTGGGTATCTACTACTACTTATGTAAGAAAAGATTGTGTAATGGGTTCTGACGGCTTTGTTTACTTCTCAAAAGTAGCAGGGAATTTAAATAATGACCCTGCTTCAATTGGTGGTGGTCTTGGTGCACCAGAAAATCATTCATCTTTAATTGACCATCCTATTTGGGAAAGAGCTTTTATTAATGATGCTACTTTCGATCAATATTTTGGAATTAAACCTGATAATATAAGTGTGGGTTTAGGAACTATAAAAACTGATGCTGCTGATTATAAAGATTTTTATACCTTTAATACAACAGTAACTGGTGATATTGGAACTATGAGGGGAATAAATATTGGTCCACATACTACTTATAATAATATTATTTTTCGAGCTAATTATATTACTTCATGGAATCCAACTCCCTATGGAGGAACAGTTAATAATAATACATTTGGAAAAGGTTGTTATAATATGACCTTTATAGGAGCAAGTAATAGTGGTAATACTTTTGGTGATAATTGCTACGAAAATATTATTCAGGGGGGATGGTCTAATAATATAATGGGAGCAGGATGGCGAAACAATTTAACCTTATTATGTACCTATGAATATTTAAGTTCAAGTAGATGCAATATTTTTAGTGGAGATATTTATAATTGCATATTTGGAAACGAAACTCAATTTAATAATATCTCAGGAACTATTTGGGAAAATACATGGGGTTATCAATGTACTTGTAATGAGATTACAACACAAATGGTTCGTAGTTCAACTCGTTCAGGTTTTAGGGATAACGTTTGTAAAAAAGTAAATACGGTTATGTTTGGTGTAAATACCCAATATAATATTATCCAAGGTGGACAATTTGCAGGAGGTTTGATAACGGCAACAATTGGCGACAATTTTCAATGGAATACAGTTAGGAATATCAATGTGGCGACTATCGGTAATAATGTCCAATATAATAATATACAAGCTAATCAAGCTAATTTAAATATTTCCGACAACTTTCAATATAATAAAATAAACGGGATAATTGCAGCCGGTACTTATTTCGCTGCTGGTACTAACAGGAATACTTTTAACAATGACTTTGGAGGAGGTTCACAAGCAATACCGCTTAATCTTATTAGATGTATATTTGAGAAAACAGTATCAGCTTTGCAAATAGCTAGTACAGCAGTTATTCTTACAGATGTTGTAAGTCTTGTTACTATTAATACTAAGACATTTCCTATATCATTAACTAATAAGGTAATATCTGCTATATCTCCTGATGGTTCTTTATGGGCACATGGTATAGATGATACAGGACAAATAACTACTGAAAAAATAATATAATCACAATTTTAATAAATTAATACTATGACAAATTCTGAGGCAACTCCATACGTTATATCAAATCATTCTGCTATTAAAATATTAAAAGATACAGGAAGTCTTGTAGCAGGAGGTATATATCAAATAACTGATTATGCTACAACGCATAAAATTAACGGAACAAGTATAATACATAAAGGTCCAATGGAGACTTTAACTCTTAAAGCCCTTACACCCAATACATTTGATTCTATTGTTATTTCAACACTTTATCCTAAAGATACTATTAGATATGATATAAGTGATGTTTTATGTGAAGATGGTATTACACCTAGACCTGGATTTATTACTTATAGAAAAGATAACGTTCTTAATAATGAAGTAATAGGTTATGATTTTAGAAATGTTGTATTTAGAAAAGGAAGAGCCGAAGCAGAACTTTGGAGTGCAGCTAATACTTACTTAGTAGGGGCTATTATTAAGCATAGTATTGGGGGTGTCATGCGTTACTATATTTTGACAAGAGATAACGTAGCTGCCGGTACTGCTCCTGTGGCTTCTCCTGTAGCTTCTGATGTGTGGGATTTTCTATTTAACGAAACAGATAATTTTTATACTTCTGATTATTTCCAATATTATAGAGATGGTAATTATATACTAGTTGAAGGATTAACTTCATCAACTACAGATGTTAAATATTTCTATACTTTTAATGCCCTTGGACATGATGCTAGTAACGGTAATTATGATGAATTCAAAGGATTTGATAATTATATAAATAATACTGTTACTAATGATGGAGTAACCTTTTTTGCTACAGATAATGGTTCAGGGATTTTTAATAATAAATCTCCTAGAGCTGGAAATCAATCTGGTTTTCATAGCAATAAGGTCAATAGTAATTTCTTTGATTATCTTGCACTTGGTGTGTTTCTTCCTGGATGTGAGATATATGAGAACTCCTTAAATTTTTATAATGCTTTATTTAAAGGTATTTTTTGTAGAAGCACTATGGTAGGTTCCTATCTTAATTATTATGGTGGCAATTATACTGATAGTTGGACTGGTGTTTATAGTAACCAAAATATAATTAAATCTGGCTTTCAGTTCAATAGATTATCAATTGGAAGTTGTGTAATAGGACATAGTTTTACTAATAATTCTATTGCTGGTACAAGTAGTTCAGTATTTGAGAATTCTTGTCAAAGTATTAAATCTTTATATAATATTAATACTTTAGGTACATTAGCAGTACCTATTAAATTAAATTCTGTACAATTTAATCAATCAGTTGAAGGATTAAATACTAGTGCCGGTGTAACTTTAAATAAAGTTATATTTAATACAGCTTTAACGAATAAAACTATTTCTACTTCATTAACTGATGTAAGTATAAATTATGCGTCTCCTAATGGAAAACTTTGGTATTCTACTATGAATGATTCTGGTGTAATAACTAATACTTCAATTGCCTAAATATAAAATTATGGTACTGGATATAAATAAATTTTTATTTAAATATATATCTGATGGTACTAAAATGCCTTATAGTGTCGTGATTAGAGTGGTGGATAAGTATCTATAATCCTCCGATTAATAGAGTAGTTATGCCTAGCATAGCTACTCTTTTTATTAAAAATTAAGTCGGACTTATTTGTATATTATCCGTATAATTTTATATTGAGTAAAGGAAAATAAACTCTATAAGTAACTACATATATGAGGAAGCAAATAGATAAACCTATTGAGAATCCAAATCGAGCAATATTTAATTATACTATTCTAGATAATAAAGATATTGAATCTGAAGATTATGATAATGTGTTTAATTATTATATTCCTTATAATGCAGAAGGAATGACTTATAGTTCTAGTATATTAGATAGTAGATATTATAATTATGTATTTGGTTTACCATATTAGTTATGATAGACATGAATCCAATGACTATATTGTTCAAAGAGATATTAGCAAGTAAGCTAATACTATGCGTAATAACTTTAACGGGTGGATTACTTATAGAAGAATCTTTTCCTTTTCTAGCTAAAGTCCTAAAGGTTAAACCTGAACATACTGTAAGTATGGAAACTATTATTAGAGCTAAAAAAGAGAAAGAGCCTCTTGTAGTTGCGATTGATAGTATCACTAAACAAATTGATAAGCACCCACCTAAAGAAACTGTTTATAGAACAATCAATGAAAAAGTTGATAGGATTACTCGCAATGCTACTAATGCTCAACTTGACAGCATACTCACAAATTATAGGTATACCCCTTTCACAAAAGCGGGAGATAGTGAGAGGTTTAATAGGTTTCGATGAATGTAAGATAGCTCTATATGATTCTTATAGAGAGCGTGATGATTTGAAATATGCTCTTGATGTAGAAAAAGAAACTATTCAGCTATATGATGAAATGTATAAAGGACTTCTAATTGAAAATGGAAGTCTCACTAATGAAAATAGAAAGCTTAAAGCTTCTAGATTTCGTTGGAAGATTTTTGCTATTACTACTACTATAATTGGCTTTTACGTAGGAACAAGACTATGAATCAAATAGATGCAATAACTTATAAGGTAGCTGAAATCCTTGATAGAAGGAATGATTTAGGCTATATAATAGAACTCCGTGATACATTATGGAATATACGTGCTACGTATTTGCGTAATGATTTTAATAAGAATATGCTTTATAGACCTGAGAGTATTCAGGATTTAGGTTGCATTAAACTTATAGATGTACCTAAAGGTGAATGTAATATACCAAAGGACTGTAATATGAAACGTACAGAGTTTCCTATTCCCACTCCTATTGACACTAAGTATCTAAATCAATTTATGTATATAGGAGCTGCTGATGGTTCACCTGACTATCAACCTACTACTGAATTTGAAAATGAGAACGCTTGCTACGAGCCGTTTCCTGCCCTATACCCTACCTACTTTAGAAAGAACGGTTTCATATACGTTGTTAACGGTAAGAATAGTATTAATATTCGGACTATGTTTATACATCCTCAAGAAGCTGCTGAATTTGCTGATAATGATGGTGCAAATTGCTCAATATTACAGAACGCATACACTCCTACAGACATGATAAAGGATATAGAGACAGAAATGCTCAAACTTCATGGAATAGAGAGAAATCCTGACAACGACGAAATTAAACTATAATGGCAACTAAGGCATCTAAATTCTTAAATACTAAAAGAATAACTACTAAGATGATGTATAAAACATACATCAAAACTTATCCTAATAGTATTATAGCACAAGAGAAAAATTATAATCTATTTAAAACAATTGTTACTGAATGTCATAAAGAAGCAGTAGATGAATGTCTTAAAGGTGGACAATATCTTTTTGGTTCTGATATAGGATTTCTTGAAGTAGTAAAATATAAAAAAGCAGTCTATATAGATGATGAAGATAAAGTTAAAGGATTATCTATTGACTTTGGTACTACAAGAAAGAATAAGGCTGCCGGTATAAATGAAGTTGCATACCATACTAATACTCTTATATGTAAATGGAATTGGTATAAAGATGCTGGGGTTAAAACTAAAAATAAAACAGGTTGGCAACTAGCTGTTACCGATGGACCTATAGGTATATCTCGTAAACTTGCTCATTACGTAAAAAAGAATGACAAGGCTAGTATTAATTATAGAGATTGTGAGTTTAAATTTTTAAAGGAAAGCTAATGTCAAATATAATAAGTTCTATGACCATTCTATTGAATGTTCAAAGAAGATTCAAACCGAAAGATAAGTCTTGGATGAATGATGCTATTCGTTTTATAGGTGAAGCTATACAAGGAATAGGAACTGCTCTTCCAATGGAAACAAAAAGTGTCTGTTTAAAAGTAATTAATAGACGTGCTATTCTTCCAAAAGATATGGTTGACCATATTGGATTTAGTTATAATGGTTCTCGTATTCCTGTAGCTAAAGGTATTCCTGCAGAACAAAGAAATGAAGGAGGTGGTTATTGGATGAATCCTGGCTACCTCGTTTGTCCGTTTAATGAAGGAGAAGTTAATTGTGTATATAAAGCTATTCCTGTAGATGAAAGGGGTTTACCTTTAGTCTATAATGACTTTGATTATCAAAGAGCAGTTGAATGGTATATAATGATGAGTATGCTTGCTAGTGGATATGAACATAAAGTATTCAATTATAAAGATTGTGATGCTAAATGGACAGAACATTCTGCAAGAGCTTGTAATAATATGAAAATGCCTTCTCGTGATGAGCATGTAGCTTTTGGTAATTGCTGGACTAGATTGTTTGATGATGGTCTATTTATGGAAAACTTTGGTAGAGGTCTTGAGTATAGCGATGATACTATACTAGGAGGTGGAGCATCAACCCTACCTACTTATGTAGATCAAAATAAACTAGCTAACAACTAACCTGAATACTATGGAGTTAAAAGGTATGTATGATGATAGCTTAGATAGAGCGAATTCATCAGAAGGAACTTGGACAACGAATACCAGAAATATTGTAATAACCAAAGATAGAAAAGCTGTTAAGAATGAAGATGGTTTCACTATATATGCTCCTAATTATACTGAAGGGGCTACCCCAATTGGTTTTATTACATTATATAACGATGAAGTAGTTATCTTTTCTGTAACTACTACTTCTGAAATAGGTAGAATAAGTAACAAAGGAGTTTATAGCGTTATTGTTAGAGATGCAGGATTTGGTTTTAGTATAGAACATCCTATAAGCGGAAGGCATCATCGTAATATTTATAATAATGTTGAGATTGTATTTACAGATAATTATAATCCTGTAAGAGTTCTTAATATAGATAATCTTCCTTTTAAACTTAATCCCGATTATACTTTAGTTGACCCTCTTCAATTAAATAATACACTTGTATTTCCTAATTGTCGTATACCTAAAATTACTGCAACTAAGGTAAGACCTGATGGAGGAGATATTACTACAGGTACTATTTTTTTTACAGGACAATATGAAGATTTTAGTGGATATATAACTAACACTTTTCCAATAGGAAATCCAGTTCTTATTATTAATATGAACTCTACTTATGATAAAATAAGTGGAGATCCTATAGGAACTAAAACCCCTAATTCTGTAGAATTAACTATTACAGATATTGATACAAGATTTAAAAAAATAAATCTTATAGTAATTCGTAAAGAAGGAAGTCAATATTATTCTGAAATGTTTACTACTATAAACATTCATAATGAAACTGCTTCAGCAATATATACAGGTACAGAACCTCATCAAAGTATGTCTATGAGTGAAGTACTTGTAGATAGACCTAGTTATACAACTGCTTCTTCTGTATTAATTGATAGTGATGTTTTATATCTTGCTGATGTAGGTACTAAACCAAAACTTAATATTCAGAAGTATGTAAATAATTGGAAAGTTAAGTATATAACTGATCAAGTATCATTAACATCTAGTGCTAGTCCTGAAGGTGCTTATAAAGATGGTTCTACTTATCATCTTAAAAGAACATTTATGCATAATGAAGTATATGCTCTTTATGCAGTAGTTACTATGAGAGATGGTAACTATCAATATGCATTTCATATTCCAGGTCGTAATGCTAGATTTATACAAGGTATTCCTGAATTAGCAGGATATTCAGAAAATAGTTCTGTATCAGCTTTAAAAACTATTCCTAATATGGGATATTTAGCTGAAGATGAAGCTATATCTCCTCAAGGAGATATTAAGTATTTTCAAACTAGAGATACTTCTTCTCCTGATGGTACTATGGGATTTTGGGAGAATCAGAATGAATATTATCCTAATGACCCTAATTCAGATGACTGGGATATAGTAGCTGAAAATGGAACTGTTATTGGTAATTTAGGAGGTTCTAAAATAAGGCATCATAAAACTCCAACTATTGGAAAGCATGGTTATTTTGATATAAATAATCATTATGCTAATATAATAGGTTTACAAATATATGATATGTATCTTCCTACTGAAATACAAGATCAGATACAAAATGTAGAAATCTTTTATGCTAAACGTAGAGGAGATAATTGTACTCTTGCAGGTAGAGCATTACTATTTTTTGGTGCACAAGGTATTGTTCCTGAAAATAATAATATTACTTCTAATGCAGGTAATTGGAGTGTAACAGCAGGTACAAGTAGTACTCAGATTAAAACTCAATCTTTAGATTATAAAACTATTAGGGTTCATGCTTTTGATATGCTTGTTGATAAAACAAGTGTAATGCCCAATTATATTTATAATAATTGGAAACTTCATGGAGATGCTAGAATTGATGCTGCTAGTAGTGAAGATGCTTCTATTTTTGCTTTTACAGATTTTACTAATTTTAAACCTACAGGAGGAACTGTTAGTATAACTTCTCCTAAAGAAGAATATAGAGTTAGAGGTATATACGATCAAAGATATCTTCCATTTAATACAATTATTGGAAATATAGATGGTCTTAATGTAAGTAATAGATGGAACGAAGAAGTATTTTATGCTAAGTTTAAAGCTGATACTCAAAGTAGAGCTAATCAATTTATGGATTTAGCTTTTCCTCAAAATACTATGAGTGCTACTAATCTATCAAATAATCTTATATGGAGTGAAACATATCTTACTGATTTATGTTTAGTTAAAGATGATGTTTACCTTAGAGTTGATGAACAAGAATTAGTATCTACTGGATATAGAGTTTCTTTTTACCCTGAACCTGTTACAAAAGTTTCAATAACTACAGATACTATATTTGGTGGTGATGGTTATTATGGTAGACAAGGTAATATTCTTACTGCACCTACTTGGAATACATATAAAGATACAAATCAAAGTGATGGTATTCGTCATAAAATTATATTCTTTGTAGAAACTGCAAATCCT
>Ga0157376_10002732_pt1 | contig 12032 bp, 11 predicted proteins | sample M45metaG_FD_121801 | JGI IMG/M metagenome (GOLD analysis project Ga0157376, IMG submission 121801) | Miscanthus rhizosphere microbial communities from Kellogg Biological Station, Michigan, USA - M4-5 metaG | ecosystem: Host-associated > Plants > Roots > Rhizosphere > Soil | place: USA: Michigan... | reverse complement strand
GCATTGACACGTATTTTTATTGGCAGGAAACTGATCCAGGAAGCCGAAAGTCCTAACTGCCAGCTATATAGATTGTACGTGAATAGCCGGGACGGGTTGCGTAAGGCACATGTGCCGATGGAATAAAGTCGGGAATATGCAATGCACATTTGCTTATACCAGGCACTGCCGCGACTTAAATTGTATACATTTGATCTAACTTGTCTGGTATGAAAAAACTGATCTTCCTGTCTTTTTTTATTAGCTTCTGTACTTATTTAGTAGCGCAAAATGCGGAGGCTCTTGTGAAAGCTGAGAAAGATTTTGAAAAATCATGCCTTGAAAAAGGGATCCGGGACGGATTCCTTGCCCATGTTGACAGCAACGGAATCCAGTTTACGAATGCCGGACCCGTGGATGCAAAAAAATTCTGGCGTTCCCTGCCGGTTTTTGAGGGTGTTTTTTCCTGGTCGCCTACGTTTGCGGAAATGTCAATTTCCGACAATTGGGGATATACAACCGGGAATTATGAACACCGACAAAAGACATTAAAAGATACAGTGGAAGAATCCGGCCAATACACTACAGTCTGGCATAAACTAGAAACCGGTCAATGGAAATACCTGATGGATATCGGTAACAGCCATTCCCAGCAGGCATTGGAAAATAATCCAATTGTTATTGACCTGAAAAAAAATGGGGCGGAAAAAAACACGGGCGAAACAAATTTGCTGGACCAGGAGAATATGTTTATTCAGTCATTTGAAAAAAGCATCCGGAGTGCCTACAGCGAAAGCGGAAGTAGTAAATATATTTTGAATATAACTGGCAGGTTGCCGCTGACCTCTACAGACAGTTCTGTTGCTATACTCGATAAACTGCCTGCCCTTCGTTATCATCCTGTTGGCGTTCAAATCTCACCAGGGACTGATATGGCTGCCGTTTATGGGACTTTCATCCAGGCCGGAAAAACGGGAAGTTACCTTCGTATCTGGCGGCATGAAAAAAGCGGATGGAAAGTAGCCCTCGAAGTGATCAGAATATAATTTGATTTAAAATAGCCACACTCAACTCATTGCAAAATCAGTGGTGTTTCCGGCATGGGGCAGAAGTCCGATTTTTCTGAGTTTTTGCATAGGATGTTTTGTAATAGCCATCCTTAACAATCCGGGGAAAAATCTTTTGATCAGCACGCTATATTTTTCTATGGCTCCGACCAGGACCTCAGATTTACCCCGGACCACTCCATGTATTATTTCCTGAGCGCAGTTTTCAGGAGATATACCCGCACCTACTGATTCCTGCATTTTGCCATAATGGCTTCCATTGCCTTTTAATGCATTCATGGTAATAGGCGTACGAACCAGTCCGACAGTGATCATGGTTACTTTTATTCCGTCCTTTTCATATTCGGCGCGCAGCGATTCGTAAAAACCGTGAAGCGCATGTTTTGAGGCAGAATATGCACCTAATTTTGGCACCCCGAATTTCCCACAGAGGCTGCTGGTTACAACAAAACATCCATGTCTCCTGAGCCGCATTGGAGGTAACAAGGTTTTAGTCAAAGCCGCATTACTGAAAAAATTTATGTTCATCACTTTTTGAATCATCTTCATATCAGTCTGAATAATCATGTCCCTGACGGCCATCCCCGCGTTTAGAAAAACATAGTCTATTCCGCCAAATAGAGTCCATGCCTGTTGAGCGATCCGGGGAAGAGAATCTAATTCCTCCAGATCGCAGGGAAGTATCGCTATTTTATCCGGCCGTGCAGATTCTGCTTTTACCATTTCCAGTTTGTCCTTGTTTCTGGCGGAGAGAATCAGGGTTGCACCCATCGCATTCAGACAGGATGCCAGCGCGGCACCGATTCCACTGGATGCTCCGGTAATCCAGCAGATCTTATCGCTAAAATGAGTTGATTTCATATGATTGTTTTGAAGAGAATTAAAAATAATTTGGGTTTTAATGTGATTTAGTTTTGATAAACGAGTTGACTTGGGCCAAGAGGCTGACAATATTGCTGAGCATAATTTTTCCGGATTTCATCTTCCATTATTTTCAAATCTCTCCGCCTGCCAGTAAATAATAAATGAATCCAGTCTGTTATTTCCTGCCACATGATTTTTTTGGATGGCATAAAATACTGGAAGAAAAACCAACGGATTATCCATGCTATCCATCCTGTAAACTGGATACCATACAATTCCCCGATTCCTTTGCCAATTCCCAGACTGGCACATTGTCCAAGACCTTTAAAAGCAAATGGCTTTAAGGATTGTGAGAGGATAGCGCGGCAAATATTTTTTCCTGCATGTTCGCCCTGTTTGATTGCCCAGAGTGCATTCGAAGGGCAGGGCTTATTTGCTGATGGATGAGAAACATGCACCGCGTCCCCTGCACCCCATATTTCACCGTGATTATTTACCTGTAGGAAAGAATTGATAATAATCCTTTTTGAATCATCCATTTCCGTTGCATCGGTACCTTTTAATGGGGTTCGGTGCTGGCCAATAGTAGAAATGACCATCCTGCTTTCCAGAAAACTACCGTCATTCAGGTAGGCTCCCTGGCTCGTGACCCTGCTTATTTTTTTCTGATGCAGAATTTCGATCTCGTATTTGCAAAGTATTTTCTCAGTATAAACGCGCATGCGGTTCATTCCACTTTTAAGCTCCGGCAGAATTTCATTTCTGCTATTGATTAAATAAATCGTTGGTTTGATATTTTGGAGTGTAGCATATTCTTTTCTGAGCACTTCAATCGTTTCTGCAAGATTTGCCGCTATTTCAACACCGGTAAACCCACTTCCTGCGATCACGAAGCGCAGAATTTTTGAGGCAGTCGGAGCATCTGCTTCAGCAGCCTGATTCAACAGAAACCGGATCCGTAGTTTTGTGTTCAGGTAAGCATTGTGTGATTTCAGTTGGTATGCATATTCGGCCAGACCATCTACAGCATAGCTATCCGTTGAACCCATGCCCAATAACAGATGATGATAGGACAGGTTTCTTTGCGTGCCGTCATTCAAATCAACATATACTGTGCGGGTCTGAACATCTAGCCGACTGGCTTTTCCTTTAACTATTTCCGCATATTTGAAAATTTCGTGCAGCGGACTCATTCTGTTCTGATCCCGGAGGATTCCCCCTAAGCATTCGGCTGTCCAGCCATGGAAATAATGATAATATTCCGGACATATCACCCTGATCTTTACCTGACCTGTCATCATTTCAATCATTAACTCATTTATGATCGACCGGTACGCCCAGACGGACGCGTAACCGCCACCGATCAGTACGATTTCAGTTGTATTATTTTCCATGCTGATGCTTTTAATTGATTCAGGAGTTATACGTTTTCTGATATCAAAGCTATCTTGCGAAAAAGGCGATTCATAATTGATCCCCGGGCAGCATGAATACCTGTTGGCGAAGAATGCCGGGACAGCGATTCCTGGAAGAGAGGCGGGTTTATTTTTGCAAAATCTGTTGACCCTCTTATGTTAATAAGCAAAAAGTGCAAATGAACGGTTCCTGTTAAATTGGATTTCGCCAAATAAAACAGCGGGAAATGTCTGTTTTTTGGATATTCCCGGGGAGATTAATTAAAAAAGCACCGTTTTATTGGTGCTTGGAGTCTGGTTGGCGGTCGGCAGATGACAGTTGACGGATAGATGAATTCCAATTTCAAACTAGCTTTAATCTTTAAGATTTGAGCCCTTTTATTGACTTATTGGAAATTTTTTAAACATGATAGGTACGATTTCATTGACAGTTGGTCTAACGCCCTGTCTGTCTCTTTCATCCACTTTGCCTGAAGCGCTGGTTCGCCAGATGATTTTATTTTCTTTTCTGTCTATCATATCAATTACAAGTGTGCCATCGCGGAAAGTAGTCACTTTCATACTTCCCTGGTAAAGGTCGGGATTGTAATAAGCTGTTGAAGCGGGGACATAATAATACATGCCATACTGGCCTGGAGCGTCTCCGGGTTGTGATTGCGGCGCATATACAGGTGGTGGAGTTTCACCGTATTGATAAGTCTTATTCAGGACAAGTGTATAGGTAAATAAACAATCAGGATTAAGGGTATCCAAGGTCATTCCTCTCTTACTCAACTGCTGGATGACAGCAGCTGCCAAAGCAGCTTCCACCTGTTTTTTTGCAGCCAGTTTTGTATAGGCAGTATCCTTGGTAGCCATCCAGGCATAGGTTTTATACTTCTTATAATCTATGTCTTTTGTTTTTTCCGATTGATAAATATTGGCAGTAGGGGAAAAGCATGCTACCATGGAAAAAATTACTGCGATGATCAAAAGATTTGCACTTTTCATATCTGAATATGGTTTTTTACCGGAAATGGAAACGCTGAATAAATACAGTTTTGCAAAGCCCTCCTCCGTCAAACCGCTGTGAAAATAAGGAAATTGCTGTATTCGGATAAAAGATTAAGCTTCCTATGGTTTTAGTGTCGTTTGAAATCTGTTCGAAAATTTAAGCTAAACAGATAACCTGCGGATCATTCGGATTTATATACAGCGATGCCGCTATTATTTATTCCTGGTTTTTTTGCGATCGCTTTTACGGTCTGTCCTTGCTTTACCGCAAATGGTGCGCGATAAAGATTGGAGGGGATGAAGGAAGGAATGGAATCATTAACAGTATAGTAAATGACCGCGCCCGGCGTTTTGCAGGTGATGGTAATTTTCCCCTGAGTTTTAGCGAATGCAGGCCGGCTGATCGTATTCACATAGGTTGCCGTCCGATTGTCCCGGATGGGCCCTTTCCAGTTCAACCCGAATCCAAAATCATAGGTATTGCCCTGTTCATCGGTATACGCGAGCATATCATGGGGAAGATCCTCATACTGTGCCTCAACGGTATTCATATCCGCCGGCATTTGAACAGGTAACAATCCGTAGGGTTCAGCTGCACCGGTCAGAATATCCAGGATGGCCTGGGTTTGAATACCGAAACCTGCTACAATTGCATCGACCTGTGGTTCAAATTCCGCTACCACAGCGGGTTTGGACAATGACATTGAAACAATCACCGGTTTGCCATTCATAACTTTTTTCGCATCCAGGATGGCTTCCAGATCTTTCAGGTTGGAAGCAGTGATGGATTTGTTTTTATAAGAACGGTTTTTTACATCGGGCTCCGCCGGATCGCCGGACGCCATGCTTTGCGCGCGCGCGTTGCTGGCGGTATAGCTTTTATACTGCAGGGAAATCGGCGTATAACCGTTTCCCTGATCCTTAATATCATTTCTATCATATCCGGGTCCTCCATCGGGACTGCTTACAAAAACAATGGCAGCATCTGCTTTCTCCGGGTCGGTGGTGGTCTTGAAATATTTTTTTAATAATTCCGGGTTTACTGCATCTTCCCATTTTTCCTGGCTTACGTTTCCAAAAAAATCCCTTGCCGGAGGGGTATAACGTTTGGGCAGATATACCGTGATTTCTTTTTTCAGCGGCAGTACATTTTTTTTGTTTTTAAGAACAACAACTGATTTCAGCTGGGCTTCATATCCGGCCTTCATAAATTGTGCATTGCCCACGGTATGCATAGATTCTTCCACATTGAGATAAGGGTTTTCGAAAAGGCCCGGGCGGAATATATTGCGCAAAAGCCTTACAGCAGATTGTTCAAACCGGGCACGCATGAATTTTTCGCCATGTTCTTTCACTCCGATCTGGTATGCTTCCATCACCGGCCCGGCTACATTATTTCCGCCAAACTGATCAGCGCCCGCCATCAGTACTTTATAATGACGCTCTGCAAGGTTTTTGTTTTCCATACCCCAGCTTTTCCCGGCAAAAATATCCGGAGTCTTACCTTCATCGGCCGTCACAAGCCAGTCTGTACATACCACGCCATCGTAATGATATTTACCTCTTAATAAATCTTTGATCAGGTAACTGCTATATCCGTTTCCTACATTCTCAAAATTTTTCTGATCCTGGTTATAGGAAATAGTATAATAAGGCATTACCGATGCAGCCGTTTTTGTTTTGCCTGAGAGGTTTAAAGCGCCATCGACAAAAGGAACCAGTTGTTCATCCAGGTTATTGGCCGGGTAAACGGCAAATTTTCCATAAGCGTAGTGCGCATCGCGTCCACCTTCTTCCGGGCCGCCTCCCGGCCAGTGTTTAATCATTGCGTTTACACTCTGATAACCCCACCCGTCTTTGATTTCTGCCGTTCCAAGAGAAGTCTGGAATCCGTCTACATAAGCCCGGGCAAGGTCCGCGCTGAGTTTAGGATCTTCGCCAAAAGTACCGTTGATTCTCACCCATCGGGGTTCGGTACCTAAATCAATTTGCGGAGAAAGAGCTGTGCTAATACCCAGCGCTCTATATTCCTTTGCCGCTATATTCCCAAACTGCTGAACAATTTTCGGATCGAATGTAGCTGCGAGCCCCAATTGGTCGGGCCATAGAGAGATTTTGCCTCCGGAACCCGCATTATATTCAGTAGTCGCCGAGGCTGTGTTGCGGGGGTCGGTACTGTTATTGGCCGGAATTCCAAATCCGATGCCTTCCACCAGGGCCTGTACATGGTTATTCCATTTGGCGGCTATTTCCGGAGAGGCTACGGTAGTAAGCAGAATATGCCGGAGATTATCCTTGGTCAAAAATTCCAACTGCGCATCGGAAAGATCTGATGCCAAAGCACCGCTTTCAGCAAAAGGCTTTCCATTGTACATTCCCGCGCCAAGGCCTTTTGAGCTGGCTGGAATAGCCTGGTGTCTGCTATATAGCATAAGACCTGCGATCTGGTCGATAGTCATTAAAGAAGCCAGATTTTTTGCCCGGGTATCAACTGGTAAACGCCAGTCTTCATATGGATCCAGTTTCCCGTTTTTGTTCATGTCCTTGAAGAAAAATCCGCCCGATTCAATGATTTTTACCCCGGATCCCGAAGAATATCCCAGCAGAGGTCCTCCTTTCGGATTTTTTACATACTGAATATTTTCGTCGGGGGTGCCGGAATGCCTTTTGTTTTTGCCGGGAATTCTAAAACCGGCTATGCACAAACCGGAAAAGACAAAACAAATAAATATTATTCGGGGATTGAGTCGGAAAAATGTCTTTCTCTGTATCATATGACCGGTTTGACTCCATTTATTTTATGGTCCATTAAGGTAAAGAATATTTCAGGAAATTGACGTCAATTCCATCCTGTCTGCGAACTTTGCTGAGTCAATAGGTATGAAATATGTTTAATCTTCAAATACAGGCTGCCAAAGCCTCTCTGTTCAGGAATCAGCATCACGCCGGGAAACTATTAGTATTACCAAATATCTGGGATACTCTTGGTGCAAGGCTAATTAAAAAAATAGGCTTTCCTTCTGTCGCTACTGCCAGTGTTTCGACAGCGCTTTCCAATGGGTACAGGGACGGAGAAAATATTCCTTTTCGCCAATTGTTGAACACGGTAAATAAAATTGCTGTTGCTGTTGATTTGCCACTGACAGTGGATATTGAAAGGGGGTTCGCAGACACCATTTCCCAACTAAAGGAGAATATCCGCTTGCTGATAGAAAACGGGGCGATTGGAATAAATATCGAAGATTCTCTGGCTGACCGGACTGGATTAAATTCAATATCAGAACAATGCAAAAAAATTGAAGCCATCCGTGAAACAGGAATTCAGTACGGTGTACCTATTGTAATCAATGCAAGAACAGATGTATTTGTTTTAAAAATGAATGATGCACTCCCCCTCGCGATCGAAAGAGGATTGGCATTCAAAAAGGCCGGCGCAGACTGTATCTATCCCATATTGATGAACGATTATGATGATATTTCGAGGTTTCTGGAACAGGTCGCTTCTCCGGTCAATGTCCTTCTTCAAAAACAGGTATCGGATCTGAAACGTTTAGAGAAAGCAGGCGTGTCAAGGGTCAGTCTCGGGCCCCATTTCCTGAATCACGCCCTGACAGCTATGAAGCAGGTTGCGGAAGGACTGATGCAATATGATACGACGGCTTTTTTTGAACGGGAATTATTGCCCCGCGATTTCCTGGATCAATTGGTATAGGTCTTACTTGCGGCCCTGATCTTTATACCGCCTGCATGATGATGGCAACGGCAATGAATGACTGGATGAGAAATGCAAGAGTCCGGATCCAGTTGGTAGAAATCAATAACAGAATTTTTATTTCATCATATCCTGTTTCTGCCATATCCCCCTGGAGTTTTCTTTGCCAGGTAATAGTGGAGATAAATGCAATTACATTAAGCACAAAGGTCAGTATAGCGATGGATCTGGGTAAAAAGGCTGGCCTGGAGAAAATAAGTATGATGTTAACCAGCATGAGTAACATCGCCGGAACTATGGAAGGCACCAGGGCCGATTTGTTATTGGCCCTCATATAATTTTTGAAATTCTCTTCCCCTACGGATGGATAAATACCATAGTGCTGAATTTGTAAAGTAAGCATGTTACCAGCGTTGTAAACGGCAAGAAAAAGATAAACTCCATACAGGATGATTGGCATGACTTATTTTTTGTGATCTTTCAGACACGCACCATCTTTTCTTTTCAAAGCCCACCTGATTTGGAAAGGAATGTCAGAATAAGAAAGAAGAATCGACCTGTATGTAATGAAGGAAGCCTTTGTAGTCTTACAATGTAATCTTATTATGATAGACACCGAAATTTAGTTTATACAGAATTTCATCTGATTCTCCCAAAATTCTAGTTTGGTTATTAACCCGAATTGCCAAAATTATAATAAGTGTAGAAAATGATCTGGCATTGTCAGTTGTTAACATCTCTATAACGGTTTATCTGAGCAGTTTAGCGGATTCCAGTTCCTGTAAAAACTATATGGTGTGGAACTGAATAATCCTGTCTTAGCGTAGAAACTGTTCAGCTTCGGACTTCAGGAGTCCGGCTCGCAACGGAGGGGCCGCGGAATATTATTAATAATTAGCTTTAAAAAACATTTTAACGCAATATAGAATTTTCTTGAAAGCGTTTTTCTTTTTTATCGCCAGTAGTGTATTCCGGTACTTTAAAAAGAACATACTTCTCGCCAGACTAGGTTTTGATGAATAACGTTCTAGCATTTCCCGGAGTAATTTCTTCGTTTCCGGATCCCTGATTGGTGCCTTTTCGCATGCTCTTAGTTCAAGCAGTTTTGTGTGGAATTTTTCTTTTTTTGTTTTTCGATGTGTTTTATTCGGGGCTTTACCAACGCCAAAGCTATTTGTATCATGTTGACGATATTTTACCAGCGGAAGATTAATATATTTAATACCATTATTTGCTGCTGCGCAAAAACTGATCCACCTGTCGTACATGATTATCCGGGGAATAGGCAGGATATACCTTGCGAAGTCGCCCTGTAACAACAGGGTATGACCGGGCAAACACAAACCCATCAGAAAAGGGGCGCCTGAATAAAATGATTTCAAATTAACTAATGAGCTGATTAGTTTGTTCAACGATTGGCCGTTTTTATCCACCAACTCTGAATCCGAGTAAACAGCATCCTCTGTCCCAATGGCATTCAACAGAATTTCAATTTTATTCGGTTCCCAGATATCGTCCTGGTCGGAAATGGCAATATATTCTCCCCGACAATTTTTTATTGAATGCTCAAATGTAGCCGTGATACCCAGATTGACGGGATTACAGAATATCTTTATCTGAGGATATTTGGTTTTAAAGCCTTCAAGAATAGTAACGGTGGCATCGGATGACGCATCGTCTGTGATGATGATTTCCAGGTTCAGATAGGATTGCTGGAGAATGCTTCTAATCTGATGACTGATATAATTTGCACCATTACAGGTGGCCATCGCAATAGAAACAAGTGGTTTTTTATTCATATTCACCGCGTTTTGAATCGCTAAAGAATTCCCGCACTACCGGAAAAGATCGAATTTTCTCTAAACACCGGAATCACTTTTCTAAAAGCTTTACTCCTGCGTGACAATAAGGAAGTTTCCGACTGATGCATATCTTCCAACTTTAGATATTTTACAAAATGATAAAATGACATGAGTACAGACCAATAAAAACCGTTTAATCCATTGAGCATATTCCTGTCTGCCAGATAATATTTAAAGAAGTAGTAGGGAATTGAAATAATAATTATGGACTTTGACTTCCTTTTACCCGATTTGAAATAATTCTCCGCGCACCATTCAGTATACAGATCGAATTTTGTGAAGTATTGGGTGATATCCCGGTAACTATAGTGAAGGACTGGATTTTTCAGTCTGATTATCGTTCCTCTTACTTCTATTTTTTCGTGTATACGGTCATTGTTCACTTCTCCGAACCTGCGGTTGAACATTTTTATTACCTGGCGGTTGCTTTCCCGCCCGAATCTGAACCGTTGTTTCCTGAATACCAGACTGGAAGGGAAAGACAAAGCATGTTTTTCTTCCGGTGATCGAAGTTCACTCCATATTTCTGTTATTAGTTCATTGGTAAGAACCTCATCGGCATCCAGGCACAGAATCCATTCATGTTTGCATTGAGAAACGGCGTATCGCTTCTGGTCCCCGAATCCATGAAATGCCCGTTGTATAAGCTTGCAGTTTTCTTCCCTGGCGATTAAATCCGTTCCGTCTGTACTAAAACTATCCACTATGATAATTTCACTACACCAATACAATTGGGAAACCGTTCTTCGCAGATTTGCAGATTCGTTATAAGTTATTATGACAGCGCTCACGGGCGGCATTGGGGTATCTCTATCCGGTTTCATTCGATACATTTTTTATGATAACGAGAAAGGGGTTCATTCACAAAATAGGACCAGATTGAGGGATCCTTTCTAATTTCATTTTCGAAAAATCCGAGCATTTTTTGCATTGTCTGGTCCACTTCGGTTTCCAGGACCGGGGGCGCATATAAGGGACCGGAATAAATATTTATTTTTCTGTTCAGGAGCCGAGGGACAGCGGCCAGCATAGGTACACCCGCAATCCTGGCCAGACGGGCAGGTAATTGAGACAGATTACCTGTTTTGCCAAGCAACTCGGCAGGATGGTCATTCAGCTTGTTAAATGTATCCGCAGCGATGATTATTCTTCCACCGAATTGCAGATGTCTGATCACATGTCGTAGCTCATTGTATCCCGTGCGATGGTTTTTCAGCCGGGCCCGCCGTTTAACTGAACGCCCGGTATCAATAATGAGCGCATAGTGATTTTCAAAAAACCAATTCACTAATAATCTTTTCCAGGGTGTATGACAGGTAACAAATATCAATCCGCGGTCAACCGGGATTTTAAAATCGAAATTTACAAGCCTGAATACAACGTTACGAAAGGGAGTTCTTACCCATAAGGATACCTGTTTCTTTAATAATCTTGCAAACCAGATTTTTCGGAGATTCTTATACAGTCCGCCGGGGGCTTCACCGATGGGTTGCGGTATGTCCAGTCCGACAAGATACACTGCCAAATAATGCAGGACAGCCAGGGGAATAGAGAAAATCCAGCAAAGCATAATAAAGAAATTTACACTGATCGGTTGTGGGGTTTTCATGGCATTTGTTTTAAAAATGTTCTTTCCCAAAAATATCTTTCACCAGAGGGGAATCCTAATTAGTTTCTACGTGCCGGGAGGTGGTTTCAGCAGGAATACGCAAAAACAAATATTCCGGAGAATATCCCGGGGAAATTTGCAAAAAGCCGGAATATTTATGGGATTATCCGCGGAAATTGCAAAAGGCGCGGCGACAGATTGCAGGATTTGCTAATAATAAATTTTGATATCTAACCTATTCAGGACCAGCTCTTGAATTGAGGGCAGCTGGCTCAATTTATCGTTCAAACTGGTAATACCTTTTTTGAAAAATACCTATTGATGAGAGAAATAGAAAAAAACACAGAACCGGGATAGAAACCGTAAGGACGCAAAAATAAATGAGTAAGAAAATGCAGAGAATGATTTTTAGGTAGTCCTTTATTTTGAAAAACTGAATAAACAACAAACTGTTTAAAAATAATAATAAGCTATAACTGAAGAGGATAAACAAGATAGCATCGCTGAAGTGCAGATAAAAAGGTACCAGAG
>Ga0157376_10002731_pt1 | contig 12035 bp, 15 predicted proteins | sample M45metaG_FD_121801 | JGI IMG/M metagenome (GOLD analysis project Ga0157376, IMG submission 121801) | Miscanthus rhizosphere microbial communities from Kellogg Biological Station, Michigan, USA - M4-5 metaG | ecosystem: Host-associated > Plants > Roots > Rhizosphere > Soil | place: USA: Michigan... | reverse complement strand
CGTATCCTTCTGGTCCACTCGCGGATTCCTTCGTTCTCCGTCGCCATCGCGGCCTCCTCTCTTTGCAGCTTGTTTGTGCCTGCGGACTTTCTGTGATCGGCCAGGCAGTACGGCTGCAGGCGGGATGCCACGAACCGGCGGGACGGCGGTTCGTGCGTGCAGGGGTTTACGGGGCGCGAAAATCAGGAGCACATAAGCCAGGCACGCGACGCATGCATGGGGTGTCGCCGTGCGATGGCACGATGTCATCGCGCGAACACACGGAGGTTGCTTATGCGCAAGTCGAGTCGCGGGCCATGCGGACGCACGAAATCCTGATGCGACCGGTTGGCGCCTGCCAACACCGCGTAAAAGGACCGTGCGTGTTATGATTTGGGTTCGGCTGTCCGGGCGATTCCTCGAGTGGCGAGGTAGCTCAGTTGGTAGAGCATACGACTGAAAATCGTAGTGTCGACGGTTCGATTCCGCCCCTCGCCACCATTTCTCACAATAACTTAGCGAAAACCGGCCGGAAGCCGAAGGCTTGAGATTGCATCTCGATTGCATCCCGTGAGCGAGGACGCACCAGGGGGGCCGTGGAGTTCGGACCCGACGCTCACGGTCGATCGGGTCCATGTCATTGAGTCGTTGCCACCGGACGAACAGACCTGGTCCCTGCGAACCGGCGCTCGCCTGGCTGAAGAACTACACGACGTCTTAGCCAGCACACCGGAGGTGCCGCACCTTCATGTTGTTCGCACGTCCGTCGAATTGCATGCTGTATTGCGCGGCCTAGTGGCGGAAGCCGAAGGCGGGCACTTCCCGCTGCTGCACTTTGAAACGCACGGCGCGGAGCGGCCGCCGGGTCGGATAACGACAAGCGTTGGTCTGGTTTTAGGCTCCGGTGAGGTCTTTGCCTGGCGACAGCTGGCGCCCTACCTCACCGCCATCAACGAGGCGACACGCCTGCGCCTGGTCGTGTTCATGTCGGCATGCTACGGTGCAGACGTCGCGACGCTGATCCAACCGCTGAAGCGAGCTCCGGCGCGAGTTCTGCTAGGCCCGATGCGTCCCATCACAGTCGGTGAGATAGACAAAGCCACGGTCGTGTTCTATCGGACGCTATTCCGGGAACGGAACGGGATCGCGGCGTGGGAGGCTATGAACGCGGCGCTCCAGCCTGGTCGGGATACCTTTTATGCGTTCACAGCGGAGCAGATGTTTCTCGACATTCTGGTGAGCTACTTCAACGAACTGACGACCGAGCCGCAGATCGCTGCGCGCGTGGAAGGCATGCTCGCGCCGCTCGCGCTTGCTGGTGTGTCCCCGGCCGAGCTTGCCGGTCGTCGCATTGCTATGAGGGCTCGCATGAGAGACCGCAAAGGTATTTTCGACGAGAGCTATCGAACGTTCTTCTTCGTGGACAAGTATCCGGAGATCGCCGATCGCTTTCGAATGACCTATGAGTCGTGTTTTCAGGAGGCGACGTCAGGTCGAGTATAGTCTCCTATCTACCCCACCAGAGTTTTGTTAACCCGAATAGGATCAGAACCACCACGAAGAAGGTCAGCAGTCGCAGCGAGGTGATGCCGATTGAGATCGACGGGATCATTTCGCGCTCCACGTAAAGATCACGATCGCAACAGCGACCACGGCCAAACCGGCGACGAGGAACAGCCATCTGCCGATGAAGATCGTCGCTGCCATCCGAATGCCGCTACGTTAAGGGACATGCAATCCTCCTCGTTCAGGAGCCGCGCCTGCTTCTAGTCACCGTCCCGTTTCACGCCGGCCGTGAGTCATTAATCCGACAGCGCCAAGGTCAGCCATCGGCCCTTGAAAAAGAACGTGCCACTCTCCGCCGCCTCTATGAGCCCCATTCCGATCCCTGGCCGCGCACTTGTGAACTGCCGCACACTCCCGTCAGGCGCTACGCGCGGTTCGCCCGGCTCGCAGCAGTCGTACTCTTTGTAGTGCCCGGGAGGCAACGTCGCCACAAAGAGACGGTTGCGAGTGGACTTGCCCATGTCGTGCAGGAGTTCGATGCGCCACGCGCCCCCGGATTTCGTCACTAGGAGCAGTAGGACGTATTCATCGGGGTGCGCCGTCACCAGAAGGGCGTAATCGTTCGTTGGCTTGCCCAGGAACCGTCCCACGGCCACGCCGAGGCAGCCAGTCCCGCCACGGGATCGGTCGAACCTGATGTCGTCAGGAAGATTGTCAGATTCTCGCGGGAGGTCATAGGTCCCCACGTGCTCCGCGACCACCTGTTGCACGGCCTTGGGAATCAGCTTCGCGCACGCATCGACGGCCGGAGCAGACGGCTCCTGCGCGACGAGCAGCGCGAGCGCCAGGAAGGAAGCAACCATGCGCTCAGTCTAGCCGGTTCAGAAACGCGGCAATGGTAGTCTCTGGCGAGATGACGTCGAGTATCCGCGGACTTCAGTACGTCCCCGAGTATCTCACTGCAGCAGCGCACGACCGCCTGTTGGCCGTAGTCGACTCCAACCATGGCTCGTGTCAATGGACCATCGCGTGCAGATCTACGGATACAACTACCGCCACGCGAACCGCTCTGCATTTCGAATTGGTGAGCTTCCCGACTGGGTGACCGGTCTTGCGGTTCGCCTCTGTGATGACGGCCTCCTGCCACAGGTGCCTGACCAGCTGGTCGCGAACGACTATCCGCCTGGTTCTGGCATCTTCGCTCACATCGACCAGGCGGTGTTTGGGGACGTCGTCGCGTCGGTGACCCTCGGCTCAGCCTGCGTCATGCGGTTCCGTCATGGTTCATCGGGACGAACGGAGGAATTGCTCCTGGAACCGCGGAGCGTGCTCGTTCTTTCGGACGACGCTCGCTGGTCCTGGCAGCATCAGATCCCGGCACGGTTCGCGGACACGTGGCTTGACGAAGAGCGGCCCCGTTCGAGATGTGTGTCCCTGACGTTTCGCTGTGTAACGCCGGCTTGTTCTCAGCGCGAGGCCGGCCGTGCTTGACACCCGGGACCGCCGGGCGAGACGCCGGGCGGTGAAATGATTCAGTCGTTCTCCATCGGCATCGGTCTCCCGCAACTACTGACATTCTTTGTGGTCGTTCTGCTTCTATTCGGTCTGACAAAGCTCTGGTGGGGTAAATAGGCACGCTCACGTCGTCGCGGCGAGCGACGATCTATCCCTCACTGGGTTTTCGAAGTCATCAATGCCCGGCATGATCGGACCCACGTTGCCGGGACGGCTCGCCCGCACGTTCGGGTGTGTCGCTCATGGAGTGAGCCGACTCATTGGCAGGCACCAGGCCCGCTCGTGGACATCACGTTCCCCGAGATGAACGTGACGTAGCATTGCCCGCTCACCATGTCCTTGAGCACAATCGCCTTCCATCCAGTGACGATGGTACGGGCGGCGGCTCCGGAGATCGGTTCGTCTCCCACAACACGAAATCGGAGTTTGTCCGCCGGAGGAGCCGCCCCGAACTGCAGGGATGCCGACCCACGAACGTTCCGAGAACACCACTCGCGAGACCGATCGTGAGAATCACCGGCCACGGTTTGATCTTCATGCGGCACCTTCCTTTTCGTCCTGTGCCGATTTGTACGTGGGAAGGGCCGACCGGACAAGAGGAATGCTCTCCTGCTCTTGGCATCGCTCACCGGACTCGCGCCGCGTCGGAGCCTACTGACGACGGACTCTGATCGATGTCACGCAATCGTTGAGTCCGTGGTGCGGACAGTCGTGCATCATCTCTGTCAGATCCGCGACGTCTGCGATGATCTCCACTGAATCGTCTCGATAGCCGTCGTCACGGTACAGGACCGCCTGCCATCCGGGCGCCACCCGTACCGAGGAAATGCAGTCACTCCAGCCGTAGCCCGTGGCCGTGGCCGTGGTTGAACTGACCCAATCGGTGTACGGGCACGGTCCCCTGACGTCCCTTAAGTCGGAGATGTCCTGCGTAACATGCGCGGAATCTCCCTCGAAGTTCACATCGTGATAGACAACGATGCCCGTCAACAGTTCGGATGGAGCCGCCGGCAGGGACTTCACGCACCCGGCGAGGCACGCAAGCATCACGGTGGCAATGCCCAGAACACCCGGCGGTTTTAGCCGCATGGTTGCACCTCTTCCAGTGGCCAGCAGCCACCTTGCCATTACATGAGCGAGAGACGGAGCCGAGAGGACGGCTGGAAAGTCGCTCGCCGAGGGCCTAGGGACTCGACTTGACCTGATACCAGTTGAACGCCAGGGTGACGATGCCCGCGCCCACCCAGCGTTCCCGATGGGGCACAGCCAACACATGGACGCCCAGGTCGAGAGTCATCTGTCTCTCTTTGCGCCAGATCTCCCAACCCGCGCCAATGACCGCTCCGCCGCTTGCAGTCGTTATGTCCGGGTCATCCTCGAGCAACCCACCCCCGGTAAATTCACCGTAGCCCGCGCCGGCCGACAGCCACCCGCGTCCGGCACGCGGCCAGTAGCGGACCGAAGCGCCCCGCACGGTGAGGTCGACGGAACGGCTGGACCAGGCGCTTATGCCTATGCCACCAGCGTCCACGCTGGTCCCTTCGTAGAAAATGGCCAAGTCCTTCCGCCACACCCACCCCAGCTGGCCGTGGAAGCCCGTTCCCGCATCGCAGCTATAAGGGGGACACAGATCCTGGGAGACCCAACCGTAGCCGAGGCCCGCCCCGGCCGTGAACCCGTGACGTTCGGTTGTGGGTGCCGCGTTCTGGGCAAAGGCGTGGGTAACAGGCCCCAGAAGACAGACGACAGCAGACAGTAGCGAGACCAGAGTTCTCTGATGCATCCCATTCCAATCTGCCGCTATAGCCGTTCAGTGAGATTGTGAGACGCCGAAGGAGTTGCTCGCGATTGGCGAGGCTCAGCCTAATGGTTGAGTTCGAGACGAGTCAACTGGAATCGACTATTCGCCTCGGACCGCCCTGATGCTGTTTTGTGGGGAAGGAATGACCGCGTCGATGCGAGGCAGGATCGCACTCTTACGGAAGCATGTCTCGGCGTTCGCGCCTGAGCGAGAGTTCGCAGCGATCGACTAGCGGTCCACGCGTGTCAAAGGTTCCAGCCGTGCGGCCCGGTCCAGCCTTCGCCGGCCCACTCGTGCTCGAGCCTCACCTGCCGATCGTGGAGCGCCGTCGGATCGCCGAATTGCTCGATCCGTTCGGAGCCGTCCGGCATGCGGATCGTCAACTCGTAAGAATCCTTCGAGATCTCCCGGGACTCGTAGCCTAGAAACTGATCGCCGCGTTTGAACCACCAGAACATCGCTTCTCCCTCAGGCCCTACTCCATTGTGGCACGCTGGCGATTGGCCCAGTTCGTCGCGACATCACGCGCGCGGAGGTCGAGTTCCGGCTGATCCAGGAACGTCCGCGCGATGTAGGGCTGGCCGTTGAGCAGAAACCGCGCCTCGGTGCCGAACTCCCCGTGGTCGAGGAGCTCGCAGGCATAGTGGTCGCTGCCCTTGCGGAACTCGAACAGGGGCCCGGCGGCCTTTTCCAGCGCCACCCGTGCAGGCCTGGTTTCTTCGCTCATCTGGTGTCGAACCGTTACCTTAATCTCAGCCGTGGGAACGGGTCCGTCTGAAACCCGACAGACCCCCACGGTTTTCCCACTGTTGCGCTGGGTAAGGAACCTGACAGACGTTGGCGCGGCGGGTGTCGGATTCTACCGTCGCGCTATGAAACGCGACTGGGTGGCGGTCGTCGTGATCGTGACCGAGGTCGTCATCCTGCTCGTCACCGCCGCCGCGGTCTACGCAGCGTTCCACTTCTACTGACCTCAAGACAGCCTCCACGGAGACAGAAGGACGCCGGCTAGAAGACTCTCGACGTCGCACGGCGTCATGGCGGCGTTGGCGCCCGCATTTTTCGGTCATTTCTGCGACGCCTGCCTTGGTGTCTGAATTGCACTAACGACTGACCTCACCCCAGCCGTGGCTGAGGCGTCCCCGGGCGTTGAGGATCACCAAATGTGTGACCCGACCTCCGGGGCCGCCTCGGCCTCGGCGCCAATCCCGCCCCGCCGGTTTGCCCCGCGATACAATCGTGGGCAGCCGCCGCCATGGACGACATCGACGCTGACGCCACGACTCCCCTCCATCTTCCCGACATCACGCTTTCCGCCCGGGAACTGTTCAAGATCGACACCGATCTCCGGGTGCCGGCCTTCTCGCGGGCCGACGAGCACGTGCCGCCGCTCGACCCCGACTATGTCTTCGATCGCGACACGACGCTGGCGCTGCTTGCCGGCTTCATGCACAACCGCCGCGTGATGGTCCAGGGCCGCCACGGCACCGGCAAGTCGAGCCACGTCGAGCAGGTGGCCTCGCGCCTGAACTGGCCCTGCGTCCGCGTGAACCTCGACGGCCACGTCAGCCGCATGGATCTCATCGGCAAGGACGCCATCGTCATCCGGGACGACAAGCAGATCACCGAGTTCCAACCCGGGATGCTGACGTGGGCGCTGCAACGGCCCTGCGCGCTTGTCTTCGACGAATACGACGCCGGGCGGGCGGACGTGATGTTCGTCATCCAGCGCGTCCTCGAGGTCGAAGGGCGGCTCACGCTGCTCGACCAGAGCCGCGTCATCGAGCCGCATCCTGCGTTCCGCCTCTTCGCCACGGCGAACACGGTCGGCCTCGGCGACGCGACCGGCCTCTACCATGGCACGCAGCCGCTCAACCAGGGCCAGATGGACCGCTGGAACATCGTCGTCACGCTGAACTACCTCGAGCACGATCGGGAGGTCGAGGTCGTGCTGGCCCGCTGCCCGGAGTATCGAAACCCTGAGGGGCGAGCGAAAGCGAGCGCGATGATTGCCCTGGCCAACCTGACGCGCCGCGGGTTTGCCGACGGCGATCTGTCCACCGTCATGTCGCCGCGCACGGTCGTCACCTGGGCCGAAAACACCACGCTGTTTCACGATCAGGCGCTGGCATTCAAGCTGACCTTCCTGAACCGCTGCGACGAGGACGAACAACTGCTCGTCGCCGAGTACTACCAGCGCTGCATCGGCGACGAGCTCGCCGTCGCGCGGCCCGGCCCGGGCCGCCACTAGGGGACGCCGCATGGCGGGCCCCTTCCCCGCGAGCGCCGTCGAAGCCGTCGGCGCCTGCACGCGCGCGATCGCGGGACCGCGCGCGTCTCAGAACCTCGAAGCCCGGCTGGCGCTGTCAGATGCCGCGACGATCGGCGGTCTGCGTGCGTTCGGCGATCGCCTCGCGATCAGGCAGCGATTTCACGACGAGGCCGTCCACCAGGCTCACCAGCCGGCCGAGAAACGGGCCGCGGATCTGTTTGCCGCCCTCGAGGACGCGCGGCTCGATGCGCTCGGCGTCCAGTGGCTGGCCGGTGTCGCCAGGAACCTGCTGGCGCATCCGGGCGCGCAGAACGACGGGCTGCGATGGCTCGCGTTCGAAATCTTCAGCGGCCAGCCCGCTCCGGGCAGCAAGAACGCGATGGCGGCACGCGTCAGGGCCGCCCTGCCCTCTTCGTTAATCGATGAACTCCGCGCCCTTGGCGCGGTGCTCGATGACCAACGACGATTTGGCACCGCCGCGTCCGCATGGGCGGAGCAGGCCGCTCTGCAGGTCCCGCTCGTCGAGGAGCCGGGCGACACCCGGAAACAGATCGAACTCCGCACACGCACTGTCACGCGGCCTCTGCCCGACCGGGGAGACCCCGGCGGAACGAGGGCCCCGCTCAAGAAAGAACGCCGGATCGCGCAGGGCCCTGAGACCGGGACCGCCGCCGGCGCGAGTGTTGCCCCCAGCGACGGGCTCGATTCGGGCTATCGCGCCTATACGACGGCTCACGACCGCGTCGTCAGCGCCGTGGATCTGGCCAGCCGCGAGGAGCTCGCGCAGTTCCGGGCAAAGCTCGACGCCGAGCTGACGTCGGTCCGCTCGCTGGTCGCGCGCCTCGCAAAGCGGTTGCTTCGCGTGCTCATGGCGAAGCAGGTTCGCGAATGGCGGTTCGATCTGGACGAGGGACAGCTCGACGGGTCGCGCCTGGCCAGGCTCATCGCCAGTCGCGGCGGCGCGAAGCCCTTCAAGCAGGAAAGCGAATCGCCGTTCCCGAGTACCGTCGTGACGCTGTTGATCGATCACTCGGGATCGATGCGCGGCAGGCCCATGCTGATTGCGGCGCTGACCGTGGAGATCTTCGCGCGCGTGCTCGAGCGATGCGGCGTGAAGTGCGAGGTGCTGGGGTTCACCACGCGCGAATGGGACGGCGGCGAGCCCGCGCGCGAATGGGCGGCGAACGGTTATCCCGAACAACCCGGCCGGCTCAACGCTCTCGAGCACATCGTCATCAAGAGCGCCGACGTGCCCTGGCGCCGGGCGCGCGTCGCGCTCGGGCTGTTTCTGCACGACGAGATGCTCAAGGAGAATATCGACGGAGAGGCTCTGCAGTGGGCGCATGCCCGCCTGCTGCAACGGTCGGAGTCGCGGCGGATTCTGGTCGTCGTGTCGGACGGCACGCCCATGGACGAGGCAACGATGGCCGCCAACGGCCACGAGTATCTCGAAGGTCACCTGCAGGCCGTCGTTCGGGATATCGAGGCCCGATCGCCGGTGCGGCTGGCCGCCATCGGCATCGGGCACAACGTGTCGTCCTTCTACCGGAACGCCACACGGATTGCGAAGATCGAACAACTCGGCCCGGCCCTCACCGCCAAGTTGACTGGCCTTCTCTCGTAGCGTCCGCCTTCAGGCGGACGTGTCGGCTACGGAAGCGACACCGGGGCGCGCTCCACGCGGCCGTCGCCGTGCTTCGCGAACCGCCCGGCGTCGCGGCCATGCACCGGAGCGTCATCCGGCCATGGCCACCCGCCGAACTGCGTGCGCCGATAGTCGTCAAATGCCTCCTCGAGCTCGGGCCGAGTGTTCATCACAAACGGTCCATATTGCACGACGGGCTCGTCGATCGGCCGTCCCTGCAGGAGCAGGATCTCCGCCGGACCATCGGTCGCTTCGATCGGCAGCGCCGCCCCGGCATCCACCTGCACCGCTGCCGGCCCCTCCACGTGCCGCCCGCCGACCGTCAGCCCGCGGCCGGAAAACAGGTGCAGCGTGCGCGCGGTTCCCGTCTGCAGCGCGGCGGGGACAGTCCATGCCGCACCTGCCTCCATTGCGATGGACCAGACCGCGAGGTCGGCCTCGCCGCCGGCGGCCCAGGAGTGCGGGGGCGGCGCAAGCGGCTGCTGTCCGTCGAGCGGCCCGGCGATGACCGTGACGTCGACGCGCCTTCCGGCCGTGTCGGCGTAGATGCGGTGCGGGATATCCTGTGCCCAGAACATCGTGAAATACGGGTCGGCCATCTTGCTTTTCGCGGGCAGATTCAGCCAGATCTGAAACAACTCGAGCCTGTTCGGCCCGTTCCGATCGAGGAGCGGAAACATCTCGGAGTGCACGACGCCCCGGCCCGCCGTCAGCCACTGGACGTCGCCCATCCCGAATCTCGCTGTCGCCCCGAGCGAATCAGAGTGATCGATGTAGCCGCTTCGGACGATGGTGACGGTTTCGAAGCCGCGGTGCGGATGCTGCGGGAACCCGGGGACGACGTCACCGTGATACATGCGCCAGCCATCGGTGCCGGCGAAGTCCTGGCCGAGCTCGTGGCCGGCGAGCGAGGCGTCCGGCCCGAGGCGGTCGTTTCCCCTGGGGAAGTTGTCGATATGGTGAACGCAGAATAAGAAGGGATCCTGCGTCTGCCAGCGCGAGGTCAGCGGCGTGACTGCGATAATGGGGTCGACCATCTCACAACAATAGCCCACACCATGAGCGATACCGACATCCCGGCGGAAAGCGTGCGATTGGACGTCTGGCTCGACGTCGCGTGCCTGTTCAAGACACGCTCGGCGGCGCAGAAAGCCTGCACGAGCGGAAAGATCGACGTCAACGGGCAGGCCTCGAAACCCCATCGCCTGCTGCGCGTCGGCGACGCCATCGAGATCGGCCGCCCGTACGGCCGCAAGCAGCGCATCGTCGTGAAGGGACTGGCCGATCGGCATCGGTCGAAAGCCGACGCCCGCCTCCTCTACGAAGATCTGACGCCGGCGCCGACACCCGAACAAATCGAAATGAGACGGATGGAACGCATCTTCCGCGCGCAGATGACGCCGCCGAAGGCCCCGGACAAGCGGCAGCGCCGGGCGATCCGGCAGATGAAGGAACGGAGCTAACGCGACTCCTGGTCCCAGAAGTCCCGGGCGGCCTGTTCCCTCGCCACCGCCTGCCCCGCGCGCTGCGCCTGCCGGCGCGCGTACAGGAATGCGGAGACGAAGATGGTCACGATGACGGTCAGCGAGACCCATTCGGGGATCTCGAAGCGGGTGTACTGCTCCTTGTGCAGGAACTCGGTCAGCAACTTGAAGCCGACCCACGCGATGATCGCGAAGGCGCCGTCGACGATCTGCGGATAGCGCTCGATGATGGTCAGCAGCCGCCCGATGACGAAGCGCATCGCGACGATACCCAGCATGCCGCCCGTCAGGATGACCCAGAGCTTGGATGACATGGCGACCGCGACGAGAATCGAGTCGATGGCGAACACGACGTCGGTGAGCTCGACCTTGACCACCGTGCCCCAGAAGGCGTTGAGGCCGAGCCAAGGACGCGCCGCGGGGGCGGTGCGGCGGGCTTCCGCGCTGGATCGAAAGAAGTGTTCGTACGCGAGATACAACAGGTAGCCTGCGCCCGCGAGCTTCACCCAGCCCAGTTCGATCAGGTAGGCGGCCGCGAGGGTGGCCGCACCGCGGAAGACGAACGCGCCGACGATCCCGTACCGAAGCGCCTTCTGCTGCTGGTCCCTGGGCAGACCGAGCACCAGCAACGCCAGCACCATCGCGTTGTCGGCACTGAGAACCCCCTCGAGCCCCACGAGCAGCCCGATGGTCAGAAAGTCCGACAGCTGGAACACACTGGTATTGTGGCTCAGCAGAGTTGACACGAGTCGTATCAATACCTATACTTGTGTCGGCGCAACTTAGGATTTTACGAAAGACCGATGGGAATCGATCAAGAGCTATATCTCATCAGCATGGCAGCCCGGCTGCTGGGCATGCATCCGCAGACGCTGAGGAAATACGAGCGGCTGGGGCTCGTGCAGCCGAGCCGCACGATCGGCAGCATGCGGTTGTACTCCCGCGACGAGCTGGAGCGCCTCCGCGTGATCAAGCGTCTCGTCGACGATGGCGGCATCAACCTTGCGGGTGTGCAGCGGCTGTTGTCGATTGCCGAGGTCGTTCAGCGAATCCGACCGCTCGTCACGACGTCCCGCGAGGACCAGCTGCCCGCGCGCGACGTCAGGCGCCGCCTCGGCCAGGAGATCGATGAACTGTTGCGGATGTTGGGGATGGAATGAAACGAGGACAACGACGAGGTTCACGGTTCAAGGTTCACGGTTCACGGCGGTTCAAGGTTCAAGGTTGAATGGATTTCAAGGACTACTACTCCACGCTGGGCGTGCCGAAGACGGCGTCGGCCAAGGACCTGAAGGCGGCGTACCGCAAGCTCGCGCGCAAGCATCACCCCGACGTCAACCAGGGTGACAAGTCGGCCGAGGCGCGGTTCAAGGAGATCAACGAGGCGTACGAGGTTCTCGGGGACCCCGACAAGCGCAAGAAGTACGACGAGCTCGGGGCGAACTGGCGGCAGTACGAGCAGGCGGGCGCCGGCGGCCCGGGTTTCGGGGGGCAGCCGGGCGGGGCATGGAACGTGAACGTCGGCGGTCAGCCGGGCGGGTTCCGGACGATGTCGCCCGAAGAGATGCGCGAGATGTTCGGCGACGGCGACCCGTTTTCCGACTTCTTCCACACGTTTTTCGGTGGCAGCCCGGGAGGTTCGGGAGACGGCGATCGCACGGGCCGCGGCCGGGGCGGCCGCGCTCGAGCCCGCAAGGGACGGGACGTTGAGCAGGAGATCGAACTCGGGCTCGAGGACGCCTACCGCGGCTCGACGCGACGCTTTTCGATGGTCCACACCGACGGACATGAGCGCAACGTCGACGTGCGGATTCCGGCCGGCGTCGCCGATGG
>Ga0157376_10002730_pt1 | contig 12035 bp, 7 predicted proteins | sample M45metaG_FD_121801 | JGI IMG/M metagenome (GOLD analysis project Ga0157376, IMG submission 121801) | Miscanthus rhizosphere microbial communities from Kellogg Biological Station, Michigan, USA - M4-5 metaG | ecosystem: Host-associated > Plants > Roots > Rhizosphere > Soil | place: USA: Michigan... | reverse complement strand
TACTGGTTGAGCAGATTTTCGTAACGCTCCTGTTTGGCACTGCGCTGCTGCGGCTCGGCATTCTTCGATGCGAGTTCGCGCAGGTCCGCAAGGCTCAGTTTGCCCTGCTCGAAATCGCGGCCGGCGCCGCTGTCGAAACTCGCGTAACGCTCGCGCCGCCATTGCTCCCACGGCGACTTGGTCAGCAGCGCGTGCGCGACTTCCAGGCCGCGCGCGAACGTGTCCATGCCGCCGATATGCGCGAGGAAGAGGTCTTCGGCGTCGGTCGATTCACGCCGCACCTTGGCGTCGAAGTTCAGGCCTCCGGGCGCGAGTCCGCCCTGGCGCAGGACGACGAGCATCGCGGCGACAGTGTCGTACAAGTCGGTCGGAAACTGATCGGTGTCCCAGCCGTTCTGCGCATTGCCGCGGTTGGCGTCGATGCTGCCGAGCAGACCGTGATCGGAAGCGACCTGCAGATCGTGCTCGAACGTATGCCCGGACAGCGTGGCGTGGTTGGCTTCGATGTTGAGCTTGAAGTCCTTGTCCAGGCCGTGCTGCTGCAGGAAGCCGACGACGGTCGCGGAGTCGTAGTCGTACTGGTGCTTCATCGGCTCCATCGGCTTGGGCTCGATCAGGAAGTTGCCTTTGAAGCCGATGCTGCGGCCGTAGTCGCGCGCCATCGTCAGGAAGCGCGCGAAATGATCGAGTTCGCGTTTCATGTTCGTGTTGTGGAGGCAAGCGTAGCCCTCGCGGCCGCCCCAGAAGACGTAGTTCTCGCCGCCGAGTTCGACCGTGGCATCGAGCGCGTTCTTGATCTGCACGGCCGCGCGCGCGACGACGGCGAAGTCCGGATTCGTCGCCGCGCCGTTCATGTAGCGCGGATGGCTGAACAGGTTGGCCGTGCCCCACAGCAGCTTCACGCCGCTGGCTTTCTGGCGCTCTTTTGCCAGGGCGACCATGTGCCCGAGATTTTTTTCGTAGACGGCGATGTCTTCGGCATCCGGCGCCATGTCGATGTCGTGGAAGCAGTAGTGGCGAACGCCGAGCTTGGTGAAGAACTCGAACGCCGCGTCGAGCTTGGCCTCGGCGCGCGCCAGCGGCGAGTCCTGTGCCGCCGGACCGTCCCACGGATAGTTGCGCGTGCCCGGACCGAACGGATCGTGCCCGGCGTTGACGAAGCTGTGCCAGTAGCACACGGCGAACCGCAGGTGCTCGGCCATCGTCTTGTCGCCGACTTTCTTGCCGGCGTCGTAGTGCTTGAACGCCAGCGGATTGTCGGAGTCGCGGCCTTCGTAGGCGATTTGGCCGATGCCGGGAAAGTATTCGCGCTTGCCGATAAATGGATTGTTCATGGCGTTGAACCTTGATGCTGGATGGTTGAAGAAGGATCCGGTCCGCAAACGATGCAGCGGCGGATCGTGTCGTTGAGGGTCGTATGAAGGCGGGTCGCATGCCGGAGGATCATGTCGATGGATCTCCGTGACCGGCGTAGAAGTGTTTCGCCGCTTCGAGATGGACGAGGAAGCGAGTGTACTGCTCGCCGTAGGCGCCCGCAGCGACCGGATCAGATTGCGCCGACTGTGCCGCATCGACGTCGGCGTGCTCGCGCGCGATCGCAGCGATCGTGCTGTTTCCGCCCTCGGCGCGGTCGAACGCCCACAGCGCCTGCAGCGCCGCGCCGAACGCGGCGCCCTCGACCTGCCGGGGCACTTCCACCGGCAACGCGAACACATCCGCCACCATCTGCCGCCAGGCGACGCTCTGGCTGCCGCCGCCGGTCAAACGGATCGACGTGAAACTCAGTCCGGCCGATTGCAGCGCATCGAAACCGTTGCGCAGCGCGTAGGTCGCGCCCTCCATCGCGGCGCGATATGCATTGCCGCGTGTCAGGTTGCTGCCATCGATGCCGTGCAACGCGGCGCGCGCGCGCGGCAGATTCGGCGTGCGCTCACCGTTGAAGAACGGCAGCATCACGAGTCCGCCCGCGCCCGGCGTTGAGTCCTGCATGACCGCGTCGCCGTCGCGCGCGTCGAAACCGAACGTGCGCGCGATATTTTCGGTCGCGACCGTGCAATTCATCGTGCAGATCAGCGGCAGCCAGCCTCCGGTCGACGAACAGAACGCAGCCCAATCCCCGGCGCCGTTCACGACCGGACGGTCGGCGTACGCGAACAACGTGCCCGACGTACCCAGGCTCATGCTCAGCACCCCGGGCTCGACGTTGCCGGTGCCGATCGCCGCCATCATGTTGTCGCCGCCACCGGCGCTGATGCGCACGGCGCGCGGCAATCCGAGTTCATCGGCGATCGCCGGTGCGATCGCGAAGCTCGCGTCGGCTTCGACAAGCGGAGGCAGGCAGTCGGACAGATCGCGTCCGGCGTCGGTCGCTGCCAGAAGCGGCGCCGACCACTTGCGTGCGCGCACGTCGAGCCAGCCCGTGCCGGAAGCGTCGCCATACTCCATCCAGCGCTGGCCGGTCAGCCAGAAATTCACGTAGTCGTGCGGCAGCAGGATCGCCGCGAGGCTCCGGTAAACGTCGGGCCGGTGCTTGCGCGTCCACGGCAACTTCGACGCGGTGTAGCCGGCCAGGATCGGATTTCCCGCCAGCTCCACGCAGCGCATCGCGCCGCCGGCCGCGGCCATGATCTCGTCGCATTCGAACTGCGTGCTCGTATCGCACCAAAGCTTGGCCGGCGCCAGCACGTTGCCGTCCGCGGCGACCGGCACGAATCCATGCTGCTGCCCCGACACGCCGATCGCCGTCACGCGCGCGCGCTGGGCCGGATCGATCCGGGCGATGCAGGCGCGGATCGCATCGATCCACCATTGCGCATGCTGCTCGCGGCTGCCGTCGTCGCCGGCGATCAACTCGAGCGGCTGGCCGTGCGTGGCGACGACTGTGCGCGCGCCGGGATCGTAGACGACGACCTTGACGCTCTGTGTGCCGACATCGACTCCGATGACGAGTCCGTGCAATACGGTCATGCCCGCGCTCCGCCTGGGCATCCGATGTTAGCGCTACCATCGCGGGCGCGCAAAAATGTCTTGTTCGAACCTTCGCACATCGACCTGATATCCCCCGGGATTCCCGAACTTTACCAGCGGAGCCGCGAAATACACGCTGCGCTGCGCAATTTTCACCCCCTTCTTCCGGGCGGGAAGCGCTATTCGCCAAGTGCAAATCGGTTCGACGCCACTGCGTGAGGGCCAGAGGAATCGCCAATTTGGGCCGTTGCGGCACATGCGTTCCCGCGCTGCATCGCAAAGCCGGATGACATGCGCCTTTAAGGCCCTGCGTGTGTCCGAACCGGGAAATCGGCCGCGTCCAGTCCGCCCCAAGGCAACGGGTCCTGCCATCAAGTTCCCAGGGAAAGGACTTTCGGCCGGCGCAGCCACGCCCTTCAGCGCACCGGCTGCTCAGCTTTGGGTGGCATCAGAGACAGGTTCTCCTTCGCCAGCGCTTGCGGCAATTCGGCACGCATGCGGCCGATCTGCTTGCGCTGCCCGGCAAAGTGCGCGATCACGCGCGGATCGGCGGCGACACCGAGCATGCGTGCTGAACCTTCGCGTAGTGGAAGGTCCGTGACGGCCGTGTTTGCCGGGGCAATGAACGTGGCAACCACGCCATCGCGCTCGTTGCGCAACTCGGCGGCGAGCACGCGCAACGGCTCGCGCTGCTCCCAATCTGCACCCTCGACGCGCAGGGCGATCGCGCGCAGTTGATCGCGCCGCGAAGCATCCGCAGGCGCACCGCCGAAGACGCAGCGACTCAGGCCGGCTAGTTGACGCAGTTTGACGCTGGCCGAGCCAACGCTGCCGACCCACGCATCGAAACCGGCCGGGCTCAAGTCGCGCGGCACGATCCCGGCATCGGCCAGCGCGGCACGCATGTCCGCAGTGCGCCCGAGTTCGTCTGCGGCCAGGCAACCGAAGATGACCGCGCGGCGCCAGAAATCATGATGCTCCTCGCGGCGGCGCGGGATGATCTTCAACGCACGCTCGACCGTCGCGCCGCGGTTGCCGCGGGCAAAGTCCACTGCGATGCCCACGCCTTCGGCGAGCAGGTTGCCCGGGGCCTGGCGCAGGGATTCCGCGATCCACGCGTCCGCCGCCGCGTCCTCGCCGATCTGCTCGTACAACTCGGCCAGATTCGCGGACGACTCCGGATCGGCGGGGTCCATCCGATAGCCTTTCACGCTCCAGACGATTGCCTCGACCAGATTTCCGCGCGCCCACTCGTTCTGGCCAAGTTCCCAGTAGTTCGAAGAGTTTTTCGGATCGCGCTCGAGCGCAAGCAAGGCAGCGGCCTTGGCTTCGTCGAGCCGCCCGGCCGAGCGCAGCTTGGATGCGCGATAGCGAGTCACATTCGGGTCGAGCGGATTCAATGCGAGGGCGACGTCCATTTCCGGAAGCCCAGCCTCGTCGTTGTCCTGCTGCGAATAAATATCGGCGAGGATGTTGTGCAGGCGCGCCACGCCCGGCGCAGTTGCTACGGCACGCTTGACGAGTTGCAAGGCGAGGTCATCCTCGCCACGCGACTGGGCGATCTCGCCACGAAACATCAGCAGCCAGGCATTGCCCGGATCGATCGCTTCGACGCGATCGAGTACCGGTGTCGCGCGCGCCTGGAATTCAGGCAAGGCGATCTGGCCGGTGCGGAACATGTTCAGCCACGTGTTGACCAGGCCGAGCATCGCGTCGACGTAGGCAGGATCGAGCGTCAGCGCCTGCTTCATCAGCGCTTCGGCCTGGATGTTGGAAGGAAAATTGTTCACGGCGAGTTGTTCGAGCGCGCGCGTGTAGGCGTCGTACGCGGCCAGGTTCTTCGTGCCGCCTTTTGCCAGGATCTCCTTCGTCTTCGGCAGCAGTTCGCCGACCAGCGCTTCGGTCACCGCGCCGGCAATTTCGTCCTGGATCGCGAACAGGTCGGCGGCCTTGCGGTCGTAATTGCGCGACCACAAGTGGGCGCCGTCGGCGGCGCGGATCAGCTGCGCGGTGATGCGCAACGTGTCGCCGGCCTGCTGCACGCTGCCCTCGACCAAGCTGGCGACGCCGAGTTGCGCGCCGATGCGGCGCACATCGATGTTCGTCCCCTTGAAGCTGAAGGACGACGTGCGCGCGGCCACCTTGAGCTGCGGCACCTGGGCCAGGCGATTGAGCAGCGTCTCGGTAATGCCGTCGGAAAAATATTCGTTGGCCTTGTCCGCCGACATGTTGACGAACGGCAGCACGGCGGTCGACGTCGGGCCGAGCGCCGAAGCGCTCGCTGCATCGGGCGCCGGCGCGGTGGCGGCATCGTGCGTGGTCGTGGCGACGCGCCAGAGAATTGCGCCGCCGATTGCCAGCAACAGAGCCAGAACCGTCAGCTCCGTGCCGGACACGCGCTGCTCGCCGCGTTCGCCGTGATACCAGGCGAGCACGAGCGCAACGAAAACCCCGACGCCGAGCGCGACGATGAGCACGCGCTCGACTTGTTCCGGCCAGCCGAAGCGCTGGCCGATGATATCCACGCCCTGCAGCAGCGCGAACGCTCCGGCAAGGTAGGCCAGGGCCCACTGCACGATCTTGCGCCGCCGGAGCCGCTCGAAAAAGTGGTCCACGCGAAGTTGATCTCACCAGGTCAGCAACGACGCGAGTCTATACCAGCCGCGTTGGACCGCTATCCGGATGTCGCGGCAGCGCGAGGCTGAAGCCGCTTTTCCTGATCAGAGGCCGCCCGGTGCAAACTCCAGCGTCAGCGTCTGCGGCCGCTGAGGCAGCGACAATTCGCTCTGTCGCGGCGTGCCACGGGCGATGACTTTGCCGGCGCGCATCACGAGCAGCCGTGCTGCCTTGAGCCGGATCGCCTCGAACGCGTCGGCCGCCTGCAGCACGACCAGGTCGGCGCGGCAGCCCGGTTCGAGGCCGTAGCCATCGAGGTGCAGGATCTTCGCCGCATTCGTCGTGATGCCGGCATACGCGGCGGCGATGCCGTCCAGTGACGTCATCTGGCCGACGTGGATTGCCATGTGCGCGACTTCGAGCATGTCGGCCGAACCGAACGAGTACCACGGATCCATGACGCAATCGTGGCCGAACGCGACCGTCACGCCGGCGGCGATCAGTTCCGGCGCGCGTGTCATGCCGCGGCGTTTCGGATACGTGTCGTGGCGGCCTTGCAGCGTGATGTTGATCAGCGGGTTGGCGATCGCCGCGACGCCGGACTCGGCAATCAGCGGCAACAGCTTCGACACATAATAGTTGTCCATCGAATGCATCGAGGTCAGGTGCGACCCGGCGACGCGGCCGTGCAGTCCGAGCCGATGCGTTTCCGCCGCGAGCGTTTCGATGTGCCGCGACAGCGGATCGTCGGATTCGTCGCAGTGCATGTCGACGAGCAGGCCACGCTCGGCGCCGATTTCGCACAGCCGCCGCACCGATGCGGCGCCATCGGCCATCGTGCGTTCGAAATGCGGAATGCCGCCGACGACCTGCACACCGCGATCGAGTGCGCGCAGCAGGTTTCTTTCGGCGTTCGCCGATCGATAGAAGCCGTCCTGCGGGAACGCAACGAGCTGCAGATCGAGGTACGGTGCGACCCGGCGCTGCACGTCGAGCAAGGCCTCGACGGCGAACAGGCGGTCGTCGCAGACATCGACATGCGAGCGGATCGCGAGCAGCCCTTGCGCGACCGCCATGTCGCAATAAGCCATTGCGCGCGCGACGATTGCGTCCTGAGTAAGCAACGGCTTCAACTCACCCCACAGTTCGATGCCTTCGAGCAGCGTGCCGGAAGAGTTGCGCCGCGGCAGGCCGAGCGACAACGCGGCATCGAGATGGAAATGCGCATCGACGAATGGCGGCGAGACGAGCCGGCCGCTCACGTCGATCTCCTGCGCGGCCGGCGCGTCGAGCGCGTGTTCGACGGCGATGATCTGGCCGGCGGCGATTCCGATGTCGAAGTCGCGGCGGCCGTCGGGAAGGTTGGCGTGGCGCAGGATCAGGTCCATGGGTTTTGAGGGCTGAGGGCTGAGGGCAAGAGCGTCGCGGCCGATGTTATGTTGGCGAATGCCTTAATCCGTTCACACTGAGCGTAGCTCGCGCAGCGAGCAAAGTCGAAGTGTCGGCAGGACCTTCGACTTCGACCTTGCAGGCCTAGGCTCAGGGTGAACGGTCTTTATGCTGGCACATACCGGCGGCCGGTTGCACCGCGAGGCACATAGTGCAATTCTAGGACCTCCTGGATTCATCGCGACGAAACGGTCTCGTCGCCCGCGCGCCACGGCACGCTGCCTGCGCGCACAGATTCAGGTCAGCTGTCGGCTCGCGAGCGAGTCGATGCGTCTCATTTCGCCCAATGCGAGCCGCTTGACCGCCAGGAACCGCCATCGATGAACCTCGCTGAAAAACCGTCGACGCTGCAGGCCGCCACGGATCTGAATCTCGATCCGTACTGGATGCCGTTCACGCACAATCGCTATTTCAAGCAGCACCATCCGCTGAACCGGCTCATGGCAAGCGCGGAGGGCGCGTACTACACGACGGTCGAAGGCCAGAAATTGTTCGACTGCCTTTCGGGCCTTTGGTGCAGCTCGCTCGGCCATCGGCCGGCGAAGATCGTCGAAGCGGTCAAGCGCCAACTCGATCGTGCCGACTACATTCCGGCATTCCAGGTCGCCAGTCCGGACACCTTTACTCTGGCCGAGCGCATTGCCGACGTCGCCCCCGGCGACCTGAATCGAGTGTTCTTCACGAACTCCGGTTCCGAGGCCGTCGATACATCGCTGAAGATTGCGCTCGCCTATCACCGTCTGAAAGGTGAGGCGTCGCGCACGCGCTTCATCGGCCGCGAGAAGGGCTATCACGGCGTCGGCTTCGGCGGCATCTCGGTCGGCGGCATGGTTCCGAACCGCAGGATGTTTGCGCCCGCGATGATTCCCGGCGTCGATCACCTGCCGCACACGCACAACCTCAAGGAGATGGCCTTCTCGAAAGGCCAACCGGCATGGGGTGCACATCTGGCCGACGAACTCGAACGAATCGTTGCTCTGCACGACGCCTCGACGATTGCCGCGGTCATCGTCGAACCGATGCAGGGCTCGGCCGGTGTCGTCGTGCCGCCGCAAGGCTATCTGCAGCAGCTGCGCCAGATCTGCGACAAGCACGGCATCCTGCTGATCTTCGACGAGGTCATCTGCGGCTTCGGCCGCATGGGCGACTGGTTCGGCGCGCAGGCGTTCGGCGTGACGCCCGACCTGATCACGTTCGCCAAGTGCGTGAACAACGGCACCGTGCCGATGGGCGGCGTGATCGCGCGTCAGGGCATCTACGATGCATTCATGCAGGGTCCCGAGTATGCCGTGGAATTTTTCCACGGCTACACGTATTCGGCGCACGCGCTCGCGGTCGCAGCGGCGCACGCGACGCTCGACATCCTGCACGAGGAAGATGTCCCGAAACGCTTCGCAGCGCTGGCCAATCGGATCGAAACCGGCGTGCACGCGTTGCGCGGCGAGCCGAACGTCATCGATATCCGCAACTGCGGCGCTGCTGCGGCGATCGAACTTTCGCCGCTTCCGGGTCAGGTCGGCCTGCGCGGGTTGAAGGTATTCGAGGAAGGATTGAAACGCGGGATGCTGCTGCGCTTCACCGGCGACATCATCGCGATGGCGCCGCCGGTGATCACGACGCAGGACGAGCTCGACCGGATGTTCAATGCGGTCGGCGAGGCGATTCGGGCGGTGGCGTGACATCAACTACGCACACAATTTTTGCCGTCATTCCCGCGCAAGCGGGAATCCATCTTGACCTTCGCACGCAAGACAAATGGATTCCCGCTTGCGCGGGAATGACGACAAACTAAGGTCTGGTAAGAGGCGCAACCATGCTTGCACCCGTAATGATCCCCCACCATATCGGCGGCCAGCGCATCGGCAGCGTCCAGGCGCGCAGCCTGCCCGTGTACAACCCGGCGACCGGCGAGGAATCCGGGCGCCTTCCGATGGCGACGCCGGAAGATGTCGACGCCGCCGTGCAGGCCGCCAAGGCCGCATTCCCGGCCTGGTCGCAGACGCCGCCGCTGAAGCGCGCGCGCGTCATGTTCAAGTTCCGCGAGTTGCTCGAAGCGAACCAGGAAATCCTCGCCGCGCAGATCACGGCCGAGCACGGCAAGACGCACAGCGATGCGCTCGGCGAAGTCGCGCGCGGCATCGAGGTCGTCGAGTTCGCCTGCGGCATTCCGCAGCTGCTCAAGGGCGAAGTCACCGAGAACATCAGCAGCCAGGTCGATTCGCATTCGCTGCGCCAGCCGCTCGGCGTCGTCGCCGGCATCACGCCGTTCAACTTCCCGGCGATGGTGCCGCTGTGGATGGCACCGATTGCGATCGCCTGCGGCAACTGCTTCATACTGAAACCGTCCGAGCGCGATCCGTCGGCGTCGCTGCTGCTGGCCGACTGGCTCGCACAGGCCGGTCTTCCCGACGGCGTGTTCAACGTCGTGCACGGCGACAAGGTCGCGGTCGATGCGATCCTCGCCCATCCGGACATCAAAGCCGTCAGCTTCGTCGGCTCGACCGCGATCGCGCGCTACATCTACGCGACCGGCTGCGCGCATGGCAAGCGCGTGCAGGCGCTCGGCGGCGCGAAGAACCACATGGTCGTATTGCCGGACGCGGACCTCGATCAGGCCGCCGATGCGCTGATGGGCGCGGGCTACGGTTCGGCCGGCGAGCGTTGCATGGCGATCTCGGTCGCAGTTGCCGTCGGTGACATGGTCGCCGATGCGCTCGTCGCGAAACTTGCGCCGCGTGTGCGCGCGCTGGCGATCGGCCCCGGCGACGCCGAGGGCAAGGACATGGGCCCGCTGATCACGGCGGCGCATCGCGACAAGGTCAGGAATTACATCGACATCGGCGTGGCGGAAGGCGCGAAGCTCGTCGTCGACGGGCGTGGTGTGAAAGTCGACGGCGGCGGGAACGGATTCTTTCTCGGCGGTTGTCTGTTTGACGGCGTGAAGCCGGACATGCGGATCTACAAGGAGGAAATATTCGGTCCGGTACTCAGCATCGTGCGCGCCGCCGACTATGAACAGGCTGTTGCGCTGGTCAATGACCATGAATACGGCAATGGCGTCGCGCTGTTCACGCGCGATGGCGACGCGGCGCGCAACTTCGTCAGCCGCATCCAGGTCGGCATGGTCGGCATCAACGTGCCGATTCCGGTGCCGATGGCGTTCCACAGTTTCGGCGGCTGGAAGGCCTCGCTGTTCGGCGATCATCACATCTACGGCCCGGAAGGCGTGCGCTTCTATACGCGTCAGAAGACCGTGACTACGCGCTGGCCCAAGAGCATTCGCGCCGGCGCGCAATACGTCATGCCGACGAGCGGATGAATGTCAGCACAGATTCGGCAAAAGCCCTCCCCTTCAAGGGGAGAGGGTTGGGTGGGGATGGTGTCAGTGTGCAGACACGCCGCAACACCATCCCCCTCCCGGCCTCCCCCTTGAAGGGGGAGGAGTAGAGCGCGCGTGACAGCTAGCCACGAAGGGGATCGAATGCCACGCAAGGAAATTGCCGATATCGCTGCCGGACGGCTGTCCGCAGAACAGCTCGCGGAAAACTTCGCCGATGTCGCGCCGCCGCTCGACCGCCAGCGCGCGCTGATCGCTGCGCAGCGCTGCTACTACTGTTACGACGCGCCGTGCATCCAGGCTTGTCCGACCGGCATCGACATCCCGGGCTTCATACGCCGCATCACGACCGGCAACCTCGACGGCGCCGCGCGCGACATCCTCGGCGCGAACATTCTCGGCGGCATGTGCGCGCGCGTGTGCCCAACCGAAATCCTGTGTGAAGGCAGTTGCGTGCGCAACGGGCCGGATGAACTGGCGCCGGTGCAGATCGGCGCGCTGCAGCGCTATGCAACCGACTGGGTGTTCGACGACGACGCGCGCCTGTTCGAACGCGGTGCCGACAGCGGATTTTCGATCGCCGTCGTCGGCGCGGGACCGGCCGGCCTTGCCTGCGCGCATGCGCTGGCGCGCGCCGGCCACCGCGTGACGATATTCGATGCGCGAGAAAAGCCCGGTGGCCTGAATGAATACGGCATCGCGGCATACAAGGTGCCGGGCTTTGCCGAGCGCGAAGTCGACTGGCTGCTTTCAATCGGCGGTATCGAATTGCGCACCGGCCAGACGCTCGGAAAGAATCTGAACCTGGCGAAGCTGCAAAAGGAATTCGACGCCGTGTTTCTCGGCGTCGGCCTGACCGGCGTCAACGCCCTCGGACTCGATGGAGAACGCCTCGCCGGCGTGCGCGATGCCGTCGACTTCATTGCCGGACTGCGGCAGTGCACGGATCTGTCGCGCCTCGCCGTCGGACGTCGCGTCGTCGTGATCGGCGGCGGCAATACCGCGATCGATGCGTCGGTGCAGAGCCGCAAGCTCGGCGCCGAATCGGTGACGATGGTCTATCGGCGCGGCGCAGCGTCGATGGGCGCAACGCCGGCCGAACAGGAGTTCGCCAAGACCCAAGGTGTCACGATCGTCGAGTGGGCACAGCCGCGGCGCATCGTTGCTGCCGACAGCGCGCTCAGCGCGGTCGAATTCGAATACACGCAACTCGACGCCCAGGGCCGTCTGATCGGCACCGGCGACACAATGCGCCTGGAAGCCGATACGCTGCTCAAGGCAATCGGTCAGGTGCTGGTCGTCTCGGCAGACAGTACGGATGCCGCACTGCTCGACATCCGCGACGGCCGGATCGTCATCAACGACGACTATCAGACGTCGCTGCCCGGCGTCTGGGCCGGCGGCGATTGCGTCGACAGCAAGCACGACTTGACGGTCCAGGCGGTCGAAGACGGCAAGCGCGCCGCGGCTTCGATCGATCGCGCGCTGCGGCAGCGCGTTTCCCGAAATGGTGGAGGCTGACGATGGCCGATCTTTCCTGTGACTTCGTCGGCATCCGTTCGCCGAATCCGTTCTGGCTCGCCTCGGCGCCGCCGACCGACAAGGCCTACAACGTCAACCGCGCGTTCGAGGCCGGCTGGGGCGGCGTGGTCTGGAAGACGCTCGG
>Ga0157376_10002727_pt1 | contig 12037 bp, 12 predicted proteins | sample M45metaG_FD_121801 | JGI IMG/M metagenome (GOLD analysis project Ga0157376, IMG submission 121801) | Miscanthus rhizosphere microbial communities from Kellogg Biological Station, Michigan, USA - M4-5 metaG | ecosystem: Host-associated > Plants > Roots > Rhizosphere > Soil | place: USA: Michigan... | reverse complement strand
GCCTGCTTGCTTCATCCCAACGAACCCTCCAAGGAGAATCGCTGATGCGTACCTTCCGCAAGCTCACCGGTGCAGTCATGCTCGCAATCGGTTTCGCCGTCGCCGCGCCGTCGATGGCGGACACGACCGTGACCGTCGAGAAGACCGGGAAGCACCACTACGTCTACTACGCCGACCACCAGATCTATTTTGCGCCGGAGTCAAAGACCTACTATTGGCAGACCGATGGGCGCTGGCAGTCCGGCGTTGCGCTGCCTTCCGAGGACCGCGCCTATGTTTCGGCCGGCGGTGTCGAACTCGATCTGGATACCGAACGTCCGTACGAGCGTCACGAGTGGGTGCTCAAGCACTACAAGGACAAGCACGACGACGACGAACACGAGCATCACTGATCAGTCACGGCTGGTATCTGCTGGCCTGAAACAGCGCGGCGTCGGCGCTCCGAGTGGGGCCGACGTCGCGGTTCTCTGAAGTCAAGCTGGATTCCGGCTCACTTGCCCTTGTGGCAGGTTTCCTCGTCGGTCTTGATCCACTGCTTGTCGTCGCCCTGCATCTCGCCCGTGTGCGTAACCTGGTTGGCGCCCTTCTTCGTGAAAGCGTCGCGCACGCCTGTGGGCTTGCCGGTCCCGTTGCTGGTGCCCTCGAATTTCATCGTGTCGCCGTTCCAGCCGGCGCCGGTTTGCGTGCAATAGCCGCCAAACGTGTCGACGCAGTTTTCGACAAAAGTCTTCTTCGCCGCGTCGAAACCCATGTAGACACCAACGTGAAACGGCATCGGGTTCGCCGCGGTCTTGTTCTCATCGTAGGCGATGTGCATCCAGGTGCCGCCAATCGCCTTGGCGCCATGCACCGTACCTGTGGTTGCATGCTCCGGTCCCATCGGATTCGCGAACGTCTTGCCAGTGCAGTTCCAGGTGCCTGCGAAGAAAGCGAGCTGCGCGAGCTCGGGTGGTGGAGCGGGTGCAGGTGTGTCTTTCGCCAGCAGCGGCATCGACATCAGCGCGAGTGCGGCAATCGTTCCCGAAAAAAACGGCTTGACCATGAATTTCTCCTCAAAAGATCTTTCGCGAGGTCGCGGATGTGTGTCGTTACGTAACCGTGTGTCGAAGCGGTCGACCCCTGCCACCGACGGTGCTTTGCGATCGCACGGTTTTGGTGCACCGTGCGCTAGTACATTACGCCCGAGTCGTCGCGCAAGCCAGAGCAAGCCCTGCTGCAAAGCGGCAAGAGCACGACCCGCAGTTCCAAAGAAATACGTCATTCCCGCGAAAGCGGGAATCCATTTTGACGCTGCTTTTCCAACGGAGAGCAACATGGATTCCCGCTTCCGCGGGAATGACGACGGTAGAGTGCACCTGTTGCATTACAACATCGCCGCAAGCTTCGTCCCCTGCGCAATTGCGCGCTTGGCATCCAGCTCCGCGGCAACGTCCGCACCGCCGATCAGGTGCACATCGGCATTTGCGGTCTTGAGGCCGTCGTACAGTTCGCGGCGTGGTTCCTGTCCGGCGCAAATGACGATATGGTCCACCTGCAGTACCTGCGCCTTCCCATCGACGACGATATGCAGCCCGGCGTCGTCGATGCGCTCGTAGTTCACGCCGCCGAGCATCTTCACGTTCTTCATCTTCAGCGCGGCACGGTGCACCCAGCCGGTAGTCTTGTTCAACCGCTTGCCGGGCGTTCCGGGAGTCCGCTGCAGCAGCCAGACTTCGCGCGGAGACGCTTCGGGCGCGGGCTTGGCCAGGCCGCCGCGATTGGCATAGCTCTGGTCGACGCCCCATTCGTGCGACCAGCGCGCGATGTCGGTCGTCGGCGAAGGCTCGTCCTGGGTCAGGAATTCGGCGACATCGAAACCGATGCCGCCGGCGCCGACGATCGCCACACGCCTGCCGACCGGCTTGCCGAGCAGGATCACGTCGAGATAGCTCAACACGTTCGGCCGATCGGCGCCTGGAATCCGCAGTGCACGCGGCGTCACGCCGGTCGCGAGGATGATGCTGTCGAAGCCGCGCACCGACTCGACGGTCGCGCGCGTATCGAGTTTCAACTCGACGCCGGTGTCGGCAATACGGTGGCCGAAGTAACGCAGCGACTCATGAAATTCTTCCTTCCCCGGAATGCGCTTGGCCATGTTGAACTGGCCGCCGATCTCGCTGGCGGCGTCGAACAGCGTCACGGCATGGCCGCGATCGGCCAGCGTCGTCGCACATGCCAAGCCGGCCGGACCGGCGCCGACAACGGCGATTTTCCTGCGTGTCGGCGATGGCGTGATCACGAGTTCGGTTTCATGGCAAGCGCGCGGATTGAGCAGGCATGAGGCATGCTCGTTCTTGAACACATGATCCAGGCACGCCTGGTTGCAGGCGATGCAGGTGTTGATGCGCTCGCTGCGGCCGGCACTGGCCTTGTTGACCCAGTCCGAATCGGCCAGCAGCGGCCGGGCCATCGACACCATGTCGGCATCGCCGTCGGCGAGAATTTTTTCCGCGACTTCGGGTGTGTTGATGCGGTTCGTCGTGATCAGCGGGATCTTGACCTCGCCCTTGAGCTTGCGCGTGACCCAGGTGAACGCGCCGCGCGGAACGCTGGTCACGATCGTCGGGACGCGCGCCTCGTGCCAGCCGATACCGGTGTTGATGATCGAGGCGCCGGCCGCTTCGATCGCCTTGGCGAGTTGCACGATCTCATCCCAGCTCTGCGCGTTGTCGACGAGGTCGAGCATCGACAGCCGGTAGATGATGATGAACTCGCGCCCGACCGCCGCGCGCGTGCGCCGCACGATCTCGATCGGCAGGCGCTGGCGTTTCTCGACGCTGCCGCCCCAGGCATCGTTGCGCGTGTTCGTGCGCGCGGCGAGGAACTGGTTGATCAGGTAGCCTTCGCTGCCCATGATCTCGATGCCGTCGTAGCCGGCATCCTGCGCGAGCTTCGCGCAGCGCACGAAGTCGCCGATCGTGCGTTCGACGCCGCCGCTCGACAGGGCGCGCGGCGTGAACGGCGTGATTGGCGATTTGATGCGCGATGCCGAAACCGACAGCGGGTGATAACCGTAGCGCCCGGCGTGCAGGATCTGCAAACAGATCAATCCGCCATCGGCATGCACCGCGCGCGTGACTTTGCGATGGCGCCCAACATGCCACGGCATCGACAAGCGACCGCCGAACGGCTTGAGCCAGCCGGCGATATTCGGCGACAGGCCACCGGTTACCATTAGTCCGACGCCACCGCGCGCACGTTCGGCGAAGTACGCCGCGAGCTTGCCGTAGTCGCGCGCATGATCCTCCAGGCCCGTGTGCATCGAGCCCATCAGCACGCGGTTGGGCAGCGTGGCATGGCCCAGGTCGAGTGGCGCCAGCAAATGTGGAAATTGGGATTTTGCGCTGCTGGCGTCGAGCATGGCATCGAACGAGCGTTTGAAAGCGTGCACGATGCCGTGCCGCGCCGGTTTGCGCAAGTCATCGCCGGGCTTGCCCGGATTTCGGTACCATGGAACACGCCGCCGCGGCAGTCGCGGGGCAGCGGGGAGGACGCATGAGCAGCTGGCTAATCGCCTTGATCGGCGGAGTCCTTATTGGCCTGTCCGCGACCGGGCTATTGCTATTCAACGGCCGCATCGCCGGCGTCAGCGGCATCGTCAACGGTTTGACGAAGCGCTCCTCCGGCGTGGAGTGGGTGTGGCGTGCCGCTTTCGTCGCCGGCCTGGCCGCAGCCGGTGGCGTCACGGTGCACCTGTTGCATCAAGCCACGGCATCGCCGGCGCGTCTGCCGGTTCTTCTGCTGGCCGGGATTCTCGTGGGCTTCGGCACCAGCCTCGGCGGCGGCTGCACGAGTGGGCACGGTGTCTGCGGACTGGGGCGGTTTTCAGTCAGGTCGCTCGTGGCTGTGCTGACGTTCATGGCCTCTGCGATCGTCACGGTCCTGCTGACGCATCACTGGTTCGGCAGCGTTGCATGAAGGCCGTCCTCGCCGCGTTGTCTTGCGGGGCACTGTTCGGTGTCGGCCTGGCGATCGCGCGCATGACCGATCCGACTGTCGTGATCGGGTTCCTCGACGTCTTCGGCGACTTCGACCCGACGCTCGCGTTCGTCCTGATCGGCGCGACCATGACTACCGCTGTCGCATTCCACTTCGTTCTGCGCCGTGGCCGGCCGATCGTGGCCACGCAATTCCAGCTTCCCGCCACTCGCACGATCGATTTGCCGCTGATTCTCGGTGCGGCGACATTCGGTGTCGGCTGGGGTCTGGCCGGCTATTGTCCCGGTCCGGCGCTCGTCGGCGCGGGCGCCGGCATCCCGACGGCGTTGTTGTTCCTACCCGCGATGATTACCGGCGGCCTCGTACACCGGTTTGTCGCCGCGCGCTTCAACGGCATGAGTCGTTCTACGGGAATTTCAGAATCTAACTCGTAGCGTCATGGGCAACTCAGCCCTGCCGGCATCGTCAAGCGCGTGATCGGCAACCAGCCGCTGCCGTAGCCATCAATGACTGACTGCCAACTCACCTGTCCTGAATTGCAGTCGCTGAAAACAAACGTGATGGTTCCCCAGAATTGATTGCTCAGTTGTCCGGGATTGAATTGCGGCACGAAGCGTCCTCCGGGTCCCACTGGGAAATAGCCTTGCAGTACGGTGCTGTTGCCTGTGATCGGTCCCATTGCCGAGATCCAGGCTTGTCCGCCGTCCGGCGCGAACGCGTACCACTCGGCCAGCATCACATTGTCGGGCAGTACTTCGATGCTGAATCCATGACCGCTGCTGGCCGGGTCAAACCAGTTCCCGGTGAAGCCTGCCGAGATCAGGAGGCTGCCGGGCGCCACGACCAGCGCACCGCTCACTTTGCCCAGGAATGTCGTGGTGCCGTCCGATGTGTGGTGCAGGTAGAAGTTCCAGGTGACATCATATTTGCCGGCCGCCAACACTCCAAGGCTGACCGTAAAGCTCGACGTCTTCGGCAAAGGAGACGGGATTTGAGGACAGTTCACTATGCCGTCCGTCTGTGTCGATTGAAACGTGAACGAGTTGGCCGAACTCGCCTCGAGCACAGGCTTGATCGCGGTGCAGTCGTACGGCCTGCTGAACGTGATGGTTATTGATTCACCGCTCTTCGGAGCCGGCGGAGAAAAATCGAACGTTTGCGACAGCCCGAGTCGCGGCGCGATGAGAAGTATGCTAAGCAACGGCAGTTGCCAAAGACCACGGCGCATGTGCAACTCCTTGTGGCAGCGGATCGGCGGCTCGGCTGGAGAACCTGCACGGTGCTATTGACGTGCGTTCATTGCGGATCGTCGCAGAGCGATTCGGAACTTTACACCTCCAGCGATCGTTTCTGGACCACAAGTACGGCCGAGACGTCCGACTGGAAATTCGGATAGGGGATGCGGTCGCTCGCGCATATCGAGTCCCGTTCCTGAACGGGTTCGTCGTGCTGGCTATTTGCCGTGGAACGGTCCGTAACGTAGTCTGTGGAAGCCACTCCATGCGCCGCGCGTGGAGCAAGATCAGCAAAGGGAGCAACTCATGAAGCGGACTCTCGCGATGGCAATTGCAACGGCTCTCGGGGCCACGTCAGCCGAAGCCGTTATGCTCAACCCTCGCGGCACCGGACAGGTGCTGGTCTATCCGTACTACACGGTCAACCATCAGCAGACACTCGTATCGGTCATCAATGCGACTGAGCACGGGAAGGCGCTGAAGATTCGCTTCCACGAAGCATACGACGGCCGCGACGTCGCGAACTTCAACGTTTATCTCGGTCCATTCGATTCATGGGTCGGCTCGGTGTTTGACACGAGTGGCGATGGGACGGGTGCGGCAGCGATCGCAACCAATGACAACTCGTGCACAGTGCCTGCGTTTCCGTTGGCGGCGGTGCCTGGAACGCTGCACGCGCTGACGTTCAGCAACGCGAACTACAGTCAGGGCAACTACGGCACGTCGACCGGGACCGATCACGGGCCTACGAATTTAGCCCGCACGCGCGAGGGATTTTTCGAGATCATTGAGATGGGCGAGGTCGTTGATCAGCCGACCAGCAGTCCCAAGACACTCGAAGCGATCACGCCCGTCAACGGAAAGCCGCCTGGCTGCGCACAGGTTCAAAACGCCTGGGCGAGCGGCGGCTACTGGATGACGAACGCTACCACCGACCTGTTGTCTCCGGCCGGTGGCCTCTACGGTGCCGCTGGTATTGTAGATGTGGCGCAGGGAACGCTGTACGCTTTCGATGCCACAGGAATCGATGGCTTCAGCGACGTCGTGCAGCACAGCGCTCCGGGCGATGGGAAGCCAAACCTTTCGACCGCGATCACCGATTCTGTGCATGACCTCGCAACCGCGTACGTACCGATCGGCAACGCGATGATCAAAGGCGACTACATCGCGTCGATGGCAGGCGTCGACGCTGTCAGCGCGGTGCTGATGGCGGACACGCTGTACAACGAATTCGACATCGAGCCTGCCGTTGGTGCTGCGACCGACTGGGTCGTCACGTTTCCGACGAAACAGTTCTATGTGGATCCTGCGCTCGTCGCGACTTATGCGCAGCCTTTCGAAAGTGTCTTTGACCAGACTTCATGTCACTTCGCCGCTCCGCAAATTTCAGATCGCAACAACCCTCCCGTAAACACTGTCTGCCCCCCTTTACAAAATTGCGCTCAAAACTATCTCTGCTACGAAACAGAGGTTATCTCATTCAATGACCTTGCGGCGGAAGACAGCCCGACAAAGGCGCTGAGCTCACGGATTCTCCCGCGGGGTGTGCTCATCACCCAGTTCGAGGTTCCGGCTGCCGGCAATTTGGCGCTAGTTTTCCCGAATGGGCAACTGCGGCCGTCTGCCAATGGCGTCGTCTTCATGGGTATGCCTGCGACGGGTTTCGCTGCAACCAACTACATCAACGCTAACGTCACCCCGGGCGTGCTGTCGAACTACAGTGCGGCATACCCGCATCGCAGTCACGCAAGTTGCTCGAATTCCACAACTCCACAAAGCGCATGCGAGTAGCAAAGGAACAGAGAATGAAACAGACTCTCGCAATCGCGATCGCAACGGCCCTTGGCGCCGTGTCTTCGTCCTCGGTTGCCGTCATGCTGAATCCGCGCGGCACCGGCCAGGTGTTGATCTATCCCTACTACACGGTCAATCACCAGCAGACGCTCGTCTCGGTCATCAACACGACCCGGCACGGCAAGGCACTGAAGTTTCGTTTCCGCGAAGGCTACGACGGCCGCGACGTGGCGAACTTCAACGTTTACCTCGGGCCGTACGATTCGTGGGTTGGCGCGGTGTTCGACACGAGCAGCGACGGCACCGGCGCGGCAGCAGTCGCGACAAACGACAACTCGTGCACTGTACTGGAATTTCCACTGGCCCCAGTACCTGGAACGCTGCATGCGCTGACATTCAGCAATGGGAACTACAGTCAGGGCGACTACGGCACGCCGACCGGCACCGACTCCGGACCGACGAACCTGGCACGCACGCGCGAAGGTTTTTTCGAGATCGTCGAAATGGGCCAGGTCGTTGATCAGGCGACCAACAGTCCCAAGACACTCGAAGCGATCACGCCGGTCAAGGGCATACCACCCGGATGCGCGCAGGTTCGCAACGCTTGGGCGAACAGTGGCTACTGGATGACGGATGCGACCACCGATCTATCGCCACCCGCGGGCGGCATCTACGGCGCTGCAGGCATCGTCGATGTCGCGCACGGCACATTGTACGCATTCAATGCAACAGCGATCGATGGCTTCAGCGATGTGATCCAGCACACCGGGCCAGGCAACGCGAAACCGAATCTCAGGACTGCGGTTACGGATTCGCCGCATGACATCGCAACGGCCTATGTGCCGATTGGAAACGCGATGATCAAAGCGGACTATCCGGCATCGACACGCGGTGTCGATGCAGTCAGCGCGGTTCTGATGGCCGATAAGCTGTACAACGAGTTCGATGTCGAGACAAGCCTTGGTGCGGCGTCGGACTGGCTGATCACGCTTCCGACGAAGCAGTATTACGTTGATCCGGCGATTGTCGGTATCGCGTCGGAAAGCTTCTTGCCGCCATTCCAGCAGGTGTTCGGCGGCAGCTTTTTTGGCGGCAGCGAGCCCGATCCTGGATACAGTTGTTTCGAGGTAGATTTGCGAGCCAAGGTCGACCGGGATGGAAGAGGCCAAGCCGAATTTGACGCGCCTCCACCCACGTTCCTGTGCGGTTACGAAACCCAGGTGCTGTCGTTCGGACACGCGAAAGACGAAACGCAGACCTTCGTCTCCAATGTCCTTCAGTCAAGCTTGGGTGGAACCTTGGCTGTTTTGGATGGAACACCACCGATCGACAGCGGCCACTTTTCGCTGAAGTTTTTAAGTTTGGGACTTCGACCTTCCGCGGCCGGCGACTCGTTTGCCGGTCAGCCGGCAATCGGCTTCCTCGCGGTCAACTACATCAACGCCAACGTAACCCCGGGCGTGCTGTCGAACTACAGCGCCGCATACCCGCACCGTAGTCACGCTAGTTGCACGAATTCCACAACTCCACAAAGCGCATGCCAGTAGCGGACAAGCTCATGCGACCGCTTCTGGTCGCCGCAGGATAGTACGGCAGACCGTCGCAACGGTCCGCTCGAGAGTAGTCAGGCGCCATGAACTCCGTCAATCGCTGGAACTTTAGCGCTCCGCAAGGACGACGGCGTAGCCATACCCCCAGGGTACGCCACTAACGTTCGCCGGCTCGATCCAGGCACGCTGGAACCCGGCAGATCGGAGCCGCTCCAGGATGTCGCTGCCGTAGTCGCGGAAAGCCAGGATACCTGTCCCGCGCAGAGGATCATCGTGATAAACCGGAGGAAGCAGATGTTCGATACTGTTGCCGCGCACGCGCGCGCGCTCGAGAGTGATCTCACCGTCGTGCAAAGGTACAGTGAACAGCATGGTTCCGCCCGGTTTCAAAACGCGACGGAGTTCGGACAGCGCGCGCGCATCGTCGGGCACATGCTCGAGCACTTCGGTGTGGGTGACGAGGTCGAAGCTCGCATCCACATAGGTCAGGCGTTGCACATCCTCGCAGCGAACTCCGCGGCGGAATTCTCCCGGCAACGCGTCGGTGAAATATTCGGAGAGTGCTGCGGAGCGCGCCTGCCGTCGCAGGTAGTCCGCGAGCGGACCATGGGCCGATAATTCACAGACGTCGAGCGTCCGCAGGTCTGACCGCCGGCGACGCATCGCGTGTCCCAGGGACAGTTGCACCACTCCCGCCGCACAGCGGACGCAACGCACACCGGTTATGTCGTTGCGCAAGCGTACGAGCAGCGTCCGGCCGCAGAACGGGCAATGCCCCGCAGCGAGGGCGAACTCGCGCCAGCGCACCAGCGCCAGTGCGGACCGAACGCGCTTCCACACCGGCAGCATCAAGTCACGCCGGCCCAAGCCTAATGAACGAGCACTTGGCAATTGGTTCCGGAATATCCATCTAGCTCTTCGGTAGCCGTCCGCACACCCTTGAGATCAACGTTTACCGGAAAGACATATGCGGCAGCGCTGGGATTCGGCGCGGTCCAAATAGTGCGCAGAATGCCACCAGATACCGTCCTGGCAGGAGAGGCGGCGTCCTCGGGTTTGAAGATAACGGCTGCCCCTTCGACAGGAACTCCGTTGCGAGTCACTTTTATCGTAAGCTCCGTTGTTCCGCCCGGCGACACCGTAGGTGGTGAGGGAATGCACTCGACCCGAATCTCCGCTGGAACTGGCGCGGGATCCTTTTGAAGAAGCCGGGGAAACACGGCGTTCGTCAGGAACCAGAGGACTGTCCCACCGATCAGTGCCGCCAAGATTCCTGCAAACCACTTGCCCATTTTCGCGTCCCTCGCCGAGGAAAATCGTAAACGCCTAACGCTTGAGTTGAGCCGCTGCCGACGCGTACCGCATGATAGTAGCGCAACCCGTCGCGGCAGTCCGCTCGAACAAATAGTCATGTTTCGGAGTGACAGGAAACTGACTATGACACCGCACTACGGGCTTGGTACCGGCCGGGATTGTTGTTCACTCGGATCGCGAACATCTTTCAGAACATCCAGGATGGCGTCGATGACCGCCTGCGGCTGGGATTTCTGGATTTCGTGGGTCGAATCGGGAACAGGCCGGATAACGCCGCGTTTTGACAGCGCGGCGAGTTGATCGGCAAGGCGGCGTGCAAGCGATTGAGCGCGTCCTGGCTCGACCTCTACGAGGCGCTGTGCATGGGTGTAGGCGGGATCGTCGATGACTTTCAATTTGCCTTCGACGGCCACAGAGGAAGTAGGCAGCAGGATGGCCCAGAAGACCAGGCCGCAAAGCTTTTTGATCCGTGCCATGAGGTCTCGAACCTTCAGTGAAGCTGTTGAGGCTAGCATGCACGAAGCAAGTAACCGAGTGCCCAGTGGGCAGTTCGCTGTCGGAAATGATCAGCTGTTTGCTGTCGTGATGGAGTTGCTTGGCAGTGTCACTGCGTACAACAGTGAGATTGATCACACGTACTGTTCGAGCCAGACAAGTGTTCCGACAAAGATCCGTGAACTCGCCCCTGCTTGATTGCCATCGGCCTGATGTACAGCGCGCTCATTGGCCCTGAATCTATTTATACCCTTCTGCGCATCCAAGCCCCAGACACCGCGAGTACCGCGGTCCGGCAAACCTTACCCAACCAACCAGTCCTTCACCCGCAGGCGGGTGAATCGGCCATGCACAGGAGCGCTGTCGTTGAAAAATTCCATTCAAATCCCGTTACTCGATGCTCGCAAATGCTTTGCGGCCTCGGTGCTCGCGTTCGCCAACGTTTTCTGCGCGTCGTTCGTGGTCGCAAGTCCCGCGTCGACAATCTTGCCTGATACGCCCGTGGGCAAGCTCGGTGGCGAACTGATACAGCACATCAATGCAGACACTCCCGCACAAATCCGGCTGTGGGCTCCCGGCATCCTGTCTTCGGCCATTGATGCAGGCGATAGGGCTAATTTCGTAACAGGCCTGGCTTCGGCGGCTCGCGACAGCGGCGGCGTGAATATCACAGACGTGAGGAGTGATCCGCGCCAACCGGGCCTTCTCGCAGTGGTTGTCAGCGGGCGTCGCGCCGGGCAACAGGCCATGTTTTTCCTGAGCGCCGATCCCGCACATCCCGATCACCTTGGGCAAGCGGAACTGCACCCGATGGATGACCCGGCGCTTTATGCCGCGTGGCCCAAGGGGCCGGTGTCGCGCGCCGAGATGACGCGCTTGATCCATGCCGCGCTGGATTCGCTGGTGCGCACGTCCGATTTCTCCGGCTGCGTGGCGGTCTCGGATGGCACTGAAACCGTATTCGACGAATGTCGTGGTCTGGCCGAGCGCAGCTTCGGCGTTCCGGTGGATCATCAGACGAAATTCCACATCGGCTCGATAAATAAAATGTTTACCGCGGTGGCGATCGCGCAGCTCGTGGAGGCAGGCAAGCTGTCGTGGGATTCCAACCTCGCCGAGTTGGTACCCGAGTATCCCGATCATGAAGCAGCGCGAAAGATCTCCGTTTGGCAGCTGGTGCACCACACGGCAGGGCTCGGCGATTTCCTGGTGCCGGAATTCTTCGAGCACCAGGAGAAATTCGTCAATCCGGCCGATTACCTCGACCTCATCGCTCGTCAGCCCAAGGTCAGCGAGCCTGGCAAGGATTGGAACTACAGCAATGCCGGCTACATGCTGCTGGGTCGCATCATCGAAAATGTCTCCCAAGAGGGCTATTTCGATTACATCCAGCGTCACGTTTTTGCGCCGGCAAGCATGAACGCCAGTGGATTCGATAGTCTGGAAGACATCACGCCGAAGTTGGCCGTCGGCTATTTCCACGAAGGGCCGTTCTCGACTGACTGGCTGGCAGCCTGGATGAAGATAGGCTTCAAGGGTGGCCCGGCGGGCGGCGGCTACTCCACCAATGCCGATCTGCTGCGTTTTGCTGCAGAGCTGCGCGAAGGCAAGCTGGTCAAACCGGCCACGCTGACGAAGATGTTCGACGACGAAGTGCCGGCTGGCCCCGGT
>Ga0157376_10002725_pt1 | contig 12043 bp, 10 predicted proteins | sample M45metaG_FD_121801 | JGI IMG/M metagenome (GOLD analysis project Ga0157376, IMG submission 121801) | Miscanthus rhizosphere microbial communities from Kellogg Biological Station, Michigan, USA - M4-5 metaG | ecosystem: Host-associated > Plants > Roots > Rhizosphere > Soil | place: USA: Michigan... | reverse complement strand
TTGCTATCATTCCCAATAATTGCATTTACCCAGGATTCCTTGAGTATGAACAGGCCTATTTTCTTGTATGGTCTCGCGGCCTATGATATTCCAAGGGGTTTTGGTTTTACCATCGGCGCTTCCATTCCATTTCATTCTGTCACCAACTTAAAAAGAGGTTCTGAAAAAAACGAGTTCATATCTTCAGAACTAGGCGAATACCGTTATCCATTTGCCTATACGTCCATCCTTTTCAATGCCGGCTTTGGCATTGAGTGCATTCGGTCTTCAAAACATTTTACAGGACTGTCCTTTAGCCAGGGATTATTGCGAACAATTTATGACGGCAAAGTTTATGAATTGGATCAAAATGGAAATATCAAGGAACATAAATTATTTCGGCGGACTTATCTCACCACGCAGTGTTTCTATTCACTTAATTATAGAGTGTATAAAAGAAATCCGAACTTATGGTTCATTCAACTCAGACCTTCTGCATGGTTACAATATCCATACAATAGTTTTCTGAAACTTCATTTTTCCTTGCAGGCGGGGATCAGTTACGGTTTAAAAAATCATGTCTTTTCGTAATCAAAAAGAGATCAATTCTTATGAAATACATATGCACCAGTTGTATTATTTCCTTGTTGAGCTTGTTTTTTACTGGCTGTAAAAAAGAATTTGCGGGGTTGTCGGCAAATGCAAACGAAATTTTCTGGGTTACAAACAACGGTGCGGATATGCCTGTGCGTGTGGAAGGAAATACCGCATCACACATCATCATTTTAATTGTTCATGGAGGACCAGGTGATGGATCGTTTGATTACGCTGATTATAAGACGGCCCGGTTAAGAGAGAAGTATGGTGTGGCCTTTTGGGATCAGCGCAATGCAGGTAGCGCCGCGGGTAATAATAATCTCGATAAATTAAATCTGCCTCAAATGATCAGTGACGTTGAAGCTGTGGTTAAGGTGTTAGAATTTCGCTATAAAGGAACAGGTATTTATTTATATGCCCACAGTTTCGGCGGTCTCTTAGCCGCCGGTTATTTAGTGAAAGATTCGAATCAATATCAATTGAAAGGGTGGATTGACATTGACGGAGCTCATAGCTACCCGTTATGTGATACAGTGTCGAGGAAAATGCTCATAGATACTGCCCGCTCAGAAATCGTTAAAGGCAATTACGTATTACAGTGGCAAAATATTTTGAATTATTGCAACAACCACGATCCACTTTCTTCTTATGCGATAAGTTCGCAGACGGAGACCTATGCGCACGTGGCTGAAGAATATATGGGGATAAAACGCGACAACTCGGCCTTTTCTCTTGCCGAAGATCCTTTGGACCAGTTAACTAATTATTACAATTTATATTACACCTCTGCCGGAAGTAATTTCCTGAAAAGCCTGGAGAGTGCGGATTATTCTGATCAATTGCATAAGATCAAAATCCCTTCTCTTTTATTATGGGGCCAATATGACTTTGTTGTGCCCCCAAATGTTGGTCAGGCCGCGGTGGCCAACCTTGGGTCCTCTTATAAAAAATTGGTTTTATTTTCTCATTCAGGTCATCATCCAATGGAAACAGAAACAGACCCGGTAGAGGATGAGATAATTAATTTCGTTGAAACCTTTAAATAGTTTTCCTGACAGCCCTGGTTTTTTGCGCTAACTTCTCCGTAAACAGGATCGAAGTCTAGTGGTGCTAACTGAAATGGCGACGTTATAAGATTATATCATTTCAGAAACTCATCAGGCTTAATTTCCCATTGTACATGATCAGTTTTTTCAAAGCGTACGTGCACGCGGATAATGTTATTATCAACCAATTTCAAACTATACGAATCATGATCCTGGAAAAGTCCCGAACCACTCCATGTCCAGGGGTGTGGCCGGGGAACATAAACAAACACACTATGTGAAGTATTTAGCGGACCGGTTGAAATTCCTGAAATGGTTTTCTCGCTTTCATTCCAGCTTACGTTTTCAATTTCAATAGCGCCCTGCAAAACATGACGGTCGGAGGAAATAAATTGAGGGTTACCCGTTTTTTCATGCAGGGTAAGTAAGACAACACTGCCGGGTTGAACCGAAACTTTTATTTCACCGGTTAGCTCGCCGATAAATTGTTGTTTCCAAAAATCAAAAGCGAGATAAGTTTTGTTGGGTTCTAACCATAAACGCTGCAACGGGAATTTCTTTTCGACTGTTTCTGTCAGGCTGGCATTGAAAAAACCAATAACAGTCCAGGCTACCGGGTCAGCAAAAGATTTTTTTACTTTTAATGCAAACACTGATTGCATTGTATCATCAAAGAGATCAACAGGGGTAGCGGCTTCACCAAACGATGGTGTTATTTTTTTAAGAATATCCAGTTTGTATCGACCCAACTGGGCAAGCCGGCCACCGGAGATCATATTACCGCCGCTCATTGCAATCAGAGTTGCTGCAGCTTCTGACCGTTGGTTATTTAAAAGATCCATGCAAATATGGTCTGCATCATTTATCCAGGCTCTCTTATGAAAATAGTATCGTTTCGCAATAGCGGATGCACTGGACGCGGGGTGGAGAAAATATGTTTCCCACGCTGTGTTTGAAAAACCATAATTCACATCTGCTTCTATGCGCATGCTGTCGATCAGCCCGATCGTGGTTGCACCGGGGCCGCATTCGAGGATATGACATTTATCACCGGCGGCACTCCGCATAATTTCTAACCCCTTGCGATATGCTTGCGCCGCTGAAAGAGTTGGATCATGATAACGTTCCGCCGCTAAAATTGACCAGGCCATAAAATCGATCTTGATCATTTCATAACCCCAATCATTGGCAATTGTGCTGATCAGGTCATGCAGCCACTTTGCCGCTCCGGGATGAGTAATATCAAGACCATATCTTTTTGGATTTTCATCTGCCGGTGGTTCCTCACCTTCCTCCCAGTTCCCAATGCGTTTTAAACTACCATCCCTCTTTTTTAATAACCAATCAGGATGTTTCTGAAAAACCTCTGTTGGTTCGGAGATAATATAAGGTGATATCCAGATCCCTGGTTTGAAGCCATTTTCTTTGATCTTATTGGAAAGCCATTTCATTCCATGTGGGAAACGATCATTTCCCCCCCAGTCGCCGTGCCATTTCTGGTATCCTTCATCGATCTGTATATATTCAAGGCCAAATTGTTTTAAATGCTTTGCAGCAAATTCCGTATTTGAGATCACTTCGTCTTCGGAGACTTTTGACAATGTATAGAACCAACTGCACCAGCCATTGACTATTGAACGGGTTCTTGCATTGTTTACTTTACCAACTGAATCTGCATAAGCTTCCAATGCTGCATAGGGGTTGGTTCCTACATTGATCATTAAACGGTTTGAACTAATTTCTTTACCTGGTTTTAAGATCAGTTGCGGTGCATAAACAGATTCCGCTAAAAACGAAATTTCACCTGGATCAGTTTTAGCGATCAATAAATTTCCCAGGCACAAATTGTTTTCGAGATAGCCGATCACCCAACCTTCTTTATCATAACCACTGAATAAACCGGCATTCCACCAACTATGTATCGTTTCGTTTTGTGATGAGATGGAGCCATTAGCCAGTTTCACTCCTTTTAAATTACCAGATGAAATGGCGTCATCATCTTTTTTCCCAAATTCATGTATCGTCCCTGCATCATAATACATTTCACCATTAGTGAGACATTTTGAAACACCGGGAATATTCAACGTTCCGCCTTCATTTTTGCTGACTCGCAGTGGTTCTATGCTGTTGATGATGATATCATGAGAAGAAACATTTTTGCAAATGGCTTCGATAGTAATAGCTTCTGACTGGTCATATAGCGACAACCGGATATCAAAATCCATTCTTTTGTTTTTGTCACGGCAAACAATTATTAATCTCTTTCCGGACCCCAATTGATCAGTAAAGGTTTTTGAATCCAGGCTGTATTTATAACTGCCAGGCAAAATAAAATGTTTATTCTTATCGGAGTTTGCACACACAGTTCCACCGATCAGTAAAAATGCTCCATTGTTTCGGTAAATGTTGATCGTTCCTTTCTTTTTGTCAAACGAAACGGTGAAGTAGTCATTTTTAATTTCATTGCTTTCGCCACCGGGCAAAGGGGCTTTTGCAGAAACAGGGTTTGCAATAGCAATTGAAGCGCCAGCGAGCGACAAAGTTTTTATAAAATCCCTGCGTTTTAGTGAGTCTGTCATTTGTACTGCGCATTTAAGAGGACTGGTAAAGTTAATATTACAGGTTTAACGACACATACCGGCATCACAACAACTTCATATTATTTTACGCTTTGCATTCAATTGGTCAGTTTATAAATATACACGCTTATGAGATTTTGCCAGGACAAGGAACTTTTATTCGGATGGAAAATGGTTTATCTTTAGTGAATAGACAAGTGCGAAGGGAATAAATGCTGCAACAATCTCGTATGAAAAGAATTTTACTTCTCTTTTTTTTATTCGGCTATCAATGTAGTTTCGGCCAATTGGACTTCAAGAATTCTAATGTGGGAAGGGTCATTGATCTCGCCGATCTTGAGGGACGTTCCCTTTTAAAGAAATATGATCCGCAGATAACAGGTTCTCCATTTATTAACGACGATTGGGTTTCTGCAAAACTGACACTGTCGCGGGGTAAGGAAATTGGGCCGTTGCCCATTAAATTAAATATTGAAAGCAACGAATTGTATTTTCTTGATAGTACGGGTAAAGAAATGATCGCTGCGGATGGGTTGGTGAAAAAGATTGACTGCATTAACTATTATGCAAAGGACAGCTTAAGGTATATTTTCAAAAATGGTTACCCATCTATAGAAGGACAAAACGAAAACTACTTTTACCAGGTTTTTACAGAGGGAAGAATTGAATTGCTCGCCAGGAAATTTAAATATATAAGGAGTGACAAGAATGATCTTACCGGTGACATTTCAAGGAGTTTCGTTGACGGCGTCGTGGTTTTATATGTATACGCCTATGGTGTGATGCAGCCACTTAAGTCAAATAAAAACTTTATCGCTGGTCTCTGGGAAGAAGATAAACAACAGGAGATGAATAAATATATTTCTGGCAATAAGATCAATTTCAAAAGCACCTCTGACCTGATCAAATTATTTAATTACTATGATGGCATTAAATAAGATGCGAAGTCACTTTCGTTTTGCGACGATCAACTATTTCTGAAAAAGAAAAGACACCCTTTATTTTTTTGCCTCCATTGCGCTCACGTAGGTTGGACCCGTTACATTTTTTACTGGCTTCAGGCTTAGGAGGTATTTATAGATTGCCTTAATGTCATTGTCACTCATGTTTCTGAATTGATCCCAGGGCATCTCAGATGCGGCAATTAATTTTTTCTGCCTGAAGCGATTTAGAAATTGTTCCTGTGACCAGCCTGTGATCCTGCCGGTCTCTTTATCCGGAGTAAGGTTGGGGGTTACTGTATAAGCCCCGCCTTCAGCCTCGAATTTTAAACCACCTGCGAACTCGGGGCCAATATAAGCGCCTGTCATCAGGTTTCTGTTGGTATGACATCCTTTGCAATTGGTAATATAATGCGTGAGATACTTACCATATTCAGCCGTTGTATCAGGTTTAACTGATCGGGCTACCTCGCCATCGGGTCCCACAGGTTTTATTAAAAAAGCACGCACAGCTTTACCCATGAAATTAAAGTGATTGTCAGGCACATTATTTTTTACCGGCTGTTGCGATCTCAAAAAAGAAATGACTGCGGTCAGATCGTCGTCACTGAGATTGTGAAATGGCATAAAGTCAAAGAGTGCACGACCATCACGGGCTACCCCGTAGCGAAGAGAGCGGGCGATCACCGAATCCGGTAATTTGCCAATGCCGGTTTCATCGTCGGGAGTAATATTTTTCGAATATAGTTTACCAATAGGAAGAGTAAATTCAAGTCCACCGATCAGCGGCAACTGCTCTCCCTGGTTTATTTTTTCCTGGTTTGATCCTGGTGAATGACAACCGGAACAATGTGCCGGGCCAAATGCAAGATATCTTCCCCTTGCAATGACTGCACTGTCAGTGGAAGCATGAATATCAGGATAAGATGCCGTGAATTTCCTGTTTTGCAGGCTAAAGACAAGGATCACAAAAATGATAAGAAGGCTTATAATAATAATACCGGTCCACTTCAGGACTTTTTTAAATCTTCTCATGGTGGTTGGTTTGGTCTGCTGAATATAGCAATTTTTTAATTCCTTTTGGGATATGCTTTTTCGCAACCGGCACAATACTGAAATGATCAGAATTTTTTTGAAGTATCGGGAGTGTTAGCTATAGTTAGTTATGTTATGCCGATGTATCAACCCTTTTAATGCTTTTTTAATTTGAAGGTGCCCTTCACTGAGGCAACCATTGTTCCGGGAACACCACCCTGCGATACAGATTGAGTAAAACTTGTGTTGACTTTCAATAAAAGTGTATCTCCGGACCAGCTCAGTTTTAGACCAGCCGGGCCGGTAGGGATAGCCCCTGAAGGATCAGATGGAATACCCAGAAATCCTGTCGCAGTGATTGAATCAGCACTATTACGGACATATGGTGTGGCACCATTGGTTGGTGGCGTTGATCCGGCAAATGGAACATCCGAATCGTCGAATAGAACATTGTCCAGGTATGTCTTTACATTTACGATAGTGTCAATAGAGTAGCCAAGATTAGTACTGATGAACTGATCAGAAGTGATCTTCATCGTGCCGGTATTCTCCTTCGTTATATAATCGCTTACGGTAACTGCTTTTACCTGGCTTCCTGAGGCATCAACGGTTATTGAACTTTCCGTATGGGCTGCCATACCGACAAAATCATAATCGCCTTCAATATTCTTAGTATTACCGGTACCCCCGGTACCCCCGGTTCCACCGGAATTATTAGCAGCTGCATAATCAATTTCTTTCTGGCAGCCAATAAAAACAAGGGCTAGAGTGAGCAGTAATATTTTGGTGACAGTTCTCATAAAGATGCTTTGCATTGCAAAATACAAAATCATACGAACTAATAATATGGGCTGGTATTTATACTAGCGACACGTATGCTTTGAAACGTCTGTCCGATGGTCATGGAATATTCGCAGCGTTCTTAGTGTCCCACTAGTTATCGGGGACGTCGTGACCTTGTGTCCAAAAAAGGCGCGAAGAACAGGAAGTATGCACAAAGCCCTCATCTGGTACAAATGGCTTTAGATATGGCGCAATCGGGGACAGGGCCCAAAGGTGTTTGGATAACTTGCGATAAGCATCAGAAGATGAGGCTGTATTTTTATTTAGGGCAGTTAAGTAATTTGTGAGAAATAAAGACTATGAGCAATACCATAACCCAATCCTTCCTGAAGGAATTGAACGCGGAATACAGGGCTACAAGGGCTTGTCTTGAAAGAATTCCTGAAACCTTATTCGAGTACAAGCCTCATCCAAAATCCATGAACCTGGGTTACTTGTCTCTTCTTGTAGCAGAGATCCCTTTATGGATAAAACACATGGTGACCGATGGTGAGATCGATTTTGTGACCTTCAAACATTTTACGCCAAAAACCACAAAAGAACTGGTTGATCATTTCGAAGATAATATGAACGCGGCAAGGGATGCATTGCAGGCAACGAGTGATGAAGCATTGGAATCGCCATTTGTATTGAAGGCTAACGGACAGGTGTTGTATTCGGCTCCTAAGATCGCCGACATTGGTGCTACATTGAATCACTGGGTGCACCACCGTGGTCAATTAACCGTTTACATGAGATTGAATGATATCCCGGTTCCTTCCATTTATGGACCATCTGCAGACGATAAAAATTTCGCGGCGTCGAAATAATTGACGTAGATCACTCGTCAAAAATTGCTTATTCCAGTACCGGTTCTGAGCAACTTGATAAATTATTGAATGAGGTTAAAACTATTGCTGATGGAGAGAGTAAAAATTAAGCCTCAGAAATCGACACTAAAAGATGCGACCCAAAAATTATCCGGGGCAAATGGGTTGAAATAAAAAACTCCCGCCCTGAATCTTCCAAAATAATATTCAGCAAAAACACCACGCTCGAGTTCACGTGGCGATTCAAACAATCTTGTCCTCTGGCTCATGATACCGGTTCGTAATGGAGTGATCGGTCTTATGGCCAGTTCCGAATAGTTATAAAAGAAATTGTTTTCCCGGGAACTGAAATCAAACACGTATTCACTTTCGGAATAGAAATCGAATTTTTTGTACGTGATCTCCATTTCAAGACCGGGAGCAAGTCCATTTGTATTTCCAAAAACAACGGAACCCATGGGTACCAGCACAAACTTCACTCCCGTGCCAAATTTGAACCTGTGCCCTGCCCAAAGAGATGCGGTGTTCCTGTCTTCATAATTATAGCGGGCCTCCAGGTGAAGTGAATTGTGGCGGGCATAGAAGGTCGGGTTAAAAAAATCTTCCGCACCCGGAATGATGAACATTTCTGCCCACGCGGAAAAATTCCACCTGGAATTTGCCGAATCAATTTGATCTTCCTGCGCGTATAATTTCAGCGAAGCAAAACAGATCAAAAACAATAAATATTTTTTAGTCATGCTTATCCTCCTAAAGCGATGGTTACTGCAACCAGCATGATCCCAATTAAAATAATAGAAATACTCATCTTCCATTTATTGTAGCCTACATATTTGGCCACTGACCATCCGCAGAAAAACATCATGACTATGGCAACAAGATTGGAAATTCTTAATGCAAGTTTAGTGTCGTGGATAAAGACAAACGGTATCACAACAGGAAAGGTCGAAATAAATATCAGGAAAAAAATAGCGATCGATTCTTTAATATCTTGAAGCTTCAGGCGTACATCGATTGCCGTACCCGGCATGCCGGTTAATTTATTTCTTATTTCTTCGAGTCCTTCTGTTCCGATGGCCGAGGCTACATCAGGAGGTAATGCATCCGAAATATATTCCCTTGCTTTAACTGTTTGGGAAGAATTTCGAACAGCATCAAATATTGTTTTGCTCCTGTTTTTTCGTGCCAGCACTCCCATGAGATACATGGTGGCATCAACAATACCCCAGGCAAGGTTACAACCAATGGCCCCGATCAGCAATTGCCGGATCTCGGTTGGCCCCCTGTTGGCAATACCAATGGAACAGGTAAAACTGAGGGCCATTATTAATCCGAACAAGATCTCAGCAACTCTATCCAGTGGGCTTAATAACAATTTAAATTTGGGTCCTCCGTCCATACAAAAATTTGAAATTTTTAAAATGAAGTAAATCGTACTGAAGATATGTACTAATGCTTTCGGTTGTGTTTTGACAGGGAAGTTGTTGCCTGGTTTGATAGGGCGCTACCTAAATTAGGGAATTGATCTGATCTCATTTCATCGAAGAAATTTTAATTTTGCATCTCGTTTTTATTAAGGAACTTAATTTCTTCATCATGGCCGAACAGGAAATAATCGAACATACTAAGAGGATATTTGGTATCTGGAAAACAAAAAATAGTCTTTTACATAAACTGAGTGAGTTTATAGCCGAAATTTTCATCATCGTATTTGCGATAACCCTCTCCATCTATTTTCACGATCGCAGCGAATTGAGACACCAGCGTCACGAAGCCAAAGAATTTCTTTTTGGATTAAGACAAGATCTGAAAACGGACATCGAAGAAATGAATAGTGATAAAAATTCTTACAAAAATAGTGGGATGATATTCCAGTACATCACTAGCAAAAAACTAAATGAACCGCTGAACGCTGACTCGATAAGAAAATACGACAACTGGATATTTAACACAACGGGTCTCATACCCAATAGCGGAAGATTTGAAGGATTCAAATCATCCGGGAAAATGGGTACCATAGAAAACAAAGAACTGCAGGATTACATCATGGATCTGTACCAGGAAAATATACCCAGCCTGCTTGTCACCACCAATGACTACACTGCAAAAAAACAAAGACTGTTTGAATACCTTGAAGCCAACAGGAAACGAATCACTGACAGTACAACCAACCTTGTCGGCGTCCTGGCCTCAGATCCTGCATTTAATATTTGTCGCTCGCTCACTTTTGTGCGGCAAATATTGGGGCGGTATGACACTTGTATCAACAAGATGAAAGCGATCATTAATGATATTAATAAAGATTATGGAAAGTGAGGATGATCAAAACGATACGCAGTAGTTGGCATCCTTGCCAACAGGTAAAAAAATGAGATACAAAAAAAGCAGGATCTTCTTTTAAGGACCCTGCCGTGATCAAGTCGTAGCGAGTTTTATTTAATCAAAAAAGTTTATTCTCTTTCTTAACAAATAAGTCATCGACAAGTTGCTGGTCGAAATGCTTTGTTACATCGCCGTTGATGTTGTGATAAACAGCACTAATGAAAATCGTTTGAGCGGCACTCAATATGGCCATGATGATAAAGATTGCGGCAAAAGCCAGGGCCACGCCAAGAAAGACATTCACTGTATTGCCCAGGAAGAACAAAGGAAGCCCGATGATCAGGAAGGCAAGAAACTGGATCAATCCGAAACTAAATCCGGCAACGAGGCTTTGTCCCCATTTTTCTTTCATCATTTGCGACGAACGCTTGAATGCTCCGATCGGACCGAGATTTTCGTAAGCGATCACCGGTACTACAAAAAAAGTAGCAACGCTCCACACAATACCAATAATTCCAGTGATGATCTTTCCTATTATTCCACTATTTTCCTGGATGGCTCTTAGAATGAGGCCGACCGTCGCGGCGAATACTGCCCAGGAAAAAATCGCCCCGATACGGCTTACGCTAAATCGCAATCCTTCGTTCACGCTTACCTCTTCGCCCCTGAAGTATGATCGCGTACAATGGATCAGGGCCATGTTGAAAAATACGACGATGAAATAATTGATCACATAGAAAAGGAAGATCAATGCATAATATTGCACTGACCCTGTTTGTTCGCCGGTATTTTCCAAATCCCATCCATTGTTGGCAATGGAGGCGACAACAAAAGAACCTATGATCAGCATTAAACTTATCCCGGATAATACAGGGAAAATAATGAGCTGTTTGTTTGCTTTTAATATTTTGAAACTGCTTATGGTGAGTTTCCAGCCATTCCCTAAACGGTCAAAGAAATTCATGGTAGATTTTATTTTGGTGTCTTTAAATATAAAAATTAAAATTCTAAACTCATAATTGCCGGGTGTTCAGTTTGTCACTAAGTGTATTGCCTTAGGATCGTTTGCCGGCGTACGATCTGCCTCCACCACAACTTATCGCGTAAGGATATTTGTCTATTCCGATCCGGTACCTTGTTCCACTTCTTTTCTTCCGGTATCCAAATTATAATACAGCGAAGTAAGGTAAATGATCTCCGCGAGGAGAATGGCGATGACCACCAGTAAATAATAAAGAGTTTCCAACTTGACATTGACAAAACTCCAGGCAACAAGAACCAGGGCTGTAACCAATAAAGAAAGACGTGCCGGTCTTTTAATAGAGTTGAAGATCTCCGCATAAGTCAATAATCCCATGATGAGGCTGATACCGATGAGAAAGATCGCCATTGCACCACCGAAGATTATATCTAGTGATTGGCCTGTTCCATTTTGATCAAATAAATAAGAGAAGCGGGCGGCGATCAATCCCAGGGCCATCAACGTTGGGATACACAGCAATTCCAGTAGGGTGGCATTGACAAAACCTGTTTTGGCATTCCTGTTCGAGGTCATCGCGAAAAAAATCCACCACAATGCAAAGACGATAGAAACGGCGAGAGCAAAATTTAGCCAAACTGAAAAATTAAGGCTGTTGACTTTACTTATTCCGTTCACTACACCCAGCACTACTTCTCCAAACACAATAATGGTAAACAGTCCCAGGCGCTCTGACATGCTGGAAGACAAACTGAGATCGAGTGATGATTTGCGCAATAAGCGATCAGCAATGAATGGTGGTGCATAATTACAGATGATCACTATTATGGCGATCAGTTTCACCCATTGTAGCGGTATAAAAAGACTGAGAGCCATTAAAGCCAGTGCAAAAAGGAAAAGAATTGTGTAAGGC
>Ga0157376_10002723_pt1 | contig 12047 bp, 10 predicted proteins | sample M45metaG_FD_121801 | JGI IMG/M metagenome (GOLD analysis project Ga0157376, IMG submission 121801) | Miscanthus rhizosphere microbial communities from Kellogg Biological Station, Michigan, USA - M4-5 metaG | ecosystem: Host-associated > Plants > Roots > Rhizosphere > Soil | place: USA: Michigan... | reverse complement strand
TTTCCATTCGGTGTAGAAGTCGATGGCCGCAACCGCTGCTTCGCGATGTCCATTTCCGGTCTGCTTAGTGCCCCCGAAGGGCATGTGGGTTTCCGCGCCAATTGTAGGAGCATTTACATAAACGATGCCGGTGTAAATATCACGCATGGCCGCAAACGCTTGGTTGACGTTCTTGGTGTAAATCGAAGCCGAAAGCCCGTAGGGAACCCCGTTGGCGACTTCGATCGCTTCTGCAAAGTCATTGATCGGAATCACCGACACCACCGGACCAAAGATCTCTTCCTGCGCTACCCGCATCTTGCCAGAGCAATCGCCAAACACCGTCGGTTCGTGGAACCAGCCCTTGGCATGGGCGCCGGACGACAACCGGTTCCCACCCGTGAGCAACTTCGCTCCTTCGTTTTTCCCGATCTCCACGTACGAACTCACCGTATTCAGCTGCTGCTCGTTGATGCACGGCCCCATGTCAATATTTGAATCCAATCCGTCGCCAACCCGTAATTTCTTTACCCGCTCCACCAAGCGCTTCACGAATTCGCCGTAAACGGTCTTGTGAACCGCCACGCGGCTCGCCGCCGTGCAGCGCTGACCGGTAGTGCCGAACCCGCCCCACACCGCGCCGTCCACCGCCAGATCCAGATTCGCGTCGTCCATCACGATGATGATATTCTTGCCGCCCATCTCGAGCGACACGTGCTTGAAGTCCGGGGCGCAAGCTTGCGCGATGATTCGCCCCACCGCCGTTGAACCGGTAAAACTCATCACCGGAACTTCTTTGTGCTGAGAAAGCGGCGCTCCCGCGTTCGGCCCGTCTCCGCTGACCAGGTTCACCACGCCCTTTGGCAGTCCAGCTTCAGTAAGCGTCTGTATCAAGTGATACGACGAAAGCGGCGTATCTTCCGCGGGTTTCAGCACTACCGTATTTCCGGCAACCAGCGCCGGCATCATCTTCCACGAAGGAATCGCCATTGGAAAATTCCATGGCGTAATCATTCCACAGACACCGATCGACTGCCGCGTGCTCATCGCAAATTTGTTCGGCAACTCCGAAGGAGTGGTCTGCCCAAACAAGCGGCGCCCTTCCCCGGCCATGTAGTAGGTCATATCAATTGCTTCTTGTACATCGCCGCGAGTCTCGGCCAGCACCTTGCCCATTTCGCGGGTCATGTCCTTCGAGAACTCTTCTTTGCGCTGCACCAATAGCTCCGCGGTGCGGTACAAAATCTCTGCGCGCTTGGGCGCCGGCACCAGCCGCCAAGATTTGTACGCTTCAGTCGCAGCTTCTACTGCTGCGTCCACATCCTCCGCGCCGGAGGAAACGAACATTCCCACCAGTTCATCGGAATTCGCCGGATTGCGGTTCTCGTAAGCTTTTCCACCTTGGGAGTCCACCCATTCGCCGTTAATGAAATTCTTGTACACGCGTGGCGCTGCTGCCGTTGCCATACATCCTCCTGAAATCCCTGTTTTGTTGCTTTTTCCTGCCGGACATCGTTGCGTGAACCAACCAAGCAGCGATAAAACTCTAGCACCGCGTCGCAAATAGCGTCAAATTACGCAGCACCGTCCACTTTTTTCAATCCACGGATTATTGTTGACGAGGAGAATCAGAATTTCCGACTGGATTCGACGCCGAAGACGTCAGCCGTGAGCTCGCTCCCGGCGGAGGTGTTGGCGCAGCAACTCCGGCGGTCGGTGAACCCAAGCCGAGCCGTTGCAGCGTGGGCGCATCGAGCTTGCCGTTAGGGTTTAGTCCGTGGGCCGACTGGAATTTCCGCATTGCCGAAGCAGTATCGTCGTCCCATTTTCCGTTGGGAGCGCCCTGATAGGAGCCGTCCTTGGCCAGTGCCGACTGGATTTCGATCACTCGATCTGACGTCGGAGCTTTCTGCCCGGGTTGCTTGCGCGATTTTTTGGAGCTTGCCGATCTCGGTGAAGATTTCCCAGAAGACTTACCCTTCGGCTGCATCGAGGCGCTGTGCGGGGTGGTCGCGTGATGACTGGTCCCGTTCAAAGCCGTAGTCGCGGATTTCTTCTTCGCCGCGGTCTTCCCGCTGGAACTCTTACTCGCAGCAGCATCCCCGTGGGCCGTCTTGCCGCTGTTGGATGTTTTGCTCTGTGCGAACCCCGCCGGCACACCCAATCCTGCCAAAGAAGTCGTCAGCAGAACCAGGAATGCCGGTCGGAAGTTGCGCATGGCTTTCAGTGTTCCTTTATCTCGATTCCTACTGCGCGTTGTCCACGGGGACCACGCCCGGCAGGAATACGGTCAAAACTCGGTCGGCGTCTTGGCGGCGCAGAACCTTAAATACCACGTTTTGTCCGGGTTTCAGTTTGCTGACCACGGCTTTGTACTCCGCCACGGACGTGACCGACTGCCGGTTCACCTCGGCAATCACGTCGCCGCGGGCAAAACCCAGGTCGTCGCCAAAGCTAGCTGGATCGACGTCCACAACCAGCACTCCTTTTTGCGCTTCGATTCCCACTCGTGAAGCGCGTTCGGGAGTCAGGTTTTCCACCCGCAAGCCAAATTCAGCTGCGCCGTTGTCATTCTGCGAATCGTTCTGTTTTGCGGCCGAGTTTGGGAATACCCGGGTGCGATCTTCCACCACCGCATTGGTTTCCTTGGCTTGACGATCGCGCACGTAGCCGATCTTCACTTTGCTGCCAATGGGAGCCTGGGCGATCGGGTTCACCAAATCGTTTCCGGTCTTCACCGGTAGTCCATTGACGGTTGTAATGACGTCGCCGCCCTTCAAGCCGGCCTTTTCAGCGGGGCTGCCGGGTTCAACTCCCATGATCACTACGCCGCTAGGCGCTCCGAGCTCTTTCAAGGTAATGGCGTTGGTTCCCAATTCCTCCTGGAAGCTGACGCCGATCGATCCGCGTGTTACGCGACCTTGTTGGATCAACTGGTTGTAAACATTGATCCCGACGCTGGATGGCAGAGCAAATCCCACGCCTTCATAACCGCGGCTGCCGGTGATAATGGCAGTGTTAATTCCGATTACTTCGCCCGCCAAATCCACCAGCGGTCCGCCAGAATTTCCAGGATTAATGGCCGCATCCGTTTGCAGGAACTTCTGGAACTGGCGGCCGACTCCGCCTCGATCCTTAGCACTGATAATTCCAGCGGTCACCGTCGCGTTCAAGCCAAACGGGCTGCCGATCGCCAGAACCCAATCGCCAACTTGCACGCCGTCGGAATTTCCCAGCTTGGCTACCGGTAAATCCTTGCCAGTTTCGATCTTGATTACCGCCAGGTCCGTTTCCTCATCGACGCCAATCACCTTGGCCGGATACTTCTGGGTCTCACCGTTCAACTGCACTTGAATCTTGGTAGCCTGATCGACCACATGATTGTTCGTCAGGATAAATCCCTTGCGATCGACGATCACGCCCGATCCCAAGCTGCGTTCAGCGGCAGGCGGGGCATCTTGCCGGCCATCGAAAAACCGGTCAAAAAAGTCTTGCATCGGATCGTTCGGATTGTCCGGTTGCTGCTGATCGTTGGGAGCTTGCGGACGGCGCTTCTTGCTGACTTGGCGCTTTTCCATTACTTGCGTGGTGGAGATGTTTACCACCGCCGGCTCGACCCGGTTCACAATCGACGCAAACGAATTCGACGATGGAATTGCGTCTGGCATCACCAGGGGTGTGGCGCCCTTGGCTGAAAACGACATCGATTTCATCGCCGACGTGCGGCCGGAGACTACCGTTCCAATTAAAATTCCTACTACCAGCGTGAGCGCCACGAAAAGCGCAGCAACCGTCTTTTCCCTGCGCGCCCAGCCGACCATGCCCTTTACCGGTTCACCCATTTCTTCTACTCCTGTCTTTCTCTCCGCCGCCGCTTCCCTCGAGCTGCAATGTCACACGCATCCGTCTCTCCCCATTATAACACCCGGATTTTCCCGGAGTTGCCCAGCGCAAGACCTGCGCCGGAAAACACACTGGCCATCTGGCCGGGGCGGCTTTGGAGGCTTGCTTGTTCTTTGACCTCTTTCTATTTGACGCAGCAACTCCCAAATTTGTTGTCACCCCATCGTGCACCTTAGAAACACTATTGACAACCCATACCGTTGCGGTCTTTAATATTAAAGCCGCTTGCTGCGGCGAAACGTGGCGATTTAGGGCAACTTGCTCCACGTAAAAAACTGCTAAAGAGCATGTAGAGTTTCCCAGACGTTCTGAGATCCCTCCTGCACTCTTTGGCACGGAGGGTTTTTTAATTGCTCCCTCCTTGCTAGCCCTAAATGATTCACCACTTTCGCCTGTTTGCAGCGGCCATTTTATAGTGGCTGTACGACGCTTATTTGATTTTGGGCCACGATTGGAACTCTTATGCCGGAGATCTACCAGTTACGCTGTCGCGAATGCGGAAAGCTCTGGGGCAACACTCCTCGCTCGTTTTGTGAAGATTGCTTTTCCCCGCTGGAAGTAGCGTTCGACTATGCAGGGCTCAAGTCCATCGCCAGCAAGCCGAAGCTGGCTGGCCGCGACTTTAATATGTGGCGTTACTCCGAGTTTCTGCCGCTCCCTGAAGGGTTCCAAATCCCCAACAGTGTCGGTGGCACTCCCCTGGTTTCATCAAAGCATCTGGCGAAAAAGTGGGGACTGCGAAATCTTTATTTTAAAAATGACGCGGTCTGCTTTCCGTCATTGTCATTCAAAGATCGCGTCGTTGCCACGGCACTCGCCGCCGCGCGCCGATTCGGCTTTCAAACTGTCGGGTGCTCTTCCACCGGAAATCTTGCCAATGCGGTCGCCGCGCAATCCGCACAACAGGGTTTCGATGCTTGTGTATTTGTTCCCGCCGACCTGGAACCCGCAAAAATCTTGAACACCGCCGTGTATGGCGCGCGAATCGTTCGCATCAATGGAAACTACGACCACGTGAATCGCCTTTGTGCGCAAATCGCCGACCGCTTTCAGTGGGGACTGGTCAACGTCAATCTCCGTCCTTATTACGCGGAAGGCTCCAAGACCCACGGCTTCGAAATTGCCGAGCAGCTTGGCTGGAACTTGCCAGACAACGTCGTCGTGCCGATGGCTGGTGGCTCGCTGATCACCAAGATTGCCAAAGCATTCAAGGAACTGGTCACGCTGGGATGGGTCGAAGCGAAACCGGTAAAGTTTTTTGGCGCACAAGCCACCGGATGTTCTCCTATTTCGAGCGCGGTGAAGCGCGGCCTGGCCCGCTTCGAACCGCAAAAGCCAGACACCATTGCTCGCTCACTAGCCATTGGCAATCCAGCCGACGGCCCGTTCGCCATCAAACTGATTCGCGATTCGGGTGGCTGGGCCGAAGACATTTCCGATCGTGAAGTGGTCGAGTCCATTCAATTATTGGCCGAGACCGAAGGAATATTCGCCGAGACAGCAGGCGGCGTCACGGCCGGAGTCACTCAGAAACTGATTCTCGAGGGCCGTATCCGCTCCGACGAAACCACCGTGGTTTCGATCACCGGCAACGGCCTGAAAACCACCGACGCCATCGTCGCGGAGTATCCCTCGAGCGAAGCGATCGAGCCCAAGCTCGCAGCGTTCGAAGCCTATCTCGACACGCAAATGGCTACGTCAGCTGCCGCAAAGGCATGACGTTTCAGAATTATGGCAGAAGATTGCAGTATTCATTATTTGCAACACCGAAATCTTAGAACTGGAGAACACATGGCTGTCACCATTGAAATTCCCACCGCTTTCCGCCGCTTCACCGACGGATCGCCCAAGCTGGACTGTAATGCCACCACCGTTGCCGAAGCGCTAAATATTCTGACCGCGCAGTTTCCTGGCTTGTCCCGGCACGTGCGCGATGATCAAGGGCAAATCCGCCAGTTCCTGAACGTCTATCTCAACGAGGAAGACATTCGCTTCCTCGGCGGCGAAGCCTGCACCGTCAAGGAAGGCGACAGAGTTTTGCTGGTGCCTTCCATCGCCGGCGGTTGCTCGTAAACAGTTGGTTTCAATTTATTGATCCCGAGGTCGCAAATTTTCAGCTTTCTTCGTCCACCGTTCCGTATTACAACTTTGCATCGCGATTTTTGCCCGGATTGATTGGCCGAAGCCTTCCCGGCGTCGCGTGAGGGAGCATCCCGCTCTTGTCCACGGTTGCCAGGCTGGAAGCCCGCACCATCGCTAACTCCGCAAAAAATCCTAGTGAAGCTCTGCGCAAGGAACTCGGTTTCGTTGACCTGGTTTTCGCTTGCGTACTCATGGTGGTGATTCCCGATTTTTTCGGGACCGCTGTCAAAGCCGGACCATCCCATATACTGCTGTGGATTCTGGCCATGGCGTTGTTCTTCATCCCGCAGGCGCTGGTGGTCAGTCATCTCAATCGCCGCCTGCCGATCGAAGGCGGCCTCTACGAATGGGCACGACTCGCGTTCGGCGATCTCCTCGGTTTTCTCGTGGCGTGGAATCTCTGGCTTTACGTCGTGCTCTACGTAGCTTCGATTGGCCTGGTTACCACCAATTATCTTTCCTACGTTCTTGGCCCAAACTACGCCTGGATTGGCACAGACCGCCGCTCGCTCTTCGCCGCCACGGTCCTCATCATCGGTGGCTTAACTCTCGTCGCGCATCTCGGCTTGCGCTTCGGTAAATGGGTTACCAACACCGGCAGCTTGCTCACCGTGATCACCGTCACAGTGCTGGCAATTCTGCCATTCATTCGGCATCTGCAAGGAACTTTTGGGGAATATCATCCGCTCCGTTTGGCAGTTCCTTCGCTAAGTCTTTTCAATTTCAGCGTATTCAGCAAAATGACTTTCGGCGCGCTCTGCGGTCTCGAGTACGCCGCCATTTTTTCCGGCGAGTCCCGCAATCCCTCGCGCCATTTTCCACGTGCAATCTTGATTGCCGTTCCCATCGTCGCTTTTCTCTATATTTTCGGTACTAGCGCGATCCTCGCCTTCGTTTCGCCAGACTCCGTTGATCTCATCGGCCCAATTCCGCAAGCCCTGCAGATTGGCTTTACCGGTCTCGCCGCCGCCAAAATCATCGTACCTATCGCCATCCTGCTGTTGCTCACTAACTATCTCGCCAGCTTCAGTCTGAACTTCGCCGCCAACACTCGCCTGCCCATGGTCGCCGGATGGGACCATCTGCTTCCCACATGGTTCACTCGCCTCCATCCCAAATTTCGCACGCCTGTAAACTCCATCGCCTTTCTTGCCTTCATCACGCTATTCGCCAGCCTGGCCGTGCTCATTGGCGTCCACGAACAGGAAGCATTCGAAATGCTGCAAATCTGGGGATTCACCTTCTACGGCCTCGCCTATCTCGCGCTTTTCGCGATTCCCTTTCTGGCGAAAAAAGACTCTCTCCTCCGCGGTACCGCCGCGCTGAAAATTGCCGGCATCTCCGGATTCGCGCTGACGCTGCTCTTCGTGGTGCTGTCGATTTTCCCGATCATCGACGTATCCAACCGCCTGTCCTACTCACTGAAGACTTTTTCGGTCATCCTTGGCACCAATATTCTGGCGCTGGTCTTATTCTTTGTTCAACGCCGTCGCCGCCAAGCTATTTCGTTGTCACCATCCGCGCCGTCGTTATAGACTCTGGCCGAAATCCGGCAGGCTGGTAGAGGAAAAACCAAGCCGCCCCCAGCAAGAGAAGCGCCCGCGTCGCCTTCGCCGTTCTGTTGGACCCGGGAATCTCACAAATCCATCGGCCAGGAAGGAGAGTCCATGAAGCGTTTGGGGTGGTCTTTGTCAATAGCAGCCGTTGCGTCCTTGTTGTTTCTTACTCAATATGTGTCGGCCCAAAGTCAACGCAGTCGCGGCCATATCGCCGTTCCAGATTCCAGCATCGAGCGTCCCGCCGATCTCGGCGTCAACGCACACACCCACTTGCTCGTGATGATGCCGGATACCGGCAAATTCCCCGGTAATGCCCAACCCAAGGAACTTCCGCCATTCCCCGGCTTCTTTTTTTGAGACTCCGGCATCGATCGCCTGCGTTTACAACCTCGTTCAACACCCCCGCAACGGAGTCTGGGTCTACGACACCAACCCATATCAGGGAGAGGTTTTCAAGTGGTTCGTCGTAGGCGGCACCAGCGTTTCCGCGCCGTCCCTTGCCGCCATCCTCAACGCCGCCGGAAATTCCGCACCATCCAGCGCCGAAGAAAACCAGCAAATTTACAAGAACCTGGACAATCCGTTCGCGTTTCGTGACATCGTCTACGGGACCTGCGGTATCAATATGGGCAATTTCGCCACCCCCAGCTGGGATTTCTGCACCGGCGTAGGCACGCCATCCAGCTATCACGGAAAATAAGTACGAAACGTTCTGCCGGACCATCTGGGCGAAGTCTCAAAAGGCGCCGGCGCTCGGTCATTCTCGCGACGCCTCCGGGCCATGGGCTACTCATCGCACGGCAAATTCGCCCGCGACATCTTCGGCCTGCCCAACGGTTATTTCTCGGTCTTCAGCACCGCACCAACAATTCCACCGGCGCAATCACTCCGCGCTTCAATGCCTCCACCAAATTACCGATCTTGGCCATCGCCAACGTGCCCATCACTATCTGGACGCCCAATGGGTGCGGCCCCTGCTGCTCGGTTCGCTTCCGCATACGCTCAAAAAACTCAATTGCAAATTCGCGCCGCTCGCGTTCTGCGACAAACTGGAAACCTTCGTGGGCTAGTCCCTCGCGGTACTCCGCGACTGGCGCCACAAAACTTTCGCTTTGAGTGCTGGCCCACGGCACCGGGAATGGAAACTCGCCGTCGCCGCTCCGCATCACGTCATAGATCGCATATACTGCGCCCGGTCGCAACATCCGGTGCACCTCGCGAAACAACTGAGTCTTGTCCGCAAGATTCATCCCCACATGAAACATGTACGCCCCGTCAAAGCTCGCGGCTTCAAACGGCAAATCCAACGCGTTTCCTGTCTGGAATTGCACCTGGCCGGTCATTCCCACAACTTCACTCAGCACCCGCGCGGTTCGAACATATTCCGCCGTCAGATCAATCCCTGTGACCTCGCACCCGTGTGCCGAGGAAAAATAACGCGCCGACCCGCCAATTCCGCAGCCGATATCCAGCAACTTCATTCCTGGCCGCAAATTCATCTGCGCGGCGATTGCTTCAGTGGCTTCCCTGCCGCCGATGTGAAATTCGTCCACCGCTGCCAGATCATCCAGGGTAATTGCCGATTTCGATTTGCCCACAGTTGCGAACGCCGCGAACAACCGTTCATCAAGCTTTTCCGTTGCGTAGTGTTGCGCCACCCGCGTCTCCGCTGACGATTCCGAGGCACTCATGGCCGCTCCCACTTCCCACTTTTCGCCGAACGGAAAATCGCGTCAATCACTTTCATATTCCCCAGAGCGTCCTCCAGTGGCACCGGCACTTCAGTGTTTTCTTGAATGGCCCGAGAAAACGCATCGCCCTGAATGGTGTACTGGTCGCAGGTAGCGATCTCTTCGACTTCCACCTTGCCGCCATAAATCGCCATTCCATCGGCCACGGTAATATGCGTCGGCCGGTCATTCGGAGCGTTGAACGGAATCTCGACCCCCAGCCGTCCGGTGGTCCCCAGCAATTCCATGCGCTGAAAATAATTGCTCTGTGTTCCGCAAGAAAAAACCGAGTGCCCCGTCGAAAATTCCATCACGCCGGACGCCACGCGGTCGGTTCCAAAATCCGGATCGAGTTCCAGCGCACCCGATACGCGCTTCGGCTCTTGGCCATAAATCCAGCGCGACAGAGTGATCGGATAGCTGCCAATATCCAGTAGTCCACCGCCGCCCCACTCCGGACGGTGCCGTACATTTTCCGGATCGCGATTGAAGTAACTAAAAATCGTGGTGATCGACTTCAGCTGGCCGATTTTTCCATTGCCCGCCAGTTCCCGCACCCGCAGCCATTGCGGATGGGTCTTCACCATGAACGCTTCACCGATTTTAACGCGGCTGCGGTTGCGCACTTGCAATAGTTCGTACGCTTCCTGCGCATCCAATCCGATCGGCTTTTCGCATAGCACATGTTTTCCGGCTTCCGCGGCCTTGATGGACCACGGCACATGCAGATGATTTGGCAAAGGATTGTAGATCGCGTCGATTTCGCGGTCGGCCAAAAGCTCTTCGTACGAACCATATGCTTTGGGAATGCCCAGATCCTTCGCCGCAGTCTTCGCTTTTTGCAAATCGCGCGAAGCAATCGCCGTAACCTCGCTTAGTGCACCCTTCTGCATTCCGGGAATCACTTTTCGCGTAGCAATCGACGCCACTCCCAGCACTCCCCATCTAACCTTCTTATTCATATCGTGGAGTTCCTCCGCCGATACCCCGTGCCAGCCTAGCTTGGCTGGATCTATTTTGCCGGAATGGTAGTTACGCTGTAACCAAAACGTGAAATATCGCACTAATTCTCGTGGGCTACCACACAGTGGATACGTTTATCCATGAGGGCTGCACCCTTTGCGCTTCATGAAAACACAGGCATCCGAGTCGCATCGAGCGCTCGTGCGGCTAGTCGCGGAGATTTCGAGCGCGCCAGGATCGGCAACCGCCGCGCACTTCTTGCGCAGCCGCGGGTCGCCAAGTTGCAGTATTTTTCGAACGGCCATTGTCTTTAGAGAAAGCTCAACTGCCGGCTCTCCAGCTCCAGTAGTCTCTTTTTCAACGGCAACCCGCCGCCGAAACCAGTCAAACTGCCATCGCTGCCGATCACTCGATGGCACGGAACAATGATCGGGATAGGATTCGCGCCGTTGGCCGCGCCCACGGCACGCACCGCTTTCGGATTTCCGATTCGCGTGGCCAATTCTTTGTACGAAATCGTCTGGCCATAAGGAATCGAACAAAGCGCGGTCCACACTTTTTTCTGAAAGTCGGTGCCTTCGAACGCCAGCGTCAATTCAAATGTTTTTCTTTGGCCCGTAAAGTACGCGCGCAACTGCGAAATCACCTTCGTAAATGCCGCGTGGTTTTCCTTCCACTCCGGATCGACGGCCACTGCGTGTTTGCCGGTCGCGAAACTGACAAACCTCAATTCGTCGTCCGAACCAGCCAACAGCAACGTTCCAAGCGGACTGCGAAACCAGGTGTAGTTCATTTCGTTCCTCGCCAACGCGCCGCCTCGTTGGTTAGATCAATACAACTCAACCATTCAACCACATGCGGTTCACTTTGCGGCCAGCCAGTTTGGTGTCCTGAAGGTAGAGTCGGAGCAGGCCCTGCGCCAGCATTCCAGCCAATCCCAAGGTCGCAATCGACAGCCCGGCAGCACTGGCTTGCCCCGCTTGCGCGCCGCATAGGCGCTTCAGGCAGCTTAGCTTGGCTCCATATTTCACCGTGCCAAGTTTCTCGTTCAGCCGATTGCGCCGCAGCAGCGAACGCTACTCAGCCGGTCGAGCCGGTCATCTCCCCAACTCCCATGACCTTTTCCGATCGCTTCTGAACCGCACTTCGTCGGGCAAGAGTTTAATCTCCTGAACCGGCGCTGGATTCACGATTGGCTTTCTACTTCACGCGTTTCCAGATCACATCCTCATTATTCCGTCGATCAATCAGGACCTTTGCGGGCTGGCCGTCGGAATGCGGAAATAGGATTCGGCCTTCCACGCCCTTGCGAAAGAAAATATCCGGCGCTTCCGGGGTTAGCAGTTCCTTGTCGCGGCCGGTTCGCTGTACGTACACATTCCGTCCGTCATAGGTGACTTCGCGCGTGGTTCCAGGCGCCAATTCGTACTTGCCGAGATATTCTCGAACACGTTTCGTATCCAATTCCGTCGCAGCTGGATCTTCGTAGTAGCGCAGCATCTGCCCGGCTACAATTTGCCATTGGCCATTGCGAAACATCCAGGTGTCGGTGCCGTGGTAACGCGCTTTCATGTTGTTGCCAAAAATCGTTTCCGTTTCATCCAGGTCGTAGCTCAGGACCGCGGTATCCGCAAAGATATGGCTCGTGGGATTGAGCACTTTGATCGAACCGGAGTATCCCGTCGGCATTGGCGAAACGTCCTTCACCAACGCCGCCTTGTCCATCGCTCTGCCCTTTTCGTCGAAGTAGGTCGCGTCATCCGCGTAGTAT
>Ga0157376_10002721_pt1 | contig 12049 bp, 11 predicted proteins | sample M45metaG_FD_121801 | JGI IMG/M metagenome (GOLD analysis project Ga0157376, IMG submission 121801) | Miscanthus rhizosphere microbial communities from Kellogg Biological Station, Michigan, USA - M4-5 metaG | ecosystem: Host-associated > Plants > Roots > Rhizosphere > Soil | place: USA: Michigan... | reverse complement strand
CGGTGCAGCCACTCCAGCATCTGTTCGACCAGCAATTTTGACTCGCCATAGGCATTGGTGGGCTGCAGCTTAGCGGTTTCCTCAATGGGAGTTTCTTCGGGAGTGCCGTAGAGCGCCGCGGTGGAAGAAAAGACGAATCGCTTCACGTTATGCGCGAGCATGGCTTCCAGAAGCGTCAAGGCGTTGGCGGTATTGTTGCGAAAAAATCTTTCCGGAAACTGCATGGATTCGCCGGCTTCAATGAATGCCGCAAAGTGCATCACCGCTTGCGGCTGGTGTTCCTTAAAGATTGCGTCCAGCGCCGCACGATCCGCGATATCGCCAACAATTAATTTTGCGGCAGCCGGAAGCGCCGCCCGATGTCCGTGGGAAAGATCGTCAAAAACAATGGCCTGGTAGCCGCGTTCGATCAGTTGCGTCACCACCACGCTGCCGATGTAGCCGGCACCGCCCGTTACGAGTATTCTCTCCGCCATGCTGCTGTCGGCCTCTCTTTGTGACGAGATGAAAAAATCATGCTGAAGCACGTTGATGCTAGCGAGAAAAAATCAGTGCGCGTCGCGCATCATTGTAATATGCACAAAGGAATCCTAACCGCGAATCCGAAATGATTATTTTAAACCGTGGAATGCGAATCGAAATTCGGAAGCAGCTTGTTCGGAAAAAAAAAACGAAAAGGGAGGCGGGCCAGGTCTTCCCGCCTCCCTATCTCCTCTTGCGAGGAATCCGGCTGACTTGACGGAGGGTGGTCAGCCGGTCGTGTGTTGGCCTAGCTATTAAACAACAAAAGTGGGAAAAGGGTTTCGGTGAAATTGTAAAAATGTTTAAATTCCTGACGAAATCTTTACGATCCTGGCCCCAGGAGGGCGCGTAAGCAGCCAGATGAGCCAACCGCCCCCCCTAAGCGTCGATAACGTCTTGCGTTTTCTGCAAGTTAGAGGAAACGGTGCTTCGCTTTATGAGATTCAGCGGGGGCTGCACCTTCGCAAAAGCGATCATCGTCCACTCATTAAGATGTTAGCTAAATTAAAGAAAAGAAAGGCGATAGACGAATTTCCGGGGGGACGATTCAAGCTGGTTTCACGAGGGCAGCAGAGGCGATCGGAGGGGGCTGAAGGGCAGCGCTCGGCAGGCCCAAGTTCCCCAGCCGGGGGGCGCAATTCCCTCACTGGGAGGCTGATACTTCATCAGGACGGCTACGGATTCGTGGTTCCGGATAAGCCGATGCCGCAGCTGGATCGCGACGTCTTTATCCCGCGCGACGCCATTGGCGATGCCATGCATGGCGATCACGTGGAAATCGTGCTGCGGCGTTTAACTCCGGGAACGGACGGGCAGCGTGCCGAAGGCCGCATTGTTCGGGTCTTGGATCGCGCTCACCCCAGCGTGGTCGGGCTTTTTCGTTACGGTTCTCGAGGCAACGCGGTGCTGCCGTATGACAATCGCATTCAGCACCAGGTGGAGATTCCGCCCGGGGATGAACTCACCGCCGCGCTGAAAGAAAAATACGGAGTCGATGCCAAGGATACGGGACGCGCGCGGCGGCTAGGTCGTCTGGAAGAGCTGGATGGCGCGGTAGTGAATGTGGAACTGCTGCGATTTCCGAAAGGCGGCATCGCGCCGGTCGGACGGGTCGTTGAGGTTCTCGGCAAGCCGGGCGACCTGGGCGTTGATACCGAAATTATCATTCGCAAGCATCATCTTCCGCACGAATTTTCCGCGGCGGTGCTGGAAGAAGCCGCGCAACGTGCCCACCCGGTGCACGAATCGGATTTGATTGGCCGCGAAGACTTTCGCCAACTGCCGATTGTGACCATTGACGGCGAAACCGCTCGCGATTTTGACGATGCGGTGTACGTGGAGCGTAGAGTCGACGGCGGCTGGCACTTGCAAGTACACATCGCCGACGTCGCGCACTACGCTCGCACCGCGACCGCACTCGACAACGAAGCACGTCTGCGTGGAACGTCTGTCTATTTCATCGATCGTGCTGTGCCGATGTTGCCGGAAACTCTTTCCAACGGTATCTGCTCGCTAAACCCGCGCGAAGACCGCGTGGTGATGAGCTGTCTAATGGAGTTTGACGCCACCGGGCGCATGCGCGATTCCAAAATGGCCGCTGGCGTTATCCGTTCAGCGGAGCGTATGACTTACACCAACGTCAACAAAGTTCTGGAAGGCGACGCAGAAGCAAGCGCGCGTTATGCATCGCTGGCGCACCATTTTCAGGACATGAAGACGCTGGCGCTGCTGCTGAATGCGCGGCGCAACGAACAGGGCTCGATTGATTTCGATTTGCCTGAGCCGGTAATTCAATTCGACGACGAACAGAAGATGACCAACATCATCCGCAGCGAGCGCAACATCGCGCACCGGCTGATTGAAGAGTTCATGCTGGCGGCGAATCGAGCAGTGGCTGGATATTTGCTCCGCCGCGGATTGGCGACCTTGCATCGCGTTCACGAAAAGCCTGACGCACGAAAAGTTCTGGAATTTGAAGAAATGGCGCGCGCGTTTGGCTACACCCTGGGCGTTGAAGATTTGCATCGCCGCGAAATTGGCGTGAAACACGGCCGTGTTCCGGCACCGGCCAAAGCGGGGCGGCCCGATTCCTACGGCCACGGTCGCGAACGTGGAATGAAAGTTTCGCTGCCCGGAACCGAAGAGCTGAGCATCACGCCAGAGCACTACCAACGCTTGCTGAAGAAACTCGCCGGCAGACCGGAGGAGCGCATCGTGTCCTATTTAATGCTGCGTTCCCTGAAGCAGGCGCGCTACGCGCAGGACCCGCTCGGCCACTTTGCGCTGGGTTTCGAGGAGTACGCACATTTCACCTCGCCGATTCGGCGCTATCCGGATTTGGTGGTGCATCGCACGCTGAAATGGGCGCTGGCGCATCCCCGGCAGGGTGCTCCCGCCGATCCGCATCCGGCGCCGAACGAGGAAGCCGTGGTTTACAGCCACAAACAATTGGAAGAACTTGCGACGGAGACTTCCGACGCCGAACGCCGCGCAGCATCCGCCGAGCGCGAATTGCGCGATTGGAAGACTGCACAATTCATGGAAGAGCATCTTGGCGATGAATACGAAGGGCTGATTATTTCGGTACAAAAGTACGGCTGCTTCGTGGAGCTATTCGAAATTTTCGTGGAAGGCCTGTTGCCGATCGGCGCGCTGGAAGATGCCGCGGGTGCGCGGTGCATGTATCGCGAACACGATCACGCCATTGTGGCCCTTGGCGGGACGGAACGTTCGCGCAGCGGACGCGGCGCCGCTAGATCCAGACAACGTCGATGGGGATTGGGTGACAGCGTGAAGGTACGCGCGGAACGCATCGATCCCATGCGCCGTCGCGTGGAGTTTGCGCTGCTCAGCGCAGAATAAGAAATGGCGATGCGGCTAAACGCGCGGCCAAGGCGCGCCGCCCGCCATCACTTGCTGCTTATCGTCATCAAAGGTGACCCGCTCGCCGGACTGAATCGCCGCAATGGTCATGCACAACGCCAGCGAATGGCTGTAGCCCGCATCGATATGCGCATTGGGAGTTTTGCGGCTGCGCACACATTGCATCCAGTTGCGAACATTAGCGCTGGTTGCTTCGTCCACGCCGGTATTCGCAGCGCTTTGTACCGCGGCTGATTTTTCGGCAAGCGGACGCGTCTTCAACTGATTGGCTTTCATGCCCATGGCTTTTGCGTACGATTCTTCCAGACCGCCGTCGCCGTCAATCACATTCTTGTCGAGATCGAGTGTTCCGGCGTTCGAACGATACAGTTCCTTCACGTCGCCGGCCGAGTTGGTCTGCCGCGATGAGTACACCACTTGGAATCCCTTACTGGAATCATTCAGCGGACCATAGTCAAACACTGCGGTCATGGTGTCCCAATTTCTGCGACCATCCTTCCACACATAAATTCCGCCGTTCGCCACTACGCTGCGGGGATGCGGCAATCCGGTAAACCAGTGCACAGTGTCAATCTGATGGACCATCCACTGATCCGGAATTCCCGACGAATACGGCCAGAACAAACGGAACTCAAGATATTTGCGGGCGCTAAACGGTTCAAACGGCCGGTTGCCCAGCCACAGCTTCCAGTCGGTGTCTTCTTCCTTCAACTTTTCGACCAGCGACGGCCGCCGCCACCGCCCGGGCTGATTCACGTTCCAGGTCATTTCCACGGCGACGATTTCGCCAAACTCTCCGGAAGCGATGAACTCTTTCGCGCGCTGGTAGTTCCCGGCACTTCGCCGCTGCGTGCCGATCTGCACAATCTTTCCGGTCTCGTGAACCGCTCGCCGGATGTCCTGCGCATCCGACATAGTGTTGGCCATGGGCTTTTCCACATAGGCATCCTTGCCGGCGCGCACCACCGCCGCGCCGTGTTGCGCATGCTGAAAATCCGACGATGCAACGATCACCGCGTCAACATCCTGGCGGTCTAGCAGTTCGGCGTTGTTTCGCGCACTGGCAATCTCTTTTCCCGTGACGCGCTTCAGATGCGCCTGACCTTCTTCGCGCCGTAGGCGCCAGATATCGCTCACCGCGGCAAATTCAAAATTCAATTCGGCGGCGTGCTTCTGAAACGACGGTAGCAACGCGTCGCGAAACCGTTCGGAAAACCCGATTACGCCGACGCGCACGCGATCGTTCGCTCCTAAAATGCGCGCGTAGCTGACCGCCGAACTGCTCAATGCGATTCCAGTGCCGGCAATTTTCAAGAATGAACGCCGCGAAGTGCTACCCGGAGTTTCGTCTTCCATCATTTTGCGGCTGCTCATTTCAGCGCTCCCGCTTTGCGTAACAGGTCTTTGGTACCGGCCATGCTCTGCCGCGTGGACTCTTCCATGGTTCCGGCGCCATTCCAGTGTGTTTCCAGGCTCATAGTGCCATGATAACCGTCGCGCATCATCGCGCGGAATTGCGCCTGATAATCGATGATGCCGCGTCCCATGCACTCCCAGTCATAACTGCCGTCCGCATTTTTCTTCACGTCTTTCAGGTGCATATGGCCGATGCGATCCTTCGGTATCAGCGCGTAACCCTCGGGAAAAGCTTTGTCGCCAAGCTTCGCAGCATTCCCCGGATCCCAATTCAAAAAGAAATTTTTGTTGGGGACCGCGGCAAGCGTTCGCGCCGACTCCGGCCCGGTGGCGGTATTGCACTCATATTCGTTTTCCAGAATCAGAATGATGCTTTGCTTAGCGGCCTTGGCAGAAAATTCGCGAAGCTTATCGTCCATCTCCTTGCGGTAAGGCTTGTCGTCTTCCAGCCGCCAGAAATCGAACATGCGCACACGGTTGGTGCCGAACGCATTGGCCATGTTCGCCGCACGCTCCAAGACTTCTTCCTGCTGATCAAATGAAAAGTTTGCGCCATAGCTGGAGCCAGTCGGGCTGTATTTTGATTTCGGCGCGCCGGGCCAATCGACTTTGAACAGCGGGCTGGCGATGTCGGTGACTTTCAACTGATATTGAGCCAAAAGTTTTTTCGTTTCGGCAACCTCTTTTTCATCGAGCGTAACGATGTTTTTTTTCCACAGCCCGCGCAGCTCAACAAACCCGACACCAAACTCTTTCGCCGCCACTTCTAACGCGTGCCCGAAGTCTTGAGAAATTTCGTCGGTAATCACCGAAAGTTGAAAAGCGCAATTCAATTTCGCCTCCGGCCAGGCCTTGTTCTTCGCGTACGGCGCGGCCATCATGCCCATCGCCGCGGCACCGCTTTTCTGCAGCCATTCCCGTCGTTTCATCATGTGTCCTTCTCCCGCCGGAATTTTACTCCAGCTCGATTCGAACGGTTAGTGCAATCCTGCGCCGAGCACTTCGTGCCGTGAGGCGCCATGTTATTCTGAGATGTTGCCGGCAGGGGTGCAGTCCGCTATGGACGTGCCACTTCGCTGTTTTATTTGGCCGTCACAGAGAGGAACTTCCGATCGTGTCCGCATCCAGTGCTTCCGCAACATCCGCAAAACGGGTATTTAATTTCAACGCAGGTCCCAGCGCCTTGCCGCTTTCGGTGCTCGAACGCGTCCGCGAAGAATTGCTCGATTGGCGCGGCTCCGGCATGTCCGTAATGGAAATGAGTCATCGCTCGCCCGAATTTGAAAGCATCAACGCTGCGGCCGAAGCCGGCTTGCGCAAACATCTCGCCATTCCCGATGACTATGCGGTAATTTTTCTACAAGGCGGAGGCAGTACGCAATTCACACTAGCTCCAATGAATCTGTGTATCCCCGGCAAGCCCGTGGACCTGCTTCACACCGGCACCTGGACCGCGAAGGCTCTCACCGAATTGAAAAAGGGAGTGCTGCACAAAGTAGCAGCGAACACCGAGCCGGTACGGTTCACTCGTGTGCCGCGCGAAAACGAAATCTCGCTTTCGCCGGACGCATCCTACGTCCACATCTGCACCAACAACACCATTGAAGGCACGCAGTACCACTCGATTCCTGACACCGGCCAAGCTCCGATCGTGGCGGACATGTCTTCGGACATCGCTTCGCGGCCGCTCGACGTAACAAGGTTTGGTCTCATTTTTGCCGGCGCACAGAAGAACCTCGGTCCTTCCGGCGCAACGCTGGTCATCGTTCGCAAGGATCTCGCCGAACGCGCCGACAAAAATTTGCCCACCATTTTTCAGTACCGGACCCACATTAAAGAGAAGTCTCTATATCACACGCCGCCGACCTTCGCGATCTATATCGTCGGACTGATGATGGAATGGATCGAATCGCAAGGTGGGCTTGCGGGAATTCAGAAGCGCAACGAAACCAAGGCCAAGCTGCTCTATGAGACCATAGACTCCAGCAACGGCTTCTATCGTTGCCCGGTGGAAAAAGATTCGCGTTCATTGATGAACGTGGTCTTCCGCGTCGCGGGCAAGAATGGACAGTCGGCAGCAACTGATCCAGACGAAGCCGCCGAGAAGGAATTCGGTAAGCAGGCCGCCGAGGCCGGATTGGTAGGTACTCCTGGCCATCGCTCCGTAGGCGGAATGCGCGTTTCCCTCTATAACGCTGTGGAGCCCGCCGCGGTGGAAGCGCTGACCAGCTTCATGGGCGAATTCCAGCGCAAGCGCGGCTAAGCCAAATCAATCGGGAGCTGAATTCGATTTCAGGCCAGAAATCTTTCTGTACTCGAACGCGTATTTATTTCTGGGTCGGCCGTATCTCTTGCTACGAGGTTAATTCCATGAACGTTTTCAGCATGGTTGTCTTTCTTCATCTCGCCGGAGCGCTGGCACTTTTCATCGGCTACGGAATCGAATGGACGGCTTCTTCGCTGTTTCGCAATGCCGCCAACACCGAACAAGTTCGCGCCTGGTTGCGCGTCTTCAAAGTTTCCCCGCCGGTATCCGGCCTAGGACTGGGCGTCTTGCTGCTCTCAGGCGGGTACCTGGCTTCGCTCTCCGGCTCAATGAAACAAGGATGGATTCCCGCAACGCTGATGGGGATCTTCGTGGCTCTTGCCCTGGGTATGGGCTTGATTCTTCCGCGTATGAAGCGCATCCGTTCAGAACTTCCGGCCCTAAACGAACCAGTTTCTTCACTGTTGCGAGCAGGCCTCTGCGATCCCGTTCTTCACACCGCCATTCGCGTCCGCGCCCTTCTGGCTACTGGCATCGTTTACTTAATGGCTGCGAAGCTCCCGCTCACGTCAAGCCTGATCGTGCTGGCAATCGCCGCCGCACTCGGCCTACTGTTTTCGATCTCGATTTGGAGCGCCAAGGCTTAAGCGCACCGTTTTACTAAATCAGAAATTCGCTATGGTTTGCTTTCGTTGGCTTTCCAACCGTCGCACTACTATTCGCTGCCCTCAAGCGTGGCCTCCGCTCCAACAAGGTGCGCATACTCTAGCTAAAGCATCTCCGCTTTATCTTGAACAGCCGCACGGCACCGTACAACCATTGCCCACTCCCGTCAAAAATGACCTGGAGGATTCATGCGTAGTTTTTCCCAGAAAACTCTGGCCGCAGCTACGATCGCAATCTTTTACCACCGCAGCTTCGTGGATGGATCCTGACGACGGCCCGCAAAAAGCCGGCGCGTTCTCAACTCACCAGCTTTGGGTCGCGCCGTACAAAGTCGACGAGCGCTTCGCCGCCGGACGTTACCCAATGCAGGGCAAAGGCGACGACAGCCTGGCAAACTGGACCAAGGCAGATTGTCCCATCGAAAATACAGACATCGTCGCGTGGTACACCCTGGGCTTTCACCACTCGCCCCGCCCAGAAGATCGGCCGGTCATGTGGCATGACTTCGTGCTTCGGGCATTCGATTTCTTCTCGCAGAGCCCGGTTTTGACTTTGCCGCCGACGCCGTAATCGGCAACCTCACCAGAATCGCAGAATCGTTGTCATCCTCGATTGGCCACAAATGCAAAAATCCCGGACTCCCAAAGAGTCCGGGATTTTTACTTCGTAGTCTTCAACAGTCTTTACGCCAGATCGAACAGAAGCACTTCCGCTTCCTTCACCCCAGTCAGCTCCAGCGCCTTCTCTTCGGAAATTTCCGCGCCGTCTCCAGTCTCCAAGGTTGTACCGTTCAATTTCACGCTCCCTTTGGCCACTTGCACATACGCGTGGCGCGCCGGTTTCAATTCGTGCTTCACACGGTCACCCGCGCCCAGAATCGTCGCGTACAGTTCGTTGTTCTGACGAATTTTCACCGAACCCTCGCGGCCATCCGGTGAAACCACCAGCCGCAACTTCCCGCGCTTCTCTTCGTCTGAAAAATTCTTCTGGTCATAGGCCGGCTGGTATCCCTGTTTATCCGGGAACATCCAGATCTGATATAGGTGCACCGTCTCGCTTTTCGAAGCATTGAATTCCGAATGGGCCACTCCCGTTCCCGCGCTCATATACTGCAGGTCGCCCGGCTTAATAGTCGAGCCGTTGCCCATGCTGTCCTTGTGGGCCAGCGCCCCTTCCAGCACATAGGTCACGATTTCCATATCGCGATGCCCATGCGTCGGAAATCCGCCGCCGCCGGCAACCCGGTCGTCGTTCATCACTCGCAGCGTACGAAATTGTAGGTGCTTGGGATCGAAGTAATCCCCGAACGAAAAGGTAAAACGAGTGTTCAGCCAGCCGTGATCGGCCTGGCCGCGGTCGTTGCTCTTGCGAATGTTGATCATCATGGCCTCCAGAAGTGCCATCACAATACTCGTTATAACGACTATTGTCAAGAGGCATATTTGCATGCCCAAGCCACCTTCCTAAACCCTTTGTTTTCTTTCACCCACAGCTTTCCTCTGCCTCTCCTCCTTCCCGCCGTTCCGCACTCCCTTCCTTTGGCGTATAGTGGTTTGTTGCGAGGTTCTTTGATGGATTCTCTTACTTCCACTGCAGACACCAAAAAGACCGAGGCCGCTTCCATGTCCCGCGAGACCCTTAGCATCACCGATAACCGCACCGGCAAAAGCTACGAAGTGCCTATCACTCACGGGACCATCAAGGCCATGGATCTCCGCCAGATCAAAACTGACGCTCACGATTTCGGCATGATGAGTTACGACCCCGCCTACAACAACACCGCCTCCTGCATCAGCCGCATTACGTACATCGACGGCGACAAAGGAATTCTGCGTTACCGCGGCTACCCCATCGAAGAGCTTGCCGAAAAAAGCACCTACCTCGAAACTGCCTACCTCATCCTGCACGGCGAATTGCCCAACGAAAAACAGTTGAAAGACTGGTCATGGCATATCAGCCATCACACTTTCATCCACGAAAGCATCAAAAAATTTCTAGACGGCTTTCACTACGACGCCCATCCCATGGGCATGATGATTTCCACCATCGCCGCGCTTTCCACTTTCTATCACGACGCCAAAGACATCCTCAGTGAAGAGTCCCGCAAGAAGCAGGCCTATCGCCTTATTGGCAAAATGCCCACCATCGCCGCGTTCGCTTACCGCCATACCCTCGGGATGCCGTTCGTCTATCCCGACAACGAACTCAGCTATCCGGGAAATTTTTTGAACATGCTTTTCCGCACCACCGAAACGCGCTATCGCCCCAATCCCACGCTCGAACGCGCGCTCGACATTCTTTTCATTCTCCACGCCGATCACGAACAGAATTGCTCCGCCAACGTGATCCGCGGCGTCGGCAGTTCGCATGTCGATCCGTACTCCGCCACCGCGGCAGCCATCGCCGCGTTGTACGGGCCGCTCCACGGCGGTGCCAATGAGGAAGTTCTGCGCATGCTCCTCGAAATCGGCTCGGTGCAGAAAGTTCCGGACTTCATCCAGCGCGTCAAAGCCGGCGAAACCAAGCTAATGGGGTTTGGCCACCGTATTTACAAGAATTATGATCCCCGCGCCCGCATCATCAAGCGCGTCGCCTACGAAGTTTTCGACCTGATGGGCAAGAATCCATTGCTAGAAATCGCCCTCGAGTGCGAACGCATCGCGCTCGAAGACGAATATTTCGTCAAGCGCAAGCTCTACCCCAACGTGGACTTCTACACCGGCCTCATCTATCAGTCCATGGGCTTCCCGATGACCATGTTCCCGGTGCTCTTTGCGATTCCCCGGACTTCTGGCTGGCTCGCGCAGTGGCAAGAAATGTTGCTCGACCCCGAACAGAAAATCGCGCGGCCCCGCCAGATCTACCTCGGCCACGAAACCCGCGACTACGTCGCCATGGACCAGCGCACCTAGATTTTAGATCGTCGGCGCCCAAAGCCTTACCAGCATGCGGCTCCGCTGTTGTGTAAAGTAGAGTGCTCTTTGTGTTTACCCTTACCCAGCATCCGCCCAAGCCCCCGGACTCCTGCGCTATAGTTAAAGACAAGCGAGTCAAAAAATGTCCCAACCTCCTAACCTTCCTCTGAGCCCGGCCGCTCGCCGCCGCAGTCAACGCGTCTTGATGCAAGTCAGCGTTCGGCTCTACGGAACCGACGCTCAAGGCAAGCCCTTCGATGAAGAAGCCGATACCCTGGCCATCAACGCCCACGGCGCGCTGGTTTTGTTGCAAGCACGCGTCACTAGCGGAAGTCTGCTGACTCTTCGCAACAACACCACCAAAGAGGAGCAGGAGTGTAACGTCGCGTTTCTCGGCCCAGTCCGCGGCAATAAAGCTGAAGTTGGCTTGGAATTTTCCGCCCGCCGCCCGCAGTTCTGGCGCGTGGCGTTTCCTCCCGAGGACTGGTCGCCCAAAAATCCGGAAGCCCGCGGCGCAACCCAGCAGCAGCCAAAAATCGTGCAAAAGTAGTCGGTCGGACCAAGCTGAATCAATACACGTGGAAGAATCCGTTGGCCTTCTGCAGCCACACCTCGACGCCAAACAGCCCTCGTAGTTTCTCTTCGCAGAGAACTTGATCCTTGGGCCCGTCGGCTACAATCCGACCGTACTGCAACAAGATCACGCGTTCCATCTCCGGAATAATTTCGCTGACATGGTGTGTCACCAGCAGGATCGCCAGCCCCGACCGCGCCAACTCCCGCATCGTCTCCCGCAGCTGAAATTGTGCGCCGATGTCCAGGGCAGTGGACGGCTCATCGAACAGCAGCGTATGCGGCTTGTGCACCAGCGCCCGCGCAATCAGCGTCCGCTTCGCTTCGCCAGAAGACATCTGCAGCAGCGGTCGTTGCGCCAAGTGTCCGATTCCCAGCCGTGCCAGCGCTGCTTCCGCCCGCTCCAGATGTTCTTTCTCCGGGTGGTGATGCGGAAAAATCCGCGTGCTGCTGAAAAACCCCGATAGCACCACGTCGCGCCCGGTCGAATCCGTCGTGCACGAGGCCAGCAAGTCCGGCGATACGATTCCCAGATGGCTTCGCAATTCAAAAACATCCCAGCGCTCGCGCCCCAGGATTCGCATCGCCGAATCCTCACGCGCCATCGGATAACACTCTCGCGTAATCGTCTTGATCAGTGTGGACTTCCCGCATCCATTCGGCCCGAGGATGCATACATGCTCGCCCGATTTAATCCGCAGCGATATATTCTGCAGCGCGGCGCTTTCACCGCGCATCACTGTCACATTTTCCAGTTCCAGCAGAGGAGCCACGCCCTAGAGTGTAGCGTTAGCCGTGCATCGACGCG
>Ga0157376_10002720_pt1 | contig 12052 bp, 11 predicted proteins | sample M45metaG_FD_121801 | JGI IMG/M metagenome (GOLD analysis project Ga0157376, IMG submission 121801) | Miscanthus rhizosphere microbial communities from Kellogg Biological Station, Michigan, USA - M4-5 metaG | ecosystem: Host-associated > Plants > Roots > Rhizosphere > Soil | place: USA: Michigan... | reverse complement strand
GTCGCGGCGCGCGATCAGCACCGCCTGCGACTCCAGCAGCGTCTCGAGCTCGACCAGCCCGTTCTGGCGCAGCGTGTCGCCGCTCGAGACGAGGTCGACGATCGCGTCCGCGGCGTGCAGCCTGGGCGCGAGCTCGACCGATCCGCCGAGCGTCACCACGCTGGCGTCGACGCCGGCGCTCTCCAGTCGCGCCGCCACGGTGCGCGGGTACGAGGTCGCGATGCGGCAGCCGCCGAGGTCGGCGAGCGACGAGATCGCAGCGCCCTGGGGCACGGCGAGGGCCAGCCGGCAGCGCCCGAAGCCGAGCTCGAGCAGCGGCTCCACGTCGGCCCCCGTCTCCACGATCTGGTTCTGGCCCGCGATGCCGAGGTCGACGTCGCCCGCCGCGGTCCACACCGGGATGTCGTCGGAGCGGGCGAGCAGCAGGTCGAGATCGAGGTCGTGCGCCTGCGCGTGCAGCGTGCGCCCGGTCGTCTCGAACTGGATGCCGGCGTCGCTCAGGAGCCGCGTGGCGGGCTCCGCCAGACGGCCCTTCGAGGGCAGCGCGAGGCGCAGGAGGCCGCGGGGCGTCACTTCCGTCTCCGCGCCAGCCGGTCGAGCACCAGGCGGTAGCCGCCCTCGCCGTGGCGCAGCCAGTGCGCGACGCGCGTGACGGTGGTGGTGGAGCCGCCGACGCGCTCGGCCACCTCGGCGTAGGGCATGCCGCGATCGACGAGCCGCGCAGCCGCCAGGCGGTGCGCCATGGCCTGGATCTCGGCGAGCGTGCAGAGATCGCGCAGGAACGCCGCGCGCTCCTCGTTGGTGCGTAAGAGTCCCAGCGCGTGCAGCAGCTCGTCGACGGAGTCGTCGCGCCACTCGGGCCGGCCGTGAGCGGTCGAGTTCATTGGTGTGCCATGTTAGCATGGTGTCATGGCAATGGAGGTCATCCCGGCCGTCGATCTCTCCGGCGGCCGCGTCGTGCGGCTGTTGCAGGGCGACTACGGCCGGGTCACCGGCTTCGACGAGACGCCCGACGAGGCCGCCGACCGGTTCGCGCTGGCCGGGGCCGGCTGGCTACATGTGATCGACCTCGACGCCGCGCGTGACGGCGAGCGCAGCCCCGAGCACGCGGCCGTGCTCGCACGGCTGGCGCGGCGGCGCGGGACGCGCCTGCAGGTCGGCGGCGGCTTCCGCTCCCGCGAGCACGTCGAGGCTGCGCTGGCGGCGGGCGTGCAGCGCGTACTCATCGGCACGCTCGCCGCGCGCGATCCGGACACGGTCGCCGCGCTTGCGGCGGAGCACGGGCCGCGCATCTGCGTCTGCGCCGACGCGCTCGACGGCAGCGTCCGCGTGGCGGGCTGGCTCGAGGACGCGGGCGAGTCGGCGAGCGACTTCGTCGAGCGCTTCGCACAGCGCGGGGTGGGCGCCTTCCTGGTGACCGCGATCGAGCGTGACGGCACGCTCGCGGGCCCCGATCTGCGACTGCTCGCCGGCGTTCGCGCCGTCACCGACGCCGTCCTGCTGGCAGCCGGCGGCTTCGCCTCGCTCGAGCATGTCGCCGCGGCGCGCGATGCGGGCTGCGACGGCGCGGTGGTCGGCCGTGCGCTCTACGACGGGTCGCTCAATCTGCGCGAGGCCTTAACTTTGGCTCGGGAAACGGCGTAGAAGAGTGAATGCGCTCGCGAAGCCCTTTGCAGGGCCTTCGCGGGTAGAATGGCCCAACCGTCCCGCCGGCCATTGGCCGCCTCGCCCTGCCGAGGTCGCCGGCGACCGGCGTTTGCTTTCGATGACGATCGACCGCGTCATCCGCCGCCGTATCCTCCTCGGCCTTCTCATCGCCGCGTCCTTTGGCCTGCTCACGGCGTGGTACCGCGAGGTCGACGACGGCCCGCTCCACCGCGCGCAGGGCTCGGTGGCCGATGCGGCGGTGCCGCTCTCGGCCGCCGTGCAGCGCGTGGCGCGGCCGTTCCGCGATCTCTGGGAATGGGGCCGGGGGCTCGCGAACGCGCGTGACGAGGTGCAGCGCCTGCAGAAGGTCAACCAGCAGCAGGCGGTCGAGGTGGCGAGTCTCGAGCAGCAGCTCGCCGACACGACCGACTACCGCACGCTGCTCGGCTTCACCAGGAATCCGGCCTTCTCGGGGCGCCTCACGGCGTTCACCCCGCGAGGCGCCGACGTCATCGACCGGCCGGTCGAGCCTGACGCCGTGCGCGTGCTGATCGACGCGGGAAGCGCCGACGGCGTTGCGAGGAACGACGCAGTCGTCGTCGGCATCAACCGCGACCGGGCTGCGCTGGTCGGCATCGTCGCGCGGGTGAACGCGCACAGCTCGATGGTGACCCTGCTCACGAGCCCCGACTTCGCGATCGGCGCGTCCGTCCCCGCCCGCCAGGCCAACGGCATCGTGCGCCCCGGCAGCGATCCGGGCTCGCTCGAGCTCGACGACGTTCAGAAGCGCTACCCGGTGCAGGTGAACGACGTCGTCGCGACGAGCGGCTGGCAGGATCAGTCGCTCGGCGTCCGCTCACGGTTGCCACCGGGACTTCCGATCGGCGTCGCCACGCAAGTCAACGACCCGGGCGACGCGCTCGTCAAGGTCATCCAGGTGACGCCGCTGGTCGATCTCGACGCGTTCTCGCATGTGCTCGTACTGACGCGCAAGGGTCCCGCGTGAGCACCCGGCGCATCGCCGGTACGGTCGTCGTGCTCTGCCTCGGCGTGCCTCTCGCCGTGCTGCTCCAGCTCGCAGTCGCCTCCGATCTCTCGCTCGTGGCCGGCGCTCCCGACCTCGTGCTGATCGTCGTCTGCGCCCTCGCGCTGGCGCGCGGCCCGGAGCTCGGCGCCATCGCGGGCTTCGCAGCCGGGCTCGGCCTGGACGTCCTGGCCGAGCACGCGCTCGGCCGCGATGCGCTGATCTACTGCGTCGCCGGCTACTGCCTCGGGCTCGCAGGCGAGAAGCTGCGCCCGCCCGCGCCGGTCCGCAGCCTCCTGCTGATTGCGCTCGCGACCGCACTCGTCCACATCGCAGAAGGCGGAATCGCCTTCCTGCTGGGCAGTGACGGCGCGCTCGGGCGGGCGTTCGGCCGCGAGCTGGTCGCCGTCCCGGCCGCCAGCGTCCTGTTCGCGATCCCGCTGCTCGCGCTGCTGCGCTGGGTGCTCGGCGTCAAGGCGCCGCCGCGGCGGCAGTTCCCTGTTCCCGATCCGGTGACGGAGACCGATGTCGCTGCCACCGCCTGATCCGAGCGCGGCCTTCCGCCCGCACGGGCGCCTGCGGCTCCGCCTGGGGGCCCTGGGCGTCGCGGTCGTCGTCCTGTTCGTGCTGCTCGTGCTGCGCCTGTGGGCGCTGCAGGTGCTCAACACGCGCACGTTCGTCGCGCAGGCGGCGAGCAACCACGAGAAGCAGGTCATCGTGCGCGCGCCGCGCGGCGAGATCCTCGACGACAAGGGCCGCGTGCTGGTGCGCAATCGCGTCGCCTACGAGCTCGACCTCGACCCGGGCGCGGTACGCGACACGGCGCGCCGCCATCGGCTGCTGCTGCGCGTGGCCAACATGCTCGATCTCGAGCCGCGACCGCTGTGGGAGCGGGTCGACCGCGAGCTGCGCATGGACCCGGTTGCGCCCGTGACGCTCGCGACCGACATCGACGTGCAGCTGAAGTGGTACCTGCAGGAGAACCCGACCATCTTCCACGGGCTCTCCGTCGCGCAGGTGCCGCTGCGCTTCTACCCGTACCGCACGCTCGGTGCGCACATCTACGGGCAGCTCAGCGAGATCGGGCCGAAGCAGCTGAAGGATCCGCGCTTCCACGACTACCACCGGGGCGACGTGATCGGCCAGAGCGGCGTCGAGCGGCGCTACGACGCATTCCTACGCGGCACGGACGGCGTCGACGCCGTGACCGTCGACGCCTTCGGCCAGCCGACCGGCGCCGTGCGGCACGTCAAGGCCGCGGTACCGGGCCGCAACGTGCGCCTCACGATCAACCTCGACACGCAGCGGGCGGCGGAGCAGGCGCTTGCGAAGGGCGTCCGCGGTGCCGCCTCGGAGGGCGCCGACGCCGGCGCCATCGTCGCGATCGACCCGTCCAACGGCGAGATCCGCGCGCTCGCCTCGTATCCCACCTTCGATCCCAACTGGTTCATCTCGTACCGCAAGCCGAAGTTCAAGCGGCAGCTCACGCGCATCTCGCGCGACGGGGGCGCGCCGGCGCACTTCCCGTTGCTCGACCGCGCGATCGCGGGTCGTTATCCGGCCGCCTCGACGTTCAAGCCGTTCGTGGCCATCGCCGCGGTGAAGGAACGGCGCATCAGCACCGACCAGACGTTGCCCTGCACGCCGAAGGCCACCTACTACCACAAGGCGTTCCACAACTGGGACCAGACGTTCGACGGCCCGATCAACCTGACCGAGGCGCTCGAGCGCTCGTGCGACACCTACTTCTACAAGCTGGGCGACCTGATCTTCCGCGAGGGCGGCAAACAGGGGCATCCGCTGCAGAACTGGGCGTCGAAGTTCGGCTTCGGCAAGAAGACCGGCATCGACATCGTCGGGGAGGATCCTGGCCTGCTGCCCGATCCCGCCTGGAAGACGAAGTTCTACAAGGACAACTTCTCGACGGCGGGCACGCCGAACTACGACTCCAACTGGCTCTTCGACTCGAGCTGGAACGCGGCCGACGAGCTCAACCTGTCGATCGGCCAGGGCAACCTCAACGTCACGCCCCTGCAGCTCGCCGTCGGGTACTCCGCGATCGCCAACGGCGGCACCGTCGTGACGCCGCACGTCGTCGAGGCGGTGCAGTCGCCGGGCGAGCCGACGCGCATCCAGCCGAGCCCCGCGAAGGGGCACATCAACATCGGCGGGTCGTTGCTGAACTCCGTGCGCACCGGCCTGCTGCGCGCCACCCACCGGCCGAACGGTACGGCGACCAACGTGTTCGGGCAGTTCGCCGTCCCCGTGGCCGGCAAGACGGGCACCGCTCAGCGCGCGGATGAACCGGACTACGCGCTCTTCGCGTCCTTTGCGCCGGTGCCCGACCCGAAGCTCGTGACCGTCGTCGTGATCGAGCGCGGCGGTCACGGCGGCGTGGCCGGGGCGCTGACGGCGCTCGACTTCTACTCCAAGGTGTTCAAGACGCCCAAGCCGAACCTGAGCACCGTCGTGGACGAGTCGACCTGATGTCGAGCATCCTCATACCGGGCGAGCGAGTGCGTGCGCGCGAGCTGCGGCGCACGCGGCGGGTCGGGGTGCTCGGGCGCATACGCCGCCTCGACTGGCTGATGCTGGCCGCGCTGGCCGGCGTCGCCGCGCTCGGCCTCGACGTCATCGGCACCGGCGCCGGCGGCCACTCCTTCGTCGTCAAGCAGGAGATCTACCTGGCGCTCGGCGTGCTCGCCCTGTGCGTGCTGTCCTTCATCGACGTCGAGCGCTTCCGGCGCTTCGAATGGCCGCTCTACATCGGCACGATCGCGCTCGTCGCGGCCGTCTTCGCGCTCGGCTTCTCGACGCGCGGATCGCGCCGCTGGATCCAGTTCCCGTTCTTCCAGTTCCAGCCGTCCGAGCTCGGCAAGCTCACGCTGCTGCTGGCCCTGGCTGCGCTGATCGCGCGCAACGCCGGGCGCATCGGGACGCTCAGGTTCGTCGTCTTCTGCATCGCGTATGCGGCTGTGCCCACCGTGCTCGTGTTCATCGAGCCCGACTTCGGCACGGCCATCGTCTACATCGCCTCGCTGCTCTGCGTGCTCTTCGTCGCCGGGGTGCGCCTGCGCCATCTCGCGTTACTGGCCGGCATCGCCGCGCTGGTCGCGGTGGCCGTGCTCTGGGCCCTGCCGGCAGGGGGAGTGCAGGTGCTCAAGCCCTACCAGGTCGACCGCCTCACCTCGTTCCTGCATCCGGAGCGCAACACGCTCGCCGAGGGCTACAACCAGTCGCAGGCGAAGATCGCCGTCCGCTCCGGCGGTCTCGTCGGACGCGGCAAGTCGGGCGCGACGCAGACGCTCAACGACTTCCTGCCCGAGCGCCGCACAGACTTCGTGTTCGCCGTCCTGGGCGAGGAGCGGGGATTCGTAGGCGCAATGCTGCTGCTCGGCCTCTACCTCGTCGTGCTCTGGCGTGTGCTGCGCGCGATCGCCGTGGCGCGCACGCTGTATGCACGTCTGATCTGTGCTGGGGTGTTCGGCTGGTTACTGGCGTCGATCTTCATCAGTGTCGGCATGACCATTGGGATCGCGCCCGTCACGGGCATCCCGCTGCCCCTGCTCTCGGCCGGCGGCTCGAGCACGATCACCGTGCTGGCGGCCATCGGCGTGGTGCAGTCGATCCAGCTGCGCGCACGCCTGCCGCAGCGCCTCCTGCCCGACCGCCGGGAGGAGCCGGCCGTCGGGGCGCTCGAGCCAAGCCCGCTATTGTGAGGTCTTGATGACGATCCTCCATGCCGTGCCCGCTGCCGCGGCACGCCTCGAGCGTGCGCGGCGCGCACCGGTAGGAGCGACCCCGAACGACGCGGACGCGCGTCCTCACAACAACTTGCCTCCCGCGCCGCGCGCGCTTTTCCGCGCGCGCGCCGCAGCGGGGTACGGAGTTCCCAATGACCCACGTCAAGCGCATGCTGATCAGCGCGGACCCGCAAGAAGTGCGGGTCGCGATCGTCGAAGGCGGCAAACTCTCTGAGGCGTACATCGAGCGCCGAGGCCGTCGATCGATCGTCGGCAACATCTACAAGGGACGGGTCGACGCCGTCCTCCCGGGCATGGAAGCGGCCTTCGTCGACATCGGCCTGCCCAAGAACGGCTTCCTCTACGTCGCCGAGATCGTCCTGCCCGAGCTGGACGACCGCGACCGCCGCTCGAAGCGCATCCAGGAGCTGATCCAGTCCGGCCAGGACGTCCTCGTCCAGGTCACCAAGGATCCGATGGGCTCGAAGGGCGCACGCCTCACCATGGACGTGTCGCTCGCCGGCCGCTTCATGGTGCTGGCGCCGGGCGGCGACGGCGTCGGCGTGTCCAAGAAGCTCGAGGGCCCCGAGCGCGACCGGCTGCGCGACCTGCTGCGCAAGATGAAGACGCACGAGGACGCCGGCCTGATCGCCCGCACGGCCGCCCAGGGCGCGTCGCTGGACGAGCTCGAGCGCGACGTGCGGCTGCTCGAGAAGCTCTGGGACGTGAGCCGCGGCCACGCCCAGCGCGCCGAGGCGCCGGCGCTCGTCTACTCGGAGCCCGACCTCTCGCTGCAGATGGTGCGCGACGACTTCCGCGCGGATGTGGCCGAGCTCGTGATCGACGACGAGCGCCAGTACCACCGCATCCTCGCGTACGTGCGGCGCACGTCCCCCGAGCTCGCCGAGCGCGTGAAGCTCTACAAGGGCAAGCGTCCGCTGTTCCAGCGCTACGAGATCGAGCAGGGCATCCGCTCCACGCTCTCCCGTCGCGTGCCGCTGCCCTCCGGCGGCTCGCTCGTGTTCGACTACGGCGAGGCGTTCACCGTGGTCGACGTCAACACGGGGCGCTTCACCGGTACGACGAAGAAGCTCGAGGACACGATCCTCAAGAACAACCTCGAGGCCGCGGTCGAGGTCGTCCGCCAGCTCCGCCTGCGCGACATCGGCGGGATCATCGTCGTCGACTTCATCGACATGGCGAGCCAGAAGAACCGCGACGCCGTGCTCGAGGTGCTGCAGCGCGAGCTGAAGAAGGACCGCAGCAAGGTCTACGTCGTCGAGATCTCGCCGCTCGGCCTCGTCGAGATGACGCGCAAGAACGTCGCCGACGGCGTGCGTGAGATCATGACCTGCGAGTGCCCGACCTGCGAGGGCACCGGTCGCGTCCTGTCCGACGAGTCGCTCGCCATCGACATGCTGCGCAACCTGCGCCGCGTCGCGCGCGAGTCCAAGAGCGAGGCCTTCCGGGTCGAGCTCGAGGATGGCGTGGCACGCGCGCTGATCGGCGCCGGCGGCACCGGGCTGGACGAGCTGGAGCACGAGACGGGTCGCGCGTTCGACGTCGTGGGCCGCCTCGACGTGCCGCGCGAGCACTTCGAGATCCTGGCCGAGGGCACGCTGGACGAGATCGGGGCACAGGCCCCGCCCTGCGCTCCGGGCGACGAGCTCAAGCTGCCTGTCCTCGAGCCGCACCGCTTCGTCGAGACCGACGCCGTCTCGCGGCTCAGCGCCGGCTACGAGGTGCAGGTCATCGGCGGGCTGCCCTACGTGGGTACCACGCAGCGCCTCCGCATCGAGCGCGCGACGCGCTTCGCCGCGCAGGCCGCGCTGCTCGACGCCGAGCCCATGCGCGCGCCGGCGCCGAGCGCGCCGCGGCCCGCAGTCGACGACGCAGAGGGCGATGTCCTCGACCGCGTCTCCGACATCCTCGAGCCGGAGCGCCGCGTCGGCGAGCGCCTGGACGTCGAGGGTCGCGTGCGCAGGCAGAAGCGCCGCACGACTGCCGAGCAGCGCCGCGAGCGCACTCGCTCGGGTGGCTCTGGCGGAGGAGGAGGCGGCTCGCGAGACGGCGCCAAGAAGGCCGCGGCCGAGAGCAGTGAGAGCGATGGCGCGGCCGACGCCGAGGCGACCGAGTCGCGCACGACCGAGGACGGAGAGGCAGCGGCCAAGCGCCGCCGCCGGCGCGGCGGTCGCGGCCGCCGAGGCCGCGGCGGAAGCGGGAACGGTGCCCGCACGACCGGCGAGAACGGCGGGGCGGAGGTCGTCGCGAACGGCACGCCCGCAGAGCCCGCGGTGGCCGCGGCGGCAGTCAGCGACCGGCCGCCCAAGGAGCCCGGAGCGGCCCGGCCGCGTCAGCAGCAGCGCCGGCGCCGCACCAGCAGCAACAGCGGTGGCGGCGGAGCCAACGGCGCAGCCGCCGCAGAGCGCGAGCCCGCACCGGCAGCGCCGCCTGCCCCGCCGCCGGAGCCGGCCGCACAGCGATCCCCGGCTCCGCGAGAGACAGCAGCAGTGAGCGAGGACGAGCGTCGCAAGGGCCTCATCTCGCGCATCCTCAAACGCTGAGGAGCCCGACGGGGGCCTGGCTCAAAGGCATTCGGTATGCTTCGCTCCTGCGGCCGCTGCGTGGCCGCGTTTCCCCTCAAGCCATTCGATCGAAGGCCTTCAGTGTTTGCCGTCATCTCGCTCGGCGGAAAGCAGTACCGCGTCCAGAAGGGCGAGTACCTGACCGTGGACCGGCTCGCGCACGAGCCGGGCTCGACGTTCACGCCCACCGTGCTGCTCGCAAGCTCGGGTGAGGACACCCTGATCGACGCCGACGCGCTCGCCAAGGTCACGGTGACCGCCCGGGTCGACGAGCACATGCTCGGCACCAAGATCCGGGTCTTCCAGTACAAGCCCAAGAAGAGCACGAAGAAGGCGCGCGGTCACCGCAGTCGCCTCTCGCGCATCACGATCGAGGACATCGCGGTCGGCGCGCCCAAGAAGGCCGCAGCCGCCAAGGCCGCGCCTGCGGAGAAGGCACCCGCGGCCAAGCCCAAGGCCGACGAGAAGCCCGCAGCCGCGGCCGCCCCCAAGAAGGCGCCGGCGAAGCCGCGCAAGAAGCCCGAGCCCAAGGCCGAGAAGCCCGCGGCGGAGCAGGAGGCGTAAGCAATGGCACATAAGAAGGGCCTCGGCTCCTCCAAGAACGGCCGCGACTCCAACGCCAAGCGACTCGGCGTCAAGGTCTTCGCGGGCCAGGTCGTGCCGGCCGGATCCATCATCGTTCGCCAGAAGGGCACGGAGTTCCATCCCGGCCCGGGCGCGGCGCTCGGCCGCGATCACACGGTCTTCGCCCTCGTCAGCGGCACGGTCGGCTTCGGCCGCCGTCGCGGCAAGCGCGTCGTCACCGTCGCGGCCGGGGACTAGCCGCTTTCAGCCGCGTGAGCGGCGAGGGAGACTTCTACGATCGCGCGACGGTGATCGTGCAGGCCGGTCGCGGCGGCGACGGCTGCGTCTCGTTCCGGCGCGAGAAGTTCGTGCCCAAGGGCGGGCCTGACGGCGGCGATGGCGGCGACGGCGGGGATGTCATCCTGCTCGCCGACCCGGACATGCGCGATCTCTCGGCCTTCCGCTTCCGCAGGCACCTGCGCGGGCAGCGCGGCGTGCACGGCCAGGGCAAGGGCATGACCGGAGGACGCGGAGACGACGCGATCGTGCACGTGCCGCTCGGAACGCAGGTCTTCGACTCGAGCGGCGAGGTGCCCATCGCCGACCTCGCGCACGCCAGGGCCCGTGTCGTGATCGCGCGCGGCGGTCGGGGAGGCCGCGGCAACCGGCGCTTCACGACCGCCGTGCGACAGGCGCCGCGCACCGCGGAGGTCGGGGAGGACGGCGAGTCGGCCGAGCTCGAGTTGCGGCTCAAGATGGTCTGCGACGCCGCGCTGCTCGGCTTCCCCAATGCCGGCAAGTCATCGCTGCTGCGCCGCATCTCGAACGCCACGCCCAAGGTCGCCGACTACCCGTTCACGACGCTGGCGCCGCACCTCGGCACCGTCGAGCTGGACGGCCAGCGCCAGCTGACGGTCGCGGACGTCCCCGGGCTGCTCGAGGGCGCGTCCGACGGCGTCGGGCTCGGGCACGCGTTCCTGGCTCACCTCGAGCGTGCGCATGCGCTCGTGCACGTGGTGGCCTTCGATCCCGAGGCCGGCGATCCGCCGGAAGACTGCCGCCGCCGCTATGCCGCCATCCACGCCGAGCTCGCCGCGCATGGAGGCGGTCTGGCCGAGCGCCCGCAGATCGTCGTGCTCAACAAGCTCGACCTCGTGGACGACGCCGAGGGCGAGGAGCTCGTGCGCGGGTTCGCCGAGGCGGTCTCGCGGCGCGAGCTGCCGCCCGACGAGATCGTTGCGCGTGACGAGCATGGGGCCCCGTACGTGCTCGGCCTCTCGTGTGCCACCGGTGCCGGGGTGGCGAACCTGCGCGGAGCGCTCGAGCGCGTGCTGGGCGATGTGCGCGTCGCCGAGCCCGCCGGGGCCGGCGAGGAGGAGCTCGCCGACTACCTGCTCTATCGCCCGCAGGCCCGCCACCGCCTCTTCCGCCTCGTGCGCGACGATGGCATCGTGCGCATCGCCGGCCGCGAAGTCGTGTCGCTCGTGGACAAGCTCGATCTCTCGACGCCGGGAGGCGTGCGCGCGCTCTCGATCGAGCTGGGACGGCTGGGCGTGATCGATGCACTGCGCCACGCGGGCGTCAAGCCGGGCCACGATGTCGCGATCGGCGACGAGCGCTTCGAGTTCTCGCTGCCCCCCGAGGAGGCTGTGGTGTACGGCGGCGCCGTCGATGAGGATGGAATGGACGACGAGTGGTGAGCACCGAGACTCCGCGCGTCGGCGTGCTCGGATCGCTGTGCAATCCCGTCCACCTCGGGCACCTGCTGCTCTGCCAGGAGGCGACCTGGCAGCTCGGCCTCTCGAGGGTGGTGCTCGTGCCGACCGGGATGCCGCCGCACCGGCCGGCGCCCGAGGAGCCACCTGCAATGCGCCTGCGCCTTGCGCAGGCGGCGGCGATCGGCAACCCCGCGCTGACCGTCTCACGCGTCGAGATCGAGCGGCCCGGCCCCTCGTACATGGTCGACACGCTGCGCGAGCTCGCGCAGCGCTATCCCGGCAACGGCCTTGTCCTCCTGCTCGGCTCCGACCAGTTCGCCGCGCTCTCGACGTGGCATCAGCCCGAGCTCGTGCCGCGCCTCGCACGCATCGCCGTGGCCCGCCGCCCGGGCGTCTCGCTGGACGTGCTCGCGGATGCCGACGTCGATCGCATCGAGATGCCGCAGGTCGACATCTCCTCCTCGATGATCCGCGAGCGCGTGGCCGCAGGCCGGCCCATCCGCCACCTGGTGCCCGACCCCGTGCGCGAGCTGATCGAGGCAGAGGGTCTGTATCGCTAAGAGATGGCTTCTCGAGGGGCCCGTGGTAAGGTGGAGGCAGTGATGAACGCGACTGGAGCCGGCTGCTGAGCCGCGGGCACGATCTCGCGGATCGCATTGCCGCGATCTGCTCCGACAAGCTGGCAGAGGACGTCGTCATCCTCGACATGGAGGACGTGGTCGGATACACCGATGCGTTCGTCATCTGCTCGGGCCAGAACCCCCGCCACGT